>Ga0335069_10006068_pt1 | contig 17636 bp, 14 predicted proteins | sample Lox_Sample_11_FD_206714 | JGI IMG/M metagenome (GOLD analysis project Ga0335069, IMG submission 206714) | Soil microbial communities from Loxahatchee National Wildlife Refuge, Florida, United States - Lox_Sample_1.1 | ecosystem: Environmental > Terrestrial > Soil > Wetlands | place: USA... | reverse complement strand
ACCGCGTCGTCGGCCGTACCCCGCGAGCGGCGAGAACCCAGGTGACGACCCATGCGGCGAGCGCGAGCGGGTACCAGTCGGCGTTGTGGGCCAGCCCCGTGCTGTCGCCGAGGGCGCGCCCGAAGATGGCGACACCCATCATCGATACCGCCGGAAACACCAGGTAGGTGCCGAGCAGCGCCCATCCGGCGAGGAACCCGGGCCGCGGGCCGAGGGTGTTGCCGACGAAGGCGTAGACCGACCCGGCGTGGCTGAACTCACCGGCCAGCCGGACGAACCCGTAGGCCACCAGCCCCACCCCCAGGGCCGCGACGGCGAAGGCCAGCGGGGCCGCCCGGCCCAGCACGGCGGCGGCCGCCACCCCGGTGACCGACATGGCGAGCGTCGGCGCCATGACGCCCACCGAGACCGATGCCGTCTCGACGAAGCCAAGTTCCCGGCGCAGTGCCGGCTGCGGGAGGGCCGGCGGGCGGCCCGGCTCACCCGGACGCGACCGGGCGCTGCTGCCATGCCAGGTCATGGGCGACCTCCCTGGGGTCGTGCTAGCCACGGTAGTACCCGGCCAGGGCCGTGCGCACGACGGCGCGGGCGCGGTGCAGCAGGACCCGCTGGTTCGCCGGCGAGATGTCCAGGGCCTCGCAGACCTCCTCGGTGGACATCCCGCAGACGTCGCGCATGGTGACCACCTGCCGCTGCCGGGCCGGCAGCGCGGACAGGGCCCGGTCCAGCTCGAGCAGGACCTCCTTGGAGAGCAGCACGCTCTCCGGGGCGGTGTCCCACCGGCTCGGGGCGTTGATGGAGGACCAGGCCGGCGCAGGCTCCCCGCCGGGACCGGCCAGCCAGTCGTCGGCGGCCGCCCCCTCCTCGGTGACCAGCGGTGACCGGGGCAGCATCCTGGCCTCGCGGGCGCCGCGGGTCCTGGCCCGGTTGACCAGGATCGTGAACGTCCAGGTGCGCAGCGACGACCGGCCCTCGAAGCTGGCCAGCCCGCTCAGCATCCCCAGCCAGGCGTCCTGCACGACGTCCTCGGCGGATTGCGCGCTGTCCACGAATGACCGGGCGACATGGAACATGGTCGGCGACCACAGATCCACGAGCTGGGCCATCGCCGCCTCGTCCCCCGCCCGCAACTGCGCGACGAGGTCCGCGTCGGTATAGGTGACGTCATCGGCTTGCGGGCCTGCTGACCTGGTGACCTGGGACATCGCGATCGCCTCCTGATCTTCGATGACCGCAGCTTCGCTCCGTAGCCCCGCGATGCACCTCCCCCCTCACCCCATCTCACCCGGGTGAGGAACCCGGGCCAGGCCGCGCCGGCGCCCCGGGGCTATGAGCCTGGGCCACGGCAGGAACGCCACTCGTTCGGGATCTGAAAGGTCGTTTCACCGAACGGGCCGGGCGCGTGCCCCTGTAACGTCTGCGCGCCCGGGGAGACGGAACGGCCATGACCGCATTGACTGGCAGCGCTGGCTGCCCTCCCGCCCGCCTGGCCGTAACCCGTGACGGGCTGCACCGGGTCGCGGAGCACGTACTCGCCGCCGCCCGGCACGCGGCGGCCGGCCGGATCGGCCTGGTCCCGTCGCCGGGTGGCTTCCGGACCCCGCCATTCGGGGCGGACGGCCGGTTTCTCGCCGTCGAAGGGACCGAGCTCGTGGTCGGCGGCGCCGCCGGGACCCGGCGGACGGCCCTGACCACCATCCGGGCGGCGGCAGAGTTCGCCGGCGTCACGCCGGGCGTCCCGGCCCAGGTGTACCGGCCCGCGACACCCCTTGACCTGGACGAGCCGCTAATGATCGACCCTGATGCCGCCCACCTGCTGGCGGAGTGGTACAGCCTGGGCGCACGGGCCATGAGCCGGCTCGCCGCGGAAATCACCGGCGACGAGCCGGGTGCCGTCGTGCTGTGGCCTGAGCACTTCGACGTCGGCATGACCGCCGCCGCGATCAACTACGGCGCCTCCCCCGGCGACGACCGAATCTCCGATCCGTACCTGTACGTGGGCCCGCACGATGGCCCGCCGCCGGGTGAGCCGGCGTTCTGGAACGCCCCGTTCGGGGCCGCCCGTACCTTCCGCCAGATCGGCACCGTGGCCGAGGCGGCGGCCTTCTTCCGCGACGGCCGGGCCAGGACCCGCGCCACGGTCACATCCTCCAGGAGGACACCATGAAGGGACTGCAGGACAAGGTAGCGCTCGTCACCGGCGGAAGCTCCGGAATCGGCCAGGCGATCGCCATCCGCCTGGGCGAGGAAGGCGCCAACGTCGCGATCAACTACGTGGGCCGCCCCGAAGGCGCGATCTCCACCAGGGAGGCCATCGAGCACGGCGTCGAGATCTGCATGAAGAAGGTTTCGGAGGCCGGCGGCAGGCCGATCCTGGTCGCCGCGGACGTGTCCGACGAGCAGGCCGTCGGCCTGATGTTCGACCGCGTGATGAGCGAGTACGGGCGGCTGGACATCCTGGTCAACAACGCCGGCATCCAGATCGCCGAGGACTCCCACGAGCTGTCCGCCGCCGACTTCGACAAGGTCCTGGCGGTCAACCTCCGGGGCGCGTTCTTGTGCGCCCGCCAGGCCGTGCGGGCCTTCCTGGCCGCCGGACGGCCCGGCTCGATCGTCAACGTCTCCAGCGTGCACCAGGTCATCCCCAAGCCGCGGTTCCTCGGCTACTCGGTGTCCAAGGGCGGCATGCAGAACCTCACCAGGTCGCTGGCGCTGGAGTACGCCTCCCGGGGCATCCGGGTCAACGCCATCGGGCCCGGCGCGACCGTCACGCCGATCAACCGGTCCTGGATCGACGATCCGGTCAAGCGCCGCATGGTGGAAGAGCACATCCCGATGCGCCGGGCGGGCGGCTCGGAGGAGATGGCTGCCGTGGTGGCGTTCCTATGCTCCGATGAGGCCGCGTACATGACCGGTCAGACACTGTTCGTCGACGGCGGCCTCACCCTGTACCCCTCCTTCGAGACCACCTGGTCATCGGAGTAACGGCGGCAGCGGAGCGGGCGGCGTCCTGGCGCCGCCCGCTGGCCGTTACGCCTGCTGCGGGCGGTATCGCAGGAAAAGGAACCCGTCCTGCTCGCACAGCGACCGGACCCGCCAGCCGGGGCCGGACGGCAGGGCCGGGCCGGCCAGGATCCGCTTGGCCTCGCCCCCGGCCAGCAACGGCGACACGGTCAGGCACAGCTCATCCAGCAGGCCAGCCGCCGCGAGCTGCCCGTTCAGGCTCGGGCCGCCCTCGGCGAGGACCCGGGCGTATCCCCGTTCGGCCAGCGCGCCGAGCGCGACCGCCAGGTCGACGTCCCGTTCCCCGGCGATGATCACGTCAGCCCGGCCGGCGGCCTGCTTGCGCTCGAGCGCCGGCGCTGCGGCGACGGTGACCACGATCGGCGGCGTGATCGCGGCGGTGAAGAAGGGGGCGTCCCAGTCGAGCCGGCCGGAACGGGACAGCACCGCCACGGGAACCGCCGACGGCCCGTAGTGTTCGGCGCGCACGGTTCCGGCCGCGACCAGCACGACGTCGGCCTGGGAGCGGAGCACCGCGAACAGCGCCTGATCGGCGGGGCCGCCGAGGCCGCCGGACAAGCCCGCCACGGTGGTGGCGCCGTCGATGCTGGCGATCATGTTGAGCCGCACCGTCGGGCGTGCTTCGGCCGGCGGCAGATCGCCGTACACCGCGGCCGGGTCAACGGGGTCACAGGGAAATGGCAGGAGCTGCCGCATCGTCGCCTCCAGTAGCCGGTGACCCGCGGAGCGGGCCGTGATGGCCCATGGTCCCGGCGAGGTCGTCCGCCGTTACGCCGCCGGCCCTGTAACACGCGCCGGGCTGCCGGGACTGCGTTAGCAGCAGGGCGATGACGACGATCGCGACGCGGAGGAGGGATGACCTCGTGACGGATACATACGACGTGCTGGTGATCGGCGCCGGGCCGGCCGGGGAGCACGCGGCCGGCCGCCTGGCCGGCGGCGGCCTGCGGGTGGCCATCGTGGAACGGGAACTGGTCGGCGGGGAGTGCTCGTACTGGGGCTGCATGCCCTCCAAGACGCTCATCCGGCCCGGCGACGTGCTCGCCGCGGCGCGCCGGGCGCCGGGCGCCGCGGAAGCGGTCACCGGCCGGCTGGATGCGTCGGCCGCGTTCGCCCAACGGGACTACATGACCTCCGGCTGGCGTGACGACGGGCAGGTCCGCTGGCTGGAAAGCAAGGGCATCGGGCTGATCCGCGGCACGGGGCGGCTGGCCGGGGAGCGGACCGTCGAAGTCTTGGCAGCTGACGGCGCCGTGCGGCGGCTCCGCGCAGCCATCGCCGTCGTGCTGGCCACCGGCAGCACCCCGGTGATCCCCCCGGTTCCCGGGCTGCGCGAGGCCCGCCCATGGGACAACCGGGCGGTCACCAGCGCGAAGGATCTTCCCCGGCGGCTGCTCGTGCTGGGCGGGGGCGCCGTCGGCGCCGAGATGGCGCAGGCGTTCAAGCGCCTGGGCAGCGAGGAGGTCGTAATCCTCGAGGGCTCGGACCGGCTGCTGGCGCGCGAGGAGCCGTTCGCCGGCGAAGAACTGAGGGCCGCGTTCGAGGCCGAGGGGATTACCGTGGTCACCGGCGTCCGGATGACCGCGGCCCGCCGCCTGTGCCCCGACGGCCCGGTGGTGGCGACCGTGGCGGACGGGCGGGAGTTCACCGGCGACGAGATCCTGGTCGCGGTGGGCCGCAGGCCCGCCACCGGCGGCCTCGGCCTGGAGCACGTCGGCCTGGAGCCCGGGCGTGCGGTCCGCGTGGACCGGGCGCTGCGGGCGGTCAGCGTTCCCGGCGGGTGGCTGTACGCTATCGGCGACTGCAACGGACTCGCCCCGCTCACCCACATGGGGAAGTACCACGGCCGGATCGCCGCCGCGGCGATCCTCGGCGAGGAAACGGCCGATGTCGTCTCCGGAGCCGTCGTGCCGCGGGTGACGTTCACCGACCCGCAGGTGTGCGCGGTCGGGCGCACCGCCGCCGAGGCCCGGACGGCCGGGCTGGACGTCACCGTGGTCAGCACCCCGACCGGGGAAGTTCCGGGCGCCTACACCCAGGGCAACGGCATCGGCGGCACCAGCCAGCTGGTGATCGACGACCGGCGCCGGACCGTCGTCGGCGCCACCTTCACCGGGCCGGGCCTGCAGGAACTGCTGCACTCGGCGACGGTCGCCATCTGCGGGGGCGTGACCGTCGACCAGCTGAGGCACGCGGTGCCCTCATTCCCCACGGTCAGCGAAGTCTGGCTGCACCTGCTCGAGGCCTACGGCCTGTAGACGAAAGGACCTCATCATGGATGGCTTGCCGATCGGCGACTACGCCCTGCTATCGGACTGCCGCTCGGCGGCGCTGGTCAGCCGGGCCGGCTCGGTGGACTGGCTGTGTTTCCCGCGTTTCGACGCACCCGCCGTGTTCGCCCGCGTCCTTGACCCCCACTGCGGTCATTTCACCATCTGCCCGGCCGGCGACTTCGGGGTCAGCCGGGCCTACGCGGACCAGACCATGGTGCTGGACACCACCTTCCGGACCGCGACCGGCACCGCGGTGCTGACCGACGCGATGGCGATGGGCCGCAACGAGCGGGGCCATGACCTGGGCGCCGAATCGCCGGGAGTGCTGCTGCGCCAGCTGGCCTGCACGGACGGGGAGATGGACGTCGAGGTCAGCTACGCGCCACGCCCCGAATTCGGCCTGATCCACCCGATCCTCGAAGAAATCCCCGGCGGGCTGGCGGCGCGGGGCGGCGCCGGCCGGCTGCTGCTGTCCGGGCCGGCCGGCTTCGAGGTTGACGGGGCCACCGCCACCGCGCGGCTGCACCTGGTCGCCGGGCAGACGGTCATGTTCGCGCTGGCGCACGGGGCGATGTCCGACCCGCCTCTGGCCCCCTGGGACGCCGGCCAGATCGCCGCCCGGCTGGCGGACACGATGACGGGATGGCGGTCCTGGTCGGCGATCCACCAGACCTACGAGGGGCCCTGGCGAGACCTGGTGCACCATTCCGGCCGGGTGCTGCAGGCGCTGACGTTCGCGCCGACCGGCGCCATCGTGGCCGCCCCCACCACCTCGCTGCCGGAGACGATCGGCGGCGAGCGGAACTGGGACTACCGCTACACCTGGGTCCGCGACGCCAGCCTGACCATGGAGGCCCTGTGGGTGGCGGCGTGCCCGGACGAGGCGAACAAGTTCTTCGGCTTCCTGGCCGACGCCGCGGCCTCCCAGCTGCAGCGCGGGACCGATCTGCAGATCATGTTCGGCATCGGCGGCGAGCGGGACCTGTCCGAGCGGGAGCTGCCGCACCTGGCAGGCTGGCGGGACAGCCGACCGGTCCGGGTGGGCAACGGCGCGTGGAACCAGCGTCAGCTGGATGTCTACGGGGAACTGCTCGGCGCCGCCCAGCGGCTGGCCGACCAGCTGGGGGAGATCGATCCCGTCACGCAGCGGTTCCTGGCCGCCGCCGCGGACACCGCCGCCAGCCGGTGGAAGGAGAAGGACCAGGGCATCTGGGAGATCCGCGGTGAGCCGCGGGACTTCCTGTACTCCAAGCTGATGTGCTGGGTAGCGCTCGACCGGGCGATCGCCCTGGCCCCGCGGCTCGGCGTCCCGGAGCGGGTCGCCGGGTGGGCGGCGGTTCGCGACGAGATCCGGACCGCCATCCTGGAGCAGGGCTGGAGCGAGCAGGCCGGTGCGTTCACCCAGGCGTTCGGCCGCGACGACCTGGACGCCTCGAACCTGATGCTCGCCATCACCGGGTTCCTGCCTGGCGATGACCCGCGGATGAAGGCGACCATCGACGCGATCGCCGCGCGGCTGACCGACGAGCGCGGCCTGGTGTACCGCTATCTTGCGCACGACGGCCTGGCCGGAGCGGAGGGCACCTTCCTGCTGTGCACGTTCTGGCTGGCCCAGGCGCAGGCGCTCGCCGGGGAGCTGGACGCCGCTATCGCGACCTTCGAGCGGGCGGTGGCGGCGATCAACGACGTGGGCCTGCTGGCCGAGGAGGTCGATCCGGGCAGCGGCGAGATGATCGGCAACTTCCCGCAGGCGTTCAGCCACATCGGCCTGGTCAACGCCGCCTGGGCCATTGCCCGGGCGGAGCAGCAGGTCGCCCTGGATGCCGTCCCGGCCGTGCCCGTCGGCGCGGGCCAGGCGCGGGAGTACGGGGGCTGATTCGTGGCCGCGAGCCGATACCGGATCGTCCTGCGGGGGCGGCTGAGCGAGCGGTTCGAGTCCGCCTTCGAGGGGATGACCCTGGAACCCGGCCCGAACCGGACCGTGCTGGTCGGCGACGTCCGCGACCAAGCGCACCTGTACGGGCTGCTCGACCGGCTGCGTGACTTCGGGATCGAACTGCTCGCGGTGGAGTCGGCCGGCCCTGGCGAGTGCTGCTCCGAGCCTCGCCGGCCGGGTGCCGCGGCAGGTCAGGCCGAGCCACTGTGACAGCCTGGGCAGCAGGCCTGGTTTTGTCCCCACGTCGAGTAACGGGAGAGTCATGGCAGCAGGGCCGTCCCCTCGCGGGCATGATCCGGCAGCGGAACGATGAGCGCCGAGCTGGAACTGGCCAGCTGGCGGCGCAAGACCAGCGAGCTGTACGCGGCCGTGCGGGCCGAGGAGGATCCGCGGCGCGGACACGCGCTGTGGCGACGCGGCCGGGACGAGCTGTTCCGGTCCCATCCGCAGAGCCCGCTGCCGCCCGGTGACCCGCTGCGCACCACGGGCCTGCCGTACTGGCCGTACGATCCGGAGCTGCGCTTCGAGGTGCCGCTGATCCCGGCCGAACGCGAGGTGTCGCTGTCCGTGCCGACCAGTGACGGCGCGATCGTGATGGTCCGTACCGGAAGTGTCCGGCTGCCGGCCCCGCTGGATGTGGTCATCGATGCCTGGTGGCTGCGGCAGTACGCGGGCGGCCTGTTCCTGCCGCTGCGCGATGGCACCGCAGGCCGATCGAGCTACGGCGGCGGCCGGTACGTGCTGGATACCGCCAAGGGCGCCGACCTGGGCGGCCCGGACGGGTCGCTGGTCATCGACCTGAACTTCCTCTACCACCCCTCGTGCCGGTACAGCGACGCGTGGCTGTGCCCGCTCGCCCCGCGGGGAAATACCATCAGCGCGCCGGTCAGCGCCGGCGAGCGTCTTTGAGCCTGGATACCCGGCGGCGGCCAGCATTAGACAATTACTGACCATGCGCCTGATGTCCTGCTGAGCCCGCGAGGGCGTAGCTAGGCGGCGAGCCCGCGAAGAGCTCTCAGGCGATGCTGACCTGGTTCGTCCGGCTGCCTGTGTTCATGACGTATCTGACCAGGCTGACCAGCACCTTCTTCACGGAGTCCCGCTCCCGTGCGTCGCACAGCACGATAGGTACCTCAGGTCCCAGGCTCAGGGCGATCCTGATGTCGTCCGGCTCGAACCGCTGGGCGCCGTCGAAGCAGTTGACGGCGACGACGAACGGCATCTTGTTCCGCTCGAAGTAGTCGATCGAGGCGAAACAGTCAGCGACGCGCCGCGTATCGGCCATCACCACGGCACCGACCGCGCCGACGGCCAGCTCGTCCCACATGAACCAGAAACGCTCCTGGCCGGGCGTACCGAACAGGTAGAGCACCAGCCCCGACGGGAAGCTGATCCGGCCGAAATCCATGGCCACTGTGGTAGTGGTCTTGGCGCCCACGCCCCGGGTGTCGTCCACGCCGACGCTGCGGTCGCTCAGCGGCTCCTCGGTCCGCAGCGGCCGGATCTCGCTGATCGCGCCGACCAGAGTGGTCTTCCCTACGCCGAAGCCTCCGGAAATGAGGATCTTGGCGGTTGGCGGCACGCTTCCGCCAGCCGAGGCGCCGTCAAAGTGATTCAAGTCCATCGAGCACCATCCTCAATAGGCTGCGGTCGGTTACTGGTTGCTTCTGGGTGGAGAGAACCCGGAGCATCCCCTCGCTGGCCAGGTCGCCGAGCAGGACCCGCACCACTCCGAGGGGGAGATCGATTTCGGAGGTCAGGTCCACGATGGGAGTGGGCCGGCGGCACAGGCTCAGGATCCGCCGGTGCTCGGGCCCGGGCCGGAAATGCTCCGACGGCCGTTCGCTGGTCGCGACCACGACATCGATCAAGCCGAACGACGCCCCGCCGCTCGGCAGGGTCCGCCCCTGGGTCAGGGCATAGGGCCGGACCACCGGACCGGCCTCCCGGTCGAGCCAGCGGTCCCCGTAACCGTCGTGGGTGGTCACTCCGCGGCTATTTCTTCCTGGTCAGGAAATCTCGGCTCCGCGGCGAGATACTTGCCCATGCGCCGCACGAGCATCGCCATCTCGTAGGCGATGAGGCCTACATTCGGCTCCGCGGAAGTCAGCACCGCCAGGCACGTCCCCTTGCCTGCCGCGATGACGAACAGGAAGGCGTGCTCCATCTCGATGATGGTCTGCCGCACCTCGCCGCCGCGGAATTGCCGGCCCGTTCCCCGTGCCAGGCTCTGCATGCCGGCGGCCAGGGCCGAAAGGTGCTCGCTGTCCTCGGGGGTCAGACCCCGCGATGCCGCCACCACCAGGCCGTCCCGGGACAGGATGAGCGCCTGCTGGACATGCTCGACCTGATTGACGAGGTTGTCCAGCAGCCAGCTCAGCTGTCCGGTCGTGTCAGTCTGTGTCATTACCCAGCCTCGCTATCGGTCAGTTCCGTTACCCGGGGCACCCTCGGGATTATCGAGGTCGTCCACGCGCCCGCGCCGCCATCCTTGCTGCATCAAGATCAGCATGTTGCGAGTCGCCTCCGGCGATCTCGCGTCGACGTCGGGTGCCTCGCGCTCCGCCGTCTGCGGGGGTGCGTCGCGGCGCGCCTGCAGCTGCGGGGCCAGGCTGGCCTGCGGAATCCGGATGGGCATCCCGAGGTGGCTACCGGACGATCCGGGGTCGGTCCGCTCGAGGTCACGGGGTGAGCGTGACAGGGCCGTGCCTCCTGGCTCATCCGGCCGCGACGGCTCTCGCGGGGATGTCCCGGCCCGGAAAGCCGCGGGCCAGGGTGCCGTGGCCTCGATGTCCCACGGGGGCTTGGCGGCCGCCGGTGCCGCGGGAGACGGCGGCGGTGCCGCTACCTCGGCCGGCCGGGCCGGCGGCTCGATCTCCCAGGGCGCCCGCGGGGTGGTCCGGGGAGCCGGGAGCCATTCCTGCTCTCCGGTACGGGGATTCACCCCGGCGTCCATCCAGCGTCCCGCCGCGGCCGCGGGCAGCCGGTGCCGTCCGGTCAGGCCGCGGGTACCGCCGTCGGCCGGCCAGCCGTCATGATCGCCCGGCGCGCCGGCCTCTTCTTTCCGCACGACCACGCCGAACGGCAGGAGGACGACGGCCGTGGTGCCGCCGTACACAGACCGGCGGAGCGAGACCTTGATGTCGTGCCGGGCCGCCAGCTGGCTGACGACGAACAGTCCGAGCTGCTCGCTCCGGGCCAGGTCGAACTCCGGCGTACTGGCGAGGCGCTGGTTGATGTCGGCGAGTTCGTCGGCGGACAGGCCCAGGCCGCGATCCTCGATCTCGGCGACGAGGCCCGTGCCCACCCGTTCGGCCCTGACCTCGATCCGGGTATTGGGCGGGGAGAAGACCGTGGCGTTCTCCACGAGCTCGGCGATGAGGTGGATGACGTCGTTGACCGCGTTCCCCGCGACCAGGTCGTCCGATTCGCTGGTCACGTCCACCCGGACGTAGTCCTCGACCTCGGCTACCGCGGCGCGCAGCACGTCGACGGCGGGCACCGGATCGCGCCAGCCGCGCCCGGGCGTGGAACCTGACAAGATGATCAGGCCTTCGGCGTGCCTGCGCATGCGGGTGGTGAGGTGATCGAGGCGGAAGAGGTCGGCGAGCGCCGCCGGCTCGCTGGTCCGCCGCTCCATCGAGTCCAGCATCCCCAGCTGCCGATGCAGCAGGGACTGGTTGCGCATGGAGATGTTCAGGAAGACCTGGTTGACGGCCTTGCGCAGTCTCGCCTGGTCGACGGCGGCAGCGACGGCCGCCGCCTGCACGGTACCGAACGACTCCGCGACCTGGGAGATCTCCTGGATGCTGCTGGTGCCCGGGGGCGGGGACTCCGCGAGCACGTCCACGTCGTCGCCCTTCCGGAGCCGTTCGACGACTCGCGGCAGCCGTTCCTCGGCCATGCCGCGGACGCTGTCGTTCAGCCGGCCCAGGTCCCCGGTGACCTTGCGGCCGAACCACACCAGCAGGAAGACCGAGGCGACCACGGCGGCCAGCCCGAGGCCTCCGGCGAGGATGGCCTCGGTGACCAGCCGGTCGCTCTGCGACGCGCTCATCGACGTCAGCAGCGCGCCGTTGCCGGTCTCGGCCTTCTCCATGGCGGCCAGCACCGCCCCCGTGGCCGACTGCCACGCGGTGGGGCTCACCGGGAGCGGCCCGATGTCGCCTATGCTGGCCACGATCTGGTTCTCCATGGCCTGGAATTGCTGGTAGGCCGGGGAGTTCTCGATGCTGACGAACCCGGCGCGCAGGCTGGGCGTCAGCAGGGCGAGGGACTCGTTCATGAGCAGGCGCCGGTTCGCCGCGCTGCTGGCGAACTGCTGCCCGATGTCCGGGCTCATCACGCCGCGGTCGAGCAGCGCGCCGTCCACCAGCGCGACCTCCCGGCTGGTCATCTCGAACGCGTACGCCGAGTCCGAGGCGCCGACCGAGACCCCGGTCAGCGAGGCCCCCCGGTCCTGGATCGAGGAGTCGAAGTACAGGAACAGCTCGTCGATGATGTCGCTGTAGGCGCCGAACGCCGCCGACGGGCTCACGGTGCCGGAATCGATGGCCGTCCGGATCTTCCCGAGCTGGCTCAGCTTCGCGAACAGGGTGTTCAGCGCCGACCTGGATTCGGCGGAGAGCAGGCCCTGCTCGGCGTACAGGGCGGTCCGCGCCACCGGGATCCCCTTGTTCACGAGCTCGCGCGTGGCGAGCACGGACGTCTCGGAGGTCTTCCGGCCGCTGATCAGCCAGAGATAGGACTGCACCCGTTCCTGGGGCAGCCCGATGGTCAGCCCCCTGACCCCCGAGTTGATGGCCGCGGTGCTCACGTTGTACTCGTGGTCGCTGATGGCGTTGCTGACCGTGATGCTCGCCGCGAAACCCCACAGCGCCACCAGGGAGACCAAGGGCACGGCGAACATGCTGATCAGGAACAGCCTGATGGGCCACGAGCGGACGGGACGCCGAAAGAACCCCATTGCGCCTCACACGAGATAAGGACGGAGGGAGAGAGCCTGCCCGTCCGCCGATGGCAGTACACCGAAGGGCTTCGCCCGACACCCCGCCTGGCGACAGCCGAGCCCCCCCGGCGTGACCAAACTCTTGCTCTTTCACCTAGTAAGACTGTTTGTGGACCGTAACACGGGTGCTAGCGAGCACGTGTGTTCACTTGTAAGGATTGTTAGCAGACCGCGATCTCCGGACACGCTGGTCACATGGGCACCTACGGCCCGCCGCCGGGATCCGGGTGCCCGGGAGGCCGGCGAAGGACGGCGGGGCCCGCCGCGGGCTCGGCGCCGCCACCCACCGCAAGCGCCTCGCCACCAGAGCCGCCCGTCTTCACCACCGCGGTGCACACGGCCAGAAAGTGCGCTCTCAATGAGCGGCGGCGAGGCATAACCAGGCATGCGGATCGGCCAATCGCTAAACCGAATCCGGTATCAGCCTGACGCCAATGAGAAGACCGCGCACGACCGCGCGGGGATGGCGCGTCACCTGGAAGGGAGGCGGGAACTGCCCCGGCCGGGAAAAGGCAGTCAGCGTGAACTTGATGTTAGCCGGGACGCCGGGTAAAAGAACGAGGTTACTGTATCAACTGCGGAGCATCAGTTCTCCAGATAAACGCGATGATCAGTCGCTGCTCTTGGGCGGAGGTCCGATATGCCCGTTCCGCGACATTCCGTGGCGGTGCCGAGCGTGCAGCTTCCGGTGGTGGCCGGGTGCGGCGGGGTGACCGAGCTCCGGGTGCACGGGGTCGGCGGGACGCCGCCGGACGCCATCCTGGGTGACCTGGCTCCGGAGCAGGTGATGGGGGACGCGATCGCGGGGTTCTACCGTTCCTCGGATCACCGGGCCAGCGACCCGGACCGGGAGGCGCGCGCGGACGCCGACCGGCACGTGGAGGTCTACTCGTGGGGCGGGCTGACCTCGGGGAGCAAGGTGCGGGTGCTGTGGCTGGCGCTGCTGCCGTTCCTGCTCGGCAACCTGGCGGGCTGGATGTGCTCGGCCCGGACCCGGCAGTCGGCATGGCGGTTCCGGCTGCACCGGCTGGCGGCCGGGCTCGGCACGCTGGCGCTGACGGTGAACACGGCCCTGATCGCGGTGATGATCAGCGCGGACGTCATCGCCTATCAGACGACGCGGGCCGGGCTCGCCCGGCATCAGTGGTGGCTCGCGCCGCTGGGCTGGCCTTACATCTCCGGTTACCCGGCCCGGCAGGTCATGCTCGGGGTCCTGGTGCCGGTGCTGTTCGTGCTGGCGCTTACCTGGCTGGCCGGCACGACATGGCGGTACGAGGCCGTCCGGCCGCCTCGCCTGGGAGATCCTCCGGCCGAGTCCAGGCTGGTCACAGCGGCCGCGCTGCCGCGCGGGCTGGCCGACAATGAATTCTGGGACGGCGGAAACAGCGTCCGCGTGGTCACCTGGGTCCATGTCGCGGTGGCCGGGGGCTTCCTGGCGATCGCGCTCGGCGTCACCGTCCAGGCGCTGAGCGCGGCCGGATCGCCGCATCTGGTGGCTCTGGGGTGGCTCGGCGTGGGCCTGGGCGCGGCCACCGTCGCCCTCGGGGCCGGCTACATCTGCCTGGACGCCCTCGGCACGCCGCCCACGGACGCGCCGGGCGCCGTCGGGCCGGCCGTCGGCGCGCTTGCCGGCAGGCTCCGCGGCTGGGTAGTGTACCTGCTCATCCCGGCTGCCGTCGCCCTGGTCACCTCGGGCTTGTTCGCCTGGCTGCAGCCCGCGGGGCCGGCCAGGCGGGCGGCGGACCTGCCCGGGATGGCCGCGGTGACCGGCTGGACGGCGCTGGCGATCGCGGTGGTGGCGGCCCTCGCGCTGATCTCCGCGCTGCTCGGCCTGGCCGGCACCGCCGGAACCCTGAAGGGCGCCTCCTGGGTCACGCTCATGCTGGGATTCGGCACGCTGAACCTGGTCCTGCTCGGCGCGCAGATCTGGGTGGCGCACCTGGTCGGCCCGGTGACCGGCAACCCGGCCCGGGCCCTGGCCTCCTCCCCCGGCCAGATCTACCTCCCGCAGGTGATCACCGCCGGGGTGCCGCTGCTGGCCTGGGCGGCCGTGCTGGTCATCCTCGCGTCCGGGCTGGCCGAGGCCAGCCGGTGGCTGCGGGCCCGGCAGCTGCCCCAGGCAGCCGCCCGGCAGTACCGGGACGCCGCCGCGGCTTTCCGGGGGCCGCTGACCGGGCCGCAGAAATACTGGTACTGGTCCGGGCTGGCGCCCTACCCGCCGCCGGCGGATGAGTCCGGGGCCGCGCCGCCCGCCGCCGGCCGGGGCTGGGAGCAGAAGATCGCCCGGACCCGGTTCCTGGCCCGCGCGCCGCACGACGCCACCTGGCTGCTGTGGGCCATCATCGGCGGGCAGCTGATCATGGCCGCCTGCGTCTGGCAGCTGCGCATCCAGCCGCCCGTCATCATCGGCACCCTCGGCGTCGCCATCATCGGCCTGGCGCTGCCGGCCTTGATGGCCTGGCTGTACGCGGCGTGGAGCGACCCCGCCAAGCGGCGCGCCATCGGGGTCGTGTGGGATGTCGGCACGTTCTGGCCGCGGTCCTACCACCCGCTCTCGCCCCCGTGCTACACCGAGCGGGCGATCCCGGAGCTGCAGCGCCGGATGTGGTGGCTGCACGACAACGGCGGCCGGGTCATGCTGACCGCGCACAGCCAGGGCACCGTGCTGGCCGCCGCCGCGCTGGTCCAGCCCGGCTGCCGTCCCGCGGGCGACCAGCCGGCCCTGATCACCTTCGGCTCCCCGCTGTGCAAGCTGTACGCCTGGGGCTTCCCCGGCTATTTCGACCCGGCGCTGCTCGAGCCCCTGGAGCCCGGCGGGACCGGGCGGCTGAACGCCTGGCGCAACTTCTACTACCCCACCGACCCGATCGGCGGGCCGGTCGCGGCCGCCCTTTCGCCGGACACCGGGGACCAGGTCGACCAGGAGCTCCTGGACCCGGCGGACTGCTACTACGTCTACGGCCAGGCCCCGCCCGCGGCCCAGGGCCACTGCGGCTACTGGGCCGACCCCCGCGTCTGGGACGAGATCAACCGCATCGCCGCCGGGCTGCCTGCCGCCCCGCGCCCGGCCAGCGATGCCGGGTTCGAGGTAGAGGCGGCGGCCGCCGGGAGAAGCTCACGGCGGAGACGCCAGCGCCTGCTGAGGTACGTGCTTGCGGCGATTGCGGCGTGCGTCGCGGGCGTCGCGGCCGTCGGCGCGGCGGTACTGGCCGATGCGGCGCCCGTAGTGGGCGCCGCGGTAGGGCTGGGTGTACTGGCGGTCACCATGCTGGCGTCCCAGGGCCTGGTAACCGTTAAAGAGCGACGGTCGCGTGAGAAAGCCCCAGCGGGACAGGCGGGCGTCTGGCACATCGCGGGTGATGTCGCCGTCAGAACCATAGAGCAAGGGGCGGACGCTCGGGACGCCTGGACCACTGTCGGTGACAAAGACCACGTAGATGAGCCCCGCGCCGAGTCCGTCCAGCGGTATGTCGTCGTGGAAGGACCCGAGGCAGTCGCGGAAGAAAGCACGTTCAGCATATCCGCAGCGCTCCTTCGTGAACTGCCCCCTGATATACCCCGTGCTTCGCCGGTTGACGTGCAGCTGACGGTCGACGACAGCGGACGCCCGACGGGAGCGCCCGCGGTAACCGCTCGCATCTACGTATCTCCGGCGTTCGAGGTGCTTTCGGCCAAGGAAGCCGAATTCGACGTAATTCCCGATTCCGATCCGGGGCCAGCCGCCTTCCGGCTGCGCTGCCGACCCGGTGTGCAGGGGCCGCAGGAACTGAACGTCATCTTGTCGCAGGGCTGGCGAGTTCTTGGCGCGGTGAAACTGGTTATCAAGGTGGGTGCCCAGGCTACGCCGGCTAACCTGATCCGGCAGAGTCTTACGGTGCCTGCGATACCGCCGGACTCCGCCTCCCCTCCCGACGTGGTAATTAAAGTGAACCGTGTCACGTTCCAGGGTCGCGACACGCTTCATTACACATATGAATGGCAGCAGCGAGACTGGCCGAGCGTCGATGCCGGCTCAGTCGAGTTGAGCGGGACAGCGGATGAGTGGCTCCGCGAAAAGCTTGAGGAACTCGGGAAGGCTGCGCGCCGGCCGGTTCCGGCCTCGCCGCCGCTGTCCGCTGACGCCCAGTCGTGGCCGGAGTATGAATCCCTGCCTCACGAGGTGATCGGCAAGAACCTCTACTATCAGCTGTTCACTGATGAGCTGCGCGCGTTCTACGCTGAATTCGCGGCGGAAGCGCGGACGCTGCTGATCTTCAGCGACGAGCCATGGATACCGTGGGAACTGGTCAAACCATGGGGAGCTGGCCTCGATGACGCCGACAGCGAATTCCTGTGCGTGAAATTCGAGATGTCACGCTGGTACTACAGTTCTCAGTGTCAGATCCCGAAGGGCCAGCTCGACGTCCGGGAAATAGCACCGGTACTGCCGCCGTCAGATCTCGCCGCGGTTGGCGACGAAGCTCGCTATATCCGCGGGCTGCCGGGAAAATGGCCTGCCGTTTCGCTCTGCCGTCCGCTTCCAGTGCGTCGCCGCGATGTGATGGGCGTGCTGGCCGGCGGTCGTGCTCAGGTCCTTCACTTCGCGACGCACGGCGTGCTGCTGGGCGGGGGCGGCATCGCGAGCATCATGCTGAAAGATGGGCTGCTGAAGGCAGAGGAAATCGTGGGAAACCGAGTAGCGGGCGGCCTCAAGGCCGCCACGCCCTCGTCTTCATGAATGCCTGCCATTCGGGTCGGCAGGCAGTCAGCCTGACCCGGGCTGACGGCTGGGTGGAACGTTGCCTGGACATGGGGTGCCGGGCATTCCTGGGGGCGAATTGGGAAGTAAATGACCAGCTGGCGGCCCAGTTCGCGATCGAGGTCTACGACCGTCTCGTACGCGGGTCAACGATCGCGCGTGCCGTCCGGGAGGCGCGGCTGTTGATCCGCGCCAGGGATGAGTCGAATCCGACGTGGCTGGCGTACTCGCTTTACGCGCACCCGAACATGATAGTCCGGCCTGCAGGCAAGGAGGCGACATGAGGCAGCGGCAGCCAGGAATATCGGACCTCGCGCGGTGGATCGGGCTTTTGCAGGCCGGAACTGACGAGATTAACGGCGGACTTGACGCGCGTGACGCCGAGGAGTTCAATACGGGACTCCGGCAGGTGGCCGGCGACCTGAGTGACCCGGAACGGCAAGATGAGATCGGGCCTGCGCTTCTTCAGCTGGTGAATCGCTACGAGTACGTAAATCAGTGGCTGCAGGAAAAAGATCCGCGGTTTAAAAGGCTGCAGGCCAGCGCGGAATCCGATCTGGACGGCGCTCAGGCCGGTTCAGCCGGGTCGGCCGGAGCCGCCGCGGAATCCGGTCCTGCTGCTGCTGCTGCTGCCGCCGCCGCCGCCCCTCCTCCTGC
>Ga0335069_10006067_pt1 | contig 17638 bp, 17 predicted proteins | sample Lox_Sample_11_FD_206714 | JGI IMG/M metagenome (GOLD analysis project Ga0335069, IMG submission 206714) | Soil microbial communities from Loxahatchee National Wildlife Refuge, Florida, United States - Lox_Sample_1.1 | ecosystem: Environmental > Terrestrial > Soil > Wetlands | place: USA... | reverse complement strand
CACGAAGAGGCGATCGATGTCGTCCAGGAATTGTCGTCGGAGCTTCTGTACTTGTCCCCGCATCAAGCCTCCGCTCAACGTCGTGGACGCGGGCGTGCCGCGCCGAACAGTCAAAAGAGTCTCGGTCGCTTGATTCGCGACTCAATCCACCCCGCGATTTTTTCCTAGCCCCCGTCGCCTCCCCGACGACGGAGGAATCTAAGCCTGACTTTCCCGGATGCCGCTTGCCCTCGGCACCCTCGTTAACCAAACCGTAGACGCGAGTTTTTAGATATGCAAGCCGATTTTTCCGCGTCGCGACACGCGACGCTTAACTGAAAATTAACTAGAGCCGCCTTGCACGGGTCGCTTGGCGATGACGAAATTCTTTTCCACATAGGCGATGATCTTGGCCACCGATTCCTCGACCGACAGGCGCTCGGTTTCGACCACCAGCTCGGCCGACTCGGGCGGCTCATACGGCGCGGTGATGCCGGTGAACTCGGCGATCTCGCCGCGCCGGGCCTTCTGATAGAGACCCTTGGGGTCGCGCCTTTCGCAGGTCGCGAGATCGGCATGAATGTAGATCTCGTGGAAGGCATCCTTCGCCGCGTGGCGGGCGCGCTGGCGATCGGCGCGATAGGGCGAGATGAAGGACGTGATGGTGATGAGCCCGGCATCGGCGAACAGCGCCGCGACCTCGCCGATGCGGCGGATATTCTCGGCGCGATCCTCGGGCGAAAATCCGAGGTTGGCGCTCAAGCCTTGCCGCACGTTGTCGCCGTCCAGCACATAGACGTTGTAGCCGCGGCGGAACAGCTCCTGCTCGATCGCCATCGCCAGCGTCGACTTGCCCGAACCGGAGAGTCCGGTGAACCACAGCACGCCGCCGCGATGGCCGTTGCGTGACGCACGATGCTCGGCTGCGATGCGATGGCTCTCGGTGCGCAGATTGGTCGACTTGACCGTCAGCGTCTCGCGCTGGTCGGGATACCCGTCCATGTCGATGATGCCGCCGGCCAGGATATTGACGCCGTCGCTGAGGACGAAGCGGCCCGTGCGCGGCAGGTCGTGCGCCTGGTCGAGAGCGAGGATCGCCCGTGTCCGCAATATCACATCGGCGACGCCATGGCGGGGTACTTCCGTCGCCTGGCTATGCACCGACAGATCTTCCGAATCGTAGAGCCTCTCCACTGCCTGAACCATCACGGGCACGTCGCGGGTGGCGATGCGCAAGCGATATTCCTCACGCATCCGAAGCGGCTGCTGGCCGAGCCAGAACAGGCGGCCGCGAAAGACGTTAGTCTCGATGGGAGCCGCCGCTTCATGGCTGGCGACGGCGCCGCGCTCGACGAACAGCTGCTCGTCGAGGGTGATGCCGACCGACTGTCCGGCGACGGCTTCCTCCGGCGCAGCGACGTTCCAGCTCTCGATGCTGGCGACCCGCGCCGTCTTGTTGCTCGGCGAGAACAGCAGCCGGTCGCCGACGCGCAGCCGCCCCGTCTCGATGCGCCCGACCAGGATGCGGCGCTCGTCGAACTTGTAGACGTCCTGGATCGGCAGCCGCAGCGGCAGGTCGGTGGCCCGCGGCGTCGGCCGCAGGCTTGCGAGCGCATCCATCACGCTCGGACCGGAATACCAGGGCATCGCCGGGGAAGCCTTGGCGATGTTGTCGCCGTCGCGCGCCGAAACCGGGATGAAGTGGCCGGCGCCGAAACCGATGCTCTCGAGATACTGCGCGTAGGCGTCGCGGATCTCGTCGAAGCGCATCTGCGAGTAGGCGATCATGTCCATCTTGTTGACGACGACCACGACCTGCCGGATACCCAGCAGATGCAGCAGGAACCCATGCAGCCGCGACTGCTGCTGGATGCCCTGCCCGGCGTCGATCAGCACCAGCGCCGCATCGGCGGTCGAGGCACCCGTGACCATGTTCTTGATGAACTCGCGATGGCCCGGCGCGTCGATGATCACGTAGTCGCGCTGCGGCGAGCGCAGCCAGATCTGCGCCGTGTCGATGGTGATGCCCTGATCGCGCTCGGCCTGGAAGGCGTCCATGAGGAACGCCCATTCGAAGGGCATGCCCCGGCGCTCGCACATGGCCTTGATCGCTTCGAGCTTGCCCTCGGGCAGCGAGCCGGTGTCATGGATGAGACGGCCGACGAGCGTCGACTTGCCGTGGTCGACATGGCCGACGATCACGATGCGCAACTGATCGCGCAGCCCGGCGGCGGCAGGTTGGGTCATGGGCACGACGACGGACTCGGCGCGCGACATCACATATATCCTTCGGCGCGCAGCCGTTCGAAGGCGTCTTCGGTCTCGCGGTCCATGGCGCGGCCGGCGCGCTCCGGCGTGCGGGTGGATTCGAGTTCCTCGATCACGGCGTCGAGCGTCGAGGCCGTGCTCGCCACCGGAAAGGTGATGTCCTCGTCGCCGAGCGAGCGATAGCGCTTGCCGCCCTTGGCGAAGTAGAGATCGATGACCGGAATGCCTTCGCGCCGGATGTAGTGCCAGATGTCGATCTCCGTCCAATGCAGCAGCGGATGCACGCGCAGATGCGTGCCCGGCGGCAGATCGGTGTTGAACTGGTCCCAGAACTCCGGCGGCTGGTCCTTGAAGTCCCACTGGCCGGTATCGCCGCGCGGGCTGAAGACGCGCTCCTTGGCGCGGGTCGCCTCCTCGTCGCGCCGGATGCCGGCGATGATGCCCGTGAAGCCATGCTTGGCGATGGCGGCGCGCAGCCCGAGGGTCTTGCGCTGGCCGGAGCGCGCGTTGGGCGGCAGGGTCGCGTCGGTGGCCTCGTAGGGCGGGCAGTCTTCGACGATCAGGTTCAGCTTCCACTCTTTCGAATAGCGGTCGCGGAACTCGTACATGGCGCGGAACTTCTTTCCGGTGTCGACATGCATCACCGGAAAGGGCACGTGACCGAAGAACGCCTTCTTGGCCAGCCAGACCATGACGTTGCTGTCCTTGCCCAGCGACCACAGCATGGCCAGCTTGTCGATCCGATTGAAGGCCTCGCGCAGGATGTAGACGCTTTGCGATTCCAGTTGATCGAGGTGGTTCATTCTGCGCGTCTGACAATAGTGAAAAGGGCGCCGCCTGCGCCCATCCGGCAGCGGCGCGCCCGGCCCGAAGCGTGACGGCGTTTACAGGCCCCAGCCGACAAAAGCAACCGATTTCACTGCTGTTTGCACCCCATCGAGGATGCCGTTAAGGAACTGCTTCGACTCCCGCATCTCCACCCCGCCGGCATGATCGACATCGTCCTCCTCATCTTCATCCTTACCTATGTCGGCATGGCCATCGGCAAGATCCCGGGGCTGCGGACCGACCGCGCCGGACTGGCCGCCATCGCCGCCATCCTGATGATCGTGGTTACCGGCGCAGACCTGCGACGGGCCGTCGGCTGGGTCGATTTTCCGACCCTGGCGCTGCTGTTCGGCCTGATGGTGCTGTCCGGCCTCTTCGGGATCAGCGGCTTCTACGATTATTGCGCCTATCGAATCACCCATGCACGCGGCTCGCCGCAGCGATTGCTCGCGGTAACCATCCTTGTCTGCGCCGCTCTCTCCGCCGTGCTCGCCAACGACATCGTGGCATTCGCCGTGCCGCCCCTCCTCTGCCTCGGCCTCGTGGCGCGACGGCTCGACCCCGTCCCGTTTCTCATCGGCCTGGCGACGGCCAGCAATGTCGGCTCTGCCGCGACCGTGATCGGCAACCCGCAGAACATCCTGATAGGCCAGGTCGGGCATCTCGACTTCTGGCGCTTCCTGGGCATCTGCGGAGTCCCCTCGCTGATCGGGCTGGCCATCATCCATGGCGTGATCTGCTGGCAATGGCGCGGCCGCTGGGAGCTGCCGGAGCCATCGGCGGACAGCCCACCGGGAGAACCACCAGCGCTGCATCGATGGTCCCTTATCAAGGCCGTCGTCATCACCGCGGCGCTGCTCGTGGCCTTCGGGGTCGGCGCTCCGCGCGATCTCTCGGCGCTGTTCGCGGCCGCCGCGCTCTTCACCAGCCGGCGGCACGAGACGCGCGCGCTCGTCGGCACGGTGGACTGGAGCCTGCTCATCCTGTTCGGCGGGCTCTTCATCGTCACCGGCGTGTTCGCCGACCTGCCCGAGACGCAGCAGCTCTTCCGCGACCTCGTGCACAGCGGCTGGCTGCCCGACCGCCTGTCGGTGCTGGCACCGCTTACCCTCGCGCTCAGCAACACCATCGGCAATGTGCCCTCGGACATCCTGCTGCTGCAGGTCTGGCGGCAGCCGCCGCAGGAAGCGCTCTACGCGTTGGCGCTGATGTCCACGCTGGCCGGCAATCTGCTGCTGACGGGAAGCCTCGCCAACCTGATCGTGGCGGAACGCGCAACCTCGGTCGGCGCCAGCCTGCCGTTCATCGCGCATGCCAAAGCCGGCATTCCCATCACCCTGCTGACGTCGGCTGTCGCCGGCCTCTGGCTCTGGTGGACCGGCGTGGTGCCACTCTGACCCCGATCAGCGGCCCTCCGCCGGCGGCCGCCGCCATTCGAAGACCGCGAGCAGGCAGCCGGTCGTCGTCCGCGAGTTGTGGTGCGTGCCGGCCTCGTAGCTGACGAAATCACCGGCCCGCAGCACCGTGCCATCGCTCTCGATCAGCTCGCCCTCGAGGACGAGATATTCCTCCATCCCGTTGTGATCGTGCGCGATGGTGACGGCGCCCGGGCGCATGCGCATGATGTAGCAGCCCTGGCCGCTCGTGCGATCGAAGCTGATCGGCAGATAGGCCATTTCAGGCTGCAGCGGCCCGTCGAGGTCGTAGGGAAGGAAGGCCGTATTGCGCGTGTCGATGATGCGCCGGCCGTTCATCGCTTGAGCCATGTCTCGTCTTCCCCTCGTCCGAATTGCGGGCGCCATCAGCCTGCGCCAGCCGCGGCCGGCGCGCAACCGGCGGCACGGGAACTAGCGCCGGTCTCACACGCCGTAACAAGGGCGTGAGAGCGCCGCGAGGCCATGGCCCGACCATCGGCCTCGTGATAGCTATTCGATGTCGCCTGACCCTTCACTCACCCGGGAAGATCTCACATGAAAACCACCATTCTCGTTGCGTCCGCCCTGGCCGTTGCGCTTTCGATGACGCTGGCGCCCGGCACCAAGGCCGATGATCAGGAGAAATGCTTCGGAGTTGCCAAGGCCGGCAAGAACGACTGCAAGGCGGGCTCGCACGACTGCGCCGGTCATTCGACTGTCGATGCCGACCCGGCCTCCTTCGTGCTCGTGCCGGCCGGCACCTGCGAGAAGATCAACGGCGGCAGCCTGCAGCCGAAGGCCTAGGCTGGCGCGCCCTACCGCCGCCGGGTGCCTCGTGCTACACCTGCGGCGTCGCTTTTCGAACCGGAGGAATCCATGAAGACCACCGTTCTGGTCGCGTCCGCCTTGGCCACCGTGCTGTCGATGTCGGTCGGCGGCAGCAGCACCGCGCCCGCGGCCGACAACGAGAAATGCTACGGCATCGCCAAGGCCGGCAAGAACGACTGCCAGACCGCGACCCACAGCTGTGCCGGCACTTCGACCACGGATGCCGACGCCTCGTCCTGGATCTATCTGCCGGCCGGCACCTGCGAGAAGCTCGCCGGCGGCAGCCTGCAGCCGAAGGCCTGAGATTGCGGGCGCGGAGGGCGTGGTGTCGACCGGCCCTTCCGCGCCTCGCCCAACTGGCCCGATGCCGAAGGGCGCCGGCATCGGCTGGCGCCATCCGCACTACCAGGCCCTCCTCGAGAACCGCCCGGACATCGCCTGGATCGAGGTCCACAGCGAGAACTATCTCGGCGGTGGGCGGCCGCTGGCCTACCTGGAAAAGGCGCGCGCCGACTACCCGCTGAGCCTGCATGGCGTCGGTCTCTCGCTCGGGACCGACGGGCCGCTCGATCGCACCCATCTCGCACGCATCAAGGCGCTCGTCGACAGGATCGAGCCTACCCTCGTGTCGGAGCATGTCTCCTGGAGCGTGACCGGCGGCGTCTATCTCAACGACCTCCTGCCGCTGCCCTATACGGAGGAGTCGCTGCAGGTGATCTGCGCCCATGTGCAGGAGACGCAGGATGTCCTTGGGCGCACCATCCTGGTCGAAAACCCCTCGACCTACCTGCAGTTCACCCACTCCACGATTCAGGAGTGGGAATACGTCGCCGCCATCGTCGATCGCACCGGCTGCGGCCTGCTGCTCGACGTGAACAACGTCTATGTCAGCGCCGGCAATCACGGCTTCGACGCGCGCCGCTACCTGGAGGCCATGCCGGCCGAAGCGGTGCAGGAGATTCATCTGGCTGGCCACACGGTGCGCGATCTCGGCGGCGCGACCCTGCGCATCGACGATCACGGCTCGGTCGTGTGCGACGCCGTCTGGGAGCTCTATGCGTCGGCGGTAGCCCGACTCGGACCGGTGCCGACCCTGATCGAGTGGGACAGCAACCTGCCCGAGCTTCCGGTGCTGCTGGCTGAGGCGGAGAAGGCGGATCGAATCCTGGGTGCGGCCAGGGAGGCGCGCGGTGCCGTCGCTGCATGAGCTGCAGGCCGCCATCGGCGCCCATTTGCTGGGCGCCGATCCGGCCGCGCTCGCTCCGCTGATCCGCGCCGATGCGCTGCCGTTCCACCGGCGCCTCCAGGTCTATCGCAACAATACCTTCGGCAGCCTCACGGAGGCTTTGAAGGACACCTTCCCGGTCGTCTGCTGTCTAGTCGACGAGCGGTTCTTTCGCTATGCCGCGCAGGAATTCATCCGCCGGCATCCGCCGCAAGCACCGCGGCTGGCCGAATATGGCGCGCTCTTTGCCGATTTCCTTGCGGGCTTCGAGCCGGCCCGCAGCGTTGCCTATCTGCCGGACGTGGCCCGCCTCGAATGGGCGATCAACGAAGCCTACCACGCCGCCGACGCGCCGGCGCTCGATCCCGCCGCCATCGGCGCTGTGCCGCAGGGCCGCTACTCCGGGCTCACGTTCATCGCGCATCCGTCTGCCCGCCTCATCGCTTCGGCATTCCCGGTGGACCGCATCTGGCAGGCGCATCGTCCCGGCGGCGATCTGGCGGCGATCGACCTCTCCAGTGGCTGTCGGCTGCTGGTCGATCGCGGTGCCGACGAGATTCGATTCCTATCGCTTGACGACCCGCACCTCGCATTTCTGCAGGCGCTGTTCGCCGGTCACATGCTGCAGGACGCCTACGCCGCCGCCGCCGTCGCGGGCGAGTTCGATCTGATGAAGTCGCTGAGCCTCCATCTGGCGCGCGGCAGTTTCACCAGCTTCGTCGACGCATCCTGAAGAGAAAACCCAGGTGAGCACATCCTCCGGCCCGCCGGCGCCGACCGGCCTGCTCGCGAGTTGCCGCGCAATCGTTCTTCTGCTCGAGCGCGTGCCGGTCGCGCTGCCTGTGCTGATCATGCGATTCGGCGTCGCCCTCGTTTTCTGGCGATCGGGCCAGACCAAGCTGCCGTTTGGGAACGAGACGGTTGTTACCTTGTTCCGGGAGGAATATCGCGTCCCCCTGCTGCCGCCGGAGCTCGCAGCCTACCTTGCGACAGCGGTCGAGCTGAGCTGTCCTGTCCTGCTCGTGCTCGGTTTCCTCACGCGGCCCGCAGCGGCGCTCCTGCTGGCGCAGACGGTGGTCATCCAGATTTTCGTCTACCCGACGAACTATCCGGACCATCTCCTGTGGGCCGGCCCGCTGCTCTATCTGCTGTTGCGCGGGCCCGGCCCATGGTCCTTCGACGCGCGCATCCGTGGTTCGATGGGCGGCGGACGATAGAGGCGGCGCTTCGGTTCCCTAGGCGTTGCGCAGGTACCAGTCGAAATCGAGTTCCGTGACCTGCGCGTAGAACCGGTCCTGCTCGGCACGCTTGATGGCCCCGTAGATCTCCATGAAGCGCGTGCCGAGATAGTCCTTGAGGAAGGCTGAACTCTCCGTCCGGTCCATCGCCGCATACCAGTTCGTCGGCAGGGTCGCCGCCGCCTGCGCATAGCCATTGCCCTCGACGGGAGGACCGGGGTCGATCTTGTCGACGATCCCATGATGCGCGCCGGCAAGCAACGCGGCGGCCGCGAGATAGGGATTGGCATCGGCACCCGCCACCCGATGCTCGACATGGCGCGTCTCCGCGGGTCCGGCCGGCACGCGCAGGCTGACGGAGCGATTGTTGACACCCCAGGTCGGGGCCGTCGGCGCATAGGAATTGCGGCGGAACCGGCGATAGGAATTGGCGTTCGGCGCAAAGATGCCGACGCTCTCGCCCATCGTGGCGGCCATGCCGCCGATGGCATGGCGCAGCAGCGCGTTGCCCTGGGGATCATCGCTGGCGAAGGCATTGCCGCCGCCAGCGTCCTGCAGGCTCATATGCAGGTGCATGCCGCTGCCGGATCGATCGGCATAGGGCTTGGCCATGAAGGTGGCTTCCATGCCGTGCCTGGCGGCGACGCCGCGCACGAGGCGCTTGTACATGATGGCATCGTCGGCGGCGCGCAGCGCATCGGCGCGATGGTGCAGCACGATCTCGAATTGGCCGGGCGCATATTCCGAAATCAGCGTCTGTGCCGGCAGGGCCTGCGTCTCGCAGGCGGCGAAGACGTCGGCCAGGAACGGCGCCTGGTCGTCGAGATCGGTAAGCAGATTTGCCTGCAGATGGCGCGGCCGGTGGCCGCTCACCGGCGAGGCCGGCGGCTGCCGGCTTCCGTCATGCGCGAGCGCGCGATCCAGCAGGTAGAACTCGAGCTCGACCGCGATCACCGGCGTGAGCTTGATCTCGGCGAAGCGGTCGACGACGCGCCGGAGCGCGTGGCGCGGATCGCCCGGCGAGGGTGCTCCATCGAGTTCGTGCATGCTGACCAGCACCTGCCCCGCCGCCGGCGTCTGCCAGGGCGAACGCGTGAGCGTGCCCGGAACCGGCCAGCAGACGCGGTCGGCGTCTCCGTCCCCCCACAGCAGCCCCGCCTCCTCCACGTCCGCGCCGGTGATGTCGAGCCCGAGGATGGAGCCCGGCAGGTAGCGGCCGTGGGTATAGATGCGCGCCAACTCGTTGCGGCGCAGGCTCTTGCCGCGGGCGACGCCGTCGGCGTCCGTGAGGATCACCTGGATGTTGCCGACGTCGGGATGGGCGGCGAGAAACTCTTCGGCCTCGCGGGCCGACCGTTCGGTGGGCATGGTCGCTGCGTCCATTTCTTGCTTCCGGAATTCGTTAGCCAGGACAATAGTTGGTTGATCTCTGATTAACCATGTACTGGATACATATTTATATATAGCTCAATATTATCTCGCATTTGATTTTATCGACTTTTAATGACTTTAGCCAATATTTGGGGCTGTTTCGTACCGATCTTTCATACAGCCACAGCGAATTTGTCATGACCCCACCGATTGAAGATCTCATCGATATCTACCCGTCCGCCTGGCCCGAGCGCCAGCTCAAGGTGCAGCCCGGCGACCTCCGCTTGTTCGCCCCCATGGGTATTGGCGACATGCGCATGCATATTGAGGAACCCATTGCCGAACCTCCCTACAGCCTGACCGCGCATCCAGCCGATCCGTTCCTGGGGGCGCCGATCACCGAGCCCTGCGGGGGAACGGTCTATTTCGGCGGCGATCCCGACGCCGCCGATCTGACCGCCCTCCTGCGGCTGCTCCGCGTCCGGACGGGCGCAACCGACTATGCCGCCTTTACCGCGCACGCCGGCAATCCCGAGGAGGCGCGCCACCTCACGCAACTGCGGCTCGTCCGCCGGGCCGCGCTGGTCGGGCTCTACGGGGCGCTGTCGATCGACGAGATGGGGCATTTTCCCTCGCAACGGCTCAATGTCGGGAGTGCCATTCAGAAGTTCGTGGAGAGCGAGCAGGCCTTCTGGGGCACGGGCATGACGCCGAAGCTGCGCGGCCGCTTCGGCGGCGACGGCGACCGCCTGCAGGAGTCCCTCGCCTTCGGCTTCATGGTCGAGAATTCCTACTACGGCGTCTACCGGATCTGGAGTCGCGCCTGGCTCGTGTCGAACTGACCGAGCCTGCCGCCGCTCACCGCAGATAGTATTTCTGCCCCAGCGCCAGTTTGTGGGCGGGCTCGCAGGTGGCGAGCTGGCCGTCGACGAACACGTCGAAGGTCTGCGGGTTGACGGTAATTTTTGGGCAGACGTCGTTGCGCAGCATGTCGGACTTGCGCAGCTTGCGCGTGCCCTTGATCGGCAGCATTGCCTTGGCGAGGCCGAGCTTTCCCGCCACGTCCTGGTCGAGCGCCAGCGGATGAACGAAGTTGGCGCTCAGCCGCTGCGGTCCCCGGCCGTAGGCACCCCACTGTCGGCGCTGCATGATCGGCTCGCAATTGCCGAGTGCCGCGGCACCGTCGCCCATGAGCGCCCGCACCGCAAAGCCGCCCTTGATGATCACCTCCGGCTTGACCCCGAAGAAGGCCGGCCGCCACAGCACGAGATCGGCGATCTTGCCCGGCTCGATCGACCCGATGTAGCGGTCGATGCCGAAGGTGCGCGCCGCGTTGATCGTGTATTTCGCGATGTAGCGCTTGACCCGCTCATTGTCGGCACGCGCGGTCTTCTCCTCAGGCAGCCGCCCGCGCTGCTCCCGCATCTTGCTGGCGAGCTGCCAGGTGGCGTTCACGACGGCCGTGATGCGGCCCATGCCCTGGCTGTCCGACCCCATCATGGCGATGGCGCCGAGATCGTGGAGCACGTCCTCGGCGGCCATGGTCTGTGGCCGGATGCGGCTCTCGGCGAAGGCGACGTCCTCGGGTATGCGCGGCGACAGGAGGTGCGCCATCATCGTCATGTCCAGATGCTCGTCGAAGGCATTGGCCGTGTAGGGATTGGTCGGCGTCGTCGAGGACGGCAGGCAGTGCGGCTCGCCGTTGCAGCGGATGATGTCGGGCGCATGCCCGCCGCCGGCGCCCTCGGTGTGGTACATGTGGATGGTGCGGCCGCCGATCGCCGCCAGGGTGCTCTCGTAGAAGCCGGCCTCGTTGATCGTGTCGGTGTGCAGCTGCACCTGGAAATCGTACTCGTCGGCCACCTTCAGGCAGGTGTCGATCGTGGCCGGCATGGCGCCGAGGTCCTCATGGATCTTGACGCCGATGACGCCGCCGGAGAGCTGCTCGATGATCGAGCGCGGATCGTGCGAGCTGCCGCGGCTGAGGAACCCGAAGTTGAGTGGAAAGGCCTCCGATGCCTCAAGCATGCGGGCGCTGTTCCAGGGCCCGCCGCAGTCGACGGCGAAGGCGGGCCCCATGCTGCCGCCGATCATCGTGGTGATGCCGGCGCTGAGCGCCGTCTCGCACTGCTCGACACCGATGAAATGCACATGCACGTCGATACCGCCGGCGGTGACGATCATCCCCTCGCCCGCCAGCACGGGCGTGTTCGGTCCGACGATGAGCTTCGGATGCACCCCGGCCATGATGTGCGGATTGCCGCCCTTGCCGATGGCGACGATCTTGCCGTCGAGAACGCCGACATCGCCCTTGACGATGCCGGCGACGGCATCGATGACCAGCACGTTCTCGATCAACAGGTCGACCGCGCCGTCGCTGCGCAGATGCCCGGCATCGACGCCCATGCCGTCGCGCACGGTCTTGCCGGCGCCGATCATGCACTCGTCGCCATAGACGGCGTGGTCCTTCTCGACCTCCACCAGCAGCGAAGTATCGCCCAGCCGCACGAGGTCGCCCGTCGTCGGCCCGTACATCGCGGCATAGTCCCGGCGCGTCATCGTGACCATGGCTGACCTCACGCGCCCTTGAAGCCGCGCTCGCGCGCGCGTTTCAGCGCCATGGCCTTCACCGCCTCGGACGTCACCAACCCGTTGGTCAGGTTGTTGAGGCCGCTCACGATCCCGTCGCCGCCGAGATCGACGAGCACCACCTGCTTGGCCTCGCCGGGCTCGAAGCGAGCCGAGGCGCCGGCCGGCACATCGAGCCGCAGGCCGAACGCCGCTGCGCGATCGAAATCCAATGCTGCATTGGCCTCGAAGAAATGGAAGTGGCTGCCGACCTGCACCGGCCGGTCGCCGGTGTTCTTGACGACGAGCGTGACGCGCCGGCGCCCGGCGTTCAGTTCCAGCGTCGCATCCGGCGTGATGATCTCGCCCGGGCGGCTCTCCGTTTCGTCTGGGATCGCCGCGGTGCCTGGCCGGATCGGCTCATGCACAGTGATCATCTTGGGGCCGTCGGGGAACATCGCCTCGACGTTCAGCACCGGCAACAGCACGGCCACGCCCGGCATCACGTCGTCGGTGCTCAGCAAAGTCGAGCCGAGGCCCATCAGCTCGGCCAGCGACCGGCCGAGACGGGCGCCATAGATCAGCTCATCGGCGATGTAGGCCACCGCCTCCGGATGGCTCAGCTTGATGCCGAGCGACCTGTGCTTCCGCGCCAGCTCCGCGGCGGTGAAGATGGTCAGGCGTTCCTGCTCCGTGGGCGTCAGCATCATGGTGAAGGCATCCTTGCCGATAGCCGCGTTACGCCATCCGTTGTGACCGCAGCAATTGCTAGGGTCAAGTAGCGCTCAATAGCGTCCGGCAAACGCTCCGAAAACGCTCCGAAAAACGCTTCAAGTGCCTGCAACGCCTAGCCGCGACTCGCGTATCATCGACCAAATAAAATGCCTGGGTCGGAAACATGACGGACAGCCTCATCCGTCCATTCGAGATGGACGCGGACAAGGTCGCCTTCGCACAAGAGTTTCTTGGGCGCCGCATATGGGGCTTCAAAAAAGACGTGAACATCTGTCTCACGACGAGCACCGAAGGCAACCACGCCTTTATGCCTGCATTGATGACGTGCATTTCCTTCCTCGACCTGCTCAGCGGCCTCCGAGTTGGACTCGTTGACGGACACAAGATGGACGACTTTCTCGCCTTCATGCGTGAGTTCGGGCCGCGCTATGACGAGTGGCATCTGCGAATCTTGTACGTGGTTATCCGCCACAAACTTGCGCACCTAGGGCACCCGCTGTTCGTCCTAAATACAGCGACGGAGCCAAAGAGGATCGGTGGGCCGCCGATGCTACTTGGATGGAAGATATCGAGGGACGCGCACGAGCCGCCAATCGCCGTGTACGACTTGGGAGGGGTATGGGAGGTCAAGGGACAGCCCGTTCCCTGGGCGATCTATGTCACGCACGAGATCCACATAAGCATTCGCACCATTGCCAACGATGCGCCGCTTATCGCAGAGGCATACTTCCAAAGGTTGCGCACTGATCGGCACCTGATGGACAACTTCAGCAAGTGCATGCACGAGTTCTACCAATGCTTCTAGTTTGAGCGCCTATGATGGCTGCCGGCGACACTCTCGGGCGGTAGCACGATAGCCGCCGATGCTAAGCGGAATTCCGATAATTTGCGCGTTACGCCATCCTTAACCAGCCCCGTGGTAAAGCGCCAGAAGGCATTCAACCGCGCCGGGGTGCTGCGATGGCCCGTCTATTCGTGTTGCTGGCCGGCTTCGGCCTGATCTTCGCGTTCATGGCCTTCGCCGGCGGGCGGTTCGACACGTCCGCCGTGCAGGTGACCTTCATGGGCGGCGGCATTCCCACGCCTGATCCCTCCAATTTCGAGGGCTGCGGACCGTCCTCGTTCAACACGAGCGCCCTGACCGGTTCGTCCAACTCCATGTACAGTGCGCCGAAATCGAATAACAACAACAGCAACTGCTATGCCTACCTGAAGCATCCCGACCAGGCGCTCGAATGCGACTACAACCTGGGCTTCAAGGCCAACAACAACGGCGTCATCAAGCGCCTGCGCGTCAAGGTTGCCATCATGAAGCAGGGCAAGGAAGCGGAGCGCCACAGCGTCACCGTCGACAGCCTGGTGCGGCCGGCCGACAGCCCGTACGTGTCGAAGAGCTTCCGCGGCGCCTGCGACGCCGAGAACCTGGAGGTGGTCGAGGCCCGTGCCTTCGTCGACGGCCAGGAGACCAACCTGATCGCCACCGGCGCCATCAGCTCCAAGGGGCTGATGCCGCTATTCTCCGACTTCTTCGTCAAGATCGCGCCGCCGACCGGCGCCTGATCGGCGTCTTACTTCCCCGCGAGCCAGGGCAGTGCGCCCAGGCCGTTGGTCAGGATCTGAACGCCCAGGCAGAGCAGGATGAAGGCGGAGAGCCGCAGGAAGATATCCGTGCCGGATTCGCCCAGCAGCCGCAGCACGCGGTCGGCGAAGCGATAGCAAACATAGATCGAGGCTGACACCGCCACCGCCGCGAGCAGCGCGCCGATGCCGAGCGGCACCAGCTCGTGCGTCGCCGCCCCCTTGTTTCCGAGCGTGATGGCGACGGAGATCGTGCCGGGCCCGACGGTCAGCGGCATCGTCAGCGGAAAGAAGGCGTGGCGTAGCATGACCTCGTCGGTCTGCGGCGCCTGCCGCTCGCGGCTCTCGGTGTCGTCGCCCTGCTGCAGCAGGCGCCAGCCCGCCGCCATGACCACGATCCCGCCCGCGATCTGCACCGCCGGGACGGTCAGGCCGAAGAAGGCCAGGATGTGCGAGCCCACGAAGAGCGACACCACCATCAGCGCCAGGCCGTAAAGGGCGATCAGCCAGGCGAGTTTCCGGCGCGTGATTCCCGAGCTGCCGGCCGTCAGCCGCAAGAAGATCGGGGCCATGCCCAGCGGATTGACGATGGGCAGCAGACCGACGAGCACCGTCAGGAAGCTGGTGACCAGCAGGCTCAGCAGGGGCGTCATGTCCGGAAGGACGCGCGGCTCAATGCGCCATGACGAGGCCAACCACGACGGCGGCAATGCCCATCGCTACGGCCAGTCCGATCGCGACCAGAAGCATCAAGCGCGTTCCGGCCCGCTGCCGCGCCAGCGCGACCGCCGGGCTGATCTCGCCGCTGTGCAACATCGTATCGGTGATCGCGTCGACCGCCTCCTTGGCGCTCTTGAGGTCGACGCCCGCCGCCTGGCGATAGAGCTTGATGGCCTCGATCGGGTTGCCCGAGGCGATCCGCTCCTTCACCTGTCGCAGGCCATCGTCGGATAGTGACTTGGCGCCGTCCGCGTCCGGCGGCGGCTTGCCGCTGGCGATCAGTTCGACCGCTTGCTTCGCCTCGGCCAGGCCGGCCCCGGTCGCCTGGCGGTAGAGCGTGATCGCCTCGATCCTGTTGCCGGCGGCGATCTGCGCCTTGATATCGTTCAGCAGCTTTTCCAGCGACGGCTGGTCCATGCGCTCTCCCCCCATGCGCGCTCCCCCGGGCGACCGCGCCGTCGGCATGGTAGCCGCAGGGCGAAAGGATCGAAACCGTCTTTCGACCCTGCGGCGCCATGGCGGCCTCCCCGGTCTCGGCGGCATGTCGTGTTCTGGCCAACGGTTGCCGCGCCTGGGGTCGGCTGTTGCGTCCGGTCGATGGAGTCTTGGCCCAAGCCGTTGCAGGCTGCTTTTCTTCCGCCTTAGCGTCCGCTATTTAGCTGCGCGCCGGGCGGCGGCCGGCCTGCCAGAGGTTCAAGGGAACGGGATCAAATGAAATCGCATGCGCAAGTGGTGGTCATCGGCGGCGGCGTCGTGGGCTGCAGCGTGCTCTACCACCTGACCAAGGCCGGCTGGCGCGACGTCGTGCTGGTGGAGCGCGACCAGCTCACGTCAGGCTCGACCTGGCATGCGGCGGGCGGCTTCCACACCCTCAACGGCGATCCCAACGTCGCCAAGCTGCAGGGCTACACCATCGGTCTCTATGACGAGCTGGAGAAGATCTCCGGCCAGTCCTGCGGCCTGCACCGGTCTGGCGGCCTGCTGCTGGCCGACACGCCGGCCCGCATGGAGTGGCTGAAGATGGCCCATGCGCGGGCCCGCTACCTCGGCCTCGAGACCGAGCTGATGGGCGCCAAGGAGGCCAAGAAGCTGTTTCCGCTGCTCGAGGAGCAGTATTTCGTCGGCGCCATGCTCGATGCCGCCGACGGCAATCTCGATCCGTCCGGCACCACCCATGCCTACGCCAAGTCGGCGCGCGTCAACGGCGCCGAGATCTACCTGCAGACGCGGGTCGAGGAGCTGAAGCCGCGGACGGACGGAACCTGGGACGTCATCACCGCCAAGGGCAACATCCACGCCGAGCACGTCGTCAACTGCGGCGGCCTCTGGGCCCGCGAGATCGGTCGCATGGTCGGCATCGAGCTGCCGGTGCTGGCGATGGAGCATATGTACCTCGTCACCGAGGAAATGCCGGAGGTGGTGGCCTTCAACAAGGAGACGGGCCACGAGCTGCCGCACGCCATCGACTTCAAGGCCGAGATCTACATGCGCCAGGAGCGCAGCGGCATGGTGCTCGGCACCTATGAGAAGGCCTGCGTGCCCTGGCAGCCGAAAGTGACGCCCTGGGATTTCGGCACCGAGCTTTTGACCCCCGACCTCGACCGCATCGCGCCGTCGCTGGAGGTCGGCTTCAAGCACTTCCCGTCGATGGGCAAGGCCGGCATCAAGCGCGTGATCAACGGTCCCTTCACCTTCTCGCCCGACGGCAACCCGCTGGTCGGGCCGGTGCAGGGCCTGCGCAACTTCTGGTGCGCCTGCGCCGTCATGGCCGGCTTCAGCCAGGGCGGCGGCGTCGGGCTGGCGCTGTCGCAATGGATGGTGAACGGCGATCCCGGCTTCGACGTCTGGGCCATGGACATCGCCCGCTTCGGCGAATGGGCAACCCGCAGCTACACCAACGAGAAGGTGCGCGAGAACTATTCGCGCCGCTTCTCGATCCGCTTCCCGAACGAGGAGCTGCCGGCGGCGCGGCCGCAGCAGACGACTTCGCTCTACGATCTCATGATCGCGCAGGGCGCCGTCATGGGCGACAGCTGGGGGCTCGAGACACCGCTCTGGTTCGCGCCGAAAGGCGTCGAACCGAAGGACATCGTCTCGTTCCACCGCTCGAACGACTTCCCGCATGTGAAGGCCGAGTGCCTGGGCGTGCGCAACGGCGTCGGCGTGACGGAGATCGCGAACTTCGCCAAGTACGAATTCGCCGGCCCCGGCGCCGAGGCGTTCCTGTCGCGCCTGATGACCAACAAGATGCCGCGCACCGGCCGTCTCGTGCTGACGCCCATGCTGAATCCGGCGGGCAAGCTGATCGGCGACTTCACCATCGCCAAGGTCAGCGACGAGCGCTTTCTGATGTGGGGCTCGTCGCAGGCGCAGAAATACCACATGCGCTGGTTCGAGAAGCAGCTGCCGGCCGACGGCTCCGTGCGCGTGCATCGCTACGACATGGGCCTCGTCGGCCTGTCCATCGCCGGGCCGAAGTCGCGCGACGTGCTGCAGAAGCTGACCGACGCCGACGTCTCGGCGAAGGCCTTCCGGTTCCTCGACCACCGCAGCATGGACGTCGCCAACGTCCCCGTGATGATCAACCGCGTCACCTACACCGGCGACCTCGGCTACGAGATCTGGGTGACGCCGGAATATCAGCGGCGCCTCTATCAGGAGATCATGGCCGCCGGGAAGGAACACGGCATCGTCAATTTCGGCATGCGGGCGCTGCTCTCGCTGCGCCTCGAGAAGAACTTCCCGACCTGGTTCCGCGAGCTGCGCCCGATCTACGGCCCGTTCGAAGGCGCTCTCGATCGCTTCGTCGACCTCACCAAGAACGACTTCATCGGCCGCGACGCCGCCATGAAGGAGAAGTCGGAAGGCGGCAAGCTGCGACGCGT
>Ga0335069_10006066_pt1 | contig 17638 bp, 13 predicted proteins | sample Lox_Sample_11_FD_206714 | JGI IMG/M metagenome (GOLD analysis project Ga0335069, IMG submission 206714) | Soil microbial communities from Loxahatchee National Wildlife Refuge, Florida, United States - Lox_Sample_1.1 | ecosystem: Environmental > Terrestrial > Soil > Wetlands | place: USA... | reverse complement strand
TGCGGCTTGACGCTGACCAAGGCACTGTCGTGCAGGCCATGGTACGCACCTTCAAACTTGACGATCTTGTCGCGACCGGTGGCGGCACGGGCAAGGCGTATGGCATGCATGGTGGCTTCGGTACCCGAATTGCCGAAACGGCACATCTCCACCGGGAAACGGTTGCAGATTTCTTCGGCGAGTTCCCATTCCATGTCGTGAGGCATGCCGAACATGGTGCCGGTCGAAAGACGCTTCTCCACGGCTTTCATGACCGCGGGATGGCAATGTCCTGCCATCAGCGCGCCGAATGTAAGGTTGTGATCGATGTACTCGTTGCCATCAAGATCGCGGAACTTGCTGCCGCTGGCCTCTTTTACGAAGATGGGCCAGGGATCGTAGGCGCGATAATTGCTGGCAACACCCAATGGGATGCGTTTGAGATTTTTCTTGTGAGCTTCGGCGGATTTGGGCGTACGACGCTCGAAGGCCGAGATTTCTTTTTGCAGATCGGGGTACATCGAATTGCTCCGAGAACTCAAGCCAGAGTGCTGGCCATTAGATTGCCCGGGCGGGGACCGCCCGGGGGATGGAACTCTTCACTTTACACTTCTAGAAGTAGAACTTTAAAGCAACCTGCATGAGCCGAGGGTCGGCGACTTTCTTGGCACGGCCAAAGTCAGATCCGTCGGTTGTATTGCCATCCACGCCAAAAAAGTGCGTGTGATTGGCGATATTGAAAACATCCCAGCGAAATTCGAAGCGCTTCGTTTCAGTGATCGGAAGATCCTTCTGAACCGAGAAATCGGAGTTGTTGAGCCCGGGGCCGCAGCAGATGGTGCGTCGAGCGCTACCGTAGCGACCGAGCAACGAGGGCTGATAACAACCGAATACGGCCTGGTCGGAGCAGTTGACGATGCCATTGGTCGCGTCCGGCGCGGTCGTGGCGTTGTCTGTGAAGCTGTTGGGGTCGAAGACGTAGTTGGACGAACTCTTGCGCGGGTCGAGCTTATGGAACGGAGCTATCTGATCCGGAGTTCCGGGGGCGGAGAAGTCAATGCTGCTGGTCAGCTCGTTATCGGCGTAAGACTGGACGTGAACGGGGAATCCGGACTGGAATTGAGTGATACCGGAAACCGTCCAACCATTGAGGATCTTGCCCTTGGCGCCCTCGAACTTCGGAATTGGCAACTGATACACGTAGCTAATCACAAAGCGCTGGCGCGCATCGTAAAGTGAAAGGCTGCGACTGGCGCGAGGATTGAAGGGATTGATGAGGTCTTCAAAACTCGAAGCCTGATCGATTGACTTGCTATAGGTATACGCCGCCTGCAACTGCAGGCCATGGGAGAAGCGCTTCTCCAGGTTCGCCTGCAGCGAGTTGTAGGAGGAGTTGGCAATCGTGTCTTGCGCGAAGATGTTCGAGAAAACCGCAGTCTGGTCGGGCGGGCAGGTCGTGCCGTCGAGCTGACAGCTGGGCGATGAGTAAGGGCGAATGCCGACAAAGTTGATCGTCGATCCGTCGAGGGCATGAGTCGTTCCGTTCGGCATATGGAACGTCGATATGGGAGCGGAAGGATCAAGAGTAATCGTGTACTGATCGTCCTCGAGGAAGGGGCCGCAGGTCGCCTGAGATCCGTACGAAGAGACATTGGCTCCATTGGTGTTGGCCAGAGCCATGATGTCCAAGCAAGTACTCGGCAGGGAACGGTTCAGGTCTGTGGTAGCGAGCAAGCGGTGTCCCTGGGATCCGACGTAGCCGATCTGCAGCACGAGGTCTTTCGCAAGCTGATGCTGGATGGTCAGGTTGTACTGATCGGAATACTGCGTCCGCATGTTCGGCTGGAACTCCCCAAATAGCAGGATCGGGCGGAAGATGGACCAATCCACTGGCTGTCCTGGCACCGGGTGTTGAATACCCGTAAACTCCCCACCTTGCGGATTGAAACCGTTGGGAATCTGATAGCCCGCTTGCGCCACGAATGGCGTGTTGAACATGGTGTTGTACAGGAGGACGCTGCCGCCGAAGGGAGGCTCTGCGCTGAATTGCTCCAGCACCAACTGTTCGATCGGGTTATAAAACATGCCCCAACCGGCGCGGATGCTGGTCTTACCCGATTTGCCAGGGCTCCAGGCAATTCCGATGCGCGGCGCAAAGGCCTTGTAGTAGGTCTGCGTCATGCCAGCAGGAACGCCCTTGTCTCCGGGAACCACCAGGCCCGTGGGAAATACGCCAGTATTTTCGCAGGTGGCACCGGGAAAGCTGTACTGATTCGCGAAGTAGTCGATGCTGTACTGGCTCAACTGACAGGGATACACAGTCGTGCTTTGTCCCGGCCGGAATGTCTGCACGTGATGACCGATGTCGGTCAGAGGGCTGTTGAACTCCCACCGCAAGCCGTAATTCAACGTCAGATTCGGGCGGATCTTCCAGCTATCCTGCGCGAAAGTGTAGACAGCCGTGGCCCTTACGTTCTCGACCTGGGCTGCTCCCTGCTGGTATTGGTCGGGTAAACCGAGGAGATAGTCGGGGACCACGTCTGAAGTGCCGTCCTTGAGAGAAAGTCCTGGGGTATTCAGACCTGTCCCGAAATAATTGTAGTAGCCGTTGACCTCGAAGTAGAGGGTTTGATCAAAGCGCATCCGACGCGCGTCAGCTCCGAACTTGAAGGTGTGATTGCCTTTCACCTTGGTGATGCTGTCGGTCCACTGGAACGAATTGCCAACCTGAGGGAGCTCACCTTCGAAGTTGTTCCCGATGACAAAACTGCCCGATACGCTGATATCGGGGACACCTTCATGCTGCGGACCGAGGCCGGGCGTGATGCCTATGCGGGAGAGTCCCTGATCGCTGATAGCCGTTGCATCCGACTGTCCCGTGAAGCAGTAGGGTTTCGCGGCGGCACTGGTGCAAGAATTAGTAACGAGATCGGTGTGCTCGGAGTGACCGAAGGTGCGCTGCGCCTCTCGCATGTAAGTGAAGCGGGCCTCATTGACGAGACTGTTGCTGATGGTCCAGGTGTGACTTAGGTTGTACTGCTGGAAGCGCTGCTTGATAGTATCGCCGAATCCCGGCATGTTAGCGCCCGCAGCCTGGAATGTGTTGAAGGGGTTAAAGTCATTTTCGTCGGTGACGTAATAGTAGGCCGAGAAATTCTGCTTGTCGTTTATGCGGTGGTCGAAGCGGAACGTAATCTGATCCTGCCGGTCGCGTTCGTTCAACACGGTGACAAGCGAACCGGAGGAGTTCACCTGCGAGATGTAGGGTGTGACGTAATGATTCAACAGGTCTACGGCAACCGGGTCCTGACACGATAGCGGGATAACGTTGTTGGGAAAGAGATCGGAATAAGCCACTCCGGATGCCGGAGCAATCTGTGTGACACCCGCGTTTGCCTGGGCGGTAGCGATGTCGGCGGCGCAAGTAGAGCGAGTATTCAGCACGTCCGCTACATTTTGATCGTTGATCGATCCCCCAAAGGGAGCGAACTTTGTCAGATCACTGAAATCGCCAGCCGCTTCCGGGGCTGTTGGAAGACTGACCGAACCGCTGGACACGCCATGCACACGACGGCGCCCGTCATATGAGGCAAAGAAGAAGGTGCGGTCTTTCTTGATCGGGCCACCGATGGTAGCGCCGAACTGGTTGAGAACGAAAGGCTCTTTGGATGGATTCAGGTAGCTCTTCGCATTGAGCGACTTGTTGCGATTGAACTCGTACAGATCACCATGAAATTGATTCGTGCCCGACTTGGTCACGACGTTGACGACGGACCCAGAGTTGCGGCCGTACTCGGCGTCGAAACCATTGGTCAAGATACGGAATTCTTCCACGCTGTCAGGGCTGGGTTGGACTGTGGGAAGGTTGGCGAACATATCATTGGCGTCACCGCCGTTGACATTGAAATTGTTGGAACGTCCACGACCTCCATTGACCGAGACGCTGCCCGTGCTGCTTCCGCCGTAGTAAAGATCGGCTCCGACCTGTGACTGCACACCGGGCTGAAGAGACAGAAATTGATATGTGTCGCGCTGATTCAAGGGTAATTGAATAATGGCCCGATCGTTAACGACCGTCCCGAGCTGGGTGCTGGTGGTTTCGACCAGTGGGGCTTCGGAGGTGACGTCGACGACTTCCTGCGTGGCTCCGACCTGCATGGTCGTGTTCAGGGTGATGACCTGGTTGATGTCGAGATTGACGCCCCGGCGAACGTTCTTCTTGAAGCCGGCCAGATCGAATTCCAGGCGATAGCTGCCTACCGGGACTTCGACGAAGTCATAGTCGCCGTTCTCGTTGGTCTTGGCATCGCGGTTGACTCCGGTGCCTTCATTGACCAGCGTAACCTTCACATTGCCGAGGATCGCGCCACTGGGGTCAGAGACGCGGCCGAGGATGCGGCCCGTAGTGCCCTGGGCGAGAACAAAAGTGGGGAGCGAGAGAGCAACGAGCAGAAACAGGCAGATGGCAGACCAGCGGGCTCGCAGGGACATGGAACCTCCAGACAGCATTTGGGGAAGTTGAATTTTTTTGAAATCAATTGCTGTTTACGGTGCTTGTGTCCAGCCGCAACCTTGCTATAATCCCGCAAGGTTAGAGAAGCGGGGCGGGGACTGTCAAGGAGAAAAAAGTTGTAATTCCGATTGAAATCTCTAATAGCGGGCGTGCAGGCGATGAGATCCAGCGGTTCTGAACCTTACTTGAAAATTGGAGACGTGGCGCGCCAGGTGGGCGTATCGCCGTCAGTGATCCGATCGTGGGAAAGCCTGGGCTTGACGCGCCCCCGGCGTACCGAAAGCAAGTACCGCCTGTACACCGCGGAAGAAGTGAAACTGCTCAAGCGGGCGCGGTTTCTGCGCAAGGTGAGGGGGTTGAACGCGGCCGCGATCGTAGAGTTGTTGCGGCGAGAAGGCAAGGCGCGACCCGCCACAAATGGAAACGCCGGCGCCATAGGAGCGCACCTGCGGGCGCTGCGGGCAAGGAAGAAGCTCTCGCTGGCTCAGGTCGCGAGTTCCGTTGGCATCTCAGTAGGATTTCTTAGCGCACTCGAACGCTCACAGATGAGCGGATCGGTCGGAACGTTGCGCAAGCTGGCCCGTTTCTACAAGACAAATATCCTGGACTTCTTCGACGCCTCGGAAGCGAACCGACGGCACGTGCGCCCGGCGGAGCGGAAGGTGCTTGAGACCGGGGCCGGTGTGCGCATGGAACTGCTGGCCTGGGGCAATACCGTGATGGAGCCGCACTTATTTCGCGTGGCGCCGGATTCGGAAAGCGGCGATTCCTATGCCCACGAGGGCGAAGAGTTCCTTTATATATTGCGCGGTGAGTTGGAGATCACGCTCGATGGCCAGCAGTACCGCCTTAAAGCGGGTGATAGCTTTTACTTCGAGAGTGCGACACCGCATCGCTGGAAGAATCCGGGGCGGTCGGAGACTCAGATTTTATGGGTCAACACGCCGCCTACATTCTGAAAACGCCTGCTAGTGATGAATCCAAGGGACGGAAGATGGACTGGCAAAAATTGCTGAAGACGTTCTGTGTCGCCGCCGCGATCGCGTTGCTGGGGTCGTGCGCGAAAAAGACTCCCACGTTGAACCTGCTGGTCTGGGAAGGTTATGCCGACCCGTCGTTCGTAAGGACTTTCGAAGAACAGAATCACTGCAAGGTCTCGGCCTCGTACATGGGATCGAGCGATGAGTTGATGGCGAAGCTGCGTGGCGGGAGCGCGCAAACCTATGATGTGATTTCGCCCTCAAGCGACGTGGCGACATCAATCGCCACATCGGGATTGGCCGCGCCGCTTGATCTTTCCGAGATTCCCTCGTATTCGCAACTTTCTGCCCAACTCACTTCCCTTCCCCTGGTCCGCGCAAACGGGCAGGTGTACGGCGTGCCGTTCATGTGGGGGCCGGACCCGATCATTTACGACACCACTGCATTCACCCAGCCTCCGGACTCGTGGAGCATCCTTTGGGATCCGAAATACAAGGGAAAAATTTCAGTTTGGGACGATTTATCCACGGTATACATGGCGGCACAAGTTCTCGGGTTCGATAAACCAGATCCGTCGCAACTCTATAACCTCACGGATGAGCAATTGGAAGCAGTCAAAAAGAAGTTGCTCGAACTAAAGCCAAGTGTGCGGAAAATGTGGTCGACCGGAGGCGAGTTGACGAATCTATTTCAAAGCCACGAAATCGTGATTGCGATGGGCTGGCCGCTGAATACAGCGGAACTGAAGAAAACTAACTTCCCGGTGGGAGAAACGATTCCCAAGGAGAATACTACGGGGTGGATCGATCACCTCATGATCACGGCGGGCAGCAATAACAAGGAATTGGCGCACAAATTCCTGGAGTATATGGTGCAGGCGCGGACCCAGAAGGCCGTGACGGATGTTACCCATTACGTACCTGCAAACCCCCAGGCGGGGCAATTCATGACCAGCGCGGAGGCCAAGGACCTGCATCTCGACGATGTCGAGAACTATCAGAAGCGTATCTACTTCTGGCAAAACGTGCCCCGACGGTCGAAGTACAACGAGATATGGAACGAGGTGAAAGCCGCGCAGTAGGCCCCTCGCATGATGAATTCTTTCCGCACGCAGACGGCCGATCCCACTACTTCGCCGTCCACGCAATCCACTTTGCTTAGCATTCGCAACATCGCGAAATCGTTCGGTCGAAATGCCGTCCTGAGGGACATTTCGTTGGAGATTGCGGAAGGCGAGTTCCTGACCATCCTGGGAGAAAGTGGTTCCGGGAAGACCACGCTACTGCGCATCGTCGCCGGCTTCGAAAACGCCTCATCGGGAGAGCTTTGGATGGGCTCCGAACGGCTGGATTCACAGCCTCCCTACCGCAGACGCGTCAACACCGTTTTCCAAAGCTATGCCCTCTTTCCACATCTGACGGTGCAAGAAAATGTGGCTTACGGTTTACGGGTTGCGAAGCGCCCCAAAGATGAGATCGCACAACGCGTTTCGGAGGCCCTGGAAAAGGTAAAGATGACGGCCCACGCGGCGAAAAAGCCATCGCAGATCAGCGGCGGACAGGCACAACGCGTCGCTCTCGCCCGGGCGCTGGTGAATCGACCGCAGTTGCTCTTGCTGGACGAGCCGCTGTCTGCGCTCGACGCGAACCTACGCCGGCAAATGCAGGTCGAACTAAAGTTACTTCAGCGGGAAGTTGGAATTGCCTTCGTGTTCGTAACCCACGACCAGGAAGAAGCCATGGTCATGTCCGACCGTATCGCCCTGTTGCGGTCGGGAGAATTAGAGCAGGTGGCATCTCCGCGTGAAATTTATCAGCGCCCGGCAACCGCCTATGTGGCCCAATTCATTGGCCATACGAATCTACTGTCCGGTGAAGTGAAAAGCGGCACCGTACGCTGCGGCGCGCTGACGTGGAGGGCTCCGCTGCCTGATGGGCCCGCGCTTTTTTCCTTGCGTCCGGAACAGATTCGCTTTGGCGGAGCGGGTCCGGCGAATGAAGTGGTGCGGGTTCGTGGACGAATTCTGCAGCAAGCATTTCACGGCGCGACTGAGTTGATCAGGTTGGAGTCGAGCGACGGGTTGGTGCTTACCGCGCGTACCGCGACTCGCGTCACTTCCAACGGAGAAGTGGAATTGGAATTCTCCCCCTCGGACGCAGTTCCCGTGCGGGAGTCGCCGGAGCGCAACTAGATGTTTTCTCGAGCCTACAAAGCGGCGGTCACGGTGCCTCCACTGCTGTGGGTCGCTGTTTTTCTTCTGCTTCCCTACGGACTGCTGTTTTGCTACAGCTTCTGGTCTGTGTCGCCCTCGCAGTCGATCGTCCACTCCTGGACTCTCGGCAACTACGAGGAACTGCTGCAGAAATCGTTGTATTGGGAAACGCTGTTGCGATCAATGTGGATCGCGGCTCGCGTCATGATGTTCTCTTTGCTACTGGGATATCCGTTGGCGTATTTCCTCTCGTTTTGCGCGGGGAAGCGGAAGGATCTTCTGTATCAGATGGTGATCATTCCTTTATGGGTCAGCTATCTGGTTCGGGCCTATGCATGGAAGACCATACTTGGATCAAACGGCGTCCTGAATACTCTTTTTCAGTATGTACACCTGACACGCCATCCCCTGGATTTCCTCCTGTACAGCCCATTTGCCGTTGTTCTTACATTGACCCACATCTATACGCCCTTTGCATTTCTCCCTATCTATGCGGCCTTAGAACACGTCCCGCGCAGCCTAGTGGAGGTTTCTCATGATCTTGGAGCGACTCCTGTGCAGACCTTCTGGAGAGTGATCTTCCCTCTGTCGATTCCAGGAGTGTTGGCCGGAGCAACGTTCGCCTTTGTTTTAAGTCTGGGAGACTTTCTCGCGCCGTTGTTGCTGGGCGGCCCCAGCGGCATCATGGTTTCGAACCTCGTGGTCAGCTTGTTCGGCGCGGCCTTCAACTGGCCTCTCGGGGCGGCGATTTCATTTAGCATGCTGGTACTCGTAGTGGGCCTGCTGTTCCTGTCCGAACGATTAGAGAAGGAATGGAGCTTCTCTTGAACTCGGGTGCTCCCAAAAGAAAAACGGGCTGGCTTTTGCTTCACGCCAGCGCAGTATTTGCGTTTCTATACCTGCCTATCTCTGTGCTCATCCTTTATTCATTCAATGGTGACGGAGTAGGCGGATTTCCTCCCCGACATTGGACGCTTGCCTGGTATGCAACATTATTTGCGGACGGGCCTATCTGGGATTCGGTCTGGAACAGCCTGCAGGTCGCGTTCGCGGCCATGACGATCTCGCTGGCATTTGGCATTCCCGCAGCTTTGGCGTTGGACCGGGCAAACTTTCCTGGCAAGGCGCTGTTTCGCAGGCTCGTTCTCCTGCCGCTAATCCTGCCCGGCATCATCACAGGCTTGTCTTTATTGATGCTGTTCAATCTCCTTTCGACGAACCTGAGTCTGACAACGATCATTTTGGGGCATGGGACCGCGCTGATTTCAGTGGCAACCACAGAGGTGTTTGCCGGGCTGCAGAAACTGGATCGCGCCCAGGAAGAGGCTTCGCTCGATCTGGGAGCGAACTACTGGCAGACATTCTGGCGGATCACGGTCCCGAATTTGAAGCTCTCAATCATCGGCGCGGCCCTGTTGATTTTCACGCTGTCGATGGACGAAATCGCGGTCAGCTTTTTTCTGATTGGGCGGGACAATACCCTGCCCCTCGAAATCTGGGGACGCCTGCGGCGCGGAATCACGCCGGAGATCAATGCGGCATCCACGATCATATTTCTGTTTTCGCTCCTGACCATCGTCATCTGGTACCGGCTGAGGCAGCGTGCCGAAGGCGGCGCCCAGGTCGGAATGGAACTTCTAGAGGCGACCGAAGGGAAGTAGGAATACCGCCTGCAAACGTCTTCCTTTCAAGCCCGCGCGACGTCCTTATCTCTACATCAGCGTAAATTTCGTCCGCCCATAGTAAATTGTTAGTAGTGCTGCTGTTGAGGAAGGACTCTTTTTGACATTGAGCATTCGCAATATCGCCATCATCGCGCACGTGGACCACGGAAAGACCACGCTGGTCGACGCCATGTTGAAGCAGAGCGGGACCTTTCGCGCCAATGAAACCGTAGCCGAGCGCGTCATGGATTCTAATGAACTGGAGCGTGAGCGCGGCATCACGATTCTCGCCAAAAACACGGCGATCTTTTATCACGATGTAAAGATCAACATCGTCGATACGCCCGGACACAGCGATTTCGGCGGCGAGGTGGAGCGCGCACTGAAGATGGTGGATGGCGTGATGCTGCTGGTGGACGCGAGCGAAGGCCCGTTGCCACAGACACGCTACGTACTAGGGAAGGCGCTGGAAGCGAAGTTGCCGCCCATCGTCGTAATCAACAAGATCGACCGCGCTGATGCGCGTCCGCAGGAAGTATTGAACGAGATTTACGACCTGTTCATCGATCTGGACGCGAAAGAAGAGCAGCTTGATTTTCCCGTGCTCTACACCAATGCCAAATTGGGCACTGCCTCGACCGATATAAGAGGTGGCGGTGAGAACTTGCGGCCGCTGTTTGACGCGATTTTAGCCACGACGCCCGGACCCACGGGAGATCCTGCCGGGCCACTGCAGATCCTTGTGGCAAACCTAGACTACAGCGACTATCTGGGCAGATTGGCCATTGCGCGTGTGTTCAACGGCAAGATGTTCACGGGCGAAGACGTAGCCATTGCCAAGCTTGATGGCTCGTTGCATAAAACGAAGATCACCAAGTTGTTTTCGTTTTCCGGTCTGAAGCGCACCGACATCACCGAGACGGAACTTGGAGATATCATCGCGGTGGCAGGAGTGGAAGGAATTACGATCGGCGAGACGATTACCGAAGTGGAGAATCCGGCGCCGCTGCCTCCGATCGCCATCGACGAACCTACCATCGCGATGTTGTTTACCGTCAATACTTCTCCCTTCGCGGGCAAAGATGGAACGTATGTCACGTCGCGCAACTTGCGCGAGCGCCTGGAGAAGGAATTGTTGACCAATGTTTCTTTGCGTGTGGAAGAAACCGGCACCACGGATTCGTTCAAAGTGCTGGGCCGCGGGGAACTGCAGCTTTCCATCTTGATTGAAATGATGCGCCGCGAAGGCTACGAATTGATGGTGGGCAAGCCCGAGATCGTGACCAAACGCATAGACGGCAAGCTGATGGAACCGGTAGAACACCTCACGGTGGACGTGCCGGAAGAATTCGTAGGCGTCGTGATGGAGCAACTCGGATCGCGGAAGGGCGAAGTCACGAATATGCACAACCATGGCTATGGGCGCGTGCGGATTGAATTTCGCGTGCCCAGCCGCGGGCTGATCGGGCTGCGCAGCCAGCTATTGACGGACACGCGCGGGACCATCGTCATGAATTCGCTGTTCGACGGATACACCGAGTGGCAGGGTGAAATTCCTCATCGGCTTACCGGCGCGCTGATCGCAGATCGTGCGGGAACCTCGACCGCTTATGCACTGTGGGGACTGCAGGAGCGTGGCGAATTGTTTGTAGGCCCGGGGGTCGAGTTGTACGAGGGAATGATCATTGGCGAAAATGCGAAGGACACGGATTTAGACGTGAATGCCGTTCGCGAGAAAAAGCTGACCAATATGCGGGCTTCGACCGCCGATGAAGCCATCCGCCTGGTGCCGTTTCGTCCGCTCAACCTGGAACAAGCGATCGAGTTCATTACGGACGATGAATTCGTCGAGGTCACTCCCAAGACGTTGCGTCTGCGCAAGAAGACATTACAAGCCAACAAGCGAAAAAAGAGTTCGTTTGCTACTGTCGAAGAGTCGTGAAAAGCCGGATCAAATCCGCTGCAGACGTGAAGCCCAAAACATTCCGGATGTTCTTGCTGCCTTGCAGCTGCGGCACCACGTTCGCAGTGGCAGAGGATTTCGACCGGCAAGGAACAGCCTGGAGCCGTTATCTCCTCTGCCCGGGATGCGGCAAAAGGCACGATCCGAAAAATCGCCTGCTAGCCATGGGGTTCCATCCGGAAGGATACTGGAAAGTGGACGAGTGTTGACCGGCCGCGTGACCGGCCCCCCGTTTGGCCGGTTCGGCAATTTAAAATCCTTTTGACAAGCCCGTTCAAGAAAACCTGCTATACTTTCGCCGCATTTGACTGTTCGCCGGCTGCGGTTCCGATTTCAGGAAGGCCTTCCCGACCTGCCTAGTCCGCCGAAATGCTCGCACTTCAAACAGCTCAATGCAAGGGGCAGACGCGTGAAGAACATTTTTGTGGGGAATCTGAGCTTTAACACCAATGAGGACGAGCTGCGGCAACTGTTCGAGCCGTACGGACAGGTGGACCGCGTCAGTATTCTGACCGACCGAGACACAGGGCGTTCCCGTGGTTTTGGCTTCGTCGAGATGTCGAGCAACGAAGATGGGGACAAGGCAATCGCGGCGCTCAATGGCCAGCAGATTGGCGGACGCACCATTAACGTGAACGAAGCAAGGCCAAAGTCAGAGCGAGGCGGTGGAGGCGGCGGTGGCTATGGTGGCGGTGGATACGGTGGTGGCGGCGGCGGCCGTGACCGCGGTGACCGCGGCAATCGTGGCGGCGGTGGCGGTGGTGGTCGCAGGGATCGCTGGTGACCTTCGAGCAGGATTAACTGCCTTCACGAGGCGGACCCAGGGGCAAGGCTCGTGATAAGCGAGGCAATGCTTCGCTCATCCTCGCCGTAGCTCGCATCTAGTTCGCCCGTCTCTCCTGCTCCTAGGGAATCGCACATTGATTTCAGTCGGCTTGCAGCAGGTTTTGCTGCGGTAATCGTCCAGACATTGTTCGCTACACATTCACCACCGGTTTCTTGACCTGACACTTAGCCTTCAGCCACTCGTGCAGAATATCCAAGTCAACCGGGGGGATGCGAAGGAATTCGCCGCCACAAGCGCCGTACTCGCGGGTCCAGAGAATTCGAGCTTCGATGTAGATGGGGCGTCGCGCAAGAGGTAGCAACAGCCGAAAACAGAGGATTTCTCCCACCGCAACTTTTTCCCGGGTGGTCATCCCCAGACCTCCGTCTCCAATGTTCGTGATGGTGATGGGGACCAGGCGGTTCTGGCTATCGGTGGCTATCACGGAAGCCATCACAGCATAACGAGCATGCCGGCGGTGATCTCGCAGCATCCGAATGTAGACCCGCTTCATAAACTCTGTTCCGCTCATGGCGGTGAGAGGTTTTTGCAGAAGGAAGTGCGCGCCTGGTATGCGGCGATCGTGCTGTGAAACGGCGACGACGGTTTGTCTTCGAATTACGTCGTGGGCCTGTATCTCCCGAAGAAGCTGCGAGTCAGCGAGGTCATCGTCCCAATCAATTACAAAAAGATCGGTACTGCCCTCTCCCAGCGCATAAAGAGCCTTGGTCGGACTCAAACAGATCTTTGTGTAAATGGAAAGATTGTCCAGGGCGTGGTTCAGAGTACAAAGCAACTGGGGATCGCGGGAGACGAGCAGGCACTCGAACGCCATATCTGGTGTCATGTTCACCTCAAAATCGCACGATTTCAGCAAAACTAGCCGGGAATCGTGGGCTGCCTCGGGGCGGCGCGGCAGGCCTGTTGAGGTTGAAGCAACTCACCAGCCACATACGCAATAACAATAACTGCATGAATGCCTTGAAGATACCGTTGGCACCAGCTAAGGCCGATGAATCATATCTAGACACGTGTCAGTGATCGAGACAGGGCGTGGATACCTCAAAACCGAGTCAGGCCGTTTCCTCGGCCTTTTCGATCCTCATCCGCGCCAGTAACTGGTAAATCGTGGCGCGACCCACGCCAAGAATTTCAGCGGCTCGTGCCTTGTTACCACCAACCAGCTCCAGCACCTTGAGAACGTGCCGTTTCTGGACCTCTTCCAAAGATAGATAAGCGTCATCTACCAGAGCTTCCTCGCGCGATTCGCCTCGAAATCTCTCCGGCAAATCATGCAGATCCAGAAATTTTCCTTCCGACATCATGCATGCGTTCCCGATGACATTTTCAAGCTCGCGAATATTGCCTGGCCAGGGATAGGTCGCCATTCGGCTCTGCGCCCGCCGAGTCAACCCCGCGATCGGCTTCCCGTATTCCGCTGCGAATTTCTGCACGAAATACCGTTCTAGCAGCGGCAAGTCTTCGCGGCGGCTAGCCAGAGGAGGCAGGCTGATTTCAACAACCGCCAAGCGGTAATAGAGATCCTCTCGAAACCGCCCATCTCGGACCATCGCGCGCAGATCGCGATTGGTCGCCGCAATCACACGCACATCAATAGACCTGGAGGTCGACGAGCCAACCCTCCGCACCTGGTGGTCTTGCAGCACTCGAAGAAGCTTGGCCTGCGCTCCGGGTGAGAGTTCGCCAACCTCGTCGAGGAATAAGGTTCCGCGATCCGCGCTTTCAAAGAGCCCTGGACGGTCCTGCGTCGCACCCGTGAACGCACCTTTTACATAGCCAAAGAGTTCGCTCTCAGCGAGGCTTTCGACCAGGCCGGAACAATTAAACGCGAGAAAGCGGTCCTTCTGGGCTGGGCTAAGCCGGTGGACCGCCTGGGCAACGAGTTCCTTTCCTGTTCCCGTCGCACCTGTAACTAGCAGGGTCCGAAAATGGGGAGCGATCCGCCTGATCTTGGCAAATATCTCCAGCATCAGTGGACTTCTGCTGACGATGCCTTCAAATTGGCAGGCTTTGAGAAGCTCCTGATCCAGCATCAGTGTTTTGTGCCGAATCTCCGCTTCCATGAGAACGCTGCTGATGCGCTCTCTAAGTCTCTGCAGGTCGACTGGCTTCGTAAGATAATCACTCGCACCCTTCTGAATCGCTTCTATCGCCGATTCAGTCGAGTAATGACCGGTTATGAGGATAATGTTAGCTCCGGGATCGGCTACCAACATGCGTTCGAGTAACTGCATACCTGTAACCTTTGGCATGACAAAGTCGAGCAGCACGATCCTGGGCCGCGCAGTCAAAAACAGCCGGAAGCCTTCCTCCGGATCTTGCGACTGCAGCACCTCAACATCCTGACCTTCCAACGCCTCTGCGATGAGCTCCAGACTCTGAGGGTCGTCGTCAATTGCCAGTAATTTCTGCATAGTTGGTTCCCATTTTCTTTCGTGCAAACGTTCGGCCTGCTCCTGTCAAAGTTGCACACTTGCTAGTAACGTTTGCGTAAATGCTCCGCCTTTTGGGGAGGAAGGTAACGGAGTGCTGGGCGTAGCGACCCGGACGAGTCTATGCGGATGGACAAACCAAGAATGCGGTAAGTTGCTTGGTTTACAGATGGCTCTTGCTCCGCCCGAAGAACAACTCGTTCCAGACAGCAATCAGGACTCTCCCCTCGCCGCTAAATGCAGCGTTTGCAACGCTAGTGCAAGCGGGGAAGCGCTTACAAGTTCCTTATCCCAGAACGGGAAAATGAAGTCAAGCAGAAAATCACCTTCAAAGTACCCTAAGTGCTTTCAATTATTTGAGATAGCTTCCGCAATAACGTCACTATGCTGCGTTCTGCATCACTTCTCACTGTCCAAATCCAAGACACTTTTCTTGGTACCGCGACACGATGCCCGTCCACAATTTCGGCGAATGGATTTTTAAGTAGCGCTAAGTAGGTCATTTATCGGGGTTAGCTGCGTTGGTACTCCACTTGCCCCAAAGAAAGCGCTATGAAAACCGCCGTCCGTCTCGATGGGCTTCTCTGCAGCACTGATCAGCAGGTCCTTCATGTCATGAAGACCGCTCTCGATACATTTGCGATCGAAACTCAGATCTGCCAGGAAACTGACTCTGCGCTGGAGGCTGTGAATCACCGTCGGCTCGACACCGTCATTGTCGATTGGGATGGGACGCACAATGCGGCGAGAGTGCTGCGCGCCACTCGGAACTCGTCTTGGAACTGCAACTCGACGGTCCTGGCCATGGTGAATGCCGGACCGGAGATGCATGACGCGCTGCGCGCGGGCGCTAACTTTCTCATTCACAAGCCATCCGACCTGGATGGTGTGGCCCGATGCCTGCGAGCTGCGTACGGAACGATGATTTGGCAGCGTCGCCGCGCCGCTCGCTGCCCGGTGGATATTCCAGTTGTGGTTCGGTTTTCAGAGCTGGGAAAGATCGACGCCAAGATCAGTGACATCAGCGTCGGAGGCTTGGCCTTGCAATGCCGTCGGCCGGTAGATGTTCACCGCCAGGTATCCCTGAATTTTGCTTTGCCGGATAGCGACATTCTCGTTCATGCCGCTGGAGAGGTCGTGAATGCCGACGGCAAAGGACGAGCTGGAGTGCGCTTCTCGTTTATTCCACATAGCGAACTTAAGTTGCTTGAGAGCTGGCTAATGGTGCACCTGGCAAAGCTGGAGGACACGGAAATGCCCAGCTGTAACGTCAATGCTGCACCCGAATTCGCGTGATTAAAAAACCTCGAACTTCCCTAAGCGGTCGGATCAGGGACAGAAAGGTACAAGAATGGACGTCCTCGTGATTGAGGATAGCCGCTTTCTTAGAACGGCAATCGAGAGAGCGCTTACGCGCGCCGGACACACCGCGATCGGGGTCGAGGATGGCAGGGACGGTCTTCGTTCAGCTCGCGACCGGGCTCCAGATCTGATCCTGCTCGACATGATGCTTCCCGGCCTGGACGGTATTGCCGTGCTGAAAGAGCTTCAGCAGGACGAGACGACACGGAAAATTCCTGTGGTCGTTCTGACCGGTCTTTCCCAGCGCAACGAACCCACGCTGATTAAGGCAGGAGCCAGTACTTATTTGCAGAAAGGCAACCTTGATTTGGATAAAGGCGGCGAAAAATTAGTGCTGACATTGGAAAAAATTGTGAACCAACAAACGATAGAAGGCGATGCCGACGATCTGGAAGTAAAGCGGCAGACCACAGATGCACAGCTTAGCCTGGCTGGACGCAACGGGAGGCGTGCGTGACACTCTTGTTGGCGGAAGATTCCCCCTTTTACCGTCGCATGATTACCGAGCATTTACAGCATTGGGGATTTGACTACGTGAGTGCCCGGGACGGCAAAGAAGCATGGAAGATGCTGATGAAGCCCGACGCTCCGAGGCTGGCGCTGCTGGATTGGGTGCTTCCCGAAATCGAGGGCGTAGAACTTTGCCGCCGGCTGCGGACCCGCCCGGAAGGGGAACCATACACATACACCGTTCTGCTGACGGGAAGGAACCAAAAACGCGAGATGCTGGACGCGATGGATGCCGGGGCTGATGATTTCCTGGCGAAGCCTTTCGACCCGGCAGAACTGAAGGCACGCCTTCTGGTCGGCAAGAGGATTGTTGAACTGCAACAGAAGCTGGTCTCCGCAAATGATGCGCTGCATTTTGCCGCCAGCCACGACTTTCTCACCGAAATCTGGAACCGCGCCGAAATACTCACGTTTCTGCGTCGTGAGCTGGCGCGCGCGCGCCGCGATGCCAGTCCTGTGGGCATCATCCTGGTGGATGTCGATCATTTCAAATCGATCAACGATGAATGCGGGCATCAAGCCGGAGATAGCGTATTGCAGGAAATGACACAGCGACTATCCCGGAATATCCGCGAATATGACGGTTTCGGACGCTACGGCGGAGAAGAATTTCTGTTAGTGATGCCCGGTTGCGATCTGACCACAACCACGCGGCGGGCCAATGAAATGCGGGTGATCATCGAAAACGTTCCGATGCTGTCTCAATCCGCGGCACGAACGGTGACGGTGAGCATGGGAGTCGCCGCCGCTGAGAGTACGGAATCGGTAGATTCATTGCTGCGAAGGGCTGATACCGCCTTGTATCAGGCCAAGCGGAACGGCCGAAACCGGGTGGAAACCTCGATCATTGACATCGTCGTGGATCCAATCATCAACACCCGAAAAAACTAACGTTACCAGAGTAGATCGAGCGTCCTACACTTCCCTGTCTACGACCGAGACAGCTTTCCAAAAGGCGAACGCCGACCCGCAAAACGGTCGATCGCACTTTTCTGAGCACTAGATAACTTCAATCCTTTCTTTCAGATCCCGGGGGTTACAGCCTTCAGCTTCGGCCCTTGTCGTGCACCCTCCATGGTGGTCGTTGAGACCGTTTGTACGTTATCCGGCCGTCTTCGGCTTCCTGAGGGTGATTATGGTGATGTTATCCAGGGTTGCGAAAAACATCGGCATGA
>Ga0335069_10006065_pt1 | contig 17639 bp, 14 predicted proteins | sample Lox_Sample_11_FD_206714 | JGI IMG/M metagenome (GOLD analysis project Ga0335069, IMG submission 206714) | Soil microbial communities from Loxahatchee National Wildlife Refuge, Florida, United States - Lox_Sample_1.1 | ecosystem: Environmental > Terrestrial > Soil > Wetlands | place: USA... | reverse complement strand
CACCGCGGTATTCGCGTCGTCGGTGCCGTTGGCGATTTATGCGGCGACGGCCAGCGCTCGGTTGCGGCAACTCGGCGTCACCGCCCCGGGAGCCACGATCGCCCTCACGGGCGGCAGCCTGGCCGCGGGTGCCCTGGGTCTGACCGGGTTGCTGGCCTGGGCGCTGTCACGGTCGGACGTCAGCGGTGACGCCGCGTTGGTTCGCACCGTGTACTTCCTGGTATTTCTGGTCGGCGGACCGGAGCACATCGTGGCCCTGGGCCTGTTGGTGGCGGGCATGGCGGTGCCATGCCTCATCCTGGGATTGACGCCGCGCACGCTGGCCTGGGCCGGTCTCGTGATTGCCGCCCTTGCCGAATTGACGACGTTGGTCTTGGTGTGGCCGGAACTCGGGGTGATCCTGCCGATCGCACGGGCCTCGGCGCTGGTCTGGCTGGTGGTGGCGGGCGGGCTGCTGCCGTTGCAGCGCGGGGGTATCCCGGCCGGTCGGCGATCCCCTCTGGTGCCGGGCGCCGCCTCCGGCTGATGGCCGCCTCGACAGCATTTGGAGCGTGTCGCACATCATGGTCAATGAGTGTTGACGCCCTCAGCTAGGGGTCGCCGGTCAGTTAACCGGTCCAGTCTGCCCCGGCTGACCGAACAGCTTCCCGCGGCTGCCACCGTTGCCGGGGGTGCCGCCGTCGAAACTGGCACCGCCATTGCCGCCATTGCCGATCAGTCCTACGGCATTGCCCCCGTTGCCGCCCTCGGCCGGGAGGCCGCCGGGGCCGGCGTTACCGCCGCCGCCGCCGTTGCCGATCAACTGGGCGCCGGACCCGCCGGCACCACCATTACCGCCCCCGTCGGCGTTTATGCCCCCGCCGCCATCGCCGCCTCGACCGCCATTGCCGAACAGACCCGGCGCCGAGCCGCCGTTGCCGCCGTCGCCGCCAAAGGGGTGGTTCTGGCCGCCGAGCCCGCCGGTCCCGCCGGCTCCGCCGCTGCCGAACAGGGCGGCATTCCCGCCGTTGCCGCCGGCACCGCCCCCGACTCCGCCTACTCCGCCGGCCCCGCCGTTGCCGAACAGCATCGCGGCATTGCCGCCGGATCCGGCGTTGCCACCAATGGGGCCGGATCCGCCGCCACCGCCGGTACCCCCGTTGCCGAATAGCGCTCCGGCGCTGCCCCCGGCCCCACCGCTGCCTCCTGCGGGGATGTTATTCCCGACGCCGTTGCCGCCGGTTCCGCCTGCCCCACCATCGCCGAACAGCACGGCGCCGCCGCCGTGGCCGGCCGATCCGCCGTTGAAGGTGCCGATGCCGCCGTCGCCGCCGCGGCCGCCGCCGCCGTACAGCAGCCCTCCCTGCGAGCCGTTGCCGCCGGCGCCGCCGGTGCCACCGCCGGCGGTGCCCGCGGCACCGCCGGTACCCCCGGCGCCGCCGTTGCCGATCAGCCAGGCGTGGCCGCCCAACCCGCCGCTGCCGCCGTGGGCGAGTATGACGCCGGTAGACCCACCGGTGCCCCCGGTCCCGCCCGCGCCGAACAGCCACCCGCCGTTGCCGCCGGCCCCGCCGATGCCGCCGGTCGGAACGCTCGCGTTGCCGCTTCCGCCGGTGCCGCCGCTGCCGCCGTTGCCGAACAGCCCGGCATTGCCGCCGCTACCGCCGGTGACACCGGGGTTGGTGCTGTCTCCGCCCCTGCCGCCGTTGCCGAACAGGATCCCGCCGGCCCCGCCGGGCTGTCCGACCCCGTTGACGGTTCCCCCGTCGGCGCCGTCGCCGATCAGCGGGCGGCCCACCAGCGCCTGAGTGGGTGCATTGATCACATCGAGCACATCCTGCTCGATGGTCTGCAACGGCGAGGTGTTAGCGGCTTCGGTGGCGGCGTACTGAGCCGCGCCCGCATTCATCAGCTGCACGAACCGCTCGTGAAACTGGGCGGCCTGGGCGCTGAGCGCCTGGTAGGCCTGCGCGTGCGTGCCGAACAAGCCGGCGACAGCCGCGGAGACTTCGTCGGCACCGGCGGCCAGGATGTTCGACGTCGGGCCCAGAGCCGCGGAGTTGGCGTTTCGGATCGCCGACCCGACACTCGCCAAATCCGTTGCCGCAGCCGACACATACTCCGGCGCCGCGATAACAAACGACATGCAGCCGACCTCCTTAGCCCTTGCTGGTAACGCTAGTGTTCGCGAGCATCGCTATTCAATATTGGGATTTCCCTACCGATTCGTCCCCGACGCCGCCAACTCGGCCAGGCCATTACCTCGCCGCAGGCCCAGGCGATGGTGGTGAAGATCGCCCCGCGATTGGCATCTCGCGGGATTGCGGTGACGCTCGGTCGGGACGATTGTGCGCTCTGGCCGGGGTTAGACCTCAACGCGGTGCAGGTCGTCGCCGAGCTCGATCCGCCCCTCGAATTGCGTCGCGGCCAGCGCCCGCCACTGTTCCTCTTGCCCGGGCACCAGCGCCGGCACGTAGTGCGTCATCACCAGGGTGCCCACGCCCGCGCGGGCCGCCGTCGCCGCCGCCTCCTGCACCGACGAGTGGTAATCGCAGATGTCCTGGAGCCGTTGCTGCGGGATGTTGGCGACGATGTCCTTGCGGATCACGGTGTGCACCAAAGCGTCGGCGCCGCCGGCCAATTCGTCCAGGCCGGCGCACGGAACGGTATCCCCGGCCAGCACCACCGAGGAGCCGTCGGCCCCGATGCGGAAGCCGATGGTCGGTGCCACCGGCCGGTGATCGGTCGGTGCGACCCGGATCGACACCCCGTCGCGGTCCCAGACCGGGCCTTCGGTGCCTTCGTGCACCTCGACCGCCGGCGGCGCGTTCAGATCGGCGTGATGGGCGATCCGGTAGCCGATGTCGTGGCCGAACGCCTTCAGCGTCGCCTCCACCGTCTCCGCGGTGCCGGGCGGCCCGATGATCGGCAGCGGCGGGGCGTCGGGCGCGAACGTCGTGATCCAGCGGGTGATGAGAAGGTCGCCGAGGTCGCCGATATGGTCGCTGTGCAAATGGGTCAGCAGCAGCGCCGACAACCCGGCGGCGCCCACACCGACCGCCGCCGCGCGCTGCAGCACTCCACGCCCGCAGTCCACCAGGAACACCTGCCCGCCGGCCCGCACCAGGGTCGACGGCCCGGCGCGGTTGGGGTCGGGAATGGGGCTTCCGGTTCCCAGCAAAGTGATCTCGATCATGGCCCCATCCTTGCAAGCCGCGCCCGAGCCCAGTGGCGTTTGGCCGATCCGGGTTTGGGCCGTCAAACCCTGGGTGTGGGAGGCCCCGGTCCCGGTTCTCGTGGTGGCTTTCCCGGCGCGCGAGTTAGCCGTAACCTGGTGTGAAGCGGATCACAACCGGCTGGAGGCCTTGATGCGGATTGCGGACGTCTTGCGGAATAAGGGCGCGGCGGTGGTGACGATCAACCCCGACGCAACCGTCAGGGAGTTGCTCGCCGGCCTCGCCGAGCAAAACATCGGCGCCATGGTGGTGGTGGGCGACGAAGGAGTCGTCGGCATCGTCTCCGAGCGCGACGTCGTGCGCCAACTGCACACGCACGGCGCCAGTGTGCTGTCCAGACCGGTCTCGAAGATCATGACCTCCACCGTCGCCACCTGCACCAAATCCGACACGGTGGACTCCTTGAGCGTGCTGATGACCAAGAACCGGGTGCGCCACGTGCCGGTGCTGGACGGCAAGAAGCTGATCGGCATCGTCAGCATCGGTGACGTGGTGAAGACCCGGATGGAAGAGCTCGAGGCCGAGCAGCAGCAGCTGCAGTCCTACATCACGCAGGGCTGATTGCCCGTCTTCTCCTCAGGCCGCTAGGCGGCCTGCATCGTCGCCGGGCGGGGCTGATTGCCCGTTTCGCCGAACGTGTACACGGCGCGAAAATTTTGCCGTTTTCTCGCAGTGGTCACACGCTCGGCGAAGCGCTGACTAGCTCCACGCGTACTCCGCGCGCAGCCGGGCGGCCACCACGTCGAAGATCTCGCGGTCCAGGATCGCGCCCTCGCGGCGAATGCCCTCCTCGGGCACGTCGAGCACCCGGTCCAGCCGGACCCAGCTTTCCCTGCCCTCGTAATCCCAAGCGCCGGCGCCGATCCCGACCCAGTCGCGATCACCGGCGTGCCGCTCCTGGCTGGACACCATCAGCCCGAGCAGGACGCGTCGGTCACGACCCACGACGAGGACCGGTCGGTCCTTGCCGCGGCTGGGGTCGTCCTCGTAGACCACCCAGGTCCAGACGATTTCTCCGGGATCGGCCCGGCCGTCGAGGTTCGGGGCGTAGACCAGTTTGCGCGCCCGCTGAGCGGTGGGAAAGCTGGTGCTGGTTACCGGCCGGCCGGCGGTGACCGCCGCCGGTGGTTGCGGGGCGGCCGCGGCGATGACGTTCGCGGTGATCTTCACCGCGTGCTGAAGTTCCCGCAGTACGGTCTGCGAGGTCTGGACGTGCCGGGCCAGCCGCGGGGCGCGGTCGAATACCAGGTTCTCCGCGAACCGCTGAAACGCCTTCCACTGAGATTTCCCGGACGACTTCTTGGCCGCTGCCATATTTGGAGCATAGACGCGGGCGGCCGGGTGCGATCGCGTCCAAGTAGGTCCCGACCACCCCGCACAGATACCCTGAATACACCGGCGCACCGCCGCCTACCCGGCCTCGAGCAGGCCCCGACCAGGAGATTCCCATCAGCAGTTTCGCCGACAAGACCTTTACGCCGCCGGCGCAGATCAGGAATTTCTGCATCATCGCTCACATCGACCATGGCAAGTCGACGCTGGCGGACCGGATGCTTCAGCTCACCGGCGTCGTCGATGAGCGGTCGATGCGCGCCCAGTACCTGGACCGGATGGACATCGAGCGGGAACGCGGGATCACCATCAAGGCGCAGAACGTGCGGCTGCCCTGGCAAGTCGGAGATCAACAGTACGTTCTGCACCTCATCGACACTCCGGGCCACGTCGACTTCACCTACGAGGTGTCGCGCGCCCTGGAGGCCTGCGAGGGCGCCATCCTGCTGGTCGATGCGGCCCAGGGCATCGAAGCTCAGACGCTGGCCAACCTCTACCTGGCGCTGGATCGCGACCTGACCATCATCCCGGTGCTCAACAAGATCGACCTGCCCGCCGCCGACCCGGACCGCTACGCCGGCGAGATCGCGCACATCATCGGCTGCGAACCGGGCGACGTGCTGCGCGTATCGGGCAAAACCGGCGAGGGCGTGCCCGAGCTGCTCGACGAGGTGGTCCGCCAGGTGCCGCCCCCGCAAGGCGACGCCGACGCGCCCACCCGCGCCATGATCTTCGACTCGGTCTACGACGTCTATCGCGGCGTGGTCACCTACGTCCGGGTGGTGGACGGCAAGATCACGCCGCGGGAGCGCATCGCGATGATGTCGACGGGCGCCACCCACGAACTGCTCGAGGTCGGCATCGTCTCGCCCGAACCCAAGCCCAGCGAGGGCCTGGGCGTGGGGGAGGTCGGCTACCTGATCACCGGCGTCAAGGATGTCCGCCAGTCCAAGGTCGGCGACACGGTGACGACGGCCCGGCACGGCGCCACCCGGGCGCTGACGGGCTACCGCGAGCCCAAGCCGATGGTGTACTCGGGGCTGTATCCCGTCGACGGCTCCGACTACCCGGACCTGCGCGACGCCCTGGACAAGCTGCAGCTCAACGACGCCGCGCTGACCTACGAGCCGGAGACGTCGGTGGCGCTGGGCTTCGGGTTCCGCTGCGGCTTCCTGGGTCTGCTGCACATGGAGATCACCCGCGAGCGCCTGGAGCGCGAGTTCGACCTGGACCTGATCTCGACCTCACCCAACGTCGTCTACCGGGTGATCAAAGAGGACGGGACCGAGATCACCGTGACGAACCCGTCGGACTGGCCGGAGGGCAAGATTCGCACGGTCTACGAGCCCGTGGTGAAGACCACCATCATCGCGCCCAGCGAATTCATCGGCACGATCATGGAACTGTGCCAGTCCCGGCGCGGCGAGCTCGGGGGGATGGATTATCTGTCTCCCGAACGGGTGGAACTGCGCTACACCATGCCGCTCGGCGAGATCATCTTCGACTTCTTCGATTCCCTGAAGTCGCGTACCCGCGGTTATGCGAGCCTCGACTACGAGGAGGCCGGCGAGCAGGAGGCCGAACTGGTCAAGGTCGACATCCTGCTTCAGGGCGAAGCCGTCGACGCGTTCAGCGCGATCGTGCACAAGGATTCGGCCTACGCCTACGGCAACAAGATGGCCACCAAGCTCAAGGAGCTCATCCCGCGCCAGCAGTTCGAGGTGCCGGTGCAGGCGGCGATCGGATCGAAAATCATTGCCCGCGAGAACATCCGGGCGATCCGCAAGGACGTGCTGTCCAAGTGCTACGGCGGTGACATCACCCGCAAACGCAAACTTCTGGAAAAGCAGAAGGAAGGCAAGAAGCGGATGAAGATTATCGGCCGGGTCGAGGTGCCGCAGGAAGCGTTCGTTGCCGCGCTGTCGACCGACGCGGCCGGGGACAAGGGTAAGAAATAGCCGTGCGCAGGGTTGGGCCGGCGGCGGCGTTGTTGGTGGTCGCCGCGTTGGCGGTGGGCTGTGGCGGAGTCGTGAACGGCACCGCGAAGCCGGCGCCGAATCTGAAGCCCCGGCCGCTTACCGGTGAGGCCGTCAAGCAGGTGCTCCTCGACGGTGCCGCGCTGTCGCGGATGCTCGACCAGCCGTTTGTCGCCCGCAACCCACCCGAGTTCGGCGGCCCCGAGGCGCTCTACCACAAGGACGAAACGGTGTCGCCGGCCAGTTGCCTGGGCGTGGCCGCGATGCTGCGGAAAAGCGTTTACCAGCAAGGCCCCCAGCCTGCTCAAGTGAAGGACGTCGCGTCGGAGTCGTGGTGGAACAATGGCGAGCCGGCGCAGGTGCTCACCGTGATAGAGGGCGTGGTCACGCTGCCCTCGGCCGCGCAGGCCAACGCGCTGTTCGCGCAATTCTCGCAGCAGTGGCAGCAGTGCGCGGGCACGACGGTGACGCAACAAACCGGCCCGATCAGCACGACGAACGCGATCAGCGACGTCCGCGTTGCCAATCCCTCGAATACGATTGTGGCGGCGACCAATACCGCGACATCGACGTTGCCCGACATGCCACCGCTGCAGCCCACGCCCCAGGCGCGAGCGATCGGTGTCCAGCTGAACTGCCTGGTCGAGGTCGAGGTGGTCTTCTTCGGCGAGCGTCGCCCTTCCGACCCGGGATCGGGCAACGTCGACACCAGCGCCATCGACATCGCGCACGCCATGATGGACAAGGTCAACGCCCTGAGCTGACGCCTGAGACTTTGCTGGCTTTGCGCTGTGCCTTCGGTGTGGCTTACGGCGATCACATCACCCCAAACCTAAACTGCGGGTAAACCGGAGTAAGAGGCAAGGAACCAATGAAGAACATCGGGGGATGGACGCAGCTCACCGTCCGTTTGTCGAGAAATGCGTGTGACACCAAGCGAATTCGCTGGTTTTTCGTTGTTTTACCGGCGACCGTGATGCTCGTCGCCGGCTGCGCTGCGACGGTCGGGGGCACAGCGAAACCGGCGCCGAGTTTGACGTCGCGACCGCTCACCGGGCTGACCGTCGACCACGTGCTGCTTGACGACAGAACGCTATCGCGAATCGTCAAGCAGTCCTTGAACATTGATCCTCGTTTCCCGCCGCGGTTCGGCGGCGCCGAGGAGTTGCGGGACGATGCGCCGGCTTTGCCTGACGACTGTCTCGGCGTCGCGGCGATGCTGCAGCAAAGCGTCTATCAATCCAGCAAGGTCGAGGATGTCGCGGTCGAGACCTGGCGGCACGCCGCCAAATCCGCCGATGTGACCAGCGTCCAGGAGGGCGTGGTCAGCCTGCCCACGGCCGACGACGCCCAGGCGTTGTTCAGGGACTTCTCCCAGCAATGGCAGAAATGCGACGGCACGACGACGTCGCTGCCGGGCAGCGTTTTCAGGCTCAAAGGCAAGATCACCAATGTGCAGGCTTTCACTTCCCTTCTCGCGGCGACCGTTTCGGTCGGATGGACGCCCCGCGATGCGGAGCCCAATTGGGATGCGGAATCAATTCCCGCGGGCCGCGCCATCGGGGTGCGCGGCAATTGCGTTATCGAGGTCGAGGTCGACGTGTTTCACGGCTCGAACCCGCTGGGCCAGGGATCGGGCACCGCGGGCAATTTCAATGCCGCCGCCATCGACATCGCGCACGCCATGATGGACAAAATTCGCGCGCTGATCTGACCCCGCGTTTCACATGGGAGCGTTCGCGGGCTGGAAACCCCCGGTGCTGTCCGCCTCCTCCTCGGCCCGGATGACGTGCACCACCGCGTTGATCAGCGCCAGGTGGGTGAACGCCTGCGGGAAATTGCCCAGGTGCCGCCCGGTGCGCGGCTCGATCTCCTCGGCGTACAGGTGCAGCGGGCTGGCGTAGGACAGCAGTCGCTCGCACAGCCGCTTGGCGCGGCTCACCTCGCCGATCTCGACCAGTGCGGACACCAGCCAGAACGAGCAGATCGTGAAGGTGCCCTCCTCGCCGGACAGGCCGTCGTCGGTTTCTTCGACGCGGTAGCGCAGCACCAGGCCGTCCTGGGTCAGTTCGTCGGCGATCGCCAGCACGGTGTTGCGTATCCGAGGGTCGTCCGGTGGCAGGAACCGCGTCAGCACCGCCAGTAGCAGCGAGGCATCCAGCGCATCGCTGCCGTAGCGCTGGGTCAGCACACCGCGGGAGTCCACGCCGTGTTGCAGAATGTCGGCCTTGATTTCCTCGGCGATGGCGCGCCACTGCTGGGCGTAGCTCTTCTCTCCCTGCTTGTCGGCCAGCTTGGCCCCGCGATCGAGCGCCACCCAGCACATCACCTTGGAGGAGGTGAAGTGCTGCGGTTCGCCGCGGACCTCCCAGATTCCGCGATCAGGTTCGCGCCAGTGCTTGATGGCCTCTTCCACCTGCTTTTTCAGTACCGGCCACAAGGTCTCGGGGACTTGCTCACGCGACTTGGCGTGCAGGTAGAACGAGTCCAGGATGCTGCCCCAGATATCGTGCTGGTCTTGGTTGTAGGCCCCGTTGCCGATCCGCACCGGCCGGGCATGGTCATAACCGGACAAATGGTGCAGCTCGTCTTCGACCAGGCTGCGCTCGCCGCCGACGCCGTACATCACCTGCAGCGGGTGGCGCTCGTTGCTGTTGGCGCCGGAGACGTCGGCAATGAACGCGAAGAAGTCGTCGGCCTCGCGGTCCAGCCCCAGGGTGTACAGGCCCCACAACGCGAAGGTCGAGTCCCGCACCCAGGCGTAGCGATAATCCCAGTTGCGCTCGCCGTGCGGTGTTTCCGGGAGCGACGTGGTGGAGGCCGCCAACAGTGCACCGGTTGGCGAGTACGTCAAACCCTTCAGCGTGAGCGCGCTGCGCTGAAGGTATGCCCGCCACGGGTGGTCGGGAAAGTTGCCGATGTTGATCCATTGCCGCCAGCACTCGGTGGTTTGCCACATTTTGTCGGCGGCCTCTTGATAGGTCTGCGGCGCCGGGTGCTTGGTCCAACTCAGGGCGACGAACACGTCGTCGCCTTCCTTCATCCGGGTGCGTGCCCGCGCTTCGCGGCCCTCCAGACCGATCCTCAGGTTGCTGGTGAGCCGCAGCGTCGGGTGGGCATCAGGCTGCCTGTTCCCCCGTGCGATCGCCTCCCCGTACGCATTGGCCGAGTATTCCCAGCTGGCCCCGACGCGGTGGTAGTCGAAGGCGGGCTCGCAGCTCATCATCAGTTCGACCGTGCCGCTGACGCACCGCACGGTGCGCAACAGGATGTGTTCGGCGTCCCAGTCCATCGGGGTGCGACGATGCGTGCGTGATCGGCGCTCGATGTCGTGCCAGGGTCCCATCACCAGCGCGTCACGCACGATCACCCACCCGGTGTGGGTCTGCCAGGTGGTTTCCATGATCAGGCTGCCGGGAAGGTAACGGCGGGCCGACGGCACCGAGACCCCGTAGGGGCCTAGCCGGAAGTGCCCGGCGCTGCGGTCCAAGATCGCGCCGAAGACGCTCGGCGAGTCCGGCCGTGGCAGACACATCCACTCCACCGAGCCGGCCGGCGAAATCAGGCAGGTCGTCTCCCAGTCCGAGAGGAAGGCGTAATCGGCGATAGGGGGAAACGGGTTCCGCAACGATCCGATCGACGCAAACGGCGCGGGCGCGCTGAAATCGAGGGAGGAAGCCATGGCCGGTGCTGGGAATGGTTCAAACCCTTCCTCAGGCGCGGCGTCTGCGGGTTGGTCATCTGGCTGGGCTTGCAGAACCATCCCGACATCATCGACCGTCAACCTGCCCGGCGTCCAATGTTTGCACCGGATGTCGGGTTTAGCGGGGGCGCCTGGCGTATTTCGGCACGTGCTCCGGCAGCGGGCCGATCGCCACCAGGTAGCCGACGAGTCGCCGCAAGGCCACTGCCCGGCTCGCCAGGCGCACGCCTAGCGGCGCCGGCACATCACCGCCGGCCACCGCGACCGCGATGACGTCGGCGTGGATCATGCGTTGTGCCGCTTGCAGGATCGCCGTCGGGAACCAGCGGCGCGCCTGCACCCGCGCCAGCTGCCAAGTGGACACGTGTCCCGCACGAAGCGGCCGGGCCAGGATCCGGGCCGTCGCCACCGCGTCGGCCACCGCCAGGTTGATCCCGACACCGCCGACCGGCGACATCGCATGGGCCGCATCGCCGATCAGCAGCACCCCGTCGGAATACCAGCGGCGGAGCCGATTGAGCTGCACGTCAAGGAGTTTCACGTCGTCGAAGGACGTCAGCGTGTCAACGCGGTCGGCCAGCCAGGGCACCATGCCGATCAACGCCCGGTGCAGCGCCTCGATGCCTTGGGCCCGCAGCTCGGCGTCGGTGCCTTTCGGAATGATGTAGGCGATCTGGTAGTAATCACCGCGGTCGATCGTGATCGTCGCGTGCCCGGCGCGCAGCACACCGGCCAGTCCGCTCGGATCGTCGGGCCGGCGCGGCAACCGGAACCACCACACGTCCATGGGCGCGCCGAAGCTACGGGGCGTCATTCCCACCGCGGTGCGCACGGTCGACGAGCGGCCATCGCAGGCCACCGTCAAGACGGCGCGCATCTGTTTCGTTTCGCCCGTCCGGTCGCGGTAGGTGACCCCGGCGACGCGGTTGCCGTCGCGGATCACGCCGGTGACCTCGGTGCTGCGCAACAGCCGGAAGGTCGGTTCGTCCTCGGCGGCGGCGGCCACCATCTCGAGGAAGTCCCACTGCGGCACCAGGGCGATGTGCTGATGCGCGCCCGGCAGGCGGGTCAGGTCGAGGCTCACCGGGGTGTTCTGTATCTCCATGCGGATGCTGTCGACGAGGCGATGGGGAAGTTGCGCGAACCGCGGCCCCAACCCGAGTTCGTCGAGCAGCCGCAACGTGCTCGCGTGCACGGTGTCGCCGCGGAAATCGCGCAGGAAGTCGGCGTGTTTTTCCATCACCGTGACTTTTATGCCGGCCCGGGCCAGCAGCAGCCCGAGGATCATGCCCGCCGGTCCGCCGCCGGCGACGAGAACGGTCGTCGCGTCGGCTGCGGCGGGTCCGGGTGGCGGGGGAGGCGCTGGGGACACCGCACGATCCTGGCACATTGGGTTTCGGATGCCGGGGCGAATAGGGTGAGCCGGGTGAGCGCGTTCCTGAATTGGTGGGACGGCAACGAGCTGTGGCTTTCCGGCCTGCCGTTCGTGCTGCAGGCCCTGATCGTGATGCCCATCGTTTTGGCGGTGGCCTACGGCGGGGCGACCCTGCTCGACGGCCTGCTCGGACGGGGCATCAAGCTCATGCGCCGCGTCGGGCACGCCGATGAGGCGCCCGGGTAAGCGCATGCCCAGGTCACACGTGACCTTGATTCTGATCACACTCGTCGTGCTGGTGATCGTCGCGTGGCTGGCGACGCACTGAGAGGACGGGCCCAGCGAATCCTGTTAGGCTTCGCGACATGCACGTGGCATCCGGCGTTTTCGCATGCGCCGTGTTCGCGCACTGTTGTCGCTGACTCCCAAACCCGTATGCGGTCTGGTCTGGAGTCGTGAACTCTCCTGCAATGCTCAACGCTTTTCCGCCGCAACGGGACGCCAACCGCTAAGTCCGCGCACCGAAAGGCCACCAATGCTCAACGACATCGCCAGCGCCCCGCGCCCGCGGCTCGTCCGGTGTGTGGGGGCCCTCGCGCTGATCGCCGGTGTCGTCGCCGCGTGCGCGGGCGGCCCCAGCGACGTCGTGGGGGGCGGCGGGCCCGGCAATGCGCACACCAGCATCACGCTGGTCGCGTATTCCGCTCCAGAACCCGGCTGGAGCAAGGTGATTCCCGCGTTCAACGCCTCCGGCGAGGGCAAGGGCATACAGGTGATCACCTCGTACGGCGCCTCCGGCGACCAGTCACGGGGCGTAGCCGAGGGTAAGCCGGCTGATCTCGTCAACTTCTCGGTCGAACCCGACGTCACCCGGTTGGTCAAGGCCGGCAAGGTTTCCAAGGACTGGAACACCGACGCCACCAAGGGAATCCCCTTCGGGTCGGTGGTGACGCTGGTGGTGCGCAAGGGCAATCCGAAGAACATCAGGGACTGGGATGACCTGTTGCGGCCCGGTATCGAGGTCGTCACGCCCAGCCCGTTGAGTTCGGGATCGGCCAAGTGGAATTTGCTTGCCCCCTACGCCGTCAAGAGCGAGGGCGGCACCAACAGCCAGGCCGGCATCGACTTCATCAACAAGCTGGTGAGCGAACACGTCAAGCTGCGGCCCGGATCGGGACGGGAAGCCACCGACGTCTTCGTCCAGGGCAGCGGCGACGTGCTGCTCAGCTACGAGAACGAGGCGATCGCCACCGAGCGGGCCGGCAAACCCGTCGAGCACATCAACCCGCCGCAGACCTTCAAGATCGAGAACCCGGTGGCGGTGGTGACCACCAGCTCCCACCTGGACGCCGCCGTCGCCTTCAAGAACTTCCAGTACACCGCCGCCGCGCAGAAGGTGTGGGCGCAGGCCGGCTTCCGGCCGGTCGATCCGGCCGTCGCCGCCGAGTTCCGCGACCGGTATCCGGCGCCGACCAAACTGTGGACGATCGCCGACCTCGGCGGTTGGGGCACAACGGATCCGCAGCTGTTCGACAAGAACACCGGCAGCATCACCAAGATCTACATGCAGGCCACCGGATGACGGCCACCGTTGCGCCCGAGCACCGCGGCGACGCCCGGCAGGCGCCCCCGGGTTTATGGCGTCTGCGCGGATCCGGAACCACGTCGCTGCGGGTGGGCGCTGCGACGCTGTGGCTTTCGGTGATCGTGCTGCTGCCGTTGGCCGCGATCGCGTGGCAGGCCGCCGCGGGCGGCCGGCACGCCTTCTGGCTCGCGGTCACGTCGAACGCGGCGCTGGAGTCGTTCCGGGTGACGCTGACCATCTCCGCCGGGGTGACCGCCCTCAACGTGGTCTTCGGCCTGTTGATCGCGTGGGTACTGGTGCGCGACGACTTCTTCGGCAAGCGGCTCGTCGACGCGATCATCGACCTGCCGTTCGCGCTGCCGACCATCGTGGCCAGCCTGGTGATGCTGGCCCTGTATGGCAACAGCAGCCCGGTAAGCCTTCACCTGCAGCACACCCCCTGGGGGGTGGCCGTGGCGCTGGCCTTCGTGACACTGCCCTTCGTGGTGCGCGCCGTTCAGCCCGTGCTGCTGGAAATCGACCGGGAGACCGAGGAGGCGGCGGCGTCGCTGGGCGCCAGCGGCCCGAAGGTCTTCACCTCGGTCGTGTTGCCGTCCCTGACGCCCGCCCTGTTATCCGGTGCGGGGCTGGCGTTCTCGCGAGCGATCGGCGAGTTCGGGTCGGTCGTGCTGATCGGTGGCGCCGTCCCCGGCAAGACGGAGGTGTCATCGCAGTGGATACGGACGCTGATCGAGAACGATGACCGCACCGGTGCCGCCGCGATATCAATAGTGCTGCTGGCAATTTCGTTCTTCGTGCTGCTCATCTTGCGGATCGTGGGCGGGCGTGCCGCCAAGCGTGAGGAGCTGGCCGCATGACGTCGTCGCCCGGGATCCGCTATCTCATCCGGTCCGTGGCGCTCGCCTACATCTTCGTGTTGCTCGTCGTGCCGGTGTCGCTGATCCTGTGGCGGACATTCCGGCCCGGTGTCGGTCAGTTCTTCGACTGGGTGAGCACACCGGCGGCGATATCGGCGCTGAACTTGACGCTGCTGGTGGTCGCGATCGTGGTGCCGCTCAACGTGGTGTTCGGCGTTCCGACCGCGCTGGTTCTGGCGCGCAACCGCTTTCGCGGTAAGGGGGTGCTGCAGGCGGTCATCGATCTGCCGTTCGCGGTGTCGCCCGTCATCGTGGGCGTGGCGTTGATCCTGCTGTGGGGGGCGGCCGGCGCCTTCGGGTTCGTCGAACGCGACCTCGGGTTCAAGATCATTTTCGGACTGCCCGGGATCGTGCTGGCCAGCATCTTCGTCACCCTGCCATTCGTGGTGCGCGAGGTGGAGCCGGTGCTGCACGAGCTGGGAACCGACCAGGAGGAGGCGGCGGCCACCCTGGGATCCAGCTGGTGGCAGACCTTTTGGCGGATCACGTTGCCATCGATCCGGTGGGGTTTGACGTACGGCATCGTGCTGACCGTGGCGCGCACACTCGGCGAATTCGGCGCGGTGATCATCGTGTCGTCCAACCTGCCGGGTAAGTCGCAGACCCTGACATTGCTCGTGGCGGATCGGTACAACCGCGGGGCCGAGTACGGCGCCTACGCGCTGTCGACCCTGCTGATGGGGGTGGCCGTGCTCGTCCTGATCTTCCAGCTGGTTCTCGACGTCCGCCGGGCACGAGCGACCAAATAAGCGCGACAAGGAGACTCGTGATGACCGACAACCGGCCCGAGCGCGGTGACAACGCGATCATCGTGCACGACGCCTACAAGCAGTACGGCGACTTCATCGCCCTGGACCATGTGGACTTCGTCGTGCCGAAGGGCTCGCTGACGGCATTGTTGGGTCCCAGCGGTTCGGGCAAGTCGACGCTGCTGCGGGCCATCGCCGGCCTGGACCAGCCCGACAGCGGAACCGTCACGATCAACGGTCGCGACGTCACCGGGGTGCCGCCGCAGCGCCGCGGCATCGGGTTTGTGTTCCAGCACTACGCGGCGTTCAAGCACCTGACCGTCCGGGACAACGTGGCGTATGGGTTGAGGATCCGCAAGCGGCCCAAGGCCGAAATCAAGGAGAAGGTCGACAACCTGCTGGAGGTGGTGGGGCTGAGCGGATTTCAGACCCGCTATCCCAACCAGCTTTCCGGCGGCCAACGACAGCGTATGGCGCTGGCCCGGGCGCTGGCCGTCGACCCGCAGGTGCTGCTGCTCGACGAGCCGTTCGGGGCGCTGGACGCCAAGGTCCGCGAGGACCTGCGGACGTGGTTGCGGCGCCTGCACGACGAGGTGCACGTCACCACGGTGCTGGTCACCCACGACCAGGCGGAGGCGCTCGATGTGGCCGACCGGATCGCGGTGCTGAACAAGGGGCGCATCGAGCAGGTCGGATCGCCCACCGAGGTGTATGACTCCCCGGCGAGCGCGTTCGTGATGTCGTTTCTGGGCGCCGTCTCCGAGCTCAATGGTGCGTTGGTGCGTCCGCACGACATCCGGGTCGGCCGCAAGCCGGACATGGCCGTCGCGGGCGGAGACGGCACCGCAGAATCGATCGGAGTCGTGCGCGCCAAGGTGGACCGTGTGGTCGCCCTGGGTTTCGAGGTGCGCGTGGAGATGACCAGTGCGGCCACCGGGGGCGCCTTCACCGCGCAGATCACCCGCGGCGACGCCGAAGCGCTGGCGTTGCGCGACGGGGACACCGTCTACGTGCGGGCCACCCGTGTCCCACCCCTGCCTGGCGACATCGCGATCCCGGGGAGCGGGGGAGTCGGGGGCGCCGACAAAGACCGGAGCACGCTGACGTCGGCCTGACCTTTGTTATCCGTTGTCGCCGATGACCGCGCCCTCGCGGCGGGGATCGGCGCCGCCGGTCCATTCCGATGCGCTTCGGGTGATCGCGGAAAGCCCGCTGGACTGGTCGGTCAGGTTCACCTGATGGCCCAGTGCGCGCAGGCCTTGCACCAGCGGATCGTGGTCGCCGTTGTCGGACCGGTTGATCTCGGGATCCTCGCCGCCGACGTTGGTAAGTGGTGAGTTGTCCGCGCCGAAATCGACCAGGGACACCGCCTGCTGCGGGTTGAGGCCCCAATCCAGCATCGCGACAAGCGTTTTCACGACATACTGGATGATCGTGGAACCGCCGGGCGAGCCCGTCACCGCGTACAGCGCGCCCCGCCCCGCCGGCCCGGGATCGAACACCAGCGTGGGCGCCATCGAGCTGCGCGGCCGCTTCCCCGGCTGGACGCGGTTGGCCACCGGCGATCCGTCGGCCGCGCGCGGGTCGGCGGCGAAATCGGTGAGCTGGTTGTTGAGGACGAAACCGTCGACCATGTGGAACGAGCCGAACGGCGACTCGACGGTCGTCGTGAACGCGGCCGCATTGCCGTAGGAGTCGATGATGCTGACGTGGCTGGTGCCGTGTTCCCTCCCGGGTGGTGCGACGCCGCCGGGCGTGCCGAAGTCCCCCGGCTTGGCGGTCCCCATGCTGTGCTGCGGCGAGATCAGCGCGGCGCGCCCGGCCAGATAGCCGGGGTCGATCAGCGTGGCGAGGGAGCCGCCGGGCAGCGCGACGAAATCGGCGTCGGCGACGTACTTGTCACGGTCGGCGTAGGCCAGCCGCTCGGCTTCGGAGACCAGGTGAACGCCCAGCACACTCGGCCGACCACCGTTGAGGTCGGCGTGGCTGGGCGGGTAGTCGCCCATTGGGAAATGCTCGAGGATTCCCAGCGTGGCCGCCACCGCGACGCCGCCCGACGACGGGGTGGGCATGCCGCAGACCTGCCGGCCCCGATACGACGCGCACAGCGGGTCGCGTTTTTTGGCGACGTAGCCGGCCAGGTCGTCGGTGGTCATCAGGCTTGGGGTGCGCCCACTCGAAGTGTCGCCCGCTGCGGCGGCGATGTCGTGGGCGATGTCGCCGGTGTAGAAGGCGTCGACGCCCGCGGAGGCGATGGCCGACAAGGTCTTTGAGTATGCCGGGTTCGTCAGCCGGGTTCCCGAGGACTTCGGGCTGCCGTCCGGGTTCAGGAAGTATCCGCGCGCCTGCGAGTCGGCCCGCAGCTGCGCCGCCGAGTCGGCGATGGCGGCGGCCAGCCTGGGGCTGATGTCGAAACCGTTGTCCGCCAACGCCTGCGCGGGGGCGAAGAGGTCGCGCCATGGCGTGCGGCCGTGCTCGTTGTGGACGAGTTCGAGCATCCGGGGAATGCCCGGCACCCCGATCGATCGCCCCGAGGCGCGCGCGCTGGGTAGGGGTGCCGTGCGATCGGCGTCGCTGATCCAGCGCAGGTAGTTCTCGTCCGCGCCTGCGGGGGCGGTCTCGCGGCCGTCGTAGGCCTGCACCGAACCGGTGCGCGCGTCGTAGTAGACCGCGAATCCGCCGCCGCCCAGGCCCGAAGACTGCGGTTCGACCAAACCCAGCACCGCCTGGGCCACCACCATCGCGTCGGCGGCCGTGCCACCGTCACGCAGCACCCGGCAGGCGGCC
>Ga0335069_10006064_pt1 | contig 17650 bp, 19 predicted proteins | sample Lox_Sample_11_FD_206714 | JGI IMG/M metagenome (GOLD analysis project Ga0335069, IMG submission 206714) | Soil microbial communities from Loxahatchee National Wildlife Refuge, Florida, United States - Lox_Sample_1.1 | ecosystem: Environmental > Terrestrial > Soil > Wetlands | place: USA... | reverse complement strand
ATGTCCTTTACCAGAATACAAAGGAAATACCATCAGGTGCATGGAATCAAGATTCCCTGACAGTAAAGCGTAATACAAACCCAAAAGAAGCCACCGTAGAAGCTCACGGGTTGGTAGAAGGAATGCCAACAGGTAAGCATTTTGAACTAATGATCTATGATGACGTTGTTGTACCTGCATCCGTTAGTACTCCAGAACAAATTCAAAAGACCACACAAGCATGGGAATTGAGTGATAATCTGGGTGCTAGATCGGCAGATGGTTTTACACGCAAATGGCATATCGGAACCAGATATTCATACGCAGACACTTACGATGTAATGTTGAAAAGAGGTATTGTTAAACCACGAATCTATCCAGCAACAGAAGATGGTACCATGCTACCAGTTTATGATGCTAATGGCAAACCAACTGAGTTTATCTACGGTAAACCAGTACTACTAACCAATGAGCAATGGATCCTGAAAGTAAAGACACAAGGCAAGAGCACAATAGCATGTCAAATGCTCCAGGATCCTCTAAGTGGTAGTGATCGAATGTTTGATCCAAAGGACCTCCAAGTATATGAAGTAAGACCTCATATGTTGAATGTTTACATCTTGGTGGATCCTGCCCGCTCAACAAAGAAAGGCAGTGATAATACTGCAATTTCAGTGATTGGTGTTGACAGTAATCTTAATAAATTCCTTCTTGATGGATTTAATCACAGAATGAGTTTAAGTGAACGTTACACTAATACGCGTGACATGTATCGCAAGTGGAAGAGCTCACCAGGCGTATCAGCAGTCTTTGTTGGTTATGAGAAGTATGGCGCATTGGCTGATCTTGATTATTTCTACGAACAGATGAAGCGCGATGGTGTATTTCAAATTAAAGAACTCGCCTCACCAACTGGTATGGGACATGCAAGCAAGAATGATCGAGTACAGCGGCTAGAGCCTGATTTTGTACGCAACAAGTTCTATATCCCCTATCCCTCTTCATCAAAGAATCTAACCAGTCATCAGAAGAAAGTCTTGAACATGAAAGATGATGAAATAGAAAAGATGGGATTCAAGAACACAGGAGAATACTTGCAGAACACATCGGCTAAGTATCAGATGTATCGCTTGAGTAAGGTAATCCGTAAACAAGATTCAGAGGGACATGTTTACGATCTAGTAGAACAATTTGTACAACAAGTGAATTATTATCCACATGGTGGTAAAGTTGACTTGATCGATGCAACATCAAGAATTTACGATATGGAGCCACAAGCACCATTTACCACAGATTATAGCACTTGGCAATTAGAGCCTGAATTACTATAAGGGGAACATCATGAATACGATCAATACCATAATGCTAGATTTTAACAAGAGATTCGAAGCTGAGACATGGCTTAGAGAACAAGAGATATCCTATGATCTAGATTACGTTAAAGACTCTCGTATGGGTACTTTTGAGGCTATTGAAGACCATGATTCTATCATGATCCAACAAGGATACGATGACTTCTATTATCCTGTATTCACATTCACTAACGATTCTGATATGGTTATGTTTAAACTTGTGTTCTATGAATATACGAATGTGAAACCATTGAAGATCGACACACCAATGTGGGTGTACGAATGCTGTATTCGTTATGAAAATAACGAACAATAAATATTGTTGTTGGTTCCCTGGTTGTTGATGTGATTGGCAGTATGTTGTAACCCTTGGTACAGGTATTCTCATACCTGGTGGGTAATGTGGTGTTAGATAGCTCCTTGATTGGGGCTATCAGCACGAATGGCGTCTGATTAATACAACCATGGCGCTGTTCTGAGCGGTTTGTATCACTGGACATATCCCAGTACTAAACAGGTATACCAGACGTACCATGAGCCTCTGGTAAAGCCATAGAGCTATTGGTGGTTAGTGGGGTAGCTCTACACAACCAGATTTTACTGCATTTTGTTCTGAATAGATACACAACTTGGTCTGGTACATACGGTTTGTTGTTGGTTAATTAAATTGTGGTGTACTAAAGGCCTTTATGGCCTTTCACCATGAATGGCTTATCCATTGCGATACAAGAATAAAGTATCTGTACTCCTTAAAGAGCAATAACCACATTATCAATTCGATTGTTATGAAATCTACAACAATAGATTGCTGGAAACAAGTAGGTATTACGTATTCCTTACTAATTCCTTGCTTTTGTAAGCTATTTGTAAGTGGTTGAGGTAAGGAATTGGTCCTATATAGGAAGGTGTAATTCCTTACTCATTACGTATTTCTTTACCCATCACACCAATCTATTGTTATGAAATCTACAACAATACATCTATTACAACACCAACAAGATAGCACGTAAAACACACCAATATAGTTGCTAAATAGAATTACCAGGAACGAAACCTGGTAATAAACCAACCATATTAGGTATCTTATGACAGACAACGAAGTAACCACAACCAGTGCGAATGCACTAATGGAATACGAATCTCAGATCACATTAGATCAAGTCAACAAGAAGATCATTGATCTTATCATGGCAAGACAGCTAATAACCGAGACACTTTCATTCGCAGAATACTTGAATGTACTTGGTATTGATCTTTACTTCAATCCATCAACAAAACTGAATGATATCTGGGAGGTACTATTAACCAGAGAAGACACTCAACACCTGGTATCAGAGATTGATTCTTGGACGACCAATTACCCCAATAACGCACCAGATTACGTTCACATTGTGCATGGTTACATCAAGTACAACACACCAACAGTATTAGACCAGATCAAAGTAAGATGGGGTAAGAAAGCAACCATGATGCGTCCTATCACCAAAGTATCCTTTGTTTCACAAAAAGCAGCTCAGATTGAACTTGCTTTTGATATTCTTACATCAAAGGACTAACCATGACTGACTATCGTTACAGACATACGCCTTACGATGAATGGCTCCACGAATCCTTTAAAGATCCATATGGATATACAACTAATGAGTTTACTTACATTGGTCGAAACAAGGAAGACACAGAAGTATTGTACAACCAGATAGCACAATGGCAAGCCAATACACCAGGTGCTAATAGAGCTCTTTGCTTCTTCACTACAACTACCCACAACATGGTTGATTACAACGATCGACTTGGTAGATTCCCCAAAAGATATCACGGCAGAGATGAAGACTACACGATCAACATCACGTTCTCTCCATTTGATGATCTACTGGCTCTGCAATTCAAACTAACACATTGCAACCCATGAGCCAATACATTAAAGAACGTTGCTTAGAAGCTGGTTACTATTATCAAATCCATTGGTGTGAACTGGCTATTAACAACCCAAAACAATACCACTTCGAATTCAAAGCCAGATACTATTACGATGCAGAGCAGGAAGATTTCGAAGAGCTTCTGTTGTTTGCAGATGATAATGATCTACCAATAGATTATAGGGAATTCACAGATCTGGAAGAAGATGAATACTGCTTCTTGGTAGCCACTACTGATTGCATCGTGAATGTCGGACCACTTACAGAATACCAAGCCATACTGTTTAAACTAAGATTCAGCGAGAGCATATATGCAAATGAATAACCAATTTACATATTACCTAAAGATTACATCACTACATCAGTTAATGGCTACTATTAGGCTATTACAACGCCAAACAAAGATTACTAATCTCAGTACGGGTTACCTTATTACCATTAGGGACTTGGAGAAAGACGGTCCTGAACTACTAGATTGGTATGATATGATCGATATAAAGATTGTATTCAAGACCCAGAAACAATTAGATAACTTCACTAGTGGTATAAACCAGATACCACACGAAGTGATAAACAATCACCAACAATCAATTAAACCACGTGACGAAGCATGGTTAGAAGCATTAAAGGAATTAGAATGAAGACTATCAAGTACAAGAGTGGATTGGAGAGTAAGTTTGCAAAGCAATACAACTTACCATACGAATCTGCATCCTCTAAGTTGAAATACATCACATCGCATACTTACAACCCTGATTGGGTATTAGCAAACAATTTGTACCTGGAGACAAAGGGAAGATGGATAGCTAGTGATCGAAGCAAGTTGAAGTCAGTGCTAGAACAAAATCCTGGAGTGGAAGTGGTTATGGTATTTCAGAATCCCTCATCAAAGCTTAATAAGAACTCAAAGACAAGCTATTCAGATTGGTGTACGAAACATAATGTGAAGTGGTTTAAGTTTGGTAGCCAGGAACTAACAGACTTTATCAATAACCACAAACACCAATAACTTTAATCATAAAGCTACATACAACAATTGACAGAAGTTGCTTCGAAGTAACATCAAACAAGTAGGTATTACTAATTCCTTACTAATTCCTTGCTTTTGTAAGTTATTTGTAAGTAGTTGAGGTAAGGAATTGGTCCTATATAGGAAGGTGTAATTCCTTACTCACTCAGCAATTTCTTTACTCATTTTACTGAGTAACACACTCAATAAAGATAAATCCAAGACCTATAGTAAACTTCAAAAGGAACTAACATGCAAGACTGTATTGAGTTTAATACCATAATCATAGATCACAACAAGTTTAATCAAATCAATAACGAGCTAGAACAATGGTTAAAACGAGGTCCTCACCGAAGACACACAGCAATGGAAATCGAAGAGATTACTCACAACAAAGATGGTAGTCGCAGATCAAAGATTGCGTACAAGTTAATGCTGTATTTTACATCAGAAAGTATCTTTGAAGCTTTTCACATAAAGTTTATAGGTCCATTACGTGGTACCAGACAACGAAATGGTTATGGCAAATCTGCTCTTACCATACAATAAATATCCAAGAACCCGGTGAGATCACATTAATCACCACAACCAATAAGGAAATACAATATGCCAGTAGATGCAAATATTCCTCTACAAGCTCAGGCACCACAAGCACCTGACTTCATGAAAACAGTAGCTAATGCTTATGCTTTGAAGGATATGATTCTTAAAGACAAGCAACAAGAACAACAAATGGCGACACAATCTGCATTGAAGGATATCTATGCAGATCCAACAACAGATCTGAGTACACCAGAAGGCCAATCTAAAGCAGTCAAGCGTATTATGGCTGTTGATCCGGCTGCTGGTATTGATTTGCAGACTAAGTTCTTGACGCAACAAAAGAATAGTGTTGATATCCAAAAGAGCCTAGCACAAATGTCAAGCGCACAATTTGATGTTGCGAAGAAAAAGATTGATAGTATTAACCAAGCTTACGCTACCATCCAGGCAGCCGCACAAGGTCCAAATGGCAATAATAAAGCTTTTATGGATCATGTTGTACAACAAACCAAAGCTGATATGATTCAGCAAGGTATTGTTACAAAAGAACAAGCGGCATCCATCCCAGACACTTATGATGCTGGTTTCGTCAATGCAAAAGCAATGCAGGACAAGAACTGGGCAGAACACGCAGATCGTGAACAAAAGCGCCGTGATGAATTGGTACACCAATCAGTTGAAGAGAAGCAAGGTTGGGCTCGTGTTGGTGCAGAGGAACAACGTGTTGGTATCGAACGAGCTCGTCTGTCTGGTGAGAACAAGCAGATCGTACAAGGTACTGGTGCTGATGGTAAACCAGCTTTCTATGAAGTAGATAAGTCAACTGGTAAAGCAACGCAAGTCCAAGGTGCTGGTGGCAGTTCATTGGCTCCAACAACCAAGGGTGGAGCAGCAGGTGGCGGATCACTCAATCAACGTTATGCTACTCGTGTTCTAGGTGCTGTTACGGAAGCAACTTCATCACTAGATACAGTCTCGAAGATGAATAACCCATCAGGTGGTTTGTTTGGTGGTAGTGGAAAGCCCGGTGTCAAGAACGCAGTATCACAATTGTTGACTACTGACGAACAGAAGAAGTATAACTCAACAATGGCTGGTAGTGCTGTTGAAATTGCTACCGCAATGAATCAAGGTCAGAAGCCAAACGAAGCACAGATCGAAGAAGTTAAGGAAGCCACTTACATTGGTCCCACAGACAATTTGAATGTGCAGAGATACAAGGTTGCTTTGGGTGCTCGTTACTTGCGCCAAGCTGCTGAAGTTAGTGCTACTAACGCGACTGGTGATCAGAAGCAGATGTATCAGGATAAGATTAAGGCATTGAGTAAGTATCCTGACCCGGATACACTTAATACAGGTTCTGAACGTGGTGATATGTTTGGTAACCAAAGTTCACAAGGTAATCAAGGCACACAAACTACACCAAGTGGTAAGATAGACCTGAATCAATTCTACGGTCAGTAATACAAAGGTACCAGAATTCACACTTTAATTACTTCCTCTATAGGTATTAAAAGTGTGAATATTTCCTCACAGGATTCAGTGTTTTAATACCTATAGAGGAAGTAATTAAACACTGAAAATTTCATTATTGAGATATAAGTACCAGTAATACATGGTGGATCAAATTTGATCCACCATCGTACCATCCAAGTACCAATAAATATCCAAGAACCCGGTGAGTATCACATTAATCACCAACCAATAAGGAAAGCAACATGGCTTACAATAACGATGCATTGAATTTGAATGCAACTAATCCACAACCAGCACAACAAGGTAATCCACAGACTGATTTCTCTTCTCTGTGGCATGGAGACCAGACGCCTCATCTACAAGCGCCTAAAGCAGAAGCAAAACCAGCAGATAAACCAAAGAAAGTCGAATTCGATTATCAAGGCGCTCGTGATGCAGGTGCAACCGATGCTGATATTGCTAGTCACATGGCAGAGAAGACAGGATTCAATCTACAGAAAGCAAAGCAAGCAGGTGCAAGTGATCTAGATGTGATCAAGTTCCTGGCACCTAAAGCAGATGTTACTCAAAAGACACAACGTCAACGCCAGATTGAAGATGCGCGCAATAAGGTAGGTAAAGCACTCAAGGGTGTAGCTCAAGAAGCAGTATCTATAGCAAGCCACGTAGCAGCCCCTATTGCTGGTTTAGTAGCAGGTGTAGGACAAGCAGAAGCTAATGCTGTGGGTCTAGGTGATGGCAAACGTGCTTCAGAAACATTCGAAGATGTGCAAAAGTCCCTGAGTTATGAACCAACTTCGAAAGAAGGCAAGAAGCTAGCTGCTGTAGTAAATTACATCCCAGAACATGTAGATGCAATAGCAAAGAAAGTAGGACAAGGTGTTCTGGACAAGACAAAGTCACCAGCACTAGCAGCAGCAGCTGATACAGCTATCAATGCAATACCAATGGTAATTGGTCCTAAGAGCATTAAAGTAGGTGGTGAAGCTATCGAAGACATGTCAGTAATGGCTAAGTTTAAAGGCAAGGACATGATTGTTAAACAGCTAGAGAAAGATTCACCACAAGTGATTGGTGACCATCTTGATACATTGGCTGGTATCTTTAAGAATGACGGCTTTAGCAAGCTTGCAGATCACATGAGAACAAAGACACCTGAAGAGATTCGTTCAGATCTCCGTGATCCAGATTCAATGCTATTCAAAGCACAAGAAGCGGCAATGAAAGATGTTGCAAGTAGAAATGGTTATGTGGCAAAGACTGCGGTTGAGAATGTACTGGCTGCATTGCGAAACAACAAGATGACAGCTACTCAGGCCGCCGCAAACACTATAGGATCTACCGTTAGTGAAGGAGCCCAGGGATTCGTTGCGGGTGTAAAGAAAGGAGCAGTTGGTGGTGCATTGAAGATGTCCGGTCACACATGGGCTAGAAAGATGGTTGATCATGCAGATGAAGCAGCAGGTACTAAGGCATCACCAATTGCGAAAGAAGTAGCCGCTTATGGTTTGCAAGCTCTAGCTGGGCATCTATTACCACATGTAGCAATGGCTGAGATTGGTGGTGCTGTCATTGGTGGTTTGTATCAAGGTGTGAAGACAGGATTGAAGCGTGCTAAGGAAGAAGGATTGACGTCATGGGAAGAGAATAAAGCCAGTGCTGTAAAACGTGCTGTAACAAGCGAACGTCCAGTAAGACCACAACAGTCCAGTCTAAGAGAAGCATTAAGCAATCAAACACCTGGTGAAAGTGCAGGACAAATTGGTCTTGGTAGTGGTATGACGCAACAGCAAAAGCAACAACGAAAAGACCAAATGGTTAATCCTAACCAATAAAACAAAAGCAGAGGAATTCCTCTGCTTTTCACCATCCATCATCCATCTTCGATTATTCTTGAATCCTTTCTTGTTTTATACTAATACCCATAAAATCCAGGAAGCAAATCAACATTACTTGCAATATGGCAATACCAAACGCCAGAACGAGAGCGCAGGGAATAGCAACAATAGCTGATATCACAAACCCCACAGGCCCAAAAAGGATAGTACTACCTATCACAATGACACCCACGGTGATTGCTGTAATACCAGCAATAAAACTATCGAAGCTATCTGACATCTTGATCTCCTATTTCTATCTATTACAGCAATTTTTTACGCGATTACGTCAAACGCCCAACGACTCATCGGCAGAACAGTAGCATCCTTTGCTTTGTTTTTATTGAATGCTTGCACAACATAATGAAACACATCAGCATCAACTTCGGAACCGATGTAGATCTCTTGTTTTTGCTTTGTGCTACGAGCAAGCTTTTGCTGCATCTGCTAGTTGCTTGAGGTACTTGCTTGCATTAGCGCGTTGTTCTTGAGTCATTTGCATTTCGTTACTCCTTTAAGTTGTTTACCACCACAAAGATATTCTGTACTCAATTGATTTATAAAGCAAGCGAATAACCACCCAATTTGGTGATTTAAATTTGTAGTCAAAAGCGAAAACAAATGTAGTCTGACTACATTGGTGTAACACCAAATCAGTAGGTATTACTAATTCCTTACTAATTCCTTGCTTTTGTAAGCTATTTGTAAGTCCTTGAGGTAAGGAATTGGTCCTATATAGGAAGGTGTAATTCCTTACTCATTCAGCAATTCCTTACTCAATATCACACCAAGGACGTAGTTTAGTACGACTACAAAAACTACAAAGAAATAACATTGAAATGGGTGTTGACGGAATGGCAGTAGAAATGTAGCATCACACAATAACTTTATATCGGAACAACAATGATAGATGAAGAACATACCTGGATAGAACAACCATGTCACTTCAAGTTCGTAGGTGGTAGATTCTTTGCTTTTGAAACTTATGACGAAACACGACTGCGATTAGAAATCAACGAGATAAAGGACTTGTTGCATGACGTCAATCCAGATCTCTACCAAATAATAGGTCGCAAGATTACACCTTATTATCTCAACGAAGACACTGGTGTATTTGAGCAAGTAGAATCAGACCAGTATAGAATCGAGTTCTATTCATCGTATAAACCAGCTCTCGATGCTTTTTATGAGCTAAAAGTACTATATGGCTAGTCAATTAACTAATAATCATAAATAGAATTAGGATGTGAAGGAGAAACACATCCCTCACCAAACAGACTATTGGTGAGTTTATTAAACTTTACTATTACTTGGAGATAACACCATGATCGGCTTTATTCAACAACACGGATTAGTAGGCACCACAAAAAGCAAAGAGACCCGCCAAGCGATGCGTGATGCTAAGTTGGGTGTTGCTAAGAGCCCAGCGCACGTAGAAGCAAATCGTGCAGCCCAAACTGGCAAGACAAAGAGTCAAGCTACAAAAGATAAGACCAGCGCAGCAATGGCACTTGTATGGGCCAAGCGTCGTGGAGAAAGTATCCAATAAAGTGCTTGACGTCCAGAACCAAGACGTATTAAACTGGCATAAATATGGTTACTGACAGGGCACGCTAGTTGCCTACATCTAATTTCCGTAGATGACTCGTTAGAACTTAATATGGTAATAAATTTCGATAAAGAAGGCGACCTTAAACAAGTCGCTTTTTTTATATCTGGTAGAAATAGACACCAGACAGCTCCCCTATCAAAACACCTATCCCACTACTAACTCGTATTACCAACAGCACCATGGCCTTCTGGTGACGTCCTAGACGTATTGGTTTAGCGACAGTACATCTCCTCAGAAATACAACCAATTAATATCTTGAGTCCTTGAGGTAAGGAATTGGTCCTATATAGGAAGGTGTAATTCCTTACTCATACCACCAATCGCAATATTATTACTTCACAAAACCTTCTGTTAATATCAGGCTTCTACAGCAATGCGTATTAGTAGAAACCCTATAAGGGAAAATACTTACAAAAGATTTGATGAAATTTATGAAATTTTTATGAATTAGTAGTAAATCCGAAAATATGGTTGCTAAATAGAATGTGAGCAGGAACGGAAAACTTGTTCAGTGGTATCGAAAGCCACGCAATTTAAACCATATTAAGGATTTCAAAATGACAGTAATTAATCTTCACGACGGCATTTGCGGTTCAGGTAAGAACTACAATGCGGTGCGCCGCATCATCAACGATGCAAAAACAAAACTACAACATTCTATTATCGCACACCCAACTAAAGACTTGTGCGATCAATCAGAAGCCGACTTTAAAGCAGCTGGTTACGAGCATGTAATGGTATTGCATGCTGATCGTCCAGGTATGAAGAACAAAGTCGACGCAGAATTCACAAAAGCAGTACATAAGATGGCAAAGAATGATATTCATCAAATGGTTATCATCACAACTCACAAAGCTATCGAACGTAATGCAAACAAAATCAACCGACTACTGAAATCACGCTTCAACCTATGGTGGGATGAAGTTCCTCAAGTAGATGATACTCTGAGCTTCAACATCAAGGGAGATGGTAATTACTTGGTTGACAACTTTGATGTAAAAGATCGTGGAGACAACTACTTGGTAGAAATTATACCACGTCCAGGCACAGTATCAACACTAGAACAACAACTGCAATATGGTATTGAAGGGACAAACATGTTCCGTTCAAGCGATGCATTCAAGAAGTTTGCAGAAGCAATGGTCGATGATAACAAAGTCAAGTTTTTGAACAAGAGCTCATACAATACTCGCGATCAAAACGACATGCAGATGCAGATGCATACTCTACTAAAGCCAGAAATGTTTGCAGATTGGAAGAGCACACATATGATGGCCGCTCACATCGAATCTTCGATGATGTATCTGCTATGGCCAAAAATGGGTGTGACATTTGTTAAAGATACAAGCTTTAACCTGGCTACCAAGCATAATTTCACAAACAGAAAAGTCTCAGTTTATTACTTTAGTCAATTCAGCTGGAGTATGAGCCGCCGTGATCGCGTAGAACAACCATATCGTAATCTGAGCGTTGCTGTTAATGACTTGTTTAAGGGCGAACCTAACCTTTGTACTGCAAACAAGGACATGCTGCAAACAGAATGGCAAGTTGAAGGTGTTAAGCACATCCCCGTTATTAGCCATGGCTTGAATACATTCAAAGATGTACACAATATCGCGATCGTTTGTGCTCTCAATAACGCACCAGCACATTATTCTTTCATGAAATCAGTATACGGTGTTGATGGTACTTTACTGAAACGCGCAAAAGCATTGGAAGTTTACTACCAATCAGTAATGCGTACTAGCTTGCGTGATCCACATTCAACTCATGAAGTAAAGATTGTGGTGCCTGATCACGAAACTGCAACATTCCTCTGTGAAGAGTTTGGTGCCAACATGTATGCAATGAATGAAGTAGAACAAGCATGGGGACAAGCAGCTAAGGTCAGAACCCGTGCTAAGAAAGAAAAGACAATGACTGCTTACGAAAGCAAAAAGGCAAGTCTACAAAAGAAGAAAGACTACGAAGCTATTCTGGCGAACTTAACCAAGATCTTGAACCCACAAGACTTATCAGTGACAACATGGGAAAAAGACAAGTTCACAGTTAAGAAGGATTTGGTTGAAAGTATCGAACCACTTGATATTATGTATGAATGGTTTAAGGAATTGCATGACAAGCAATATGGTACAAAAGAAGAAAACACACTGTTCAATGGCTGTAAGTTTAAGGTCGATGCAGATACAAAAGGACTTGATGCTGTCGAATATGTTACGTCATTGCAATTGGACTTTGATAGTGGTTTGTTGAGACCAGAACGAGCTTCGAAGATCTTCTCAGACATCAAGCACTTAGTCTGGAACTCAGCGAACAACGGCAAAGATAACACATTGCGTTATCGTATCTTTATTCCGCTATCACAACCAGTTACAGTTGAAATTGCAGAAAAGCTTTGGGATGTATTGGCTGAACGTGTACGTCTAGATGGGTGGTACGTGGGTCGTGATACTGATCAATTAAACCCAAGCGGATTGGATATGAGCAAGCGCACACCAAGTTCATTCTTCTATGCTCCTTGCAGACCGCTTACTAAGAAAGGTACTGAGTACACATTCTTTATCGATACAAGCTGGTCACAACCATGCTGGGATGTAGTAAAAGCAATTGACAACATGATCTTGGTTGATGTTGAATATATTGAAACAAATCCAGTTATGAACAAGGCATCAGACAAGATGAAGGCATTGCGAGACAAGTTGATGAACCCAGTTATCGATGATGGTCAAGCAGCTATTATGCAACAAAAGAAGATCGATGCAGCAGAACAAGCCTGGAAAGAATCACAATACCAAGCTGGTACAGGTAACGATGCATTCTTTAAACTGGCTGTTTCACTGAAGAATGCGAATCTGGATATGATTGAGATTGAACGTAAGCTACGTGACAATGCGATGTTTGCACATTCTCCATCAGAACGTCGTAACCAGATCCCAAGCATTAAGAGTTCATTGAAGCGTTTGCATTAAGAAGAATGGGTGGTTGAAATACCACCCATTACAATTAAGGAATGTTATGATGAATATGAAAGAGTACCAGGAACACCAATGGTACAAAAAACGAGGACTGCCAGAATTAGTAGGTACCACCTACTACCAGAATATGACAGCAATGGTTACTAGACGGCGATGGTTGGAGTCTATTACAAATGACTTAGAGTTTGTTACATGGGCTAGAAACAATGTACCAGAACACCAATTACAACAAATTTATGATTATCTTGCTGTTAAAACAGATGTAAAGTGGTGGTGTGATACCAAGAACACATTCAAGCGAGTAGTAAACTACATCAAAGACAAATACACCAATGATCCACGTTTTGTTTTCGAACTTGCATTCACACAATTAGACAAATGATAGTAATTCAAAAGGCTCCATAACCTGAGGCCTTTTCTACGAATTAAAGATAGTGATTCAAACAGACATTTCGAGATTTCGCATCAGAGCCAGTGACGCTTAGCCAGTCGATTTTATGACGTTCTATACTAATAGTCACAAATCAACGATTCTTGAAGAAATCAAGGAATTTGATGCTATTCGGGCAATTCTGATACTCATACGATAGATAAGAAAGAACTGTTACTTGGTTGACAGTAACTTTATTAATTTTATGAGAGTATTATGCAATATCAATTCATTCCTCAAGAATACCAACATCTAGAACATTGGTATATCAAATTCGCAAAACAGCGATACGGCGCACACAAAAGCATTACAAAAAACCAACCACGTAAAGATAAACTCGGGAATCTTATTGAGTTTAAGATGACATTCGAGGAATGGTTCAAGATCTGGCATGAATCAGGACATTTCCTTGAACGGGGTAACAAACGTGGCGAATATTGCATGTCGAGATATCATGATATTGGTCACTACGAAGTAGGTAATGTATTCATCCAACTAACAACGAGCAATACCAGTCAAGCATGTAAAGGACATAAGTGGACAGAAGAAGCTTGTAAAGCTGCAAGTCTTCAACGTAAAGGCAAAAAACAAACGAAGGTTAACAAAGATCCTGACATCACATGTATTCTTTGTAGAAAGACAACAACACCAAGTAATTTCTACCAGTATCATGGTGAAAACTGCAATCATAATCCTGATCAGATTAAAGTCACTTGTCCAAAATGCAATAAGACTGGTGGTAAGAATCAGATGCATCGTTTTCACTTTGATAGATGTACTAGAAGAAACAAAGAAGGCAAGAACAACACACCAACTACCTCCCGTCCTTTTAGCAAGAAGGCATTGAAAAATGTTAAAGAAGCAAACAAAAAGCGTGCAGGTAAAAGAAGCAAGCAGAAGGTTATCTTCATGGGGGTATTGTATGAATCACTGACAGAAGCCATATATTGCAATAACACCACTCGACATTTGATTCTGAAACATCCTTCTTTTAAACGTCTGTAGTCATACAATACATAAACGGCGATGCCCGCTTCACCAACTATGAAGTCAATGGTCGTTATCAACTGACTCCAGCAGTCAGCGTTGCTGGTGCTTATACATTCACTGATGCACGCATTGATGGGGTATCGCCAAAGTACAATCAAGTCTCGCTCCAGGCAGATTATTCTCTTAGCAAGCGCACTGACGTCTACGTTCAAGGCGAATACCAGCGTGTTAGCAATACGGGTAATTCCGGCATCACTGCTAACATCAACGGCCTGTCCGCTTCGGCAACTGACAGCCAAGTTGCTGCTACAGTTGGCCTCCGCCACCGCTTCTAAGAAAAGTCGACATGTGTGTACTTGATATAATCCCCACAAAGCGCACCAGCCGCTTTGCTAGGGGACCAATGAGACATTATGTGTCTAGGCAAGTGTATAGATGGCGTACTGGTAGAAAGCCATCTATGACTTCTATGACGACGTCTAAACCACGAGCATGCAGAGAACAGCTGGATCATTGCAAAACACCAATTAGTAATTTGATGATAGATTGATTCTAACGATGCAAACTAATGAGCTATAATCTGGCGATTTGGATGTATTATTGTAAACCATGCAACAATGTACTTTATCAGTGATATTTTCTAGTTGGTGTGCTGGTGCATGACAAACAACAAATTTGCACAAGAAATAAGCAATTTACTGAAATTGTAAGCTATTTGTAAGTGGTTGAGGTAAGGAATTGGTCCTATATAGGAAGGTGTAATTCCTTACTCACTCAGCAATTTCTTACTCAATCTGGAGTTATCTGTACACCAACGAACTCACGGCTATTTCAACCAACGCACCAATAACAGATTCGATTGTTGCAAACCAAGCAAAGATACATCTCTGGTGGTTGCCTGTTAACAACAAAGAAATACAACCCCAAACACACCAATAACCAATCAATTTGCTTTTGTAACATTCACTTACAAATGGTTAGATGAAATCTTGGTTCTTTAAATAAGATAGAACTGAGTCACAATACTCAATTAACCAGGAAACTAAGATGGACGATACAATCTCTATTAAGGAGCGAGTAGCCAAACTAGAGTCCATAAACGAGAGTCTGAAGCAAGACACAAACGAACTTTATGAACTCTTAGCACAGCATGTAAAAGAACAGACTGCAACCGCTACTCAAGACGCTACCAGTCTTCAAAATGTTCTCTTCGAGATCAAATTGAAACTCCAAAGCATGCAAGATAAGCTTGACACCAATTCAAATATCACCAACAAGGTGGTTGATGAGTTAAAGGATGTCAAGAAAGAGCAAGCAAATCTAGAATCACGAGCATCTGATCTTGAAAGTACTAAGAAACATATCAAGTACTGGACAATGGGTGCTGTATTCGTAATCGGGCTTGTTTGGGAAGTACTGAAATTTTATATTGAGAATTTACTGAAATGAACACTGATGAAACAACCAACTATGGTAGTGATACAATACACCAATCCATAGATACATCGAAATGCCCTCACAAAGTTAAGGAATCCTTAGATCTCTATGCCCTATGGCTACGTAAGGAAATGGAGAAATTGGTAAATGTGACGCCAGTAGACAAGAAATAAAAAGAGCGAACTACAGGAGATGTAAATCATTCTGGGTTCGCTCTTTTCTTCTGTGGTGAAAACATTCTAGTCACTCAACTAACAATAGTCAATCAACTAATAAAGGCATAAATAGAACAGACAAACAACAAAAGGAATCATTATGTCAATCATCGCTTCATTTGTATTATATGTTATTAGCTTCATGCTTGTGGTATATCACCAAGATATTGGTAAATGCCTAGTTAAGATCACCAAGATTTAATAGGTGAACAATGTGGCAATCAAGGGAAAGAAGCTATCGGATAAACACCGAGAAGCACTAAGCAGAGCTAAGAAAGGTAAAACTCCCAGTGATGCAGCCAGACACTCAATGAGTATAGCTAAAACTGGTAAATCATTGACTCAAGAGCATAAAGATGCAATCAGTGCAGCTCATCAAGGCAAGAAGCTTAGTGAAGAACACAGACAAGCTATTAGTAAAGGCATGTCTCAAAACAAAACAATTTAATTGGTATCACATTACCAAAACCAATAAGGAAACACAATCATGAGCAGTTACGTATCAGAAGTAAAGATCAACGGGGAATTAATCCACGAACTAGAAGTAGTTGGTTTAAGCGACATTCAAACATTCATTAACCAAGTAAAAGAATACCTAGGGTCACATGATCTCCATGATTCATTCGTTCATAAAGTTTATCTCAAAACCAATAATGCAACATGGCATGATGGACATGGTTTTGTACTTGATGATACAAATGTAGTAAGTCTTCAGTTCTTTTTTGTAGATACTATCGCAAGTATGTTGTTTACATTGAAGTTTATGAATACTTTCAAACATGACAAGCATAACAAGACTGAAATACTTAATGCTTTCTTGATCCCTAATAAACTGGTAAAGGAGGCGTAATCATGGCATTAGCAATTGATGGATTCAAGGTATGCACCAAGTGTGGTGTAAACCACCCAGTATCAGAATACTTTAATGACACCACGAAGAAAGATGGCTTGCGTACATCCTGCAAGCACTGCTACCAACAAGCAGCAGCAAAGATTAAGGCTGAACGTGAAGCTGGTAGATTACCGAGAACAGCATTCAGTGACTGCTTGTCGAGTGCTTTGTTCGACAACGACCAAGAGAAGCTAATTGAGATGACTGCATCCGTTATCGCAAAGATAACAGAGACTGGTGATGTCAACGGGTACATGAAAGTGATGGACAGACTTGAAGGTGTGGTCGCCCAGAAGATCGAGCATTCAGGTGAGATTAATTCAAACAAGGATTCCTTGCTTGATGAGATGAAAGAGATCAGAGAGTATTTCGCAAGCAAGATCAGCAAGAAGGAAGATGGTAATGAGTAAATATCAATCTCATCTATGGGATATTCCTTATGGTCAAGAATTAATTGATGAATGGAATAAGATCGAACAAATGAGCAAGTTGGATCCATTAGCAGGTATTAGACATCTTATCTTGCATGATCGTTATTACCTCTTGACACAAGTGATGAAACGTAAGGATATGCTTCATCCTTGGATCTATGCAAGATGCCGTGAAGTCGAGAAGAGCCCAGATGGACATTTGGATCTATGGAGTAGAGAACACTACAAAAGCACTATCATTACTTTTGGTGGTGCTATTCAGGAACTATTGCGTAATCCAAACATTACAATTGGTATCTTTAGCCACACAAAAGACATCGCAAAGGACTTCTTGTCACAGATCAAGCGTGAACTTGAAACAAATGAACTTCTGATGAAGTGCTTCCCTGATGTCCTTTACCAGAATACAAAGGAAATACCATCAGGTGCATGGAATCAAGATTCCCTGACAGTAAAGCGTAATACAAACCCAAAAGAAGCCACCGTAGAAGCTCACGGGTTGGTAGAAGGAATGCC
>Ga0335069_10006063_pt1 | contig 17653 bp, 13 predicted proteins | sample Lox_Sample_11_FD_206714 | JGI IMG/M metagenome (GOLD analysis project Ga0335069, IMG submission 206714) | Soil microbial communities from Loxahatchee National Wildlife Refuge, Florida, United States - Lox_Sample_1.1 | ecosystem: Environmental > Terrestrial > Soil > Wetlands | place: USA... | reverse complement strand
GTTCGATGCGGCCCTGTCGCTCCGCCGCCGTGAAAGGGCGCGCCTTGACTGCCAGATTGGGCAATGCCGCGATCGCCGGCGGAACAGATGCGTCTGTCGACGCCTCCACGGACCACAAACGAAAAGCTGCTGCTGCTGCAGCCGTTGTGCCTGCGCCGATGAATCCGCGGCGAGAGATTCCGATGGATGCCATGCTCCTCCGTAGAATGGGCTGAAGCCTTCTCTTCAGATTAGCTGCAACACAGGTGCAATGGTGCAGTTGGTAGAATTCTCGGCATGGATCGCATCCAGTTCAACCTGCCGCATGATCGCATTCCAAGGGCCTGGTACAACATCCTCGCCGATCTACCCGTTCCGCTTGCGCCCCCGCTCCACCCAGGGACGCTGAAGCCCATCGGGCCGGAAGACCTTGCGCCGCTGTTCCCCATGGCGCTCATCATGCAGGAAGTCAGCACCGAGCGGGAGATCGAGATTCCCGACCCAGTGCGACAGGTATATGCGCAGTGGCGGCCTTCGCCGCTGTTCCGCGCGCGCCGTCTCGAGCAGGCGCTGGATACGCCCGCGAAAATCTACTACAAGTACGAGGGTGTAAGCCCGGCCGGCTCACACAAGCCGAATACTGCTGTAGCACAGGCCTACTACAACAAGGCCGAAGGCACAAAGCGCCTCGCAACCGAAACAGGCGCAGGCCAGTGGGGCTCGTCTTTGGCCATGGCCTGTGCCTTCTTTGGGATCGAGTGCAAGGTCTTCATGGTGCGCGTCAGCTACAACCAGAAGCCGTATCGGCGCGCCCTCATGGAGGCATTCGGAGCGAGCGTCACTGCAAGCCCAAGCACTGAGACCGATTCCGGCCGCGCTATCCTTGCTGAACATCCCGACACGAACGGATCACTCGGCATCGCGATTTCAGAGGCGGTCGAAGTCGCTGCAAAGGACCCGAATACCCGATATGCGCTCGGCAGCGTGCTGAATCACGTTTTGCTCCACCAGACGGTAATCGGCCTCGAAGCAATGGAGCAAATGTCGCTTGCCGGCGACGAACCGGACGTCATCGTTGGTTGCACCGGGGGCGGTTCGAACTTCGCCGGACTAGTCATGCCCTACATCGGCCGAAAGATCAAGGGCCAATGCAATGCGCGCGTGGTTGCTGTTGAACCCGCAGCCTGCCCCAGCCTGACCAAGGGTCCATTCAAATACGACTTCGGCGACACCGGCCACCTGACTCCATTGGTGAAGATGCACACTTTGGGGTCCACGTTCATTCCACCTGGGATTCATGCTGGAGGCCTTCGCTATCACGGCATGGCTCCCCTCGTGTCACACGTCTTGGAGCTGGGGCTCATCGAGGCGACGAGCGTCCAGCAACTCGATGCGTTCGCCGCTGGCATCCAGTTTGCGCGCGCTGAGGGAATCCTTCCCGCGCCCGAGGCGAATCACGCAGTCGCTGGTGCGATTCGCGAGGCGATGCAGTCCAAGGCTGAAGGTAAACCACGCACGATCCTCTTCAACCTCTGCGGACATGGCCACTTCGACATGCAGTCGTACATCGATTACCAGGCAGGGAAACTCGAAAACTACGACTATCCCGCGGAAGAGATCGCGATGGCTCTCGCTGGCCTGCCCACCGTAGACTAGCGTTCAAACAAAGCGCGAACGTGAATAGGCGGACGCATATTTCGATTGACGGAAATCGCTGTGGGATGCGAGCCTCTTGGGAAAATCGAATCGCCTGCAGTCTATCCCCGGAGGATCATGAAGAAGATCATCTTCGCTCTGCTCGCAATCGTCTCACTGGCGCCCGCTTCAAGGGCAGCATCAACTCAGGAAGCGATCAAGCCTATCCGTCAGTTCATCGATGGGTTCAACAAGGGCGACGAGAAATCAGCCTTCGCTGCATACGCCGCCGGCGACATCTTGATTGTCGACGAGTTCGCGCCGCATCGTTGGGCCGGCCCTCACGCACCGCAGGACTGGGCGGCGGCATACGACCAGCATGCGAAGGCCACCGGAGTCTCCGACGGTCAGGTAACGTACGGCGAGCCCACGCGAGCTGAAATTGAGGGCGACGTCGCCTATGTGATCCTCCCCACCGTCTATCTCTATAAGGAAAACGGCAAAGCGATGAAGGAAGAAGGCCAATTGACCGTTGTCCTCCACTCCGAAGCCGGTGCCTGGAAGATCAGCGCGTGGACATGGTCCGGAGTGAAACCTCACCCAGCAAAGTAGTGGACCGCCCGGCTTGTTCGCTTAGCGAGCGAAGTATTAGGTCTGATCGGAATCTGACCGGTCCGCGGCGCGTCTCCACCCTAGCAGCGACGATCTCGGCTTCGACGCGCTCGGAGTCTCCCCGGGTTCCTCACGCGGCGGCGGCGTTGGCGAGGGAATATCGTAGAACTTCGCCACGGCAACCCAGTGCTCCAGCGGAGCCATTTCCGGATCGCCAAGCGCCTGGCGATAAGCGACAACAGCTGGATTTGTCGGATGAAATCTTGCTAGCTCCGGCGGTAAATCAGGTTCTGGTTTTCTAAGTCTATTTTTCATTCAATTACTAAGTACATCGTAGGCGCGTGTCGCAAAACGACAACACAACCTCCAAAAGCATAAGTACCAAACTCGATACCTGGCCACTGCTTCTGGATACTTCCTCCTAACATTAGATGCACGACCTGCCATATAGGTATCAGCCGCGTGGACTTAGTCCTTTGTCGACTGCCCTGTCGCTGAGAGCATTCAAAGGCAAAAGCACGTCCACTTCGATAGCAAAGACTTTATTTACAAAAACATGGGGCTTCCTGCCTTCGAAGAGCCATCCTGTCGCGCAGATTCTGGTGCCTCATTCAGTATCCGCTTGGCATGCCTATTTCTTCGCCGGCGCCTCTGCAATCGAAAGCGTCAGGCAATGCCCGTGGCCCGTCTCGCACTGGAGCATGTCCTCCGCCAGCAGGTTCCATCCCACAAAACCGGCAAACTTCCCGCCGGGCGATTGCGCAGGAGTGGGTGCAAGGCCTTCGCCTGTTTCCGCGCTGTAGTTCTCGTGCATCGAGCTCCACTTCGCCACGTCGCGATGAAGAATCTCCGCCAGTACAAGAGCGAGCCTGCGGGACTCGTCGGTGAAGCCGTAGCGGCGAAGCACAATCCAGTCCATGAGGTTTGCGTTGATCCAGATCGGTCCGCGCCAATTGGAATATGGCTTGATCATCGCCTCATTGCTGTAGCTTGGGTCGCGCTTCGACAGGCTGCGAAAGCCATAGTCCGATCGCATCTCGTCTCGATTGAGCAGGTGCAGGGTGATCATGCGACGACCTTCGCCGCGCGACAGCAGCCCATCGACGAGTGGAAGAAAACTGCTCCAGTCCAGAACACGGATGACCGCGCCGTTGTCGCGGCGGCGGTTGAGAAACATGGCATCGCTCGCAGACCACATTTGACGCAGAATCGCCTTGCGCGTCGCGAGAGCCTCGGCGCGATAGCTGCGCACGCTCGTCGCATCGCCCAGCTTGCCGGCCAGCGCGGCCATCGCGAGATACTCGCGCATGGCATACACTGATGCGTCAACTGCCAGTATCGCGCTTCGGTCTTTCGGATCGTTGGTGAGCGCCGCGTTGTTGTCCGCGCCCGACTGCATTGCGTTGTCCCAGAACCACAGCCCCCACTTGGCGTCGAACTGGGTGCGCTTCCGATATTCCAGAATCCGCTGCATCGCCGGCCACACAGGTCGAATCCACTCGTAGTCGTTCAGGTTCTGCGCGGCGATCAGCGCTCCCTGGGCGAGGAACGGCTTCATGGCAAACTTGCCAAAAAGCGGTCGCGGGCCGCTTGGCGTGATGCACCCTGCGATGTAGCCCTCGGCGTCTGCTGCGCCGGCGAAACTCAGCACCCAGTCGCGAAGATACTTCGCGTCCGCCGGATCCTGGTTGGCCCAGTGAACGCCGATGAAAAAACCGTCCCAGTCCCACATCTGCGAGTAGTACCCCGCCGGGATGAGATAGGGATAGCGTATGTATCCGTTCGCGGGCCGAATGGTCTGCGGCGCAAGCCGCGCAAAATCAGCGGTCAGGCTCGCATAGAGCGCTTCAGCAGAGTGCTGGTTGGGCGATTGCGCACAGGAAATGCCTGCGATCGCAAGCAACACGGGTGTACACAGAAATTTCGAGAACCGGCGCGTGGAGGTGCGGCGTCGCACGCAGGAAATGATAGCGCGCAGAGAGGCCATTTGCGTTGCGTCAAGACTCTTGCACTTTGATCAGACGACCTCGATAACCTCGCTGATCTCCACGACACTCTCGCCGCTGAAATACTTGCGCTGATCGGCGATGAATTCGGCTGCGGTCTCGCCCAGGGCGCTCTCCATTTCCTGCTGCGAAGAAAAGAACAAATGCCCGACGGCGTGAAAGTGAGACTTCGCACCGGGTGGAAATGCGCCCACGCCTCGGTCGACCTCAAGGCGCTTCAGTCCTCTCGGCAGCAGAAGCTTCTTTGCGAGCTCCAGGTGCGGCCCGAGATAGTACTCCCAGTCAAATGTGGAGCCGGGAGCGTTGGGATACATCACGCTGACACGAACCATACCGTGGATGTATACGGCCCGCGAGCCCGCTGTCAACAGAACTATGGAACTGGCGTCGCCGGCAACACCTCCACATAGTCCAGCGCCGCAGGGTCCGCACCATCAGGGATCCCTTCGACTCGAATCACATCGCCCGGTTTCAGCGTCAGGCCATGCACCACGTAGCGCGTTGAGTTATCGCCATTCGGATGCCGTGAGGGAAGCAGAGCGTTTGCGGCCCAACTCACCTGCGTCTGTCCATTCACGCTGAAAGTGAACTTCGCCGTACCTCCCTGCAGATCGAAGTACTGCACTGCAACGTTGAAGCGCCCCGCCGCGCCCGAGTACGTCCATTCGGCCGCGCATTTCTCCTCGCCTTCACACGAAACCGCCTTCCCTTGTGATGTATCCTCCCACGGATTCACATCAATGACCTTGTATCCCGTGAGCCGCGCATCCTCGGCCTCGAGTCGTCCGGGAAAATGCCCGGCGCGTCCCTTGTCATCCGGTATCCCGCTCAGCTTCAGAAAATACTGCACAATTGCGTCGCGCCACACAATCGCGTGTCCCGCCTGGTATTCGAGTCGTGTGCGAACATCATTGTAGAGGTGGTCGTCGATCTTGCCCTTGAGCGAGTCCCAATCGACGGCAAACTGTGCCGCCTGTTGTGCCCCAAGATAGTGGCTGTCATAGATGTACTGGATCACGGTCTTGCCCGAGTGCAGCTTGTAGGTATAGGGCACATGATGGAAGAAGAGCAGCAATTCATCCGGCGTCGTCGCCGCCGACTCGTACACCTTCGCCACTTCGGGCGAATACTGCCCCGCGTAGCCCGTGCCCGTCGCGACACTGCGATCCATCCCTACCCCTTCATGATCCGCGCGATGCCATTGACCCCAGCCGTTGTTCTCGCTCGACTCTATGTTGGGCCCATAGTGGCTTCCCGTAATATCGGTCAAGGTCTGCATGCCAAGCGAGCCGGTATAGTTCTCGTACGCAGGCCAGCTCTGCATCAGCATGTTGCTCACCGTGCGAACAACTGTGGGATCGGTGCTGATCGATAGCCGGGTCCATTCTTGGGCAATCTGGTCGGCAGTCAGATTCGGATTCCACGCCAGCCGACCGAACGCGTAGAGATTGGCCAGCGCAAGCGGTGAGCCGAGCCAATCCTGGCCCACGTCAGACACGCCAACCATACCCCCCAACTCGCGATGGAACGCTGTTCCCGCAATGATGTGCTTCACAGGCGTGGGCTTTCCGTCTACGCGCATGTCAAAGTCGAGCACCTCTTTCCACATCGGGGCGATGTAGACGAGGTGCCGCTGCTGCCCGAGATACTCCTGAGTGATCTGCAGTTCCATCGCCTGGTTGGTCTGCTTGAGGCCGCCGAAGAGGGGCGATACAGGTTCGCGCGCCTGAAAGTCGATCGGCCCTTCCTTGATCTGCACGATCGCGTTTGCCGCGAACTTGCCATCGAGTGGATGAAAGATGTCGTAGGCCGCGCGAGCACGATCGGCTTTGGGATCGCGCCAATCCAGATGATGGTTGTAGACAAACGCCCGGTAGAGCACCACGCCGCCGTGCGGAGCAAGAGCCGCAGCCAGCGTGTTCGCCGCATCCACTGGCGTGCGCCCAAAGCTCGCTGGCCCCGGCTGCCCCTCGGAGTCGGCTTTCACTGTGAATCCAGCAAAGTCTGGGATCAGCTCGTAGATTTCGTTTGCCTTCGCGCTCCACCACGCTTTCACGGCAGGATCGACCGGATCGTACGTGGCCAGCCCGCCAATCTTCTGCGGGCTTGCAATATCGGCACTCATGGCGAGACGCACTCCCCAGGGCCGCATCGTGTCTGCGATGCGTGCAAGGCCCTGAAGCATCTCCGGCTGCAGAAAAGGCGCCGCGTTGTTCACGTTATTTACGTTGCAGGCATTGATGCCGACTGAAGCCAGCAACCGCGCGTATTCACCAACGGGAGCCAGGTCTTCACGAACCTTTCCGCCATCAAAGAAAATGGACCGGCCCCCATACCCGCGCTCGATCGAGCCATCGGCGTTGTCCCACTCATCCACCCAGCGAATCGGCATCGCCGGCCCTTCTCGCAGGTTGATGCGACTCGTGTCATTGCCCTGGGCAAGGCTTCGAAGCAGAGAAAAAACACCGTACAGCACTCCTCGATCGCTCCCGCCCACGATGTCGAGTTCCCGGGTCAACTCTCCGCGCTTCCAGGCAACGTAATACTCCTCAGGTCCGAGCGCAGGAAGAGAGCCTCCTTCCCGGGTTGACTTCATTTCCTGCACCGTGCCCAGCACGATCGTGTTCGGCCCTGATTCGAGCGCAGACCCGCCGGTGAGCGATATCAGCCCGCGCCGCAATTCAGCAGCCGCAGTCTCTTCAACTTGGCTTCGGCCAAGAACTTTGACATTTGTCGGCAGGTTGAGTGGCTTTCCCGTCGGCCGGTACTTCAACCAGGCCTGGTCAGCCGTCTGTGCGAGACCTGAGCCACAGCCGACGCAAAGCAGCAGTGCTGCGGTCGCCTCCAACCTGAAGCGCCTGAACTTCAACATGTTCGTTCCATCCCTTGAAGCACGGCTACATCCAATCAATCGTTCTATCACCTTTGGCTTCATTGGGACATTCGAAGCGATCTTGCGGCGAAAGCTGTTGCGCGCCGGATACGAGCTCAGATTCAGACAAAACCTGCTACAGGCGTTTGATCAGCGAGGGTGGCGGTGTTCCCTTCCTGCCTCCCAGCAGCCAGTCGACGGCGTGGCGCACGTCTTCCTCTCTGGCCTCGCCCGTGATCCTCGCAATGATTTCGCCCTTCTCATCGAGCACGACCGTGCCGGGAACAATGTTGCCGAGCCCAAAGCTGTCGAGCGTGTCGGTATCGGCGCCCACCCAGGTCTCCAGCACGAAATGAAGACCCGCGAGCGCGGCTGGAATCTTCGCCTGGGCCTTTTTGTCATCAATCGAAATGAAGACGAAGCTCACAGGCTTGCCCGCATAGCTTCCTGCAATTTGCGAAAGACGCGGCAGCTCTTCCCGGCAGGGTGCGCACCATGTCGCCCAGAAATTCACCACCACCGTTTGCCCTCGCAGTGCTGACAGCTTTCGCGTCTGTCCGTCCAGCGTCCTGAAGGCGCTGTCTGGCGCACGCTTTGCCACAAGCGGAGCCGAGGCGATGAAGAGGAGCGCAACCAGGCCCCTTGCGGTTCGATGAAGTCCAGATTTGGGCATAATCATCCGACTTTACCTTTGCAAGCTGCCAACGGCCTCCATCGAAAGGTTGAGGCGCCTCTCCACACGCAGACTGACGAAATCCGTCGAGACTGCTGCTAACTTCAAGCAGCTACCCCCCATGGCTCTTCCCAGGCCTCGCACCAATTGGGAACTTGAGGTCAGTCCGATTCCCCGTACCAGGAGCACAAGATGAAGACTCTTTTTGCAAGAGCGACTGTTGCTGCCGCTTTGCTCTCGGCGCTTCTTTGGGCGCACCCTTCCGCATTTGCGCAGGGATGCGTCGCAGCTCATTCCCCGCAACCCGTCATCGCCGGTCTCAATCCGACCACCGAGGCCAGCGTACGCCACTCCAAAGGTACAAACTTCGTTCACGGACTCACAATTACCACCGGCTTCCGCTTCTACAACTCCTATAAGCACTACATCGGCACCGTCTACCAGGCGCAACGGCAAGCTAATCACAATGCTGTCGTCAACCACGTCGATCTCTTCGAGCTGGATATGAACTACCAGCTCACCCCGCGCTGGAGCGTGATCGCCACCGTGCCTGCTCTTGTGGCCTCGCGGCACAACCAGAGCAGCCCGACCAACTTCTACCACTCCGGCGGCCTCGGCGACGTCACCATCGGCGCACAATCATGGATCTGGCGGCCTCCGACAGAGAGCCATGGAAACATCGCAATCTCTGCCCAGCTCAAACTGCCCACAGGCATCAACGATGCCAAGGGAACTACGATCACCAAGAACGGCACCGCCCAGATACAGCCCTTTGACGAGTCGATTCAGCCCGGCGACGGTACCTGGGGATTCAACCTCGCCACCCAGGCATATCGGGAGTTCTATTGGAAGACATCCGGTTACTTCACCGGCTCCTGGCTCTTCAATCCCCAGGACACGACGGGCGTGCTCACTTACCGGTCCGCTCCTGGCGAGGGAGTGATCTCCGCGGCCGATCAGTATCTGTGGCGCGGCGGATTCTCCCGTCCTGTCACTGGAGTCAAATCCCTCCGCGGCCTTGCCTTCAGCTTTGGCGGACGTATGGAGGGCGTGCCTGTGCGTGACGCCTTTGGCTCGAGCAACGGCTTCCGCCGCCCCGGCTATGTGATCTCCATCGAGCCGGGAATGATGTACGCGCGCGGCCGCTTCGGCCTCTATGCAAGCGGTCCCTGGGCCGTGGAACGCAATCGCAAGACCAGCGTGACCGACTACGCCAACCACACCCACGGTGACGCGGCATTCTCCGACTACACGGTGATCGCCGGCACCTCGTGGACGTTCTGAAGCAGACGCAAAGCCTCTTCGAATCGCGGGCCGGATCCTCTGCCATCAGGATTTGGCCCATATTCTTTCTGTGCTTCAGTGCATCGCCGAAGTCTCATCCAGAATTACCCGCCGCACTCCGCGCACTGCGTTCGTCAGATAGATCGCGTCGGCGCTTCGCAAATCATCCAGCGTAAGGCTTCGCTCTTCGATGTTCGACCGCGTTTCGAGAAGGTGACGGCGATACACACCCGGCAACAGTCCACAGCTGATCGGCGGAGTGATCCAGCGACCGCCCTTCTCGATGAAGACATTGTGAATCGCCCCTTCAGCCACCTCGCCAAGCGTGTTGAGAAACAGCACATCGGCAAAGCACGCTCCGCTGGCGGCCTTGCACGCGTCCGCATACAGCGGACGGTAGGTCGTCTTGTGATACAGGAAGCGATCGCCGGGATCTGTCCTTTCCCGTGCTATGCAGACGCGTTCAGTAACTCCGCTCGATGCGCCGGCCGCCTCTGCAACCGTCTCGTGCTCGATTCGCAATCTTCCCTCGCGATCTAGCAGGAGTCGGACCTTTCGCGCCTCACTCGCTGAAAATCCCCGGCTGGCTTGCAGAAGGGCATCCATGGCCTTTTCGCGCTCAAAACGGAAATCGAAGTAGTCTGCCGAGTCAGCGAGGCGATCAAGGTGCAACTCAATCAATGGGTAGCCTTCGCACCACAGTAGCGATTCCACCAGCGAAAACGGCTCTTCAGTTTTGCTGAGAAACTCCGCCTTCAACCGGCACTCTCGGAATTCCTTCTCGGCGGTGGAATCGATCACGATTCCGCTGCCAACGCCCATCGTCGCGCTCTCGCCATCCAGGTCCAGCGTCCGGATAGCGACGTTAAACACCGTTCGCTCGCGGGAGAAAAAGCCTATCGCACCCGTGTAGACACCTCTTGGGCCGCTCTCAATCTCCGCAAGAAGCTGCGTGGCGCGTATCTTGGGCGCTCCGGTTACGGAACCGCACGGGAAAAGTGCGCGGAAAACATCGTGATGACCCACATCCGCACGCAATCGGCCCGTCACGGTGGAGGTCATCTGCCACAGCGTCGGATAGCGTTCAACCGCAAACAGGTCCTCAACGTGCACCGAGCCGAACTCGCAGAGACGCCCCAGATCGTTGCGAATCAGGTCAACGATCATCAGATTCTCGCTCCGGTTCTTTTCGTCATTGCGCAGCCACTCCGCGATCTCACGATCATTCGTGGTCGTGCAACCGCGTGGCGCGGTCCCCTTCATCGGCCGAGTTGTGATGCGTCGCCCGAAATCGCCGTCGACCGTCCCTGCTTCGTCGATAGAAAAGAACAGCTCCGGCGAAAAGCAGAGTATGCGGCGCCCCGGTTGCCAGTGAATGAACGCTCCATAGTCGACCGGCTGTCGATTGCGACATCGAGCGTAGACCGTGGACAGGCGTTCATCAATTCGCCCTCTCAGCGGAAAGGTCAGGTTGAGCTGATAGACATCTCCGGCGCGAATCCATTCGTGAATCCTGTGAACCCTCTCGGCATATTCACGCTCGTCCAGAGAAGCGTCCAGCGCAACGCGACCGGACGGCTCAGCCTGTGCGTGCGATTCCGCAATGTTCGCCGCCGGCAGGCCCGTAGGATCGCCATCCAGAAACGCGCCGCTCTTGTGATCGAATCGAAATTCTCGCTCGTATATGCCAAACCATGCCAGGGGATGCTTCGAGGCGCCGGCCGCAGCTTTGACCTTCGGTTCAAACACTTCTCCGCATTCATACGAAAAGAAACCGGCGGCACAACGGCCGGTGCGAGTCACCTGTTCGATCTGAGCAAACAGATCGCCAAGCTCCTCCCCCGTGTGCGCCTCGAGCACCCGCTCCGGCTCAAGAAAGAGCCTGCTCAATGATCCGCTTTCCTTCGCCCGTGAACCTTCCAGCAGCACCGATGCAGGCGCAGCCTCGACCGCCGCATAAACCGCGGGCGAAAGAGGATGCCACACCTTCATGATTTCAGTCGCGGCGACTTACTGCGTCACAGTCAGCGCTATCGTTGCGAAGTGCGTCGTCGCCGTTACACCGTTGCTCGACTGCGCGGCGATCGTAACATTAAAGGTGCCGGTCGGAGTAGGCAGATTCGGCGTCGGGCCGTGCTCGCGGTAATAGTAGAGCGGCGCGCAGGCCGTTGTGCCCAGCAACGTAGCAACCCCCACAAGGGCAAGCAGCGTAATCCTGTTCAGCCAGCAGCGTCGCCGGCTCGCAAACGCGAGACCCGTCAATCCAAGGCCGCCGGGCAGCAAAACTGCCCAGGCCACGGGGTTTGCCCTGAACCCTGGAGGCGGGACCGCCTTGGTTGACAACGACCCTGACTGCGTCGCGATCACCATGGAACTCGTGATCGGGGTCGTCGCTGCCGGAGTAATCTGCACATTTTCAGGCGTAAACGTGCACTTGGTCTGATCCGGCAGTCCCGTGCACGAGAGGGTCACAAAAATCGGCGCGGGAAGCGATGCCGGATTGATTGGCGTAACGACCGCGCTCAGCGATCCCGACTGGCCCTGCTTCAATGAAATCGTCGTCGGGGCGGCCGATACCGAAAAATCCGGCGCCGCCGCGGCCATGGCCTGCAAACCCGAGGCTAATGAAGTTGAGGCCGCGTGAGTGGAGTCGCCCTGGTACACAGCCTGCAGGCTGTGCTCACCCGCAATCAGTTCGATCGTGGTCTTCGCCTTGCCTTCAGCATTCAGGGCTGCTCCTGCGAGCGGTTTGCCGTGATCGGTGATCGCAACGGCTCCGGAGGCTGGCAATCCATCCGATCCGATCACGTCGATGCTTACGGTTGCGCGCGTGCGGCCACCCAGATCGCTCGCTTGTGTCGTCATCGTTGTCTGCGTGGCAACGCCCCGCGCGTTATCCGCGCCAATGGCAAGCGCCGGTACTGCCAAGGTCATGCCAAGTCCTGCAACTACATCGAGCCGCAGACCGCGGCTGAACAAACGTCTCACGTGCACCTGCTCCAAATGACAAGAAAAGAGGTCAAGCCGCCCGTAAAGGCGGCATCCATTCATTGTATCCGGCGAGGCCACGACCCGCCTAACCGCTGCCTCTGCCACAATCTGCGCCCAGACAGCGCAAAGGCTTGGACGTCTCAGCCCTCTGGCGAACAACGAGCAAAGGGACGAGTAGACCACAACTCGCTCAGAACGTCGATTCCGGAGATCAGAGCCGGTCTTGATAAGCTCGATGCGTGGATTCCGCTCATCTTCGTAGGACAATTGTGCGTATCGTGGCTCCTGTCCTGTTTGGTGTCGGAGGAGTCTGCCTGATCCTATTGGCCGCTCTTGGTGCGCCAAGCTTCTGGTACATCCCTTGCTTTTACTGCTTCCCCCTTCTAGCAGGGGTCTGGGCGTGGCGTCCTCGTATAGGCGCTGCCCTCAGTATCGGACCACTGATCAGCGTCGCGGCGCTTCTTCACTATCTTTCGGGTGTATGGCTGGCCATCATTCTCGGCGGCTTCTTGACTGCTCTACTTTGCATTGCTGTCGCAGCAAAGGAATCAGGCCGCATTGGCATACCGCTGGCGCTATCCTTGGGTTTTCTCTGCGCATCCATCCTCGCTGACCGATTCTTCACGAACAAGGTAGTCATTCGGTCGTATCAGGTGAATGTATCGCTCGATGGAAGCGCACCGTGGGGCACAGTAGGACCCGAGTGGGACGATGCGATGAAGCCGACCGTGTTGTACCGACGCGTGGGGGATGGCTACTGCTATGTGGCTTTTAAGTCAAAGGAACTGCGTGACCGTCTGGCCAACGATCACCGCACGACGGTGTCGATGCAGATCAACATCTTGAAGGATTTCGGAATCGAGCGCGGGTATAACGTCCGATCAGTAGATGGACTGTTGCTTGCGAATGGGCCGAAGGTGGTGAACGACGCCGAGCGTTTCGGCGGCCACATTCTTGATCAGGGAGTCATCACAAGTAGCTCTACCGACGACTGCTGGAGATGACGAATCCGGTTCTGGGCGAATAACCGCCTACTCGTCAGTAACGAAGTAGCCACCGGTTCGAGATGCCGATTCTGCGGACGTAAAGCCTCTACTCCCGTCCACAACTTTTGGAAACACGCAGAACGGGTCGCAATCCCGTCTGCTTGCTCGTCATTCACTCCGCAGCGCCTTCATCGGGTCGATTCCCGCCGCGCGGCGAGCAGGAATCCAGCTCGAACCCAGAGCAATCGCAACGATCACCCCCGTGATGGAGGCAAAAATCACCGGGTCATCTGGACGAACGCCGCGGAGCAGGTTCGATACAAGATGTGCCAGGCCGAACGCCAGCGCGAGGCCGACGACGACTCCGGCCGCCGTCAGCCACGACGCCCGCCGCAGGATGATTCTCAGAATGTCTCCGCGTCGCGCTCCCATTGCCAGGCGTACACCCATCTCGCGCGTTCGCTCGCCCACCAGGTTGGCCATCACTCCGTAGATTCCGATCGCCGCCAGGATCAGAGCAATCAGCGCATCGACGCCGAGCATTGCGGCAACATACATCAGGCCGACGAGATTCTCGTGCATGCTCTGCTTCCACGTCATCAAGCCATCCAGCGGCTCCGTTGGGTCCATCGCAGCGATCGTCTTACGCACTGCAGGAGCCAGGGCCAGCGGGTCTCCTTCAGTCCGTATCGTGTAAATGGCGGTGTCAAGCGGAACCTGCGCAGTGCTCATATACACCACTGCAGGGTGCCTCTGATCCCAAAGCGAATAACTCGCCTCCTCGACAACGCCGACAATTGTCAGCCACGGCGTCCTGGGCTCGGGCCGGCGTAATCGAATGCGGTGCCCCAGCGGGCTCTCCCCGGGAAAATACTGCTGCCCGAAACGTCGGCTCACCACCGCCACCGGCACCGAATCCAGTGAATCGCTCTTGCTGAAGCCGCGCCCCTCAACAATGGGGATCCGCATCGCGGAAAAGTAGCCCTCGCTCGCCGTGATACGCTGTGCGCTCTCCTGCTTGCCGGGCTCACTCGCGCGATTCTCAATCTCGACATCGTTGATCCAGACATTGTCGCTGTAGGGCAGTGAAGTACTCACCTCCGCGCTGGTCACGCCCGGCAGGGTGCGCAGCTTTTCAAGACTGGCCGCGAACCACGCTGCCTGCCTTTGCGGCGTGTCGTAACGCTTCTCCGGGAGCCCGATGGTGAAAGTGAGGACCTTCTGTGTCTGGTACGCATCTGCCAGGTGCAGCATCGCGTCCATGCCCTTGGCGATCAGTGCCGCTCCGATCACCAGAACGACCGCCATCGCAATCTGCGCCACTGCAAAGAAACTCCGCAGACGGCGGCTCTGCCCGGAACCGGTCGTCGCACGCGATCCCGCCTTCAGTTGATCTGCAACGTTCAGTCGCAAAGCCTCCAGAGCCGGTACAAATCCTGAGACCAGTCCCGCCGCCAGCGCCAGGCCCAGCGAGAAGAGAAACGCCCGGCCATTCAGTGAGATGTTTGACCATCCCGCCATGTAGCGTGCTACGCGCGCCGGCATGGTGATCAGCGTGAGGTGGAGATAGAGTCCGCCAAGAATCAGGCCACCCACTCCGCCGATCAGTCCCAGCAGAACGTTTTCCGTTAACAACTGCCGCATCAGCCGCCAGCGGCCTGCGCCCAGCGCCGAACGCATCGCGATCTCGGGCCTTCGTTCGATGCCCCGCGCAAACTGCAGATTCGCCACATTGGCACACACCACCAGGAGAACAAAGAGCGTCGCACCCATCACCAGCTTGTAATAAAGAGGTGTGAGCTCTCCGTTGATTTCGTTCAGCAGCGGCACTACGCGCACCGTCATGCCTGTGTTTGTTGCCGGATACTCTGCGGCGAGCCGGTCGCCGATGATCCGCATTTCGGCTTGAGCCTGCTTCACCGTCACGCCATCGTTTAGCCTGCCGATCGCGGTGTAGTCGCGCCCCGTGCGGGCTGCCAGTTGTTGCGGCGTTGCGGCCAGCGGCAAAAACACGTCTGCGTCCGAGGGGTATTGCACTGTCTTCGGCAGCACACCGATAATCGTGTACTCGCGCTCGGCCAACTCAATGCGCCGCCCCAGCACGTTGGGATCGCCGGCAAACTGCCGCCGCCAGAAGCCGTAATTCAGCAGTGCCACCGCATCGCGCCCCGGCTGGCATGCGCTTTCGTCGAACACCCGGCCCAGAAGCGCCGGCGTGCGCAGCACCTGAAAGAAGCTCGCAGAGGTAAGCGCCACCTGCACGTTAGCCGCGTCGCCTGCGCCCGTCATGCTCATGCCTGCTTCGGTCCGCACCGCCAGTTGTTCAAAGGAATGGTTCTGCCGCCTCCAGTCCTCATAATTCCCGAGCGCCACCTGACGCGGTCCGGTCCGGTCCTGCTCGGTAATCACTACCACGCGATCCAGGGCCGGCACTGCAAGCGGGCGCAGCACCACCGCATCCATGCTGCTGAAGATCGCCGTGTTCGTGCCGATCCCCAGGGCGATCGTAATCGCCGCAGTCACCGCGAATCCAGGAGACTTCCGCAACTGCCGAAGTGCGTGCCCCACGTCGCGCATCAGTCCATCCACACCAAGCGCCGCGTCTGTTGCCATGACCCGTTCTCGCGTTACCGTCGGATTGCCGAAACGAAGAAGTGCATCCCGGCGCGCATCCTCTGCAGACATCCCGTGCGCGATGTTGTCCTCGATGCGCAGGTCGATATGCGACTGCAGTTCGGCGTCGATCTCACGGTCGACGTTCGACCTTCGGAACAGATTGGCGATGCGTTGGAAAACTGCCATGCGATTCCTCTCAGGCGTAGCGCAACACCGCGCGCACGCCCTTCACGAGCTGGTCAAAGCTCTCTTCCGCCTTTTCCAGCTGGCGGCGGCCCTGGACGGTGAGCCGGTAGTACTTGGCCCGACGGTTCGTCTCGGTCATGGCCCACTCAGAGGCGATCCAGCCGCTTTGCTCCATGCGGTGCAGGGCCGGGTACAGCGATCCTTCTTCCACTCGCAGCAGGTCACCCGACGCATTCTGGATGTGCAGCACGATCCCGTAGCCGTGCAATGCGCCGCTTCGCGCAAGTGTCTTCAACACCAGAAGATCGAGTGTTCCCTGCAAATCGTTCTTCGCCATTCTCAACCCCTAGATTCCTTGGTATAGAGAAGTCTAGGCATAGACGCCTAGGCGTGTCAAGCAAAAGAGACAGTGATCCTGGTCCTGGGGCTCTGCCCCGATAGGAAGCCTTGCAGAAGACAATCCGGCCGGCAGCGCGATAATAGCTAGGAGCTAAAAGCTAATAGCTGACAGCTGCTTTGCGAGGTGCACGCCATGACTGAAACCGCTACGCGCCCACAGCTCTCCTATTTAACCGCGGTGCTCGATGACCTGCGCGCCAGGGGGACACATTTCAAGCTGCGTGTTCTCGACGATCAGCAGGCCCCCGTCTGCCACTACGACGGCAAAGAGGTAATCAACCTCGCCAGCAACAATTACCTGGGTCTGGCCAACCACCCCAAACTCATCGAAGCCTCGCTGGCAGCGACGCGCGCGCTGGGCGTCGGCTCCGGCGCCGTCCGCACCATCGCCGGGACCATGCGCATCCACATGGAGCTCGAAGAAAAGATTGCCCGCTTCAAGAACGTCGAAGCATGCGTCGTCTTTCAGAGCGGCTTTGCGGCAAATGCCGGTACTGTCAGCGCCATCCTCGGCAAAGAGGATTTCATCATCTCCGACGAGCTCAACCATGCCAGCATCATCGATGGCGCGCGCCTGTCACGGGCGAAAATCAAAGTCTTCCGCCACAAAGACGTCGCCCAATGCGAAGAGCTGCTCAACGAAGTCGCCGCCGAGCCGGGCCACAAACTCGTCATTACTGACGGCGTCTTCTCCATGGACGGCGACATTGGCCCCGTCGACAAGCTCGCGGCTCTGGCAGAGAAGTACGGTGTGATCATGATGGTCGACGACGCGCATGCCTCCGGCGTTCTCGGGCGCAACGGCCGCGGGACCATCGACCATTTCAAAATGCACGGGCGCGTCGATGTGCAGGTGGGCACGCTCTCCAAGGCCATTGGCGCCCTCGGCGGATATGTCTGCGGCTCCAAAGACCTGATCGACTATCTCTATCACCGGGCCCGGCCCTTCCTCTTCTCCACCTCGCACCCACCCTCGGTTGCGGCCTCTTGCATGGCAGCTTTCGACATCCTCGAACAGGAACCCGAACGCATCGAACGCCTTTGGGACAACACCCGCTACTTCCAGGGCGAACTCAAGCGCGCCGGCTTCAACATCGGCGGTGTCAACACGCCCGCAACCGAGACACCCATCACTCCCGTCATCGTCGGTGAAGGCCGCGCGGCGATGGAATTCTCTCGGGCGCTCTTTGACGAAGGCGTCATGGGCACAGGCATCGCATTTCCTACCGTGCCTGAAGGCAAAGCCCGCATCCGGCTTATTCTCACCAGCGAGCACACTCGACCGCAACTCGACCGCGCGCTCGAAACACTGGCACGCGTCGCCAAGCGAATGGAGCTACTCTCTTAAATTGGGTGCCCATCCAAAACGCGCACTTTGCGTTCAGGGTGGGAAAAACATAAAGACCTTGCCGCT
>Ga0335069_10006062_pt1 | contig 17654 bp, 14 predicted proteins | sample Lox_Sample_11_FD_206714 | JGI IMG/M metagenome (GOLD analysis project Ga0335069, IMG submission 206714) | Soil microbial communities from Loxahatchee National Wildlife Refuge, Florida, United States - Lox_Sample_1.1 | ecosystem: Environmental > Terrestrial > Soil > Wetlands | place: USA... | reverse complement strand
GCCCCGGCCGAGCGGTGGGAACGGCACCGGCCCGACCCCTGCTCCGGCCGAATCGGAGGAGTCCTGGCCCTCAGGTTCCTCCCCCAGTGCAAGGGCTCGCCCCGCGGTGCCGAGATCGGGCGCAGCCCATGGGCACGCGGGTTGGCCTCTCCCGCCTGCCTTCCCAGGCGCACAGCGCTCCCCCGGTCCCTTCCTCGGAGGGCGCCAAGGAGGCCGAGCAATGCGGGGACGGCTTGACGAGACCACCATCGGCGTCGCTTCGTGGTCCACGGTGGCGATCGCCCCGTTCCGTCGCCGCAGACTCATCGCGAGCAATCGCGGCGCTCCGGTGGTAAGGTGTCAGCACGGAAGCAGTCTCTCCGCGGCCTCCCTCCGGGGGGCCGCGTCGTCTTTCCCCAGCCAATCAAGGGAGTTGGATGAGCGAGAAGGAAGCTGGCATCGAGGTGCAGGGCAAGGTCGAAGACTCGAGCGGGGGCATGTACCGCGTGAAGCTCGATCAAGGCATGGTGGTCTTGGCCTACCCGTCCGGAAAGATGAAGCGGTTCCGTATCCGCATCGTCACGGGCGACCGCGTGAAGGTGGAGCTGTCACCGTACGACCTGACGCGCGGACGGATCACCTACCGAGACAAGTAGGTTCGCGTACCCCGGCCCCGAGGCAGGGGCCACCGAGAGCCCGGATCCAGCTGCATCATCGAATCGGATCGGGCACCCAACGAGGACCGACCATCATCGCGCAGCGCTGCCATGGAGCTGGCGGCGACGACCATTCGCGACCGCGGCCGAAGGTCGCACGTCCTCATCCACCGGCCGCCCGCGCCTGCTTTCGCACCTTCTTCAGGAAGGTCTTGGTGCACCGACCGTGAGTGCTCTCGTGATTCACGATCTCGGCGAGCAGCCGCGCCTTTGCGTCCGCGGCGAGGACGGTCGAAGCGTTCACCTCCGAGGCGAGCTGCGAGCCCTCGGGAGTCACGGGGCCCCTCGGTCCCGTCGACACGGGAGCCGCGGCGCGATAGTGGGAGGGCTTCGTCTTGGTCACGTCGTGGAAGCCGGACGACGCCTCGGCGCGTCGCCCGGAGCCGTGGCAGCTAGGACAGGTGGCGGAGCTCCCGCCGAACGCATTGCCCACCCGCCCGTCTCCTCCACAGACCCGGCAAGCCTCAGTCTCCACGCGACCCTCCGCTGCGTCTCGCACCCGCCGAGATCGCTCGCAACGACGAACCGTAGCACGCGGCGCGTCCGGCGACTGCAGAGGACCGGCCCTCCCCTGTCCACACCCACAAGGGCTTTCGGCGCGCTCCCTGCTCCGGAGCCTGGCCCGCCGAACGCCCCCTGCTCATGGGTTAGCGGACGGGTGAGCGGGAGGGACCGCCGCGGGAACGCCGAGCATCGCCTCTATGCGCGCCTTGAGCGCTGTCCGCTTGATGTCCTCGCCGCTCAGCCGCTCCCCGCTCTCCTTGCCGTCGCGGAGGAACACGACGGTGGGGCTCTCGGTGACGCCGAGCCTCGCTGACAGACCCGGGCTCGCCGGCTGGTGGACCTTCGCGAAGCGGACCTTCCCGGAGAACTTCTCCGCAACCGCGGCGAACCGCGGACCTAGCGCCTCCGACGCCTTCGAGTCCTTGCTGTAGAAGTGGACCACGACGGGCAGCGCCTCGGCAGCGACCTCCTTCCCCCAGTCGGCCTCCGTGACCTCCTTCACGTACATCGCCTCGACCGCCAAGACGGCCGGATCCTCGTTCACGGGCAGCCTGAAGTTGAATCGGTTCGCCATTCGAAGGACCTTTCCGGGACAAGGGGAGCGCCGCAGCGTGATTCACGCCACCCCCGTGGTGTCGTGACGCAGCCAGGACGGACGAAGCCGCCGGGGCACCGAGCCCGGCCCAAGCGAGAGAGCCGGCCCAGCCTCGGTCGTCGCCCAGGTGGCCCGGTCCGGCCGGCGACTCTCGCCGGGCAGCACTCTACATACACCCAGGCGCGCAGCTCCGCTCGTCGTAACGCACTTCAGGGATCGGCGCGCCTCAGGCAACGCGGTCGAACGAGCGAAGACGCCCAGCGCCTCGGCACCGCGTGGGCCGCACTCGGTTCGGTCGGGACGGACGGTACGGATCCGGGCAGCTCCCATCCCCTCGAGCCACGCGGGCCGAAGCACCTTCGCGGGCGGGACCCCGACGCGGGCTGCAGTAGACGGCTGGGAGGATCCGGTTCGCTGGGTCCGGTTGGAGCTCTTCGACTCAAGGCGAGGTGCTTGCGTCCGTTCGGATCGTCTGCACCGCGCTCAACAACCCGCAGCAGCCGAAGCCTCACTTCCTCGACCCGGCTGCGCAGCGAACGGCGACCCGAGTGCGACCCGTCGTTGCCAGGCGAGCATGGAACTGCGGGACTCCGCGGCCCCGGCTTCTGCGTGGGCCCGTGATCCGCGCCGCCCGATTCCCCGCGAGCGAAACGGGCCTTCCACGAGCGTTCAGGGCGGTCGCGAATGCCCTGGCGTTGCGAGAGATGGGCTCGGGAACCCGCTCTCGGATGCGCTCACCCACCGGGCCGTTCGGCGACCGGGACACGTCGGCGGAGGTAGGCGTCGCACCTTCACCAGGCCTTTCCACGGGTAGCGAACCCTGCTCTGATACGTCGACTTCACCTTCCCCCGCTTCCCCATCGAGGACCCTCGGATGCCGCCCTCCCCGATCGCAGGGGTGTTCTGCTTCGAAGTACGAATGCACCCCGACGAGCTCGTCGCAGCATGGCGAACCGACTCGCGGCGGCTCATGCTCCAGACGCCAGAGCCCCTGCGCGTACAGCAACGGGTTGCGGTGCGGATCACCGCCATCGATCGCGGCGTCAGTGCCACCATCACCGGGCGTGTCGCATGCGCCAGCCGTCACGAGAACGTCCATCGCATCGAGTTCGTCCCCGATGACATGCGGCTGCGCGCGCTGGAACGCCTCCTCGCGGTCGCGCGCGGAGAGGTGGTCCATTACCAGACCCGTGCCCCGCGCCTCCTCGCCACCATACCCGCGGTCGTTCACGGTCCTGCCGGACCCAGCTACATGACCACCTTCTCCGTGTCGGAGAACGGCTGCGGCCTGACCTGGTCCGGCCCGGTCCCCGCCATCATCGGCGCCGAGCTGGACATCCGCCTCGGCGCCGGGAGCCGAGCCGTCACCTTTCGCAGCGTGGTCTGCTGGACCGCAAGGTCAGGGAGGGCAGCCACCGTCGGCCTACGCTTCGCCCAGGGTGCGAGAGGCACCTGGGCGATGATGCTCACGGAGGCGAAGCGGTCGGGCGCTCCGCCCGCCTGAGGCCCTGCACCCGGTGCTACGTCGTCCTCGGCACGTCGCTGTGTCACCCTCAGGCGCGGGTGAGCTCGAGCTCGAGGCGGTCGAGGTTCTCCTCGTTGGCAGGGTTGGCGCGGCCCCTCAGCGCCTCACGCTCCGACGCTGAGTCGAACGTCTGGCGCCAGGTGAGGAGAGCCCCAGCGCCCTCCCCCCACGAGCGCCCCGATGAGCGAAGATCGCGGAACGGAGAGGTGACGGATCACCACACCTCTCCCCGGGAGCAGCGCCTCGAACAGCGAGTAGATCACGGGTGGTTCGCCCCGCTCGGGCCGTTCATCACGAACCGCCAGGTCCCTCCGGGTCGGGGCTCGAGTACCCGGGAGGTGCTGCGAAAGCCATTCGGCCTCCACCAGCGCCAGGCGCTCCGCGGAGACGGAGGCCGCGTACTCCTGGTCCGGCGAGGCCTCGATGACCCGGGAGGTCACGAGCGCGCGATCGTCACCGAGGTCCTGCTCGGTGCCGACTGTGCGGGTGGTGGGTGGGGGCACGGCGCCTCCTCCGGATGCAGCGTTGGCCTGGAGCCCAGGCTGGCCGGCCACGGGTCATGGGCGCTCGAATGGGGCCCGCCCGCTTCGTCCACGCGGTTGGGTCGCGCGAGAGGTCAAGGTCCCCCGGGACCATCGAGTTCCCGCTCTCGGCGCTGGGCTCTCCGCTGGGGACAGACGAGCTCCGGCGCCTCACTTTCCGCAGCCAATCCGGCGGCTTGGGGCCGCAACAGGCCCTGGCTGGCGAACGGGGCGGCGCCCGGGGGGAGCGGCAGGCGAAGGGCGCCCCGCGCAGCCTGCGATTCAGCTCTCGGCCAGCGGCGCCCAGCGTCCTCCGGGACCGCGTGCGCCTCGTGAGATACTGTCGCCGTGCCTCCGGTGCGCCCAGGATCGCCCGACCCCGCCGCCCAACGCCGCCTGCTGTACTCCCTGCTGGGCGATCTCCCCGACCGCCGTCGATCCATCCAGGCGCGCAAGCGCGGGGAGTGCGAGCAGGATGGCTACATCCTGGAGTCCTGGGAGCTCGACCTCAACGGCCTGGAGCCGGTGCCCGCCCTGCTCGCCCGCCCCAGGGGCCCCACGGCGCAAGCGCCCGCCATCCTCTTCAACCACTCGCATGGCAATCGGTACCAGATCGGCAAGCGCGAGCTGGTGGAGGGTCGAGAGTATCTCCAGCCAGTGCCCTATGCCCGGGCGTTGACCGACCAGGGATATGTCGCGCTGTCCATCGACCATTGGTGCTTCGGCGAACGCGCCCATGACGAGGAGCTGGACACGTTCAAGGCGATGCTCTGGGAGGGTCGCGTGCTGTGGGGGATGATGGTCTACGATTCCCTGCGCGCGCTCGACTGGCTGGCCTCGCGCGTCGACGTCGACCCGGCCCGACTCGGCACCATGGGCATATCCATGGGGAGCTCGATGGCCCAGTGGGTCGCTGCGCTCGAGGAGCGGATCAAGGTGACCGTCGACATCTGCTGCCTCACCGACTACCACACGCTGCTCGCCGAGAAGGGGCTGCGGGGCCACAGCATCTATTACTTCGTGCCCGGGCTCCTCAAGCACTTCACGGCGGCGGGGATCAACGGCCTCATCGCGCCGCGCGCGCATCTCAGCCTGGCCGGCCTGCGCGATCCGCTCACGCCGGTGGCGGGCCTGGATGTCATCGACCGCGCTCTCTCGCAGGCCTATGCGGAGGCCGGCCACCCGGAGAGATGGAAGCTCCTGCGCTACGACGTCGCCCATGAGGAGACTCCCGAGGGCCGTCGCGAGGCCCTCCGTTTCTTGCGCTCGAATCTCTGATGGGCGGGCGCCTCGGCTCCTCGCGCCCCCGCAGATCGCCGCGTCGCCGACCGCCCTCCCCTGTTCGCCGCAGGGTCCGTGGCTTGGCCGTCCCTCTGGCGCCGCTGGGCCGGGCAGGTTGCGACCCCGACCTCCGGAAGGCGGGCTCCAGGTGAGGCGGTCCCCGGAGCCTCACGGCCGGATGGCCGGGGCCGCCGCGTAAAGGTTCGCCACCGTCAGGAGCGCGCGTGGGTCCGTCGCGGGGTACCAGACGGGCGCCAGCACCCGGAGGTACTCCTTGCCCTCGAACGCGTCGAGCCTCGTCCATGCGTCCCTCAGCGCCTCGGACGTGAGGACCTGCACGGGTACCTCCGGGCCTCCGCGCCGGAGGTGCAAGGAAGCGAATCCGAGCGTCGCACCCCGCCCGTGCCTGGCGAGATCGCCCTCGACCACTCCGGATACCCAACTCCCACCCAGCGGCGCGACCAGGTGGTGGTTCTCGCGGCCCGGCGCCAGGCTTCCGTAGACCGCGAGACGACCAGCGGTCCCGAACAGGGCCTCGAGCTTCGACTCGGCGACCCCAGCGGACCGGCCTCGCCATCGAGCTTCGTTGGCGGTGTCGATCAGCTCCATCAGCCTTCGTGTCCGCACGCTGGTGATCCTCGCAGGGGCGGGTTCGTCGCTTGGGCCGGCTTCGATCGCCCACCGTTCAGAATTCCTGCACGGTGGGCCGCAGCACGATCTCGTTCACGTCCACGTCGGCAGGCTGCTCGATGGCGAAGGCGATGGCTCGGGCCACGGTGTCCGCCGGGATGGCCTGGCGCCGGTACATGTCCTTCACCTTGGCGGCCGTTTCAGGGTCGGAGCTCCCCAGCGGGAGCTCGGACTGGACCGCCCCCGGGGAGATGATCGTCGTCCGGACCGTCTGGTCGAGCTCCTGCCGCAGGCCCTCGGAGATGACCCGCACGGCGAACTTGGTGGCCGAGTACACCGCGCCCTCGACGCTGACCTTCAGGCCAGCCACCGAGGCGATGTTGATGAAGTGGCCCCCGCCCTGCCGCTGGAATATCGGGAGCGCTGCCGCGACGCCGTAGAGCACGCCCTTGATGTTGATGTCGATCATCCGCTCCCACTCCTCGACGAGCGTCTTCGCAAGGGGGGCGCGGGCCATGAGCCCGGCGTTGTTCACCAAGACGTCGATGCGGCCGAACCGCTCCTGCGCGGCCCGGACGAAGGCCTCGACCTCACGCCGCTTCGTGACGTCCACCGCCTCCGCTCCCGCCTGGCCGCCCGCCCGCTCGATGTCCGACCGCACGGATCGCAGTCGATCCATCCGCCGCGCTCCGAGGAATACGCTGGCGCCTTGTGAGGCGAGGAGGCGAGCTGTCGCCTCGCCGATCCCGCTGCTTGCCCCGGTGATGACCACGACCTTGCCCTGGGTGCCCGACATCTTCCCTCCTTGCGCGGAAGCCGATGCCACCCCGGAGTCGAGTCTACAGGGCTCCCGGACCGCCTTCACGTCGAAGTGCGGGGCTCATCCGGCGGGATGCCGCGAGCCGACGGAGGGTCCGGCACCGCCGGCCCTTCCTCCGAGGTGCCGGCGGAACCGCTTGACGGAGGTGACGGTATCTCAGTCGACGTCCTCCACCACGCGCTCCGGCGGCACTTCCAGCCGCTCGGGGTGAAGGAGCAACTTGAGCATGTACTTGAACGCGCTGGCGTAGTAGTGGCCGTCGCAGATCCGCTCGTCGTTCACGATCTTCAGCCCCACCGCCCGGCGCACCTGCACCTGGCCTGCCTCGTCGAGGACGCGCTCCTCCTCCTTGGCTCCGAAGGCGATGAAGATCGAGGTCGTGCCGAATTCGTAGAGGTGGTGGTAGATGGGCTTGATGCCCAGCGAGCCGATATCGGTGATGAAGACGCTGGTGTGGAACGGGCTGGCCCGGCGGATGGAGTCCGGCATGAGCCCGACGTAGTCGAGGGTGCGGAGCAACCAGACCAGGACGCGAACCACCAGCCCCGGGCAGAGCATGAAGAGGCGAGCGGTGCGGTCGGTCTCGTTCCGGCTGTGTTCCGCCCGGTTGGCCGCCACCACCTCGTCGATGGCCGCCGCCACGTCGAACACGGTGACGGTCGGATCGAAGCGCAGCTTCACGGCGGTCTCGGGGCTGTCCTCGTGCAGTCGCTTCTTGAGCGCGAAGGAGATGAGGATGTCGGTCCGGGCGTAGATGCGCTGGCCGGCCACGAACCGATTGAGGCGCGGCCACTGGGAGAGGGTGCGCACCACGGCCGCCACCATCAGGTGAAGCAGGCCGAGCCGGCGACCCTGCTCGCGTTGCTTCCGGAGCCACCTCTCGGCCGGCCCCACGTCGACGCGGTCCTCGAAGTAGTCCTGCGCGTCCACCCGCGAGCGCATGATGTAGGGGATGATCAGGTAGAAGGGGCTGAGCGTGCGTAGCTTCCGCCCGTCGGGGCGGTCGCCCCAGCGGCGCTTGCGAGGGCTCGTGTTCATGGTCCTCCTCGCTGCCGGTGGCGAGGGACACCGCGCGAACCTCGCACGCGCGCCCGCACAGGGCAAGGGAACCGGCGCCCGGGCCGAGAACGGCAAGGCCGCGCGGGTGATTGCGGACTCACCCTCCTGGACCGCTCGCGCCGGGCGTCGGGAAGGCCGGCCGCTGCGCACCTTCCAGGTCCTGCCATGACGGCCGCCTACGCCGGCCCGTCAAGGGAGATCCTGGTGATGTTCAGGTCGATCGGAGGTTCGCCGGCGACGCCCACCACGCAGCCAGCCAGGGACCTCGCCGCGGGGACGATTCCCTGGCTCCGCCCGTCACTTCGGTCGGGCCGTGGCGGTCGCCCCGGGGCTCGTGTTCCCTGCGCCGTCCGTGGCACAGACGCGGAAGTAGTAGGTCACGGCCGGCTTGAGCCCCGTCAGGACGTACGAGGTGCCGCTCCCGCTGTAGAGCATGGTGCCGGCGCTGCAGCCCGTGGGCGTGGCGCTGGTCGCGTAGACGAGCTTGTACCTCGCCACCCCGGTCACCGGATCGGAGAACCCGCCCCAGCTGAGCGTGGCGCTGCCGACCCCGGCCACGGCCGTGAGCGCCCCCCCGGTCGGCGGAGTGGCGTCGTAGACGGTCGAGGCCACGAAGGGCCCACCCACGTTTCCGGCTCCGTCCTTGAGCCATACGGAGACGGACCGCGCCCCGGCGGTGCCCGAGGCGAGGGACCAGCTGACGCTGGAGGCGAACGTCCTCCACGCGGTGCAGCTCGAGGTGTTGGAGAGGCACATGGTGCTGACCCCGGCCGCGTCGCTTCCGGTGATGTGCAACGTCACGGCAAGGGTGCGAGTGATGCTACCGCCCACGATGGACACGCTGCCGACCGGCGGGACCGCGTCCTTCGCCTGGCTCACGGTGACTGCGTGACCACCCACTGAAACGGTGGCGTTGCGAGCGACACCGACGTTGACCGGGGCGGTCAAGGTGATGGTTCCCGGGCCGGTGCCGCTCGGGGGGATGAGCGAGAGCCAGGTCGCGGCGGTCGAGGCCCTCCAGGCGCAGCCGGTGCCGGTGGACACCGAGAGCATGGAGGAGCCCCCAGCGCCGCTCACGCTCAGGCTGGTGGGGGAGAGGGAGAGGTTGCAGCCCGGTGCCGGCACCTGAGCGAGGTCGACGCGGGGTGTGACCACGCCGTTGCGCGGGTCGGTCACCCGCACGCCGCTGGCCGTCAGGAATGCCACCACCTGGTCAGGCGTGGCCGAGGTCACCGCGCTCTTGTATACCGCGATGGACCCGGCCACGTGGGGACTCGCCTGGCTCGTGCCTGCCATGGTGTAGCCGCCGGCCGTGATGAGCGCACCCGGGGCGAGCAGGGTCAGGAAGGAGGCGGAGTTCGAGAAGCAGGTCACCTGGTCCGCAGCGGTGGTGACGTCGGTGCAGGTGGAGTAGGCGATCCCTCCCATGGCGCTGTCGTAGACCGCCCCCACCGAGACCGCGTCGGGGGCGCAGGCCGGGGAGGAGATCATGCTGGTGTAGCCGCTGTTCCCGCTGGCGGCCGCGGTGAGGATACCGGCCAGGCGAGCGGTGTGGATGGCGCCGGCGAAGACGTCCGAGGCGCAGGGCGAGGAGGAGCCCCCCGCCCCGAGGCTCATGTTCATGGCCACGATGTTGTAGACGGCCTGATTGGTCACGCACCAGTTGATGGCGGAGAGGATGTCGGAGCTGTAGGCGTAGGCACCGTCGAAGACGTCGAGCGCCAGGATGGCGGTGCTGGGGGCCACGCCCACCACGATGGCAGCGACGTTGGTGCCGTGCCCGTTGGCGTCCAGCTGGCCGTCGCTGGGTGCGAAGTCCTGCGCGTAGGCCACCTTGCAGCCGGGCACCCCCGGGGCACTGCAGCTTCCGAAGTCGGCCCGGGTGTAGTCGACGCCGGTGTCCAGCACCGCCACCGCAGTCCCCTGGCCCAGGGCGCCGTTGGCCGCGGCCACCGGCTGGTGGATGAGCGGCAGGCTCTGGGCGAGGAAGGCCTCGTGGGGCTCGTCCTCGACCACCCGAAGAACCCCCTTGGAGGAGAGCAGGTGGGAGAGGGCGGCCAGAGAGCGGACCTCGACGTGCATCGCCGGCAAGGCCGGATAGCGGTGGAGCACGGAGAGCTCGGCGCTGCTCGTGCCCGCGAGGAGTGCGTCCTTGACCTGCTCCAGGGCGTCCGTCGCAGCAGCGGTGGCCTCGACCGCGGAGAGTCCCGGGGAGGCTCGCCGCGCCTCGACCGCCGGGGCCTCGTCGAGCAGGACGATGAGTCGTCGGGGCCTCCCGTCGGGGATTGCCTGAAGGACCGCGGGTGCCGACGGCTCCGTCACGGGGTTTGCGTCCGGGGATGCGGCGCACCCTGCGGCGAGGAGCGCCACCAGGGCGGCAGTGAAGCGCAACACGGGCATGGAGTCCTCCAGGCCCGCCTCCAGATGCACGAGCGGGGCCGTCCGCCCGCCGTGGAACGACGGAGGGTTGGGCCGCTCGGAGGAGGGGTCGATCCTTCGGCGGGGCACGACGGACCCGAGCCGTTCTTGCATCGCGTGAGCACGGGACGCGAGGGAGGCCCCCGATCTCCGACAGCCCTCACCGTGGGACAGGCGCCCCGGGCCCCAGCGCTTCTCGCTCGCCGGGGCGGTGTCGCCCTCGGGCATGGGAGGTCGAGGAACCTCCCATCACGTGGCGAAATGCGCCCCCGCGAGGCAGGAGCGGAGATCCCATCGTCATCCCTGAGGAAGGCACACGAGGCTCCGAAGGGAGGGGACGATGGCTCCCAGGAACTCGGCGGCGCGGTGAGGAGCTACCGGGCGAGCCGTCCGCAGGCACCCGTGGCTCGACGCCCTGGAGAGGAGAAGCCGGGGGGAAGGCCGGATCGCTACCGTGGTCCGCCTCATCGCCGCGTGCCGACCAGGACGGGCGCCGCGAGGTCCCGGGCGTCGACGTGGTCACGGCCGAGGGCCACGCGGGATGGCTGGCATTCCTCGGTGGGCTGCGGGCGCGCGGGCTCAGGAGCATCGAGCGGGCGATCTCCGATGTCCGCCCCGGGCTGGAGGACGCCATGGCCGTGCGCCCCGGCGCGCCTGATCGATCGGGCCACCTGCTCGGGCACTCCTCGATCGGCCGGCCCCGCAGCCGATCGAGGCGATCGAGGTCTCCCTTTCCCGTGAAGCGGTTGCCGCGCGTCTACGCTTGCGGGCCGATCCTGGCGTCGAGCTCCTGAGATCCGGCGATGCCCGACAGGAACGACCGCAGGCTCGCCTTCCACTCGGGGGGGACGATGGCCAGTTGCTCGGCGATCTTCCGCTTGGACAGCACCGACCAGGACGGCCGCTTCACCCTGGAGGGATACTGGTCGCTGCCGATGGGCGTCACGGCGCAGTCTCTGGCGAGGATGCCGAGCTCGCGGCCCAGCCGTTGGATCTCCACGGCGAAGCCGTGCCAGCTCGTTTGCCCCTCGTTCGTGAAGTGGTAGACGCCGAACTTCGAGGAGTCCTTGCCCGCGATGTCAGCCAGCGCGTTCGCCAGATCGAAGGTCCAGGTGGGCGTGCCTCGCTGATCCGCGACCACGGAGACGAGATCCCTGGTCCTCATCAGCCGGAGCATGGTGTACACGAAGTTGGGACCATGGCGACCGTAGAGCCAGGCGGTGCGCACGATGAAGTGCTGCTCGCACGCAGCTGCGACCCGTCGCTCGCCCTCTGCCTTGGTTCGGCCGTAGGCCCCGGCGGGGTCCATGGGGTCGGATTCCAGATAGGGCCGGTCGCCGTCCCCGCGGAAGACATAGTCGGTGGACAGGTGGATCACCTTGGCCCCGATCTCCCTCGCGGTCGCGGCGATGTTCCCTGCGCCGACCGCGTTGATCGCCCTCGCCACCTCCTCTTCCTCCTCGGCCTTGTCGACCGCCGTGTAGGCGGAGCAGTTGAGGATCCAGTCGAAGCCTGCGCCTTGCGAGGGCGTTTCGCGGGCGAACCTGAGAAGCGCAGCGGGGTCGCGGATGTCCACCTCTCGGTCGCTGCCCCGGAAGTCCATCCCGCGCGACCGGAGGACGCCAGACAGCTCGGTCCCGAGCATCCCCTTGTTTCCGATGAGCCAGATCACAAGGACGCCATTGTAGCAGTCGTCCCCTGAGGTCGAGCGTTCGAGGGTGTCCCTCGACGCAGAAGAAACGGCCGGCTCGCCGCGCGAGTGCGCGGTTTGGCCTCGGGGATGTGTGGACCACCCCGGCCCGAGCCGCAAGCGGTGGAGCCGGCGCTCGTGCTGGGCGGGTGGTCATGGCCCGACTCGCGGGGGCTGGCCGCGTTCCCTCGCCCCCGAGATGTCGACCCAGCGCTCATCCGCCGTGAGGTCGGGAAACCCGGGTGAAGACCGGCTGCCGGGACGCGGGCAAGCTCGCCCGCCTCCGCGGCGGCGCGAGGTCCGGTCATGCGGCGGACCCGTGCCCGGCGAGAGGAGGTCACACGGCCCAGCGGCATCCCGGTGCTGACCCCCGGGGCGAAGGGGGGCATTCCCGACGCGCAGGCGCAGCTCTTCACTACCGGACGCACCCGAAGCTGCCCGCGTCGCGGGTGTCGCCAGCCCCGCGGTACCGGGCCACGGCCGGGTAGGCGCAGAGCGGGCGGCGGCGCACCACCATGCCGTCCTCGACCCGGGAGGCAACGAGGCGCTCCGGCGGCTCGCCGTGCTCGACCCAGTCGTCGATGGCGCCCAGCTTGTCGAAGGTGTCGCAGCCCTGTCCCCCGGCGCAGTGGGCCATCCCCGGGACGGCGAAGAGGCGGACCGCGCCGCGCGCCTTGGCGCCCCCGCGCTCGAGCAGCGCCCGGTAGTATCCGAAGAGCTCCTCCGGATTGTGGAAGTCGGTCCAGCCGATGTAGAGGAGCAGCTTGCCGCCCCGGTCGAGGAAGGGCCCCAGATCGGCGTCCACGTGCATCAGCGGTCCGAGCTTCTGGACGGCGCTGGCCACGTCCTTGTCCCAGTCCATCGCCCCCGCGTCCCAGGCCGGGTCCTGGAAGGCCGCGTACCGGAAGAGGTCCAGGGCCACCGGCATGGGCTGGTCGCCGCCGAAGGGGACCATCTCCAGCTCGGCGCCCCGTGCCGGCCCAGGGAAGATGATCTCCTTGCTGCGCGGGTTGACCGGCCCGGCGTAGGTCTGGAGCAGCAGATCGACCTGCGGCGCGGTCAGGCAGTCCGGCCCGTCGGCTCCCCGGCACTGCAGCGACCGGGGGTCGAAGCGGCAGGCGCCGGGCTCGTCGACGAGGTCCTCCTCCTGTCCCGTGGGGGAGGCGCAGGCCTTCACCACCGCCTGGTGGACCATGGCGTACTTGTCGCGCGGGATCTGGCGGCTGGGGCTCTGCCGGATCAGCCACGACGGCCAGAGCTGCAGGGCGTTGAAGCGGACGATGGGGTTGGGTGGCGCGCCGACCACGATGCCGTCGTAGTCGGCCGGGTAGCGCTTGGCCTCGACGAGCCCCTCCAGGCCGCCCAGCGAGCAGCCGACCCAGTAGGAGCGCGACGGCGCGAATCCATAGAACGCCTCGACGATGGCCTTGGCGTCCACGGTCATCTCGTGGACGGCCCGATGAGCGTAGTCGATGAGCTTCTCGGGGTGGCCCAGGGCGAACCGCCCGTCCCCTCCCTGGTGACCGGTGTCGGTGTTGGCGACGGCGTAGCCCTCCTGTACGCCGGCGAGCAGCCCCGCGTACATGATCGCCCCACCCCAGCCGAAGCTGCCCACGCCCAGCAGCTTGCCGTTCCAGCCCGACTGGGGCAGCCACACCTCGATCCGGACGTCGGAGTCGGCGCTGGGCTTCAGGGTGGCGGTGACCCGGCAGAAGGCGGGATTGGACCCCTGCTCGAGGGCGCCGGCCAGGTTGAAGGCGGGAAAGAGATCGAGGCCGTGCGGAGGCGCCCGGAACTTGTCCGCCGCCACCTGCTCGGCCAGCGTGACGGTCGCGTGCGGCAGGGCCAGCCTGGCCAGGCCGCCACAGGGGGTGGGGGGCGAAGCGGTCCTCCCGGCGACGGGCAGAAGGCAAAGCAAGCCCGACGCGAGGAAGCCGAGCACCCTGGGGGTCGATCCGGTGTGCGTCATCGAGCACTCCCTCACTGAATCGGCGGTCCGGCCGGCTCCCGCCAGTCCTCACCCAGGAGGAAGCTCGCGCGCAGCGGCAGATCGGCACTGCTCTGGCCCACCAGGAGCTCGAACTCACCGGCCTCGGCGCGCCAGGCGCCTTCCCGGTCGTCGAAGAAGGCGAGCGCGCGCATGTCCAGCGACAGCCGCACCGTGGCCCGCCGCCCCGGGTCGAGCCGGACCTTGGCGAAGCCTGCGAGCTGCTTGGCCGGCCGCTCCACCGAGGCCTCGAGGTCTCGGACGTACGCCTGGACCACGGTGGAGCCCGCCCGCGAGCCGATGTTCTCGACCGCGAGCGAGCACTCCAGCTTCCCGCCCGCGTCGAGGTGTGTGCGCTCCAGGGCCAGCCCCGAGAGGCGGAAGGTGGTGTAGCTCAGCCCGAAGCCGAAGGCGAACAGCGGCCGTACGCCGGCCCGGTCCACGTGGCGGTAGCCGGTGAACAGACCCTCGCGATACTCCACCCGCCCACCCTCGCCCGGGTACTGCACGCCGGGCGTGAGGGGGTGGACGGGATCGTCCTTCAGGCTCGCGGGGAAGGTCTGCGGGAGGCGGCCCCCGGGCTCGGCCCCGCCGAGGAGCACGTCGGCGATGGCGTGGCCCGCCTCCTGTCCCGGCAGCCACGCCTGGAGGAGGGCGGGCACGACCGGCAGCCAGGGCATGGCCACGGGTCCGCCCGACTGCAGCACCACCACCGTCCGGGGATTGGCCCGCGCCACGGCGGAGACGAGCTCGTCCTGCCGCCCCGGGAGGTCGAGGCCGCAGCGGTCGACGCCCTCCGTCTCCCATTCCCCGTGGGTCCCCACGCAGACCACGGCCACGTCCGCCCGCGCGGCCAGCTCCACCGCCTCGGCCACGCTGCTCTCCGGCAGCGGCCGCCGGAAGCCGATGCGGATCCCCTCGAAGGAGAGGAAATCACCGGCGTGCCGCGGGCCGTACTCGGCGACCAGCCGGTGGCTCCCGGCGGTGAGCGCGAGCGTGCGGCGGACCTCGGCGGAGGCGAGACCAAACAGCGCCTGGCCGGGCCGCCACCCCTCCCAGTCGTCGATGGCCAGCTCCCCGTCGACGTACAGCCGGCTCTTGCCGATGCTCAGCAGGCTGAGCTCGTGTGGTCCGGCCTGTTCGACCGCGACCTCCGCCTCGAAGCGCGCGTGGAAGGCATCCCCACGGCCGGCGGGCGCGTCGCCCCAGTTGGCCTCGGTGCTGGGGTACTCCCGTCGCGCCCGCACCTCGCCGCTCGCCTCGGCCCGGAACTCCGCCCGCATGGCGGCCTGCGGCACGGGCAGGTAGCGATCGTTGTCGCAACCTGCCGCCTGCGAGACCCTGGCCGCACCCAGCGCCTGCCGGAGCCCCTCCAGCGGCGACACCCGCCGGTGGGCGCTGATCTGCGCGCTCCCGCCGCCCATGACCCGCGCCATCGCGCCGTTGGGGCCGATCACCGCCACCGTGACGCCCGGCGGGAGCGGCAGCAGGCCGTCGTTCTTGAGGAGGACCATCGCTTCCGCACCGGCGCGGCGGATGAACGCACGGGTGTCGGCGTGGTCGATCCCTTGCTCGGCCTCCTCGCTCAGGTCGCGCCCGGCGGCGAAGCTGCCGGTCCGCTCCAGGAGCCGCAGCACCCTCAGGGCCGCCCGCCTCACCGCCGCGCGGGTCTCCCCGTCGCGCTCGGCTTCCTCGAGCAGGCCCCTGCGGGCCCGGGCCGGTCCCGGCATCTCCAGATCGAGGCCGGCCCGGACGCTCCTTCCGGCGCTGTGGGTCCCGCCCCAGTCGCTCATCACCAGGCCATCGAACCCCCACTCCTTTCGGAGGATGCCCTCGATCAGCCCTCGGTGCTCCCCGCAGAACGTGCCGCGCAGACGGTTGTAGGCGGTCATGATGGCCCATGGCCGCGCCTCGCGGACGACCATCTCGAATGGGCGCAGGTACAGCTCCCGGAGGGCCCGCTCGGGGATGTCGCTGCTGATGGTGAGGCGCTGGAACTCGGACTCGTTGCCGGCGAAGTGCTTGGGCGTCGCCGCCACCCCCGCCGACTGGAGGCCACGCACGTAGGCGACGGCCAGCCGGCCGGCGAGGATCGGATCCTCGGAGTAGCTCTCGAAGTTCCTGCCGTTCAGGGCGTGCCGGAAGACGTTGATGGTGGGGCCCAGGAGCACCGCTGCGCCCTTCTCCAGCGCCTCGCGCGCCAGGAGCTCGCCGGTCCGGGCAAGGACCGCCTCGTCCCAGGTCGCGCCCAGGGCGATGCCCACCGGAAAGGCGGCGGTGCTCCTCGCTCCCTGGAAGGCGCCGCCACCGCGCGCACCCGCCGGCCCGTCCGTCACCTTGAGCTGAGGCACGCCCAGGCGCGGGACGCCGACGGTGCGCCAGAGGTCCGCACCGGAGAGCAGCGAGACCTGCTCCTCCAGCGTCATGCCATCGATCAGGTCCGCGAGGGCGACCTCGCGGGCGGCGGCGATCTCCATGGCGGTCCTCTCCAGCTCGGGCGCCCCACCTCCCTCGGTCGGGGCACGCTGGTCAATACGGGGTGCCGTCCCTGTGCACGGCCTGGCGCTTCCCGTCGGGGCCCGTGACCAGCGCGAGGTCGTCGTTGGGGTAGGACACCTGGTCCCCGGCTCCGCGGTCGCCGACCTCGAGGACCAGCACGTCGCGGCCGGTGCGGTTCTCCAGGTGGTGCGCCGTGCCCTTCGCCGGGAAGCCGGCGCACATGCCCGGCGACAGCTCGAGCTCGCCGTCGTCGGTGACCAGCGTGGGGTGGCCCTCCAGCACGTAGACCAGTTCGTCCTGCACGCTGTGCCGGTGATGGAGCGCCGAGGCATCCCCGGCGGCCACCCGGGTGAGGTTGACCCCGAAGGCCTTCAGGCCGAACTGGTCGCCGAGCGGGTGCTTCACCCGGCGGGAGAGGCGGGAGGCGAAGGGCTCGGGCAGGAGCTGGGCGCCCTTGCGCACGGGTACGGCGGCGGCCTCGACGGCCAGCGGTGCTCTCGTTCGGTCACCCATTGCGGCCCTCGGTGGTGGTGGACGTGGGAAGCGTATCGCGGGGCGGCGCCGGCCGGCATCGACCCGCCCGGAGCCTAGCCTAGCAGAAGCAGGAGCTCATCGATGTCCGGCGGCTTGGCGAGGTGTGCGTCGAACCCAGCCTCGACCGAACGTTGAACGTCCTCGGCGCGCGCGTAGCCGCTCAGGGCCACCAGCCGCACTCCGCGCTGACCCCGCTCCCGGACCGCCCGGGCCAGCTCGTAGCCATTCATGCCCGGCAGCCCGATGTCGCACAGCACCACCTCCGGAAGCTCCGCCCCCACCTTCTCCAAGGCGCTGGCGCCGTCGTGGACCACCTCGGCGTCGTGGCCGAGCATGCGCAGGATATCGGCCAGCGACTCGGCCGCGTCGGCGTTGTCGTCGACGACCAGCACCCTCCGGCCTCCTCTGGCGGCCGGGGGCGGACCCCGGGCCGGCGCCGGCTCGGCCGCCGCGTCGAGCGTGGGGAGGCGCACCACGAACTCCGCGCCCCGCCCCACCCCGGCGCTCCCGGCGCGCACCTGGCCGCCGTGGAGCTCCACGATGCCCTTCACCAGGGCCAGCCCCAGCCCGAGCCCGCCCTCGCTGCGGTCGAGCGTCCGCTCGCCCTGGACGAAGGGCTCGAAGAGGTGGGGGAGCAGCGCGGCGTCGATGCCGGCGCCTGAGTCCTGCACCCGGATCTCGGCCTGGCCCCCAGCGACCCCGAGCGACAGCAGCACCTGGTCGCCGCGCCGGCTGAACTTGAGGGCGTTGTGCAGCAGGTTCACCAGTACCTGGTTGATACGGGTCGGGTCGGCGTCGACGAGGACCCGCTCGGGCGGGACCGCGATCCGGAGGGCGACCCCGCGCTCCTGCAGCGGGGCGCCGATCTCCTCGGCTGCCCGGGCCACTGCCTCCCG
>Ga0335069_10006061_pt1 | contig 17655 bp, 15 predicted proteins | sample Lox_Sample_11_FD_206714 | JGI IMG/M metagenome (GOLD analysis project Ga0335069, IMG submission 206714) | Soil microbial communities from Loxahatchee National Wildlife Refuge, Florida, United States - Lox_Sample_1.1 | ecosystem: Environmental > Terrestrial > Soil > Wetlands | place: USA... | reverse complement strand
TCCGCGCCGGGGCCCTCCAGCAGCAAGGTCCCGGCGACCGCCCCGGTCCGGGTCCGGGCGAGCAGGATGTGCTCCGGGCGGGCCGCGGCGAACCAGCGCGCCCAGCCGGGGAAGGCAGCCGCCTCGAACGCGCGCACGGCGGGCAGGTCGCCGGCGGCCGCCTGGGTAATCGTGGCACCGGTCCTGACGGCGCGCGCGGCAGCGCCCGGCGGCGCGCGGTAGCCCGTCAGGTCGGTCACCAGGTCCAGGGTGTCACGGGTGTGCCGCCAGCCGCGCGAGGCGAAGAAAGCCACCGCGGCGGGCAGGTCGCGCGGCACTCCCGGCCAGATGTACCCAGCGCCTCCGCTGCCCGCGGTCACGTCGGCGGCAGAGCCCGCGCGCAGCTGCTGCAGGGCCGCTTCCAGCAGGGCGGTGCCGATCCCGTGGCGCTGGTAGCCGGGCTGGACCAGGATCAGCGGGATGCTCCCGGCCCGGTCGAAGGCCACGAACCCCGCCGGGAGGGGCCCGGCCTGCGCGACCAGGCCCTCGCCGAGCTGCCCGATGCCGGCCGGCAGCACCGGCCAGAACGGCGGCATCGCCGCCTGCCACAGCTGCCCCGCCCACGCCCGGTCCGTCGCGGCCGCGAAAGGCCGGATCTGCCAGCTCACACCGATCATCATCCCACCGGATCCGGTGCGGCACTCGATGCCCGGCACGGGCGCGGTCCGGGCCCGCCGCGACGATCAGGCCTGCCACGCCATACCGCCGGGCGGCGAACCCGGCTCCATGTACTGAGCGCGATCGGACCACTGGCACGGCGTTACGCCCGATCGCCGAATCGGTACCTCTGTGACGTCACGCGGTGGCGTTCGGCGCGGCTCACAGATATCCCAGCTATGCGCTACTTGCCGCGCCGGTGACGGGTCCCGGGTGCATAGGAAAAAGAAGCGCCAGGAGCACGCGTCCGTCGCGAGAAGCTGGCGAAGCGGATGAACTCATGGCCCGGGGACGTGGTCAGGCTGGGGATGGTGCTTGCCGGATGCGGCATGGGTGCCCGGCCATCAGTGGTTCTGCTAGTGCCGCCTAGTGGTAACCGGCGCGTCAAGGCTCGGTGCTCCGCTCTGCTAGGAACAGATCCTCGTAGCACAGCTCCAGAACCCCCTGTCGCTGCGGGTGCGGAGGATGGCTGCCCCTCGGCGAGGTTCTCCCTGATCTGCCGGAGCTTATCCAGGACGTCCTCGGCCGGCAGGGGACCGAGACCGGTGTAGTAGTCCTCGAGGGGCCGGGCCCGGGTCCCCCGCTGCCCACCTGCCGGTCTGCCCGGCGATGAGGCCGGACACGGCCGCCTCAAGCAGATTGCGCCGCCGGAGAAACACTGAGCCAGGCCGCCTCACCTCCGGACGCCAGCGTCCCCGCGGCGGCCGGTACCACGCCGGGCCGTTTGTCCGGCCCGCGCAGGACCGCATACGGTCCAGATCACCAAGCCTGCTGACCGGAGGAACCCATGCGGACAATCAGCATCCAGGCCGACGGCGGTCCCGGCGGCAACGACGACGTGATGCGCGGCGCGCTGCGCTACATCGTGACAACCATGCCCGTCAGCGACAAGGGCTTCAAGTTCGACGGCGGCCTTCACGACGGCACCATCGTCAATCACCGCGTCTCCGGTGAGTGGGTGGTCAGCTTCCGGCCGATCGGCGACGACGCGTCCCGCCGCCGCACCTCCACCGACCCTGACGTCGTGGTGCAGGCGATTATCGACCGCAAGCACAGCGGCTGAGGAGGAACGCCCGCGAGCACGACGAGACCGCCGCGGTCAAGCCGCCCGGCCAGCGCGGGCCTTTGTGCTGGCCGTCAGGATCCCGGTCGTCGGCTTACTTCCTGCCGTCGATGCTGAAATGTTCGGCAGCCCGGTTCGCCGGGGCGGCTCCTGCGACGTAGGCGGCGATGCGGGCGGCATGACGGTCCAGGCTGCCCCGTGCCCGTAATCGCGGAGCCGGGTATCAGGGATCCTCCGGGTACCCAGCCCCCGCATCGTGATGTGAGCCATGGATCAAGATCTGGACGGGGAGGCCGCCAATTGGCGGCGTCCCGGTGCACGCTTGAAACTGGAGAGGAGGGCGATGGCAGGCGGCCGCATTGAAGGCGCGGGACTACGCGGCATCATGCGGCTGACCTGGGTTGAGGATCATCTGGCGCACATCTTGGAACATTGCGGGACCGACGAGCCCGCCGGCGCGTGGACCGGCCTGGCCTGCCAAGATCACGGCCTGGCGCTGGGCGGCGACGTGGACGACGCGGCGCTGCGGCGGCTGTCCGCCTACGGCGCGATCGCCGACCTCATCTGGGAACCACGCCCGGAACTGGCCGCCGAGCACGGCCGGCTGCTTCAGGCCGCGATCCAGGCTGCGCAGGACGGGAAGCCGAACAGGGGGGAACAACTGTGGCAGCAGGTCCAGGCGATCTGGTCGCTGGCCTGGTCCGCGAACTATGCGGCGCTGAAGTTCGTGCAGGACGCGGGCCTCAGCAGGTTCTCGCCGGTCAGGCCCCAGCGCTGGGTGGCCGCCTCCTTCGAGCACCACCGCGGCCCGCATGGCCGTCCGCATCCCCACGTCCACAACATCGTCATCACCACCCTGACGACCGGGGCCTGTTGAAGCGACCCAGCCATGGGGCCGGCGTAGCGGCAGGCCGGCATCGCAACAATGGGCCGATGCCACCCGGGCAGGCCGAGCAGCTGGCGCGCTATCCGGGCGGATCCGGCGCTGGCCATAGCCGGCGTGCGGACTGCAGCTGCCGGCCGGCTGCTGGCCAGGGCAACATCGGCCGCCGGCGGCGCAGGCGCTGCCCGATCAGCTACCGTGGCCCACCGTGCCCTGGCCGGGCCCGCCAAGGACCGGGAAGGCCAGCCATCGCAGGCCGAGATCCAGGCAATCCCGGCCGTCCCGGCAGACCGCAGGAAACTAACCCAGCCGCCCAACGCCCGTTCAGCCAGGCGCAGGGCCCGTGTCTGACAGCACGCGGCCTGGTAGACCTGTCAGGAACCAGCCACAAAGCACTACTGCCCCTGCCCTACTCAGTTCGCGGCATGCAGAATGCCCAAACCGAGATGACCAGCTTACGAAGGCATGAGCCAACAGGCGAGGCGGATATTGGTCCGCTGACCAGAATCAGCTATGGTCACTGAACGCGACGAGAACGTCAGGTTGCCATGTCCCCTATCGCCGAATCGGCGCGAGTGACCGGGCGCGGTAATGGCCGTTTTAGGATGCCCAGATTAGCCATTCTGGAGTGCAGGTTTTGCCCTGTGCGCAGTGCCGGATTTCGTGCGCCCGGTCATCTGCATTGGGGTGGTCAGCTGTGCTGGGCGAATCGGATTGTTCGCGGGTACGTCGGCGTGAGGGGATGCGTTTCGGTATCGCTTTTGCCTGGCTGGGCTGTACGGGAGCGGCGGGCCGGGGCTATGGTACGGGCGTGGGGGGCCTGGACCGGCCACCGAGGCTGGTGGCCTTCATGGTTTCCCGGCCATGCTGACGAGTTTCATTGGCCGGGGCGGGGCCAGTGCGCGAGGTCGCTGGCCTGCTGGAGGGGTATCGGCTGGTGACGGTGACCGGGCCGGGCGGTTCGGGGAAGACACGGCAGGCCGGGGCACCTCACCCGGCGGGTGGCGGACCGCTTCGCGGACGGGGTGTGGATGGCGGAGCTGGCTTCTGTACGGGATCCGGGCCAGGTTCCGCTGGCGGTGGCCACGGCGCTGGGGATAAGGGAACATCCGGGAGCACCAGCAGCCGACGCGCTGGCCCGGGTGCTGGCCCGCCAGCAGCTACTGCTCGTGCTAGACAACTGCGAGCAGGTGATCGATGCTGCCGCGGAGCTGTGCGGGGGGCTGCTGCTGGCTTGTGATGATGTGCGGGTACTGGCAACCAGCCGGGAGCCAGCGCCGCCGCATCCAGCAACTGCCGGTCAGACCGCTCGGAAACCCTGCATGACAGACATCGTCCCAGGCAATCGAACACCCAGCCGGCAAAACGCCCCAGACCCGTCGACCTTTTTCAGCAGGCTCCTAGTGCTAAGTTCCTTAAAGGGTGTATATAAAGCGGCGTCGGTAGAAACGGTGTTTAGGCTCGGGCCGTCCCCAGATCCAGGGCCGGGCGTGGGCGTTGAGCTGGGCGGTGGCCACCTGGGTGGCGTGGGCGATCTCATCGGGATCGGCGAAGGACTGCCCGGCCAGCGCCTGCCGCCGGAAGATCCGCCACCAGCCTTCCTGGAAGTTCAGCCAGCAGGCGCCCTTGGGGATGAAGGCGTGCCGGATGCGGGGATGGCCTTCCAGCCAGGCCCGGGTGCTCTTGCTGTCGTGGCTGGACAGGTTGTCCGTGATCACGTAGATCATGCCCTCGGGGTCAGCCTGCTCCTCCAGCTGGAGGAAGTCCTGGTAGAAGGCGCTGTTGCGGGACGCGGCGCACATGGTGATCGCCTGCCCGTCCCTGACGCGCAGACCGCCGTAGACCCAGGTCTTCTCCGGGCCGCGGGAGTACTCCAGCGGCGCCTTGATCCGGTGCCCGCCGGGCGACCAGCCCGGGGCCGGCGGGAAGGTGCGCGGGATCACGGGGCCGAGCTCGTCGGCGCAGATCACCGTGGAGCCGGCCGGCGGGGCGGTGTAGAGCTCCACGATGCGGGTCCTTTCAGTGCGGACTCCGGATCAGTGCTCGTCGCCCAGCTGCGGGTCCGTCGCCAGCGCACCTTCTCCGCCAGGAGAATCCGCCGGACCTGGCTGCGCCCCACGGCGATGCCGGCGTCCCGCGCCGCCCGGGCCAGGGTGTCCAGGGTCCACTGCGCCGGGCCGTCCTCATCATCAGCGGACAGCTCCCCGGCCGCATCACGGGCCAGCTGCCCCGGCGGCGCCGCGCGGGCCAGCGCGATGATGTGCGACCGCTGCGCCTCGGTGATCCGCCGCTTGCGTCCCGCGCCGGGCCGGTCGCCGAGCCCGTCGATGCCAGCGGCGTTGAACCGGTGCAGCCAGCGGCGCACCTTATTCTCATGGCAGCCGATCCTGGCCGCGATCGCCGCGACACCCAGCCCGTCCCAGCTCAGCGCCACGATCCGGGCCCGCTCGCTCCAGTCGGCCGGGGCATGCCGGGCGCCCGCGAGCCGACGGACCTTCCTCTCTTCGCCATCATCCTGCGGTGGACGCGCTCGCAAGAACTTCGGCACCGGACTCGCCTCCACGCACCTGGCCGACGCTCCCGCTGCCCATACTAATTTAACTACTCAAAAAGGAACTTAGCACTAGTGACTGGTGATGCCCCATCCGGTCCAGAATCCCGCGGGTTATTGCTCTGCGGGCACTAAAACCTTCATGATCATGAAAACTCGCACGCCTGTACGGATTCTGGATTACCACGGGCGCCTCTTAACTAGCCTTGAAGACGTCCTGTACTTCAGCTGCGTTTTGTCACAAAGTGCGGCTGGAGTGGTGAGCGCATAGCCGAAGTCGCATGAATACCTGGCGTCCCGGCAAATTTCTAGTTGTCCCCGTCTCCCGCGAATTGAAGCCAATACACATTCACCCCACTAGCACCGTTTCAACCATGCGTTACTTATTTCGCAGGATGGCCGGGGGAATCCCGAAATGCAGCCGTCATCTTTTACGGCTCGGATTGAGTATCACCGCACATCGCCATTGCCTCTGGATTAATGAAGGACGTTCCCGAGGGCCGTAGTTATGGATGAGTCGAGATTCCCTAGTCAGACCCGGCGACGCCGCCGCGGATCGTGGCTACGAGCGCTTGCGGGAACATGCGTGGCCGCCATTATGGCGTGCGGACTTGCGACGGTGGCAGGCAGCCCCGCCGCAGGGGCGTCAGGCCTCGTCTCCGTTCCCGCGGCGAGCGGGGCATGCTCGCTGCTCGCCGTCCGGGCGGAGGCCTCGTATAAGTTCTGCCTGAAGGCTGACCCAGTAGACCACCAGCGGGTGCAGTTGACATGGACCCCGCGCGCGTCGCGCGACAACCTCGCCATCTATAAGGGGACCAGTAAGGATATTCGTCAGGCCGTCTCGGCCGGTGCCGCCACGGGCACGAGCGCCACGGTGACCGACTTGGACAAAGGCACCACGTACTACTTCTGGCTCGTAGACGGAAAGCCTCCGAACGCGGTGTCGAACATGGCGTTGGCGCGGACGGCGGAGATCCCGGCGGGGACCCCGGGAACGCCGGCCGGGCTGACCGCGACTGCAGGTAACGCCCAGGTCGCCCTGAACTGGGACGCGCCCGCAAAGGGCGTCGGTTCGCCGGTCATCCGCTACAACGTCTACAAGGGAACCACGGCTGATTTCACCGCGACAGATCCGGCCGCCACGGTCAAAGACACCTCCGTCGTGCTGGGTGACCTGGTCAACGGGACCACGTATTATTTCCGGGTCAACGCGGTCAGCAAGTTCCAGGGTCCGGCGTCGTGCGAGGTCCCGGCCAACCCCGCGCCCGAAGGGCCGGGGGCGCCCACCGGGCTGACCGCCACCCGAGGCAACGGCCAGGTCACCTTGAACTGGGACGCGCCCGCATCGAACGGCGGCTCGGACGTCACCAGCTACAAGGTCTATGCGGGGACCACGGCTGATCTCACCGGGAGCGCTCCGGCCGGAAGCGTCACAGGCACCGTCGTTATCGTGAGAGGCCTGACCCGCGGGACCACGTATTACTTCCAGGTGACTGCGGTCAACGCCGTGGGTGAGGGTTCTCCGTCGGAGGAGGTGCCGGTCGTCGCGGTGACCGTGCCGGAGGCGCCCACCGGGCTGACCGTGACACCAGGCAAGTCGCAGATGACCCTGAAATGGACCCCGCCCGCGTCGGACGGCGGGTTGCCGGTCACCGGCTATGTCATCTACCAGGGGACCAGCCCGGGCGTCGGGACCGGTGCCCCGGGTGGCGGCTTGCTGGTCAGGACGACCAGCTACACGGTTACCGGCCTGACCAACGGGACGACATATCACTTCGGGGTGGCCGCGGTCAACGCCGTGGGTGAGGGCTCCCAGTCGGAGGAGGTGTCGGCCGTGCTGCCGCCTCCACCCACGCAGACCCCCACGCAGACCAGCACCCCGACGCCGACCGGGACGCCCGGGCCGTCTGCCTCCAGCTCGGCCCCGACGTTCGCCGCGCCGACCGGGCTGGCCGCGAAGCCGGACAACAGTCAAGTCCGGCTGTCCTGGACCGCGCTCGGGCCGGGCGGCGGCTCGTCGGTCATCGGCTACAAGGTCTATTTCGCCACCGTTCCCGGTGTACAGAACAGCGCCGCGCTCGGTACCACCAAGGACACTGACGCCATCGTGGCCGGCTTGACCAACGGCAAGAAGTACTGGTTCACGGTGACTGCCGTCAATGGCGCCGGGCACGAGAGCCCGTTTTCTGCCGAGGTCGCGGCCACGCCGACCAAGCTGGCCAGCGCGCCCGTAGTGAACCTGCCCTCGGGGGGGCTGCCGAAGCAGCTCGTCGCATTGCTGGCGGCTGTCGCGGCCGCGGTTGTCGCCGTGGCTGGCACGATGATCGCGCGCCGTTGGGGACGCCCCCGTCCACCGGAGCGTGGTCACCAGGCGCATTCCGATCAGCAGGCGGACGTGCCGACGGACATACGGGCCGTACCGGACACCTCCCGGCCGGACGTGATGGGCGTCCGTGAGACCGGACAGGAGCCGAGCCACATAGTTCGCCTCGAACCCCATCCCGGACTTGCCACCACCACGATCAAGGAGGGGCAGCCATGACGCCCACTGAAGAGAGCAGTACGCCCACCGCCCTGGATCTGCTGTTCGGCCCGGACATAGACGCGGCCAAGACCTTGGCCGACAAGATCTTGTCGCCCGGCGCCGGCCAGGACATCGGCCGCGCCCTGGGGCATCTCTCCGAGATGACTCAGAAGGCTGCCGCGCGGGAAGCGGCGACCACCGTCGCCGCCCTGCTGAAGGTCGATCTGACCGGTGTGCTCGTGCGCGGATGGCGCGAGCACCGGGACATCATCTCCGCCGCCCGGCGGACGCTGGCCGCACCCGGCAGCACCGAAGTGGTCAGCATGTCCACGCACGAGGTCACGCTGGAGCAGCGGCCCTCCATCGGCGTCCTCGTGGACGGTCAGCAGGTGGCCACCCTCGAGCTCGGCTTGTCCATCGTGTTCGACGTCGATGCCCTGGTACTCGGAATCAGCGGCGGCCGGCTCGTCGCCGTCCACTCCGGTAACTGCGACATCACCGCCACCCTGGCCGTTCAGGGTACCGACCTGTTCGTCAGGAACGCTCACCTCGAACTCCCCGGCGTCATCTCGTTGCGGCGGGGAATCAGGCTCTTGCCAATCAGCGCATACCCATCGGGCGGGTACACGGGCAGCGAACCCAGCGGCGGCCAGTACACGGGCAGCGGGTACCAGGCGAGTGAATACCCAGCGGAAGGGGACGATGCTTCAGCGTCCTGGTGGCTGGGCGCCAGATCGGTCCCTCCGCAGAATCAAAGGGCCTGATGCGCTCCGGAGCTAGACGCTGACGGGGCCGCCAGGACGGCTTCGTCGTAGGTAGCGAGGGGCAGGTCGGGGAAGATCCGCTGGTTCCAGTCCTGGGTGGCGGTGAAGACCTCCCGGGCATAGGGCAGGAAGACGATGCGCTCGCCGGTGCCGAAGGCGCGCACGTCGACCTGGTCGCGGTACTTCTCCGGCACGGCCCGCAGGTGGTGGTGCTTGTAGCGCTCGGGGTGCAGGTCGATGTCCATCTGGACACGGCGCAGCGCGGCTAGGTACCTGGTGATGTCGGCCTCGCTGACATCGTCGCCGGTGCCCAGGAAGCCGACCATGAAGGTGGCGTCGAGCACCTTGCGGAAGCCGAACGCCTCGGCGATGTAGAGCGGGCCCCGAACAGGGTGGCCGCCGGCACCTGGCGGTCCAGCAGCGTGTCGAGTCGCTCATTGGGCGGCCCCTGGAAGGTGAGGCTGACGTCCTCCGGCGCCAGCACGGTCTCCAGGGCCTGCACGGTGGTGAAGTGGCTGCCGGAGTGGTAGCCGACCCCGATCGGCACCCCGGCCAGGTCTTCGGCCCGGCGTACCGGCGACTCGGGCGGGACCACGATGGCGCACGGCGCCACCGAGTAGGCCGCAGTGACGAGCGCCGGCCCGCTGGCCCGCGGCGGCGTCCGTGGCCCAGTGACAGGCGCAGCTGATGTTGGCGCCGCCGCGCCCGGCTCCGAAGGTCTCGAAGGCGCCGGACCTGAGCTGGCCGCCTCGTCCCGTCCTTCGGCCGGTACCCCGTAGTCGCCTTCCGGCAGGAAGGTGCTGGCCGGTCAGCGGCACTGCGGAACCTTGTTGGGTTCCAGAACTCGGCCGCCGTTCCTGACCTTGGCTTCTATGCGGCCCGCTCGTATTCGCTGATGAGGCCGCCGAGGATGGGACGGCGCTTGATCTGCTTCTGGGTGAGGTCCGCGACAGGGTGGTCGGGGCGGGGCGGGTGGAGATGCCGGCTGCGGTGGGGGGCGGCGTCCGTTGTAGTGGGCGCGTACTGGGCCAGGACCAGCCGCAGATGCCGCTGGCCGAAGATCAGCATCCGGCCGGTGGCCTCGGTCCGGGCGCCGAGCACGAACCTTTCCGGGTATGCGTTCGCTCTTGGGCTTCGGGGCGGGATCTTCACGGCGTCGATACCGGCGCCGGCCAGGACTGCGTCAAATGATGCGGTGAACTGCCCGGCGCAGTCTCGGACCAGGAACCGGAAGTCCGCGGCGCGATCACCCAGGTCCATCAGGAGGTTGCGGATCTGCTGTGCGGTCCGGGGGCCGTCCGGGTTGGCGGTGATTCCGAGGATGTGCACGTAGCGGGATCCGACCTCGATGACGAACAGGCAGTACAGGCGCTGCAGGGTCACCGCGCAGTCGACGTGGAAGAAGTCGGTGGCGAGCATCGTCGATGCCTGGGTGTGCAGGAACTGCCGCCACGTGGTGCCGGTGCGCCGTTGCGGTGCCGGGGGATCCTCACGACCGGCTTGCCTCAATCGGGTGTGCGGTCGTCGCCGACGCGTCCCAGGAGATCGTGAAGCAGATCAACCCGATCTGCACGCTTCATGTCGATGGCGCGGAGTGCCTCGCGGCCGCGCCGAACGGCGGTTCACGTTCGCGTTGTGGTCGCGGAGCGCCGCCGCGGGGTAGTTGGTGTCAGGCCACGGCGCACGAGGGCCGGTCCGGGCGTTAGGGGCGCTGGGTTTACGATCACGCCGTGACGGAACTCATGCTGGTCGCTATCGACTGGTCGGGCCGCTTGGATGACAGGGGCCGGACCACGTGGATGGCCGTGATCGAGGACGGCGTGTTCCGCCGCTTGGAGAACGGCCGGTCGTGGCCGGAACTCCGCGATGAACTGATCCGCCTGCGTGGCAGGTCCCGCCGACTGGTAGCTGGCCTTGATTTCGCGTTCGGTTTCCCGCAGTGGTACGCGACAGCAAACGGCTGGACGTGCGGCCGGGATATCTGGCGCGCTGCATACCGCGACGGCGAGTCGTGGCTTGCCTCGGCCGCCGGGCCGTTCTGGGGACGGACTACCAAACGCCCGCAGCAGCCGGGAGATCCGCTGCGCCGGACCGAGCAGGCGATTGGCGGGTCACCACGGTCAGTCTTCCAGATCGGTGGCGCGGGCGCGGTCGGCACCGGCTCGATCCGCGGCATGCGGGTACTTCACGAGCTCACCGAGGCCGGGTTTACCATCTGGCCCTTCGAGCCAGCGGGCGATGCGACCATCATCGAGATCTACCCTCGCCTGTTCACCGGGAAGGTGGTGAAGTCATCGGCCCAGGCGTGCCTCCGACATCTCAACGCGCACTATCCAAAGGACGAGCTGCCCGATCTCTTCCGCGGAATGGCGGCGGCAACGGAGGATGGGTTCGACGCGGCAGTATCAGCGCTGGAGATGTCGCGGGCACGCGACGCTCTGCGCCGGCTGCCGGATGGCGACGACACCGACCGCATCGAGGGACGGATCTGGACGCATCTGCCGTGACACCGATCGTCGATCGCGCAGCGTGAGCGCCCTCAGGGCCTATGCGGTGATAGATCGCCGAATCGGCGCGGTATGTGTCAAGCTCTGCCGACCGTACTTGATCACGCTTATTCACCAGTTCTGTGCGCTTGATCATGCATGACTACGCCCGTCCCGGTGACGGGTTTCCTCAGCTCACGGACCACCAGGGTATTCATGCCAGCCAAGGATCGCGCGTGTTCCCTCAAGCGGGCTTGGCGCCCAGACGATACTGTAGCAACCGAAGGCTGGCTTCGATCCACCCTGCCGCACGCCGGCGTCCGCCAGCATTTCGCGCAGTTGTGCGGCCCGAATACTTCGCACGATGCTGGTCCGGACTCCAGACCGGCATCGCGGTGTCAAGGCCGACTGCTGTGACGGTCTTGCCTGATCATCATCGGCCCGTCCTCACCGGAACCGGACACCGGCGAGGAGCTTGAGGAACGCCACGCGATCGGCTTGCTGGGCGGCCCTTACCCCGGATGTGTCTTCGAACACGAACACCACGGCTGTTTGCTTGTGCGTCGTAGCCGCGGTCAGCATGTAGACGCCTCCCTGCGATGGGCAGGTCATGCCGATCAGCGAGGCCGCTGCCCCGCCGATCGTTACTGGCTGGTCGATCTGGGGTGCGGCCGGGCACGGAACCTGGGCGGCGGCCCGTGCGATGGCCGTTGCGTAGCCGGCCAGGCTGAGCGGCATGGGTGCTGCGAACGTCGACGCCGCGACGTAGCGCGGCCCGCGGAAGACGTCTACGCCAGCCTTCGCAGGGCCCCGGCTGCCTGGCCCGTCCCATGGCTGCGCTCCCCGGCCGGACCAGCCCGCGGGCAGCGCCATGGTGTAGCCGTAGTGCGGGGAGCTGAAGACGCGGGCCGCCGCGCTGGCGCCGGAGACGGCTGGTCGTGTCGGTGCTGCACTCGGGGGACCGGTTGCGGGCGATGAGCAGCCGGCCAGGACGCCGGCGGCGATAAGGGTGCAGGCCGCCAGCGCAGGGCCGGCATTCCGAGCCCGGCGGCAAGCGTATCCCGCTGCAGCGTACAGGTGCGTTGACATGAGATCTTCTCTCAACCATCGCTAGTACCTGGAACCAGGGCCGGTGGGCGATATCGGAGAGGACTCCGCCGTCCATGTCCTTCGGGTCCGCGGCGCCCAAGCCGCCTGGATCGGTCAGGTCGGTCGGGTCCGCTGGCCGGTTAATGCCGGCGTTGGCGACGGTCGCCGCCACGCGATGATTGCTTGTGGCGGCGACCGGTGCTGTTCTGCGTGCGTGGCTGCGGCTATGGCTGGAGCGACTGGATGAAGAGATCCAGGTGGTTGGGAACGGCCGTGGTCTGCGACCAGACGAGCTGCCAGCGGCCGTCGCGCCGCTCCCACAGGTCGGTCGTCCACCCGTCATGCTGGACCGTCTGGCCGTAGGCGACCACCTTGAACGTCAGCTTGAGGCGTGCGACCGCGCTGTCGCCGTGCACGCGCACGCTGATCGGCTCGATCGGCTTGATCGTCACGAAATCGACTCCGCCGCCGATGTTGGCCAGATCGTCTGCACGCGTCCCGGCTCCGCCGGTCGGGTCGATCAGCTGCAAATCGGGGGCGAGCAACGCGGCCGCGGTGTGCGTGTCGGCGTCAACCTCAGCACGGAGCAGAGTCTGCTCGGCGGTACGAACCTGATCGGCCGCCGATCTCCCGGTGCCCGCGTTGGCACTCGCGGTTGCGTACGCCGCTCCGGCAAGTACGAGGACCGCGGCGGGCAACGCGATGAGGTAGGTGATTCTCGCGCGTTTCATGAACTCTCCCCTTCGTCCAAGACACAGATCGCGGCTGAGATCCGTTCGAACGGAACGTCCGCCCGTGCGTACACGTCGGACACGACCTCATCAGAGGCTGCTTCGATGAGGCAGAAGAACGACTCGTCGTTCGGCACGATCGTTGCGCTCAGGCAGCGGACGGGCTCCCCGGCCCGCTTCATCTCCGCGACGATCTGCCGGATGCGGGCGATCGAACTGCTCAGCTGCGGGACGTCGCGACCAGGCCTGTAGTGCTCGACCAGGAATGCCTGGCGTGGCTCGAGGCACTGTTCGCGTGTCATGGCACGACGCTAGGCGTGGGCACGCGAACGCGAATCGGGCGTTTCCCTACGTTCTTCCCTCACTGTTTGCGGGATTGCCCGCCATCCGCGCGCCGAGTTCGGCCCGTGAGTGGATGCCCAATTTGCGGTAGACGCGCGCAATGTGCGCCTCGACCGTCTTCTGGCTCATGAACACCGCGCGGGCGATCTCCCGGTTCGTGATGCCCGCCGCGGCCAGCTCGGCAACGCGCCGCTCCGTCGCCGTCAGTTCATCCGGCGCGCGGCGCCTCGGCCCGGTCACGTCGAGCTCGGCGCGGGCCCGCTCCGCCCACGGCACCGCGCCCAGCTGCTCGAAGATCGCAGCGGCCTGCGCGAAGGCGTCAGCTGCCGCTCGCCGCTGCTTGGCCCGGCGAAGCAGGCGGCCCTTGGTCAGCCACGTCCAGCCGAGCTCGAGGGGCAGTCGCGCTCCGGTGCCGGGGTCCAGGGAGCCGAGCGCCTCCAGGGCGCCGCGCAGGTCTCCCTCCGCCGCCAAGACGATCGCCCGCGTCCGCGGCAGCGTCACATCGATCCATGGACGCGGGAAGGTCCGTCCCCGGTGCTCCAGCCGGGCCAGCGCTTCCCCGGCGCGGTCGAGCTGGCCGAGCTGGACGAGCAGCTCGGCATGGAATGGCTCGGTGCGATCGAGCAGGCCGTCGCTGATGCCGATCTGATCAAGCAGCCGCCCCATGCGCGACACCGCGTCGTCGGCTGCGCGGTACTCGCCCGCCGCGAACTCCACGAACCCGAGCACGCTCAGCAGCACCGCCGCCCACCACGATTTCTGCGCGTGCGCGGTCCCGGCGAGGAGCGGGACAAGCGTCTGCCTGGCCCGGTCGAACCGTCCGCGGTAGGCATCCATCAGCGAGCGCCAGGCAAACGGGTAGGCAAACCTGCCGCTCACCTCGAGCCGCTCTTCGATCGTGTCGCAGCTTTGCTCGATCAGCCGCATGGCGAGGTCGCAGCGACCCGCGTGAAACTCGGCCAAGGCCAGGTAGCTGAGGCGTTCCGTTGCGTGCGCCTCATCGCTATGATCGCGCGCCCAGACCGCTTCGCGGGCGTGACGTTCGCGGGTCGCTTCGAGATCGTCGGTGCACTGAAACCAGATCAGCGGAACCGGGTGAGGGTAGGCCGAAGGCCCGGCGCGCTCCTCCAGCGCCAGGCCCCGCCGCATCAGGTCGGTCCTCGGCGGGCGTCCCAGCAGCAGATCCAGCAGGCACAGGTCAATCAGCAACGACGAGAGGACCAGCGGATCCCGCTCGCCGTCCACGTGTCCCACCGCCCGTTCAGCGTGCTGCAATGCGCGGGCCGGATTGCCTGGCACCGTGATCAGGACGAGCCGCGCGGAGATCCGCGCGCTCAACGGCGGGTCGCCACCGGCTACCTCGAGAGCCTGCTCCAGGTAGCTGGTCGCCAGCGGGATCGACCCGTCATCCCACTCGACCTCGGCCAGCAGCTGGAGCCGCTCCGCCTGCAACGCGGGCGGCAGCCCGTCCATCTCCATGCTCTCAGCGAGCCGCCGGGCATCGGCCACATCCCCCGTCCGCAGCAGCGCCGCGGCCTGGCTCAACCTCCGCCGGACCAGCGACTCGCGGTTTGCCGCCGGGGTGAGCCGGCAGGCGGCACCGAACAGTTCGGCCGCCGCGTCGAACGCGCCGCGCAGGACGGCTTGCCGGGCGGCCCCCTCGATCTGTACCGCGACGGACTCGTCGGCATCGGTGAGGCTCTGGGCAAGGTGGCGGGCACGTTCCTCCGCATCGCTCACGACCTCAGCCAGTCGGCGGTGAAGGGCGCGGCGGCGTGCCTCTGACACCGAGGCGTAAACGGCCGACGCGAGGAGCGGATGAGTGAAACGGATGCGCCCGTGCTCGGTCACGAGCACGCCCGCGTCCTCAGCCTCGGCTATCGCAGCCCCGCCATCCGGCTCATCTGGCAGCGCGGTCACGACTGCACCGGCGGTCGGCCGCGACAGCGCCGCCGCCACCAGGACCGCTTCTCGCGCCGCGCCGGAAAGCGCGCTGACCCGTCCGGCCGCCAGCTTCTGCACGCTCTGCGGCACCGGAAGCGGGCCATGGTCGCCCGGATCAGCCGCAGCGCCTCCTATGGCCCGCGCGATCTCGATCGCGAAGAATGGATTACCGCCCGAGGCCTCCGCGATCCGCGCGATCACCGGGCGCGCCGGCGACGTGCCGAGGCGTTCGCGCACGATGTGATGCAACGACGCGAGCGAAAGCGACCCCAGCACGACGTGCTCAAACGCGTCCGGAGGCAGCGCCCGGTCCAGCTCGAGCGGCACGTCGGCCGCACCCTCGCTGCGCCTGGTGACGAACAGCCGCAGCTGGGCCGGCAATCGGCGTGCCGCGAACTCCAGCGCTCTTCGGGACGCCAGGTCGACCCACTGCACGTCGTCGATCGCCACCAGCACCGGCTGCTCGCCGGCGAGCTCGGTAAGCACCCCGACGACGGCGGTCGCCACGGTCCTCGGATCGGCCGGCTCACTGCTGGTGACACGCAGCAACGCGCCGGCCAGCGCCAGCTCCTGCGGATGCGGGAGCTGCGCACGAGCCTCGTCGAACGCCGGGCCGACGACGTCCGCCAGGGTCGCATAGGAGAGCTTCGCCTCGCTCTCGGCGGGCCGTGCCCGCAGCACCCGGTACCCACGAGCCTCGGCCAGGCGAACAGCCTCGAACCAGACCGTCGACTTCCCGATGCCAGCCTCGCCTTCAACGAGCAGCGCCCGCGGGCCGCGGGACACGGAATCAAGACACGCGGACACCACCGCGATCTCCCGCTCGCGGCCGATCACCCCCCCTAGACGGGAGATCGCACCAGTCACGACAGCAGGCTACGTGCGCCGCCCGCCCCCGTCCACCTGCGCATCTGCCCAGCGGGCAGGCCGAGCCCGACATGCCGGACGACTTCACCATGGCTTCGGCCCATGACCATGCGCAGATCCAAATCACGATGCATCGCACAAACTCACTGTCAACATGCATGAGCGGACGCGCCATATCACGCGGACACGCAGATCGACCAGATCGGCACCGTCCCGATCTTGATCGACGTCAAGCACGTCCGGATGCAGCATCGGTTCGCGTGCGTCCTGGCGTCGCCGTGCGTGACCGCCGCATGGTGGGGGCAGCTCCGCCCCGCGGCCGTTACCACCAGACGGAGCTGCCCCAGCGCCTATGGCGCTACCGGGCGGCGCCCGCGACATAGGCGGCGACAATGTAGGTAGCGTGCCGGTCCAGGCTGCCGCGGGCCCTGTCGTAGCGCATCGTCGTGCGCGGATCAGCATGCGAGGCGGCCTCTTGCACGTCACGCAACGGGACCCCGGCGTCCAGCGCGGCCGTGATGAACGCATGTCTGAGCGTATGGGGCGTGACGGCCTTGGTGATCCCGGCGCGCCGCGCGACCTTGCGGACGACCCGTCCGGCGCCGTGCCGGTCCAGCCGCCGCCGGTCCGCGGCCAGGAACACCGGCCCCTCGGTGCGCTCGGCAATGGCCAGGTCGATCGCCCGGGCGGTGCGCGGCGCCAGCGGGATGGTGACGATCTTGCCGCCCTTGCGGGTGATCGTCAGCGTGCGATGCCCGCGTTCCACGCCAGGTGCTCGATGTCGGCGCCGGTGGCCTCGGAGACCCGCAGCCCGTTCAGCGCGAGCAGCGAGATCAGCGCATGCTCGGGCGGCGGGCCGAGCCCGGCGGCGACCAGCAGCGCGCCGAGCTCATTACGGTCCAGCGCGATGGCGTGGGACTCATAGTCCACCCGCGGACGGCGGACGTGCGCGGCGGGTGAGTGCTCGAGGAGTTCCTCTTCGACGGCGTACTTGTAGAACCCGGCGATGGTGCACAGCCGGCGGGTGACTGTGGCACGGGCCCGGCCCCTAGCCTCCAGCTCACGGGCGAAGGATTCGATGTCGGCGCGGCGGACGGCGAACAGGTTCAGGGAGCGGGCGCGGCACCAGGTGGCGAATTGGCGAAGGTCCAGGGCGTAGGCGTCGCGGGTCAGGCCGCGGTATCCGGCCAGGTACCCGGCGAGCGCGAGCCGTTCGGGGTCGGTGAAGGCGGGCTGGATCGTGGCGAGTGCGGTGGATGGGGCGGCAGTGGTCATCGGGCACCTCCCGGCCGGGCTGAGACCCGGAAGGGCTGGGTCAGCTGCGGGTCCCAGCGATTGAGCGGAAACTCACCGTAAGCCGTCTGGCCTAGTTACGCTATGCCACCGATGAGCGCGCGCCGGGAGCACGTCAAGCCTCCATGAAATGCTCCGGATCGCCGATTCGGCGCGGTCGGCAATTTGGTGCGCCGACGGGGGATGCCGCGCGCCGACCAGCCGGTTCTGTGGCGGTTCGGGTGACCTGCTGTCTGCGGGCCAGGCGATTCCATTCTGCATGCCTGATCGTGGTGCCCGGATGGACCTGGGCGATTAGAGGCGGTCAAAGAAGTCGATGATCGTCTGCACCGCGGCCGGGGTGATCAGGTGCCCGGTGCCGGGCAGCACCGCGAGCTCGCCTGCCTGAAGCGCATGGTAGGCGGCCGCACCTTCCTCGATTG
>Ga0335069_10006060_pt1 | contig 17655 bp, 11 predicted proteins | sample Lox_Sample_11_FD_206714 | JGI IMG/M metagenome (GOLD analysis project Ga0335069, IMG submission 206714) | Soil microbial communities from Loxahatchee National Wildlife Refuge, Florida, United States - Lox_Sample_1.1 | ecosystem: Environmental > Terrestrial > Soil > Wetlands | place: USA... | reverse complement strand
GTCCCGTTCAGCGTAGAGTGAGAGTCCCGGATACACCTCGATCTCCATGTCACTGCTGCTTAGCTGCCAGTCCGTCAGCAAAGCCTACGGCGCCGCACCGTTGTTCGAACGGCTCTCGTTCGGGCTCTTCGAGGGCGACCGCGTCGGCCTCGTCGGCCCGAACGGCAGCGGCAAGTCGACGCTGCTGAAGATTCTCGCCGGGCACGAGGCACCTGACGAGGGCATCCGGTCGGTGCGCAAGCTGCTGCGGCTCGGCTACGTACCACAGGACCCGAGCTTCCCATCGGATCAGACGATTGAAGACATCGTCACCGCCGCACTCGACGACGCCGCGCGTGATACCGATGATCGCCACACCAGGGTCGGCGCGGCGCTGGCCAAAGTCGGCTTCCCCGACGAGCAGCAGCGGGCGGGAACGCTGTCGGGCGGCTGGACCAAACGGCTGGCGATCGCCTGCGCCTTGGTGCACGAGCCCGACCTGCTACTGATGGACGAGCCCACCAATCATCTCGACGTCGAGGGCATCTTGTGGCTGGAGAAGCTCCTCCGCATGGAAGCGCTGGCGTTCCTGGTTGTCAGCCACGATCGCTACTTCCTCGAGAACGTCGCCAACCGCATCATCGAGCTGAACCGCTGCTACCCCGCCGGCTTCTTTGACACCCAGGGCAACTACAGCGACTTCCTCGAGAAGAAGGATGAGGCGCTGCGGAATCAAGAACGATATCAAGCGACGTTGGCCAACCGCGTGCGGCGCGAGGTCGAGTGGTTGAAACGCGGACCGAAGGCGCGCACCCGGAAGTCCGGGGCGCGCATACAGGATGCAGCGGACCTGAAGGATGAGCTCGCGACGGTCACTACTCGACTGGCAACGCGAACGGTACGTCTCGAGTTCAATGCGTCAGATCGGAAAACCAAGCGCCTGCTCGTCGCTGAGGGAATCGAGAAGCGTTTCGGCGCACGGACGGTGATTCGCGGTCTCAGCCTGACGCTCTCGCCCGGTCTGCGGCTCGGCGTCCTCGGCGCCAACGGCAGCGGCAAGAGCACGTTGCTGCGCCTGCTCGCGGGTGATGAACCGCTCGACCTCGGCACCATCGAGCGTGCCGAGGGCTTGCGCGTCGTCTACCTCGATCAACATCGCGAGCAGATCGATGCGGCGGCGACGCTGCGGCGCACGCTGGCACCCCAGGGGGATCAGGTGGTGTATTGCGACCGTCCGTTGCACGTCATGACCTGGGCCAGGCGCTTCCTCTTCACAGCCGAGCAACTCGACATGCCGATCGCCCAGCTTTCCGGTGGCGAACGAGCGCGTCTGGCAATCGCCCGCCTCATGCTGCGCCCCGCCGATGTGCTGATTCTCGATGAGCCCACGAACGACCTCGACATCCCGACGCTCGAAGTGCTGGAAGAGAGCCTGCTCGAGTTCCCGGGCGCGGTGGTGCTCGTTACTCACGACCGCTTCCTGTTCGACCGTGTGTCGACCGTTGTGTTGGCCCTCGACGGTATGGGCGGCGCGGAAGTCTTTGCCGACTACCAACAATGGGAGGACGCGCAGCGGCGGCGGACCGTTGGCCTAGAAAGACCCGCCGCCGCAGAGCCTCCGACAAAGCCGGCGCCGAAAGGTGTCAAGCGCTTATCGTACAACGAGCAACGCGAGTGGGGACAGATGGAGACTGCGATCCTCGCCGCAGAACAGGAGCTCGAAGCCTGCCGCGTTGCCGCCCATGATCCGTCGATCGCGGCGGACGCGGTGGTCCTGCAAGAACGCTACACCGCGTTGCAGGCCGCACAAGCGCAGGTTGATCGCTTGTATGCGCGCTGGGCGCAGCTGGAGGAAAAGCAGAGCTGCCAACAATAGGCATGCAACCCTCAGCCTGGGTGGCGCCGAAGCCGAGAAGCGGCGAGCTGTCACCAACCCGCGCAGCGGACAAGAGATCACCATTGAGCATATGCTGCCTCCTCCGCCACAAGGTCGTGTGGCTGCAATGAGAGAGCACCAGCGCGCGTCGCGATGCGTGTCGTCCCTGGTGCGTCCGCCGTTTTCGCAGCGCTCTTCGGCGAGAAGGCACGCTCCCAGGTCGAGCCCTTGGGCAACTCGCCCGCCGGCCTCGCGCAGTCGGTCACGTCTTCATCCCCTCGGTAGCGGAAAGCGGCTGCACAGTTCGCGCACGGCCGCGGCCGTCGCTCCGCGGCGGCGCTGGTCGTCGGGATGACGTAGCACGTCGCTGATCCACACCGCGATCTGTTCCATCTCCGCGCCGCCCATGCCACGCGTTGACAGCGCCGGCGTGCCCAGGCGGATGCCGCTGCACACGGCGGGTGGTTTGGGATCGTAGGGGACGGTGTTCTTGTTCACCACGATGCCGGCTTCTTCCAGTAGGTTGGCCGCCACCTTGCCGGTGAGATGGAGTGGGCGCAGATCGACGAGCATGAGGTGATTCTCGGTGCCCCCGGAGACCAGGCGTAAGCCGCAGCGCATCAGCGCTGTCGCAAGCGCCCTCGCGTTGTCGAGCGTGCGCCGCTGCACTGCGTGAAAGCTTTCGCTCATCGCCTCCTTGAACGCTACGGCCTTGGCGAAAATGGTGTGCATGTGCGGCCCACCTTGGATACCGGGAAATACCGCCTTGTCGATCGCAGGCCCGAGTGCGGCGCGGCAGAGAATCAAACCGGCGCGTGGACCCCGCAGCGTCTTCTGGGTCGTCGTCGTGACCACATCGCAGTGCGGCACGGGGTCCGGATGGATGCGCCCGACGATCAGGCCGGCGATGTGTGAAACGTCGGCGAGCAGATGGGCTCCCACGTCGTCAGCGATTTGCCGCCAGCGCGCGAAGTCCCAGAGGCGCGGGTAGGCGGTTGCGCCGGTAACGATGAGTTTCGGTCGCACTGCGCGCACCTGCGCGGCGATGCGATCGAGGTTCAGCACCTCCGTGTCGGGATCGACACCGTAGTGAACGAAGCGGTACCAGCGCGCCGAGAAGTTGACCGCGCTGCCGTGGGTGAGATGGCCGCCCTGGTTGAGATCAAGGGCCATCACCGCATCACCCGGCCGTAGCAGCGCGTGGTAGACGGCCATGTTCATCTGTGCGCCACTCAGTGGTTGCACATTCGCGTACTCGGCGCCAAACAGCTGCTTGGCGCGCGCCATCGCCAAGCGCTCAATGGCGTCCGTGTTGCCGCAGCCGTTGTAGTAGCGCGCGCCCGGCATTCCCTCGGCGTACTTGTTGCCGAAGACAGTCGCCTGTGCCGCCGTGACGACCGGGCTCATGTAGTTTTCCGAAGGGATCATCATCAGCGTGTCACGCTGCCGCTGCTCCTCCGCAGTGAGGATTGCCGCCGCCTCTGGATCGAAATCGCGCCAGTCCATAGTCGCTCCCTCTGTCGAGGGAAGACCCAGGCGTTCGGCCCTCCGCAGTGTGCACTCCCTCGTGGTCAGTTCCACGTGGTCCCGACAGGATCGGGACGCCGCGGCGTTGCGCCGCGGCCGCCAGTCGTGCATCGAATTGTGCAGCGACGATAAACCGTACCGGCAGCAGCGGTCAAGTCCGTTCAGCGTTTGTGGAAAGCAGGAGAAGACGTGCTTGACCGCGGGGACGGCAGGCTTTAAGGTCGGCGCCGACTTGGGAGGTATTCCGTGACCGTGCGCAGCTTCGACCCCGCTTACAACACCGTCGATCGAAACGATTTCACGGCAATGATCGACGTGCATCGCTATGGCCGGCGCACGCCGCACTTCAACGAGATCATCGCGCGCACCGAGGAACACTTCTGGAACCCCGACGACCCGGACTACATCCGCTGGGACGAGCCGTGGTCCGTAGACGAGCCCGTGATTCCATTCGGCATGGTGCCGGAGCTGCACAGCGCCGTCGCCGACCGGCTGGATGAGCGCCAAAAGGTGCAGTTGGCCAATGAGAGTGCTCGGTGGTCCCTGTCGAACATCCTGCACGGCGAGCAAGGCGCATTGAGTCTGTCGACCAGCCTCTGCGACATGTTCATCGATCCGGGCGCCCAAGAGTATGCGACCAACCAGGCGCGCGAGGAAGCACGCCACGTCAATGCCTTCAGCCACTACGTCCTGGCCCGCTTCGGCGGCAACATCTTCCCCGTCGGTGACACGCTCGGCGCCCTGCTCAACGACATCGTGCACTCCGACTTCGTCTACAAAAAGCTCGTCGGCATGCAGATGCTGGTCGAGGGCCTGGCGATGGGCGCGTTCGCGACATTGCACACGCGGGCGCGCGACCCGTTGCTCCGCCGGCTGTGCCAGCTGGTGATGACCGATGAAGCCTTCCATCACAAGTTCGGCAAGATCTGGGCACACACCACAATGCCGAACCTCGACGAAGCGGAGCGCAACGCCGTCGAGGATTGGGCGCTGGAGTGCTTTCAACGGCTGCTGTTCAACCTGGTCAATGCCCAGCAGAAGCGGCTCATCTACGAGCCGTTCGGTCTCGACTGGGAATGGGTACGCGGCGCCATGATGGAAGTGTTCGGCGACGCCGAGCGCCGGCATATGATGCGCGAATCGACCAACGTCTTCCGTGTCCTCATCAAGACCCTGGTCAAGGCGACCATCATCACCGAGCGCACGCGGCCGCACTACGCCCTGTGGCTCGACATGGACGAGCTCACCGGTGAAGGCGACCGCATGGTGGGCGACGACATCGCCGAAGCAGGCATCGCGAATCTGAAAGATATCAACGCGGCCAAACGGAAGATGGTGAAGAAGATTTCAGATTGAAGAAGTAGGATTGCAGAAGTTCGTCCTTGGTACCGGCCGCCAACTCGCGGTTGTCCATCCGTCAGAAACCTCTGCTATCTACATTCCGACTTCTGCAATCAGGCGGTCGCCGGGTCCGCTTTCTCCGCATCTATCCGCAACTCACTGATCGCCTGGGCAACATCCCTTGCCTCCACCTCACCACGTTGCGCCAGGACCGACAGCGCCGCGACGGTGATCGCCTCGGCGTCGATCTCGAAGAAGCGACGCAGCGCTGGGCGTTCGTCGCTACGGCCGAAGCCGTCGGTACCCAGCGCCACCAGGCCGGCCGGGGTAAACGGCGCGATTTGATCGGCGACGATCTTCATATAGTCGCTGGCCGCGACGATCGGAAACGGTTCCTCGGCAAGTGTTCGGGCTAGAAAGGATTGGCGTGGTTCATCGAGCGGGTGGAGCATGTTCCACCGCTGCACCGCCAGCGCATCGCGGCGCAGCTCCGTATAGCTGGTGACGCTCCACACGTGTGCGGAGACGCGGCGCTGTGCCAGCAGATCCTGCGCCCGCTGCGCCTCGCGCACGATGGCGCCGCTGGCGAACAGATGCACGCGGGGCCAGCCCGGCACTTCGTCAGCCGGAAACAACTTGTAGCAACCGCGGAGGATCCCCTCGCGTGCCCCTTCAGGCATCGCCGGATGCGTGTACATCTCGTTGGCGACGGTGAGGTAGTAGCACACCGACTCGCCATCGACGTACATACGACGAATACCGTCCTCAACGATGACGGCGATCTCGTGGGCATATGCCGGATCGAAGGCACGCACGGTCGGCACCGTGCTGGCGAGCACCTGGCTGTGGCCGTCCTGATGCTGCAAACCTTCGCCGGCCAGCGTCGTACGACCAGCGGTGGCGCCGATCAAGAAGCCGCGGCCGCGCGCATCGGCGTTCAGCCAGATGAGGTCGCCGATGCGCTGGAAGCCGAACATTGAATAGAAGACGAAGAACGGGATGGTGTTCACACCGTGCGTCGCATAGGCGGTGCCCGCGGCGACGAAGGACGCCATCGCGCCCGCCTCGGTGATACCCTCCTCCAGCAATTGCCCGTCGGTCGCCTCGCGATAGAACGCAACGACGTCGGAGTCGACGGGTTCGTACTGCTGGCCCTTCGACGAATAGATGCCGAACTTGCGAAACAGCGCGTCCATGCCGAAGGTGCGCGCTTCGTCCGGCACGATGGGCACGATGAGTGGGCCGATCTGCGGATCGTTCATCAGGTGGCGCAGCAGACGCACGAGCACCATCGTCGTTGCGACTTCACGATTGTCCGAGCCGCCCAGGAACTCGCTGAACAGCGATGGTGACGGAGGCGCCAAGGGCACGGCATGGACGTGGCGCTGCGGCACGAAGCCGCCGAGGCTGCGGCGCCGTTCCAACAGATACTCGATCTCCTCGCTATCCGCCGGTGGCCGGTAGAAGGGCGTCTCGGCGAGATCCGCTTCGCGGATGGGGATACCAAGCCGATCGCGGAAGAGACGGAGCTCCTTCTCGTTGAGCTTTTTCTGCTGGTGCGTGACGTTGCGTCCTTCGCCCGCCTCGCCCAAGCCGTAGCCCTTGATCGTTTTCGCGAGGATCACGGTCGGTGAGCCGCGATGCTCGACCGCCGCCTTGTACGCGGCGAAGACCTTCTCCGGATCGTGGCCGCCGCGCCGCAGCTTGCGTAGCTTTGCATCGGTGAAGTCGGCAACCAGCTCGAGCAACTCGGGACGCACACCGAAGAAGTGCTCACGGATGTACGCCCCGGACTCGACGGTGTACTTTTGGTACTGCCCGTCGTTGACCTCGTTCATGCGCTGCACCAGTAGCCCGTCACGGTCGCGCGCCAGGAGCGCATCCCAGTCGTCACCCCAAATGACCTTGAGGACGTTCCAGCCCGCACCGCGGAACGCCGCCTCGAGCTCCTGGATGATCTTGCCGTTGCCGCGCACCGGGCCGTCGAGACGCTGCAGGTTACAGTTGATCACCCAGATGAGATTGTCGAGCTGCTCACGCGACGCCAGGGTGATGGCGCCGAGCGATTCCGGCTCGTCCATCTCGCCGTCGCCGAGAAAGGCCCATACCCGGCCGCCGTCGTGCGCGAGGTGGCCGCGCGCGCGAAGGTAGCGGTTGAAGCGTGCTTGGTAGATCGAGGAAATGGGCGACAGTCCCATCGAGACGGTGGGAAACTGCCAGAAGTCAGGCATCAGCCACGGATGCGGATACGATGACACCCCACCATCTGGAGCGAGCTCGCGGCGAAAGTTGTGCAGTTGCTGCTCTGACAGTCGGCCCTCGAGGAAGGCCCGGGCATACACCCCCGGAGAAGCGTGGCCCTGGAAGTAGATCTGATCACCCGCCTCGGCGTCATGCGGCGCGCGGAAGAAGTGATGGAAACCAACTTCGAGGAGGGTCGCGACCGAGGCATAGGTGGAGATGTGTCCGCCGATGCCGGCGTAGTGTTTGTTGGCGTGCACTACCATCGCCATGGCGTTCCAGCGCATCACGTTCTTGATGCGCCGCTCGATTTCGCGATCACCCGGATACGGTGGCTGCACCTCGGCGGCGATGGTGTTCACGTACGGCGTATTCAGGTTGGCGGGCAGGACCAAACCGAGCGAGCGAGCCAGATCGCTGAGGCGTTCAATCAGGACCTGTCCGTGCCGTCGGCCCTGTTCGCGTACCACGGCCTCGAAGGCCGATCGCCACGATTCGATGTCTTCACTGTCGGTTGAGTCGACGCGCTGCATGCACGAATTCTACGCCTTCGGGGCGTACGAGCAACCGACGGCGCGTCTCACCAGCGCATCGCCAGCGGTGCCGCGGCTGGGTGGAGGCTCGTGTAGATCGGCGGCTACGGTTCAAGCACCCAACGGCAGAGTCTGGGTCCCGGTTAGGCCAGCGAGTGCCCGCCATCGACGTACAGCGTCGTACCGGTCACGTAACTCGTCGCCTCAGACGCCAGGAACACCGCCGCGCCTTCCAGTTCGTGCGACTCACCGAGGCGGCCGATGGGGAGCGCCGCGATGAATTGCTTGCCACGCTCGGAACGGAAGAACTCGGCGTTCATGTCGGTCAGGAAGTAGCCCGGGCAGAGAGCATTGACTTGGATGTTGTGACGCATCCACTCAAGCGCCAGGGTACGTGTGAACTGCACGATGGCTGCTTTGCTCGCACAGTACGGCGACATATAGCGCGCCACGCGAGCCGCCATCACCGACCCCACGTTGATCACCTTGCCGCGACGGCGGCTGATCATGTGCGGCCCGACGTGCTTGCAACACAGCACTGGACCACGCAGGTTCACCTTCATCACGTGATCCCAGTGCGCTGCATCCATGTCGACCACTGCTCGCGTCTCACCGACGCCCGCATTGTTCACCAGGATGTCGATCTGTCCAAATTGGTTGATGACGTTTTGCACCATCGTCTGGATACTATCCTCATCCGTCACGTCGGCCGGCACAGCCAGCGCGCGATGTCCGTGCGTACGCAACTCGGCAGCCGCAGGCTCGAGTTCCGCCCGTGTCCGGCTGACGAGGGCGACATCCGCGCCGGCTCGCGCCAGCGCTCCGGCGATCACCCGGCCAAGGCCCTTGCTCCCGCCAGTCACGACGGCACACGCGCCGGTCAAGTCGAACCATTTCGACGGCATACCGGTCCCTCGATCTTGTGGGCGAATGCTGCCGCGCTCACAGCTTACCCGGCGTCAGCGGCAGATCGACGATGTGGAACCAGTAGCGTCCCAGCGCCTTCATCACCTCGACGAGTCCTTCGAAGGTCACCGGCTTGGTGATGAACGAGCTGGCGCCGAGGTCGTAGCTGCGCATGATATCCTCTTCGGCCTTCGAGGTCGTGAGGACGATGATCGGAATAGCCCGCAGCTCGGGATCCGCCTTGATCTCCCGCAACGCTTCCCGCCCATCCTTGCGGGGCATATTGAGATCCAGCAGGATGAGGCCCGGCCGTGGGGCGGACGCCGGCCGAGCGTATTTGCCGCGCTGGCGCAGGTAATCCATGAGCTCTTCGCCATCCCCCACGAACCGGAGGTCGTTGGCGAGCCGACTTTCGGCCAGCGCATCACGCGTCAGCATGCGGTCTTCCTCATCGTCTTCGGCCATGAGGAGCGTAATCACCATCGTGTCGGCTTTCACCATGTATCCCCTCCCATAGGGCTGTGCCGGCGGCGGCGTGCAACCGGGGCTTACTTCATCAACCGATCGGCCGGTAACTCTACACGAAAGACCGTGCCGTGGGGTACGCAGGAAGCGAAGTCGATGCTGCCACCATGTGCACGGACGATCTGCTGGACGATCGGCAGACCGAGACCGGTTCCGTACGGCTTGGTCGTTTCGAAGAGACGGAACGGTTGGATATCGGGCGGCATGCCGGGGCCGGTGTCCTCAACCGAGACGCGCACTCCCACCGGCACACACGTCTCGAGCCGGATGGAAATGCGCCCCGGCCCCTGGGTGATCGCCTCGGCGGCATTCTTCACGAGGTTTTCGAACACGCGCCGCAGCTTGTCCTCGTCAGCGCGGATCGTCGGCAGATCATCGGCGCGTTCGAGCGTCAGGGTGATATCGCGCGCGGCTGTCAGGGGCTGCCACAGGTCGACGACGTCAGCAAGGAAGTTGCGCAGATCGATGACCTTGAGCTCGAGGCGTTGGTCGCGCGCGAACTCGAGAAACTCCTTCACCAAGATGTCGAGACGGCGCGCCTCACCCAAGATCCGCTCCAACCCCTGTTGGGCATTGCTCAGCGGCTGCGCGCCGTTTTGGTTGGCCCGCCGGAGGAGCAACTGTACCTGCATTGAAATGCCCGCGAGCGGGTTACCGACGTCGTGCACGATCTCCGCTGCGATCGCGCCGATATCGGCCAGCCGCTCGCGCTGCAGCGCTTGCCGTTGCAGTAATCGCACTGTTTCCTCCGCGCGCTTGCGCTCCGTGATGTCGCGAATGATGCCGAGAAACTTGCGGTTACCCGCAACGGACATTTCACGCACCGCCAAGTCCGACGGGAAGGTCGTGCCGTCGCGCCGCTGCCCGACCACTTCACGACCGATGCCGATGATGCGGGCCTCGCCGGTGTGCAGATAGCGGGCGAGACAGGCATCGTGCTGTTCTCGATACGGTGTAGGCATCAGCATGCGCACGTTGCGGCCCACAACCTCCGCCACGCCGTACCCGAACAACTGCTCGGCTGCAGGGTTGAACGACTCGATTCGCCCTTCCGAATCGATGGTGATCATCCCGTCGACGGCGCTTTCGAGAATCGCGCGTGTGCGCACCTCGCTGTCGCGCACCGCACGGTGCGCTCGCGTGAGCTCCACCGCATAGCGGATCGTACGCTCCAAAATCGGCGCGCTCATCTCCGCCTTGGGCAGGTAGGACGTTGCCCCTGCCTGCATGGCCTGGAGATCGACTTCGCGGCTGCCATGGCCCGTGAGCACGATGATCGGCGCACTGCAGCCGCCGGCGATCGCCTCGCGGACCAGGTCGAGACCACTGTGGGCACCAAGCCGGTAGTCGACAAGGTACACATCGTAGCGGTTGCCAAGTATCACCCGGCGCGCGTCCTCAAAGGTGGTCACCCAATCCAGGGCGAAGCCGGGCTCGGCGAGCGTTGCCAGGAGATCGCGTGTCAGGACGTAGTCGTCCTCATCGTCTTCGACGAGGAGCACATGTATCCGCCGGTCCGTCATGCTCGACATTCCTCTTCCGCCGCACTCGCGTCTGCCGACTGGCGGACGGGGAGAGTGATCACGAACGATGCGCCCTGGCCCGGCGTGCTGCGCGCGGTGATGTGACCATGGTGGCGCTCGACGATCTTGCGGCAGATCGCCAGACCCAATCCGGTGCCCTCGTACTCGTCGTGCCCGTGCAACCGTTGGAAGATGGTGAAAATCCGGTCCAGATACTTCTCGTCGAAGCCGATGCCGTCGTCGGTCACGACAAGTTCGCACATTGGCTCGTCTGGCGGGGGCGGAGGGGTTTGGCCCTTCCCATTTGTCACCTGACTCGACACGTGCACGACCGGCGGTACGCCTGCGCGGTGAAACTTCAGGGCGTTCCCCAGCAGGTTCTGCAGCAGCTGGCGCATCTGCGTCGCATCAGCATCGATCGTTGGCAAGGGACTGACCTCGATCCGCCCGCGCGTTTGTTCGATCCGCCCCTCCAAATCAGAAATCACGTCGCGGGCGATCGCATTCAGGTCGACAGGACCAAACGGTCGCGCGTGCGTGGTGACGCGCGAGAAGCTAAGGAGGTCGTTGATCAGTGTCTGCATACGCGCGGCGGCCTTCTGCATCCGCGTCAGGTAGTCCTTGGCATCTTCCGGCAGCACCGCCGCGCATTTCGTCACGACCCGATCACCGAACGCCTGAATCTTGCGCAAGGGCTCCTGCAGGTCGTGCGAAGCGACGTAGGCGAACTCCTGCAGCTCCCGATTGGTCCGGTCAAGGGTTTCACGCTCGATCAGCAGATGCTCGGCGCGCTTGCGCTCGCGCATGTCGATCACCATCGAGCGGCTCATGACGTACTGTCCAGCGGCGTCAGTGATCGCCGTCGCGTTCAGCAATACCGGTAGAATGGTGCCGTCGCTGCGCACATACTCGAACTCGAGGTCGCGAGCCCAGCCGCGTTGCTTGAACAGTGGGTACTCGCGCTCAAAGCGCGCGGCGCTCTGCGGTGTGAGTACCTCGGTGAACTTGAGACGCTCGACGACTTCCTCGCGCCTACGACCCAGCCAGGACAACTCCGTGTCGTTGATTTCGACGAACGTCCCCTCGGGGTTGAGGGAATGATAGCCGCACGGGGCACGATTGTAGAGGTCACGAATCTGTTCGGCTGCCTGACGCAAGGCCTCGGCGGCACGCTCGCGTTCGGTGATATCGCGCACGGACGCGGTGACCCAGGTGCCGGTTTCCGTGTGCAGGGGGCTCAAGCTGATCTCGACGGGAAACTCATCCCCCTCCTTTGATACGGCGGATAACCGTAGGTCGGCACCCATCGGGCGGGTGCGCGCGTCCTCAAGGAACGCCGTGCGGTGATGAGTGTGGATCTCGCGAAAACGCGCCGGCATCAGCCGTTCGACCGGCTGGCCGAGCAACTCTTCACGTGTGTACCCGAAGAGCGACGGCACCTGCGCATTGACGATGACGATGCGCCCGGACGCATCAACCACCAATGTCGCATCAGGCGCGGACTCCAACAGGCCGCGCAGGTTTGCTTCGGCGCGGACCCGCTCCCTGAGGTCGCGGCGGAGAACCGTATAGACTCCCAACAAGAGCCCCAACGCGAGTACGACGAATCCGAGCAAGAGGAGCGCCGCGGAGTGCTGGGAAGCACGCAGTGCCGCGCTGCGCACCTCGAGTAGCCTATTCTCCTCGTCCTGCATCGTGTCGATGAGCGTCTGAATGCGGTCCATCAGGGCGCGGCCTTCCTCGGTATTGATGAGTGCCGCAGCGGCAGCGAAACCCTCCTGGTTCCGCAGTTCCAAGACGTGTTCGCTGAACGCCATCTTCCGCGCTGTGAGGTCCTCGAGGTCGGCGACCCAGGCTTGCTGTTGCGGGTTGTCCGCCGTCAGGCTACGCAAATCCGCCAGCCACGTGGCTACCGCCTCCGACGCCGCACCCCGATGCTCCAGGAAGTGGGGATTACCTGTGATCACGAAGCCGCGCTGTCCCGCCTCAACCTCGTGCATCGCCGACAACAGGTCGGACAAGTCGCTCTGCACTTGTCGCGTATGGGCCACCCATTCTGCCGCACTCCGCAACGCCGCGGTAGTCCGGTACCCCCAGACGCCCACCACGAGAGTGAGTAGCGCTGCCAGTACGAGTCCGCCAGCGACGAGACGCTCATTGCGAGTCTGGGTCACTGCGTACGGCCCTCAATGGAGTCAGTCGTGATTGCACCTTCGTGTCGCGAACCCAACTTTGCCGGCACTCGGCGCACGCGTGGCCGTAGTCGGGTGTCGACGCATGAAGTATTCTCTAGCGTAAAGCTCGCGTCAATGTCGCCATTCGGGCGGGCCCTGCGCTGCCCATCGCCCGGACCATCTGCCTCGCGGCCATGGCGATTTGTGTGAATTTGTGAATTCATGGAGGAAGAGCGGGGACGCGATTGCCGGCGATTCGAGAGGACGGATATTGCGCGTGAACAGAATGCGGCGTCGCTGCTCTGCAGGTGTCGTGGTGCTGCTGCTCTGCCGCGCCTCTGCCAGCCTGGGCGAGACGGTTCTCGACGACTTCGAGGATGTCGCGGGGTGGACAGCCACGGCATCGGATGGGGCGCGCGTTGAGCTCGGGCATGATTCCGGTCATGCCGGCATGAGCCTACGGATCGATTTCGACCTCGGCAGCGGCGGCTATCTCATCGTCCGCAAGGCGTTCCCGCTCGTATTGCCGGCTAACTACGCGTTCAAGTTCTTCGTACGCGGCGAGGCTTCACCCAACAACCTCGAGCTCAAGCTGATCGACCGGACTGGCCAGAACGTCTGGTGGTACAAGCAGCGTGATTTCACCTTCTCCACCGAGTGGCGCGACGTGACGATCAAGAAGCCCCGCCTCCAGTTCGCATGGGGACCGATCGGCGGCGGCCCGCCAAAGAACATCGCCTACATCGAGTTCGCCATTGCAGCCGGTTCAGGCGGTGTCGGATCGGTGTGGATCGACGACTTGCGCCTCGAGGAGCGCGAGGTCGCTGCGTCGAACAATCTCAAACCCAAAGTGTCGGTTTCTACTTCAATACCCGACCACGATCCCGAGCTCGCTCTCGACCAAGATCCGAGCACCAGTTGGCACAGCGGAGCGCTGGCAGCGCATCAGTGGTTGCTGCTCGATCTGGTCAAACGACGCGAGTACGGCGGACTGATCATAGACTGGGATCGCGACGACTATGCGACAGCGTACCAGGTTCAGGCCTCCGATGACGGGGAGAATTGGACGACCGTCTACAACTGCACCGCTGGCCACGGCGGCCGCGACTACGTCTACCTGCCCGACGGCGAGTCGCGGTACCTGCGGCTCGACATGGAACACAACAACCGCGACCAAGGGTACGGGATTCGCGAGTTGACCGTGGAGCCGTTCGAGTTCTCCGCCTCGCCCAATCAATTCTTCGAGGCCATTGCCCACGATGCACCGCTCGGCACGTTCCCGAAATACTTTTCCGACCGACAGACATACTGGACGGTCATTGGCGCTCGCGGCGACGACAAGGAAGCGTTGATGAACGAAGAGGGCATGTTGGAAGTCGACAACGGCGCCTTCTCGCTCGTGCCCTTCCTCTATGTCGATGGCACGCTGATCTCGTGGAGTGATGTGCAGTTGAGTCAGCAGCTGGAACGTGGCTATCTGCCCATTCCATCGGTCACCTGGCAAGCTCCCAACCTGCGGCTGGCCACCACCGCGTTTGCCACCGGTCCGCGCGGTAAGTCGGCACTGTACGTGCGCTACCGTGTTACCAATGAGAGTGAGACCCCGCGTGACCTCACCCTCTTCGTCACCCTGGAGCCGTTCCAGGTGTTGCCGCCGTGGCAGACCCTGAACATCGTCGGCGGGGTGACGCCGATTAGAGACCTGCTGTTCGAGGCGCGTACCGTGTGGGTCAACGGCGAAAAGGCGGTGCTGTCGCTGACCTTACCCGATCGCTTCGGTGCCGCAACGTTCGAGGAACACTTGGCGACCGAGTCTCTGCTGAAGGGGAAGGTGCCGGTGAACTCGCAGATCTCCGACCCGCTCGGCTACGCCTCGGGCGCTTTTCAGTACAACCTGCGGATCGCGCCCGGAGGGTCCGAGGACGTCTACCTGGCTGTGCCATTTCACGATCCCGACACCGGTATGAGCCCGGGAACGGACGGACCTGCACCCTTCTTCGAGCGCCTATTGGAAGAGACCGCGCAGCAGTGGGAGACGTTGGTCAACCGCGTCGAGTTTGATGTCCCGCCGAGCGCGGGACAGATCGCGCGCACGCTCAAGAGCACACTGGCGTACATTCTCATCAACCGGGACGGCGCGGCAATCCAACCGGGGTCGCGCACCTACGCGCGCTCGTGGATTCGTGACGGCGCCATGACCTCGACGGCATTGCTGAACGTGGGATTCACTCGTGAGGTGCGCGACTTCATCCGTTGGTTCGCCCAATTTCAGTTTCCCAACGGCCGTATCCCGTGCTGCGTCGATCGGCGCGGCCCCGATGCGGTGCCGGAGAACGACAGCAACGGCGAGTTCATCTATACGGTAGCCGAGTACTACCGCTACACGCGCGACATCGGATTCGTCAATGACCTGTGGCCCGTGGTGGTCAAGGCCGTCGATTACCTCGACGGATTGCGCCAGGAGCGGCTGACCGACCTCTATACGCGGCCCGACAAACTCCCATTTCACGGCTTGCTGCCGGAGTCGATCAGCCACGAGGGCTATTCCTCGCATCCGGTGCACTCGTACTGGGACGATTTCTTCGCGTTGCGCGGTTTCAAGGACGCGGCCACTCTCGCTGTGGCTGTTGGCGATGAAGAGCGTGCAACGCGCTTTGCCGCCATGCGCGATGCGTTCCGTACAGATCTCTACGCCTCGCTCGACAAGACGTTGGCGAATCACAAGATCGACTACATTCCGGGCTCCGTGGAGTATGGTGACTTCGATCCGACCTCGACGGCGATTGCATTGACGCTCGGCGGTGAATTGCCGAACTTGCCGCAAGAGGCGTTGCATCACACGTTCGACAAGTACTACGCCCACGTCGAAACTCGGCTCCACAGCGACGCGCAGGGTGACGCGTATACCCCTTATGAGCTGCGCAACGTCGATGCACTGGTCCGACTCGGAGAGCGCGAGCGTGCCTGGGACATCCTCGCCGACATGCTGGCCGACCAGCGGCCGCCGGCGTGGAACGAGTGGGCGGAAATTGTCTGGCGTGACGCCGGCGCTCCGCGCTTCATCGGCGACATGCCGCACACGTGGGTAGGCTCGAGTTTCGTCCTCGCGGTGCGCAGTATGTGCGCGTACGAACGTGAGGCGGATCACGCTCTGGTGCTGGCGGCCGGGCTGCCGCAGGCGTGGGTGATGAGCGAGTCGGGCGTGACGTTCAAACGCTTGCCAACGTACTATGGCGTGCTGCACTACACCTTACGGGGTGTGGACAACAACATGCTGCACCTGCGGTTGTGGGGCGATATGACTGTACCGCCGGGCAACTTCGTGGTGAAGCCACCGCTGCCGCAACCGCTGGCTGCGGTCACCGTGAACGGCAAGCCGACGCAAACCTTCACCGCCGACAGCGCCACCATCAGCGAGTTCCCCGCCGAGGTCGTACTGACGTACGCCTCACCACCGCCGACCGTAACGGTGGCGCCCTCCCCCACGCCGTGAAACCCTTCGCGCGCACGCGGATTCATCTTGAACGAAACGGTGCGCGCTGACAGTCTGGTCAGACTGACGCTCGCAAGGAGCCCCCCCCTTCTGATGTCAAGCACGCTACGCGCGCCAGGAAGACCACTCGCTGGTCGGCGGCACCTGGTGGCAGTGGCGCCAAGCTTGCGGTGATCCCTACACCATCGGGACACTCGGCGCGGAACCGCCGCCACAGTTCATCGTCCTCAACCAGATCACCTGTCCCCGAGATATCGCGCAACCAGTCCCCGAATGGGCGGCGGTGCTTTCACGTCCGTATCCTCGGGCAGCGCCGGGACGGCTGCTGTCGCTCGAGAGCGATGGCGAGGCCGGTACCATGCAGCTGACAGGCATCGCTGACGGTGCCGCTGCGGCGACCGAACTCGACCTGTGGTGGCGCCAATACGCCAGCAATGCCGGCAGCGGCCTCGGAAACATGCGCCTCGTCGAGATCACGGGCGGCTACCGAGCTCTGATCGTCGTGTCCGGCAGCTACCGAATCACCGTCGCACCGCGCTGATCCCCTACGCCGCGAGGCCGACGAGGCCGGCGAAGTTGTCGCGCATGATACCGCGAATTTCCGTATCGCGAAGTCCTTCGAGCTCGTCTGCAAACTCCGCCGGCCACGCCAGTCCTTCCGGATGCGGGTAGTCCGATCCGTTCAGAACGTGCTCGCTGCCGATGCGCTCCACCAGCGCCACGACATCGTCCTCGAAGAAGGGCGCCACCCAGACGTTCTGGCGGAACGTTTCGCTCGGCGTCAGTGGCGGGACACCGAAGCGCCACATGTCCTTACTGTACAGTCGCGCGATGTGATCGAGCTTGTGCAACAACGGCGCGACCCACGTCGATCCGTACTCGACGCTCAGCACCTTGAGCCGCGGGAAGCGTCCGAACAGGTTGTCGGCAATCAGCGCCGTCACTGTGTCAACGATGGGCCGCTCGGTGAAGGACAGCGCAAACTCCATCAGGGAATGGCGGTGCGACGGCGGGTGCGGCCGCAGCCCCCATGCGGTGTTGTACATCTCGCTGAACGGCGTGCGGCCGATGTGGTAGACGACGTTGATACTGGATTCTTCGCAACGCGCCCAGAAAGGATCGAAGAACGGATCGGCAGGCGAGCGCCCGGCTACCGGCCCCGCGGTGAGGATCACAAACCGTGCGCCCGCGGCGAGGAGTCGCTCCAGCTCAGCACGTGCCGCTTGCAGATCGAGCAGGGAGAGAATCGGTGCGCCATAGATACGCCCGTCGTGTCCGAACCCCCAGTCCTCTTCCAGCCAGCGGTTGAAGGCGCGCACGCTCGGGTAGAGTACGTCTGGCGTCTCGCGCAGCTGCGGCTCGACGCCGACGCCGGTGGTCGGCAGCATGAGACACGCCTCGACGTGCTGCGCATCCATCTTCGCCAGACGCGCCTTGCGGTCGACGAACTCGGGGACGGCCAGCGCATCGATCGGGCTCAGGCTCGGGCTTCCGCCCTCATCGCTATCGCCGCGCAGGAAAGCCTTCATGATCCCCG
>Ga0335069_10006056_pt1 | contig 17660 bp, 15 predicted proteins | sample Lox_Sample_11_FD_206714 | JGI IMG/M metagenome (GOLD analysis project Ga0335069, IMG submission 206714) | Soil microbial communities from Loxahatchee National Wildlife Refuge, Florida, United States - Lox_Sample_1.1 | ecosystem: Environmental > Terrestrial > Soil > Wetlands | place: USA... | reverse complement strand
TCACTTCGAGCGCGAGCGCCGCCGCTCCGGCCGGCCATAGCAACTGATCACCGCCAGCTAGGCCCTCAAGCAGAGCAGTTGCTAAACCGTGTCCGCGATGCTCCGGGAGCAAGAATAGCTCGTCGATGGTGCACACTTCGCCGCCGAGCTCGTTGGACCAGAACGAAATCAGTAATGCATACCCGACCGCACAGCCCCCGATGTTGCAGACCACCGCGCGTCCGCGGGCGGGTTCTTGACGGAGCTTGGCCAACGTTCGCCGCACCTGCTGCGGCAGTACTGGCGCCGGGCCGGGGTCCTCAGCGTTGAGCGCCATGCACAATGCGACGATGCGTTCGTCGTCTGCAACCGATGCAACCCGCCACATGGAACGGACTCCGCTTCCTTAAGATTGCCTGCGCCATGCCGCCAAAATCAGTTGATGCAGAAGAAGCCAGCACCTTTGGCTGGGCTCGAATTGGTGAAACTGTTGCCGAACCAGCGGTTGCTGCCACAGCCATTCCCGTCAACCGCGTCTTCGAGCGTGTTGCCCGTCCCTGTGGTCGCCGTGATGTGATTGTGCAGGTCTCCGCCATCAACCGCCACGCCGTACTTCTGGTTCAAGGGACTTCCGGTGTTGCTCACGACGCTGTTTTTTGCTCCATAGACCGAACCACTCAGAGAGTTGCCGCCGCTGAAGGGTTCCGGCGCACACGTCGTACCGTTGGGGCCTTCCGTGTTGCATCCGAGATAGACACCGACTATGCCGTTGCTTTCGGCGACGAAGCCATCGATCGCGTTGTTTGATGCGCTCTTCAGCCAAATGCCAAATTTTCCGTTACCTTCGGCAGTAGCGTCCTCGATGAATGCTCCATTGACACCATTGAGCAGGATTCCGGCGCCGGCTGCTCCGGTGGCAGCTCCCGCCACCATCACAAAGTCCGTGGCTAAGGCGTTCGCCGGAATCCCCGCCAAGTTATCGCCTTGCGAGGTTTGGTCGATCAGAAATGCGAATGCGCCGTTAATAACGGTACCTCTCTTGTTGCCGGTTGTTGTCAACCCGACGGCAGAAAAGTTCGGCCCATCCACGTGAACGCCCTGAGAAAGGTCCTCGACGGTGATGTTCTCCAAAATGACCTTGTTTGCAGTTGATTCGACCAGAATTCCAAAATTCGAAGTTGAAGTGCCCGGTCCTTTGATGGTTTTACTCGCGCCATCGAGGATCACCCTGTCTGCGGCGATATCGATGCACGTGTCAGAAGAACTCATCGGACTGGCACCAGTCAGCGTATAGGTGCCGGGGGAAGTAATCGTGCAGCCACACGTCGGAATCGACGAGGCGCACGCGCCGCAGCCGCTACAGACGGCCTCAGCGCCAGCGCCACTGCGAACACAGCAGCGAAGGCCAGCGCTATACTCATGCTAGTCGCTTTTCTGACTAATCCACCTCTGGTCCTTCCGCAGTTTGGTATCCGTTGTCGTTGGGCGTCGGCGATACGATCTGGAGCGCAGTGGCTGGGCGAAGTTTCATTGTCTGCCTCTACGGAGAACCGAAGGGGCCTTACGGAAAAGTGAAGAACAGCGCGTTCGTTGGCCAGTTGCAGTGGAGCCAGTTCTGTCGGACGCGCTGTTAAGGACTCCGCTCACCCTTGGGCGAAAATTGATAGAACTTCCACAAGGGATGCTCTCACGCTTTTTGCAGCTTGCGTCAAACGAAATAAAAATTTGCGCCGACCAAAGCGAGCGCAGCGGCGTGGCGGAGATGCATGCCCTAATTTCCCTTGAGACGCGGGTCATCGGTGGCGACACACTGTGCTCCCGCTTGCGGCGAGCCCGCTCGCGATCTCGTGAACAGTTCATGCCGCGCTTTCTCACAATCTAGGAGAGTCTCGAAAGGACACATTTCGTGCCACTTGGAGATAGGCGCGTTAGGGGCTTCGATCCGCAAGTTTCCCGCACTCCTTTTCGTCGATTGTTCCAAAGAGTTTGTGATAGGCAGAAGCACTCAGACTGGCACCGCAAGTCCAATCCATTTCGCTCATACTAGGCGGCACCATCAGATACCACCCGACCAGGGCGAGCGCTGCGGCGTGGCGAACTTTCATTGTCTGCCTCTACGGGAGAGAACCGAAGGGCCTCGGGGAGAAAGGGGGAAAGCGTATTCGTTGGGCCAGTTGGGTACGGCCAGTCTCTCGGATACGCTGGGCTTTCCGCAAACCGGGGGGAGCGGTCCGCGGTACGCTTATATTCAGCCTCTCACTTCATCAAGGGCCGCGTCAAACGAACGTAAACGCGACGAAAAGACGCAGAGAGCCTCACCACAACGGTGCGAGCGGAATGACATCACCCCCGCAAGTGCAGCGCAGGCTCTTGCAGTCAACCCCAGCCGAGCCGTATTCGGACAGCCGGCACAGCGCGTCGGGAATCCTGCGATGCACAGGTCTGGACCCGGAATAAGCGATAATCAAGGGCTGGAGTCGGACGCAAGGCACAGGGGATATGGCAATGCCGATTCTTCAATTGAGCGGTGAGGAGGCGAGGGAGTTTCATGTGATCTTGGAAGGCTACCTTTCGGAGCTGCGAATGGAGATCGAGCGGACCGAAAGCGGTGCGTTTCGCTCCGGACTACGAACGCGCGAGCACCTTGTTAAAAGACTGCTCGACGACGTTGAGCGGTAATCGCTCTCAACCGATGAGGTATGCCTGCATTCGCTCCGTAACTCGAGGCACGTAGGCCTGCAGTGTTGCTTGAAGGAGAAGACCATGGCGAAATCATTTCAAAGGATTTTGTGTCCCGTGGATTTCGATGATAACTCGATGGCGGCGCTGGACTACGCATGCAGATTGGCGTCCGAGAACGACGCGATGCTCTACGTCCTCCACGTGATTTTCATACCACTGACCAGTCCAAGCCTTCCGCTCGAGCAATACCCACCGGTGTCCGAAGGGCCTGCCAAGGTGCATCTCGAAAACGTCGCGCGGGACCATTTGTTTGGCAAAGCCCGATACGAGACTTTAGTCCATACCGGAAAAGCAGCCGATGTCGTGATCAAAGCCGCGGAAGATATCAATGCGGACTTGATCGTCATGGCAACACATGGACGTACGGGAATCACGCGTTTGTTCCTTGGCAGTGTCGCCGAGCAGGTTGTCCGCGAATCGCGACGACCCGTCTTGACCATACGATCCAGCGCCGGCGCGTGCTGACCGAACCGTCGCAGCTCTTGACGCTGTACGGCGTCCATGGAAACCGGCGGACGCTAGGCGATGGCGTCGACCAACAGAGGCAGATTAGGTTGATATTGTCGGTGCCTCTGCTGTTCGCTTTGGTGAAGACGAGATTAAGTGTTTCGAGAAGATATAGATAAGGCATCCCTGCACCACTGGGATCGAGAGCGTCTGTACTACATTGCACCCTTCCAGAATTGATCGTCAGCGGCATTAGGCAGATTCTTGGGGTCGAACAGGCTCTGAGGCACGTGCTCTCCATACTTGACGTCGGTGACATCGATCTCGCTGCTGCCACCGGACTGCACGTCTTTTATCACGATCCTTGTGACGATGGGAACATTCTGAATCGTCACGACCCTTCGTAGTGTTCAGACTTATAGAGTTTGCCTGCGACATCGTAGTAATCGTTTTCGACTGGTAGCGCCGTATCAGTTGCCACCCACGTGACTATCTTGGAGAAGCACGGGTTGTTAGTAGGCCTCCCTTCCAATCTGTAACACTCCTTGTCATCGTGGGTTTCGGTGCCTTTGAGGCTTTCGTTTCTGATGGGTCGAACAAAGCTAAAATCATGTTAGCTGAAGTCGCTGCCGAAGAAAGGTTCCCAGGTTGCCAGCGGAGTAAATCTGCGTACGCGCTGGACCCCAGGAAAGAACACATACTGATCCGCCGTGGCAGATGGCTTGTCCTCGTCCAGAACTGCGATGCCTTTACCCCACGGAGCCGGCGAAAGCACGACGGTTAGCATCCAATTGGAACCGTTAGCTTCGGCGCGCGCCTGTACCAACCGCCAAGTGGTCGTGAGGCCTTTCGGGTTGTTGACCTTGAGTGTCAATATGCGCACGCTCGGACGCCCGGGCTCCGTCGCCCGCTTCATCAGCGCGATGACTGATGCTGCGTCAGTCGGAACCGGGTGGCCGCCTTGTTCCTGAGCCATGCTTACGGATGTGAAAAAGCGAAGCAGAAATATTTGCCAATGCGCCGCTCACAGCAAGTTTTGACATGTGAACCCTCATCGGTCGCTTTGGTTGAACCGGAACGATAAGACCTTTAACCGTCTAGCGACACCCTCGGCCCTTTCGTCAGATTGGCATCGACGGCCTCCCGTCTTTCAATTCGGCCGACCGCATTCAAGATCGCGAACCGACGACAGCACGCGATTCTACCAACTCCGCTGTTGCCTGTTGTCGCGGTCCGAGAATTCGATTGAGTTCGTCGAGTTGGATCGTTTCCTCTCGCAGCAATGCCTCGACCAGACCGTCGAGCGGTCCGCGTGCCGCGGTCAGTTGACGGCGCACATTCTCATGAGCTTGCTCGACCAATCGCCGGACTTCAGCATCGATTTCAGCGGCCGTCGCCTCGCTATAGTCGGGCCTTTGCGAAAGTTCATATCCCAAAAAGGGATGTTGTTCGTCCGCTCTGAAAGCTATCGGGCCGAGTTTGCCCATGCCCCAGCGCGTGACCATCCGGCGCGCGAGTGCGGTCGCCTCGACGAGGTCATTCTCGGCACCGGTCGTAACATCTCCGATTGCGATCTCCTCGGCGGTGCGGCCACCCAGCATCACCGCCAGACGCGCCTTCAGATACGCCTGGTTGAAATTGTGGCGTTCTTCGCCGGGCACCTGTTCGGTGACGCCCAGAGCTTGGCCGTGTGGCACGATTGTAACCTTCTGCACAGGATCTGCGGCCGGGGTTAACCAGGCAACCACCGCATGTCCGGCCTCATGATAGGCGACCACGCGACGCTCATTCGGATCGACCAATTGTGGATGGGCAACGCCGAGCCTGATCTTGTCGTGCGCTTCCTCGAAATCGGCCATCGTGACAGAACTTCGATCGCGGCGCGCGGCTACGAGGGCGGCCTCGTTGCACAGGTTAGCGAGGTCGGCGCCATTGAGCCCGATGGTCATCCTGGCGACCAGCGAAAGATCAACATCGTCGGCCAGCCGCAACTGGCGTGCATGGATCCGCAAGATTCCCTCGCGCCCCTTGCGGTCGGGTAACTCGAGGACCACCTCCCGGTCGAAACGTCCTGGGCGGAGGAGGGCTGGGTCGAGCACGTCAGGCCGGTTTGTCGCCGCCAGTATGATAACGTCCAATCGCGGATCGAAGCCGTCGAGTTCGCCGAGCAGCTGATTAAGTGTTTGCTCTCTCTCGTCGCTTCCGCTTCCGACGCCTGCACCGCGGCGGCGTCCGACCGCGTCCAGTTCATCGATGAAAATGATGGCGGGTGCGGCTTCCTTGGCTTGGCGGAAGAGGTCTCGCACGCGGCTGGCTCCGACGCCAACGAACATCTCGACGAATTCGGATGCGTTGATGCTGAAGAAGGGGACCCCGGCTTCGCCGGCCACAGCTCTGGCCAACAGCGTCTTTCCGGTTCCCGGCGGTCCGACCAACAGGACTCCCCTCGGAATGCGGGCGCCCAAATCGCGATACTTCTTGGGATTCTTCAGAAAATCAACTTCTTCCTGTAACTCTGCCTTGGCCTCGTCTGCACCCGCAACGTCACTGAAGGTCACCTTCGGTTGGTCGCTCGAATAGCGGCGAGCCCTCATCCGGCCGAAGCCGAACATCCCGGCTTGACTCCGGCTTGCGTTGGTAGCCATCCACCAAAAGAAGCCAATGAGCAGCAGCATCGGAAACCATTCTATGAGCATCTCAAGAAGCCAGGGCTTGGACGGCGCAGAGACATCCACGGTGACGTGATGAGACTCGAGGAGGTTGATCAGATTCGGATCTCCGATGGTGGCCGGGAACACAGTGCGGAATTCGTAATAGTAGGCCGACGGCGGCCGATTTGGCGGTTCGGACTCGACTTTAGACGAGGGTAATGCGCCGGACTTAGATTTTTCCGAAGCTGTCAACGGCCCGGACGATTTTGATTCGACATTTGGCTGCGGCTTGGGCCACAGGAGCGGTTTTACAAGGGTTCCCGCGATCGTGTCGCCGGCGACGTGGACTTGCGAAACATTATCGGCCTGTACCTGCTCCAGAAAGGTCGAATACGGAATATCCGCAACCTCGGAGGGCGGGCCCGTCCATAGGTTGAACAGGCTCCAGATAAGCAGGACGGCGGAGGTGACCCACCAGAACCACAGGCTTTGAGGAAATTGCCGCTTCGGCTCGGTGCTCTTTCTCTGTGGTTGGAGATCCCGCATCGCTTTGTGGTTTCTTCGCCATCAGCAGCCTATCACGGCCGATGGCAACTCTCCCAGATGGCTATTCCGAGCCGTCGCGACGAACCGGCCGGACCGTCAGCACGGGGACGCGCGACTCCCGCACTACTCTTTCGGCGACACTTCCGAGCACCAGATGCTTAAGCCCTTTTCTCGCGTGGGTAGCCATTACAATCAGGTCCGCGCCGAGGTTCTTTTGCGCTTCCATGATTGAGTCGCCCCGCTCGCCGATTTCGATCGCGACCTCCCGCTTCACCTCCGCGGGTATCGCGTTCAGCATCTCCTCGACTCGCTTGCGCGCGAAAGAGGTTTGCGCCTGATACGATTCTTCCGCGGTAAAGCCTTCAGCCGCTCCTTGATCGAACAGCGGGCTCATCCGCACCACGTGCAAGGCGTGCAGGGTGCTCCCGCCAATCGACGCAAGGGCCGCCGCTTCCTTCAGTGCCTCGCCTGAATATTCGTCGAAATCGACGGGACACAGTATGTGTTTGTAAGGGAAAGGCATTGGCGAATAGTCCTTGTGTGAGCCGACCTTTATCCGACGCGCTCAGGAATTCCGCAGAAGCACCGCTACGGACCGGGCGTTGACCTTGTAATCGAGCGAGGCGAGTGGTTCCTCGTCTCCAATCTCGAGCGGGTCGGCCTGACTGGTATCGACCGCTCGCATCCAGTCGCTCGCTTCGCCCTCCTGAATTCGGAAGGTCAGGTCCTCCCAGTAGGCATTGATCATCACGTAGATATCCCGGTCCTGCTGAGAGGCGCCACGCAGACAGAAGGCGAGGCTGCGCGAAGCATAGTTCAGGTCGACTTGCCGGGAGACGCCGTACCAGCGCACGTCGTCGCGCCAAAAGCGGCTGCGCGCGAGCGACGGATGTGCCTTGCGAAACGCGATCATGCCCTTGAAGAAAGCGGAACATGCCGCGGTTCTTCTCCAGGAGGTTCCAATCGAGCCACGTGGCCTCGTTATCCTGATTCCACGGATTGTTGTTGCCGCCCTGGGTATTCATAAACTCGTCGCCCGCTCGGAACATCGGAGTTCCATTGGAAAGCATCAGGATGGCGAAGAAATTCTTGATTTGTCGCGTCCGTAACCGCATCACTTCAGCGGGAACCCCTTGATCGCCCTCCCATCCGCAATTCCAACTCAAATTGTTGTCGGTCCCGTCGCGGTTGTTCTGACCATTGGCCAAATTTCGCTTCGCATTGTAAGCGACCAGATCGTAGAGACAGAACCCGTCATGGGAGGTCACATAGTTGATTGCCTGGTACGGGTGATACGCATTGTCGCGATCGTCGGGAAAGAGGTCGCTGCTGCCGTAAATCCGGCTCATCAGATCGCCTACCTTGCCGGGGTCGCCCTTGACGAAGGCGCGCACGTCGTCGCGAAATCTGCCGTTCCACTGGCTCCATGATTTGCCCGGAAAGCCGCGGCCCAGTTCATAGCTGGCGGGATCCCATGCCTCCGCGATGTGCCGAACCGCACCGAATGTACCGTCGCTGCTGATTTCCGAGATAATCGCAGGATCCTCGAGATTTATCGATCCGTCGCTGTTTCGGCTGAAGATCGACGCAAGGTCGAATCTGAAGCCGTCGACGTGCATCTCCTCGACCCAGAAACGCAGGCTGTCGACTATCATTTTGCGCACGGCCGGATGCGCCGAGCGCAGCACGTTGCCGGCCCCGGTATCGTTGCTGTAGTGGGTCATGCTTTCGTCGAGCAGATAGTAAGTGCTGTTGCAGATACCCCGGTAGCTATATGTCGGTCCGTCGGGTCCGGCTTCGGTAGTGTGGTTGTAAACCACATCGAGAATCACTTCGATGCCGGCCTGGTGGAGCGCCTTGACCATCGTCTTGAATTCGGCCGCGGCTTCGATAGCATCGGGTGTAGATGCCGTGTTCGGTCGATGCGGATCCGGAATCTTCCGAGCCCGCCCGACGCTCACCGTGGCGGAACGGCCATGCTGAGCGGCAAGGAAGCGCCGGAGTGCCGCCGCGGCAGCCAATCGGTACCATCGCCGCTTTGCTCCTTGCTCGGCGGACGTGATAGAGAATCACGCGCAGGAAGGCTGCTTGTAAGGCGCCGGTACAACAATTCTCGGTCACCTCGCAAGCATTGCACGAGCCAAGCTTCCGGGGCCGACGCTAGAGCAGCCGCTGGAAACATCTGGCTACTGACTCATCAATTCGCTCCATCGCCGAGCGTTTCTTCCATCGCTCGAGGTCAATCTGCTCGGAGTTCTCTATGTCGTTGCGGAACATCAGAGTCATTCGCTCTGCAAAGCCAGTGCTCAGGACGACGGCATTAACCTCGTTATCGCGCGCGATGCTCCACCAGTCGAGATTGGACGATCCCACTGTCGACCAAACCCCATCGATAGTCGCGGTCTTGGCGTGCAGCATTTTTCCGCGCCATTCGTAAATCCTGACTCCCGCACGAAGCAGATCGGAATAGCGGGAGCGCGTCGCCGGCCCTATCAATGGCTCGTTGGTGCGTCCCGGAACCAGCAACCGGACATCGACTCCTCGTTGTGCAGCGGCGTCCAAGGTGTCCAGCATCTCGGCATCTGGCGCAAAGTAGGCATTGGTTATATAGACATTCTTCTCGGCATTGTTGATCGCCGAAATGAGGGTTACGTAGATGACGCTGAACTGCTCGGGTACGCTGCCCAATACACGAACGATGTCGTTGCCTTGGTTGTGAAGCACCGGAAAATAACCTCCGCTGTCGAGAGGCAGGCCGTGCTGGCTGCTCCAGGTGGTCACGAAAAGCCGCTGGAACGCTGCTACCGAAGGGCCCTGGATTTCAACATCCGTGTCGCGCCAATCGCTTGGTCCACCGTTGCGATCCTCCGCTCTCGATACGCCGAAGGCGCGAAACCTGTGACTGGAAATGTTGATGCCGCCGGTGAAGGCTGTCCTTCCGTCTACCACCAAGAGTTTTCGATGGTCGCGATGGTCCGGAGACCATCTAACTCTCGCGTTCCACGGATCTATCGGATTGAACGCGACCAGCCGGACACCATTGGCGCGCAAAGAATCGAAAAGGCTCTCTGCCGTAGAGTACGACCCAAAGCTGTCATAAATGATATTGACTTGTACCCCCTGACGCCGTTTCGCAATCAGGGCGCTTGCGAATGCTCGTCCGACAGAGTCGTCGGAAAAGATAAACGTTTCAAGGTTGATGTTGTTACGCGCGCCGCGTATGGCGTCAAGCATCGCTGGGTAGGTCGTCGAGCTATCCTTGAGCAGCGTGACTCGATTTCCGACTATCAGGGGGCTACCGCTGATCGCTTGTTCGAAAGCGAGATGACGCGCGAGGATATCGGTCTTTCCGGCCTGCCGCTCAAGCCGCCCGATAATCTCCTTGCCCTGTGTAGTTGAGAGTGGACCTCGCGCTGCCTCAAATTGGGGAGATTCCGTATAGAGCCGCGAAGAATGAATCAATGCGCGAGCATTGGGGATCGTACCGCAGGCCGAGCCGGTACAAATTGCGGTCAGAGACAACAACAGGCCTAGCTTTATACCTTGGTGCGCACGAAGTGCCGATCGCTGGTTACGACCCTGACGATTCAGGTGATCTCGAAAAATGCATGGCCGCTTTTTGTCTTGGCATTTGACTGGGCTCATCGAAGTGCTGAATTACCGAACGCTCATCGGGTTCGATCTCCGTAATGTCTGTCACGGGTTACCCACAGCACCAATGCCAGCATAGTAATAACGATGGTGACGAGTGAAAGCGCCCAGTCAAGCTCCGTGGGCACCGATGTCCGGAAAGGCTCTACTGACCTCCGGCCCCTGGCCGCCGGCAGTGGCAGTGGGCCAACGCGCCGTTCGAAACCTGCCAGGATACGTCGGGCCAAAGCCTCGTAGTCACCGTCGAAATGATGGCCGCCGGTGGTGCGGATAACCTCGGCTCCGCGCTGCGCCAAGTCGGGACAAGCGCTATCCTTTTCGTCCTGGCCGTAGAAGCATTGAGTTCGGCGAAGGTCTTTTCCTGCGCGCCGCGTGTCCCCGGCCAGAGTCTGTGCATCGACCGTCGCATTTCTGTGAGGCGGCGATAGTGCCAAGCGAGCAGGTCTGCCGCCTGTAGTGCCGCCCATCGGGATTTGTCTGGTTCAAAGGAAAAAGCACCGAGTCTTTGGGATTCCAAATGGGGTAGTGTCGCGAAGTTGGTAGAAAAGCAAAAACAGCGTCAAGATCCGGCGAGTTGAGCCACAACTCACCCCCGCTTGGCGGCGGGTGCCGGAGGATGACGCCATGGCAAGCGATAGCAGGGATGGAGGGGCAGGGAAAGCAACGCTCGAGGGTTTGATGCGGGAGCGGATCCGGGCCATGATCGAGGCCATCGCCGATGAGGAACTGGAGGCGGCGTTGGGCGCCGCCCGGTCGCAACGGGTGGGCGCAGTGCGGGCTGGATACCGGCACGGCAAGCGTGAGCGCAGGCTGAGCACCAGTCTTGGAGCGACGACGATTGCGATGCCGCGGGCGCGAATTGAAGACGCGCAGGGCCACAGCCGCGAGTGGCAGGGCCGGATGATCCCGCGCTACCAGCGGCGCACCGAGCGGGTCGACGCGGCGATTTTGGGGGTCTACCTGAGCGGCACCAACACGCGCGGGCTGCGCGGCGCGCTTTCGCCGCTGCTGCGTGGCGCGCCGCTGTCGAAGGACGCGGTGTCGCGCCTGGTCGGGCGGCTGCGCGAAGACTTCGAGCCTTGGTGCCAAACATGATCTCGGCGAGCTGAAGATTCGTTGCCTGTTTCTGGACGGCTGGTATCCGCGCGTGTGGATCGGGAAAAAGCGCGTGCGGGTGCCGGTGCTGGTCACGCTGGGGGTGTGCGCGGACGGCCGCCGGGTGGTGCTCGACCTGCGGCTGGCCGGAGCCGAGAGTGGCTGCTGGCATTTACCCGCGGCTCCCCCTGGCTTGTCCTCGGGCGGTCTTCGCCAGGATCACAATCGAGACTCCCTACGTCGCGAGCCTATACGGGCAGGATTGGACATAAGGTCGAGGGCTCTTCGAGAGGCGTGCGAGCAGACGCCCTGGGCGTCGGGCGAGCCTTATTTTGCTACGCGCGGATCCTTGTCCGAGACGCACATCGCGTGAGCATCGCGCCGTTCGATCAGCTCGCGGACCTGCGGATCGCTAATCTCGGCCGGATGCTTCTTGTAGTTTTGGATTATGCCTTTGCAATCTTCGAGAGTTTCCAGGCTGACGACAACCTGCCACGTGCTGAGCGGCGCGTTGAGGTAAACCTTGCCGTTACCGAGCGGCGGCATCATCAGATACCAGCCGGCCAGGGCGAGTGCGGCAGCGTGATGAACTTTCATACCTGCCATTTAGCAGAGGCGGTCGGAGAATCGAAGGCCCGGCGGCCGGAACGCCGTGAGTTGAGATCAGGCTCGATTCCTGGCGTTCGCCCGTGGAGCTTGGTAATTACGGATTCGAATCCGGCCGGGCAGGCTGCGGCTACGCCATCCAAAACGCTATCCTGCACGCTATTCGAGCCGCTATCGAGGACGACGCGATGAACAGACTCGACCCCAAAAAGACCGCGCTGCTTATCATTAACATGACCAACGACCTGCTCGGATGGGAAGGCGTTCGGCCGCTGGTGCCGCGCCTTGAAAAACTTTTGGACGAGGCCCGGCAGCGCTCCGTGACGGTGGTCTTTTCATCGCTGGCGTTCTGCAGTAACGGGGCGGACAGCGGCCAGTTGGGAAAGTTCTGGGAGCCGATCGGTAAGGGCGAGGTACTGGTCAAGGGCACGCAGGGCACGGCGATAATGCCGGAGCTGTCGCCGCGGGCCGGAGAACCGGTGCTGGAGCGCAATCGCTATAGCGCATTTTTCAACAGCGAACTCGACGCGATGCTCCGCGCGCGGGGGATCGACACCCTGATCATCGGCGGCTATTCGACCAACTTCTGCTGCGATTCGACCGCGCGTGACGCCAACTTCCGCGACTACCAGGTTATCGTGCTCGAGGACGGCACCGCGCCGATTGCGCTGGAGACCGACGGAGAGGCGATCAACGCCGAGCAGGTGCAGAAAACCGTGCTCGCAAATCTCCGCCGCGGCTTCGCCCAGGTCGCAACCGTCGAGGACGTCATCAGCGCCATTGGCGGAGGTCAGCCGGCGTAAAGTTCTCGCTCTTTCACGACCGGCCATTAACCCGTTGGACGGCGGTGCTTATGCTCCTTGCAAGCGCCAGCACGCCGTCCGATTATGAGTCCGGCTCGCATGTCTTCCCCAGACAGGCCGGCCAGGAGGGCGATATCGCATGACCCCCAGCGCCGCCGCCGCAATCAACTCTTCCGGGGCGATAGTCCGCGGAGCCTGTCCGCACGATTGTCCTGACACCTGCGCGATGCTGGTGAGCGTCGAGGGCGGCCGCGCCGTCGAAGTCCGCGGCGACCCCGAGCATCCGTTCACCCGCGGCGCGCTCTGCGTCAAAGTCAACGACTACGTCGAGCGCGTTTACAGTCCCGACCGCGTGCTCTATCCGATGCGCCGCGTCGGGCCCAAGGGAAGCGGCAGGTTCGAGCGCATCGGATGGAAGGCGGCGCTGGACGAGATCGCGGACCGCTTCAAGGCGATCATCGCCGAGCACGGCGCGCAGGCGATCTTGCCCTACAGCTATCTCGGCACCGAAGGCCTGCTGAACGGGCTCAACGTCGGCGACGCATTCTTCAATCGGCTCGGCTCCTCGATAAGCGAGCGCACCTTCTGCGCTTCGGGCGCGATCACCGGCTATATGATGACGGTCGGCCCGACGCCCGGCACCGACCCCGAGAGCCTCGTCCATTCGCGCTATATCGTTATCTGGGCCTGCAACGTGATCAGCACCAATCTTCATCTGTGGCCGATCATCGCGGAGGCGCGGCGGCGTGGCGCGAAAGTAGTAGTGATCGACCCAGTGCGCAATCGCACGGCGGCGGCGGCCGACTGGCATCTCCCGATCCGGCCGGGCACCGACGGCGCGCTGGCGCTGGGACTTATCAACGTAATAGTCAATGAGAACCTGACTGACAATAACTATGTAGAAAAATACACAGTCGGCTACGCGGAGCTTAGAGCACGCGCGCAGGAGTTTCCGCCCGAGCGCACCTCCGCGATCACCGGCATCCCGGCGGCGGATGTCGTGCAACTCGCACGCGAATATGCCGAGCGCCAGCCCGCGGCCATTCGCTTCGGTGTCGGAATCGAGCGTCAGGCAGGTGGCGGACAGTGTGTGCGCGCGATCTCGTGCCTGCCGGCGCTGGTTGGCGCATGGCGCAAGCCCGGCGGCGGGCTGGTGTTCATGCCCAACTTCGCTTTTCCGATCAAGTACGACGTGCTGATGCGCCCGGACTTCATCCGGCCCGGCACCCGCCATATCAACCAGTATCGCCTGGGCGCGGCGCTCAGCGGAGAACTCGGGCTGACCCCGCCGATCAAGGCGCTCTTCGTTTACAACTCGAATCCGGTGGTGGTCGCGCCCGACCAGGATCGGATTGTCGCGGGGCTCTCGCGCGAGGATCTGTTCACCGTCGTGAGCGAGCAGTTTGTGACCGACACGGCCGACTTCGCCGATATCGTGCTGCCGGCGACGACCCAGCTGGAGCAATTCGACCTGATGTTCTCCTGGGGGCATCTCTACCTGACGCTCAATATGCCGGCGATCGCCCCGCTCGGCGAGGCCGTCCCAAACACCGAGCTTTTCCGGCGGCTGGCGGCGCGGATGGGCTTCGAGGACGCCTGCTTCAAGCGCACCGACGAGGAAACGGTGCTCGCGATCACCGACTGGAAATCGCCCGCGCTCGCCGGCATCGACCTCGACCTGCTAAAGCGCGAGGGCTACGCGCGCCTGAGAGTCGGCCAGCCGGACACGTTCGCGCCGCACGCGGAAGGCAAGTTCCCGACCCCCTCGGGAAAGACGGAGTTCGTCTCGTCGATGGCCGCGCGCGGGAATTTCGTGCTGCCGCTTTTTCGCCAGGGCTCCACTACCTTCGAGACCTTCGAGGCGCAAAGCGCGGTGGATCCGATTCCGAGCTACATTGCGCCGCGCGAGTCCGCCCAGACCAATCCCGCGCTGGCGGCGCGCTATCCGTTGAATATCATCTCGCCCAAGTCGCACGCCTTTCTGAATTCGTGCTACGCGAACATGCCGCATCAGCGCCGGGTTGCCGGCGAGCAGGCCGTGACGATCAATCCCGAGGATGCAGCGCGCCGCGGTATCGCCGAGGCCGCCGCCGTGCGGGTCTTCAACGATCGCGGCTCGTTCACGGCGCTCGCGCATCTGAGCGACACCGTGCGGCCGGGCGTGGTCGTTGCGCCGCTCGGGTTCTGGCGCAAATTCAGCCGTGCGAAGAGCACGGTCGCGGCCGCGAATTCGCCGGTGCTGGCCGACCTGGGCAACGCGCCGACCTTTTCCGACAATCTGGTCGAAATCGAAGCGGCGTAGTAGCGGGCACCGGCGCGCGCGAGGGCGAAGTTCCGCTCGGCGCGGTAATCGTCGCCGAGCACAGTGCGAGCGCGATCCCAGCCGCTGCGGCGCATCCTGAACCGGTCGCGACTCGCCTCTCCAGAGCGCAGCCAATTGTCACGTCGCTGGTCCTACTGTCCCCCAAATAACTTGCATATCCGGAACAGCGTCAGGGTGTCATTCCGAGGGAGTCAGCGACCGAGGGATTCTCTGATCTTTAATTCGTTTTTTCGTAGAAGCCGGGATTCCTCGCTGCGCTCGGAATGACAGCCCTCAGAATCTTGGGATAAAACTTATTTGCAGAACACCAACTATAAGGAGTTAGTAGAATTTCGCGCCAAGCCAGGGAGGCAAAGCTATGAGAGTCGAGAGCTGTCGCTTTGGGGTGGGGGTGTCGGTGGTCGCTTTTGCGGTACTCGCCTGTAGCAGCGCCGGCTTCGCGCAGGCACCAGTCAGGCGTGATCGAGTGAGCCCGCCCGCCATCCTGCGCTGCGAGGCGGCATGTCAAAGCGGCGCATAAGGCTCTCGGCGGGAGGCGGGTGCGACGGGCCTCTCCGATTCTATCGCCGAATGGCCGATGCGGAAGGCTGCGCGCGCGGCGGGTACAAATTCGCGCTCTGTGCTATGAGAGAGCCAACGCGGTTTCCTAAAAGGAGAGGACGATGAAGATAGGGTTTTTCGCCGTCGGAATTGGCCATCTGTCGCGGCCCGACATGATAAAGACCGTCGCGGTGAATGCCGAGCGGCTCAACTTCGCCACCGTGTGGGCGCCCGAGCACGTGGTGCTGCTCGACCAGCACATCTCCAAGTATCCCTATTCGAAGGGCGAGTTTCCGCTGCCCGCCGACACTCCGTTCGCCGACCCTTTCACCACGCTCGCCTACGCCGCGGCCTATACCACGCGGGTCAAGCTGGTCACGGGCATCTGCCTGGTGCCCGAGCATAATCCGGTCGTGCTGGCCAAGGTGACTGCGACGCTCGATCAGCTGAGCGGCGGACGCTTTACGTTGGGCGTGGGCGTCGGATGGCTCGAGGAAGAGTTCAAGGCGGTCGGAGTGCCGTGGGAGCGGCGCGCGCAGCGCACGCGCGAGTGTATCGACGCGATGCGCGCGCTCTGGCGCAAACCGCACAGCAGCTACAACGGAGAATTCTACAAGTTCGACAGCGTGCGCAGCTATCCCAAGCCGGTCCGCGGCGATATCCCGATCTGGTTCGGCGGCGAAACCGGTCCGGCGCTTAAGCGGGTTGCGGAGTATGGCGACGGATGGTGCGGCTTCAATCTTACGCCTGCCGAGGCGGCCGACAAGCTGAAGTCTCTCGACCATCTGCTCAAAGCGGCCGGGCGCAAGCGATCCGACGTCTACATGGCGCTTTCCCCCTACACCAAGCCGATCACCAAGGACGATCTCAAGCGCTATCACGATCTAGGCGTCGACGAGCTGGGCCTGATCGAATTCGCGCCGCCGTCGAGCGAGCGCGAGTTGGTCGCAAAGATGGAGCAGGTCGCGCGCGAGTGGGTCGAGCCGGCGTCGAAGATCTAGTCAGTGTGATGTCCTTGCATATCCGGAAAAACGTCAAGGTGTCATTCCGAGGGAGTCAGCGACCGAGGAATCCCGGATTTTTATTCGGTTTTTCGTGGAAGCCGGGATTCCGCGCTGCGCTCGGAATGACAGCCTCGAGATCTTGGGATTAAATTTATTTCCAGGACACCATACCAGGCTCGCGGCGAAATTCGCCTGCGCCCAAACAGGTAAGTTGACGAGCGGCCCGGTCCTGCCGGCTTTCGGCGGGATCGGGCCGCCGATCCTCTTGCATTATGCAGTTCCAGTAAGCCGTTGGTCGGATTGCCTTCCTCCGTAACCCGTTCGTAAAATGAAACCGGGCACAAAGTTCATCGTAATGGGGAGTTACGAAGCGCACGCGAGATGAGAAGCCGGTCTGGAAGGTGTAAGTCGTGCAAGTGAGTGCTCCCGCGCATACTGAAACCCAGCAGAACTATCGAGAGCAAGCTTTCGCGCGAGAAACGGCGTTCGCGCCCGAGGCCCCCTCGTCGAGCGCTCTCAGGCGGGCTCGGGCGCTGCTCGCGCGAATCTTGAGGTTCAGGTTCGAGCTGCTCCTGATCCTAGCGCTTGGGGGATTCGCGCTCGGCTCGGGGATGAGTGCTGCGCCGCTCGTCGATTGGGACGAGGCGACTTACGCCGAGGTCGCGCACGAGGCGATCGTCAACCATAGCTACCTCGACTTTACCTGGAACGGTAAGGGCTACGTCAAAAAACCCCCGCTGCTCTTCTGGGCGCTGGTCGGTTCATTCAATGTCTTCGGCGAAAGCGAGGCTGCGGCGCGGCTGCCCTCGGTCCTTGCCGGCCTCGGGACGCTGCTGTTGATCTATTTTACGGCAGCCGGTGCTGCCGGGCGGCTGGCGGGGATGCTGGCGGCGCTGGCGCCGCTGCAATTCTATTTTTTCGTGGCCCGGGGCGGACGCGAGTGCGCGACGGACGCGCCGCTGCTCTTCTTCCTGACGCTCGCGTTTTACGCGATCTTGCACGCGCGCAAGGATCGGCGCTTTTGCGCGCTCGCAGGCGTGGCCAGCGGTATGGCGATCCTGAGCAAGGGGCTTGCCGGGACCATCCCCCTAATCGCCGCACCGCTCGCGGTGCTTGTGTTGCCCGGCTTCGAGGCGATCGGCACGACCGGCCTCGCGATTGTCCTCGGATGCGCGGCTGCGGTGGCGGCGCCCTGGTACCTCCACGAGGCCCTGTACAATCCGCTTTTCTGGACCAGCTTCGTCCATCATGAGACGCTCGCCCGTATTGCACG
>Ga0335069_10006055_pt1 | contig 17662 bp, 18 predicted proteins | sample Lox_Sample_11_FD_206714 | JGI IMG/M metagenome (GOLD analysis project Ga0335069, IMG submission 206714) | Soil microbial communities from Loxahatchee National Wildlife Refuge, Florida, United States - Lox_Sample_1.1 | ecosystem: Environmental > Terrestrial > Soil > Wetlands | place: USA... | reverse complement strand
GGGGACCAAAACTGTCGCTGATCGCAAGCAGAAACCAATGGTGCCCGTTGATCAGGAGGAAAAAAAGCAAACCGACGTAGTTTTGGAGAAACGAAAAGACTGGAGCTTCAACATTTGTCTGCGGATCGAACTGGTTGATCAAAGAAAAGCCGAGTTGAAAGGAAATCACCTGTCCTGCAAACTGCATCCCGGCAAAAACACAGGATGCAACAAAACCAAGTAGAACTCCGGACAGAATTTCTCCCGCTGCCACCCCCGTAATACTGCTCAAATCCAGGCTGCTTGGGATTGTGTTCAGAGGCAGGGACGGAGTGAGCACATAGGCGACGACCAGAGCTAATGCGGCTCGGATTGGAAGCGGGACAGCCTGGTTGCTGAAAAACGGCGCGAACAGCATGATTCCCGAAACGCGCAGCAATACGATGACAAAGCGGATAATTTCGGGAAGTGAGAAAAGGAGAGGCTCCATGATGCACTTGAGCTAACGGGCAAATCGTTCGAGATGACCATAAAGCTGAGACGTAAACGCCAGCATGATATTCATGATCCAGGGGAACGTGAGTAGAAAAGCCAAAAAGACTGCGATAATCCTGGGAACATAGGAAAGAGTCATATCCTGAATGGAGGTTACTACCTGGGCAACGCTGACGATGATTCCTACTACCAAGGATACAAGAAGCATCGGCCCGCCGATCATCAACGTGACTTGCAGGGTGTCTTTGGCAAGCTTAAGAATCATGTCCTGACTCATTCTGAAGATCTCCAAACTAATAAAAACTTTTGACAAGCGAGCCGATGACCAGGTTCCATCCGTCAACCATGACGAAAAGGAGTATTTTGAAGGGCGTGGATATCATGACCGGCGGCAGTTGCATCATGCCAAGAGAAAGCAGAATCGAGGCCACGACCATGTCGATGACCATAAACGGCACATAAAGGACAAATCCGATTTGGAAGGCTGTTTTCAGTTCCGAGATCATGAAGCTGGGGATCACAACGCGCATCGGCAAATCCTCGCGATTGCGCGGCCTTGGCTCTCTTGCTATGTTGAGAAAGAGAGCCAAATCCTTTTCACGAGTGTACCGCAACATGAATTGACGGAGCGGAACGCTGGCCTGATCCAGTGCCTGCATTTCGGTGATTTTCCCGTCCAACATGGGCTGCAGCGCCTGCTGGTTGATCCGATCCCCCACGGGTTGCATGATGAAATATGTGAGAAAAAGCGCGAGTCCGATCAGCACCTGATTGGGAGGCATCGTTTGCGTTCCTAATGCCTGTCGAAGAAAATGCGAAACTATGATCAGCCGTGTAAATGAAGTAACGGATACGAGGATTGCGGGAATAACGGAAAGAACGGTCAGAAGCAGCATGATCTGTATCGGCGTTGAAAGTCCACCCTTACTGGCTCCGCCACCGATCCGGATCTCTACCCCGGAAAAGCCTTTATCCGCAGCCTGGACCGTGTTTACCGGCATCAGCAGCAGTACTGCAGCAATAATCATCAGCAATATTGCCGCCCGCAGCCTGAAGCTTAGCCGAATCACCCCGATCATGCCCGGTATCCTCAAAAAAGACATGGTCCTTTTCACCGTTCCAAAGCCTCTCTCAATTGGCGCATTTTGACTCGTACATCATCGGGCAACGGATGGGTTGTTTGCTGCTGAGGACGCTTTTTCTCGTTCTCAAAGACAATCCTGAAAGGAACCATAGATTTCTTTTTTGATGGGGCTTTAGCTGCTTCCGGTAAAGTTTCAGGTTCAGTTTTCGAGGCAACAGGGCCCGAATCGGGCAGCGCCATAAGCAAACTGATTTGGTGGGCTGTATTCCCTACCAGGAAACGGTTGTTGCCTACCTCGATCATGGTAATAGATCTCTTATCCCCCATCGATAGCGTTTCCACAACTTTGAGGTTCCGTATTGATGTGCCCTTGGAAAAGAAGCGAGGAGTCAGTTTCCTGACGGCGAAATAGCCGCCGATCATCAGAAATGTCACCAGGCCGAGGCCGCCTACCGCTCGAAGCATGGAATAGCTCCCGTTGGGTTCTTCCGCCTTTTCGACGGGTAATACCTGAGCTGCAGGTTCGACGGTTTGGATTGTGCCGGCCTGCCCGGTCGTTGGGTTTTGAACAGGAGTTGCATCTTTTTGCCCGAAAGCGGGCATTACAAAGAGTGCTGCGATAGCAAGATTTCGCAAAAAGGCCTTCATGACATTTTCTCCTATACCAGCGTGTTAAGATCGGTCAGCCGAATTCCGGTGGACCCTTCCAGCTCGATAACTTCGCCGAAGGCAACGAGCCGTTCGTTAATTAGAACATCAACGTTTTCGCCAGCTGATTTTGGCAGATCCACGATCGAGTTCGACTGCAGCTGCAGAATATCGCGAACCTTCATGCCGCGACTGCTGAGCTGAATCGTGACTTTCAATGGCACATCGAGGAGATGACGCGCTATCTCCATCATTCTTTCGTAGGAAGATGAGTCGCTTGCATTTTGAGCTTCTGACATAATCGGCCACCGTCACCGGATTAGAGTTGTACAACGAAATCAACGATAAACACTTCCAATACCTTCATATGAGGAGAAATTGCATTTACACGATCGCGAATTTCCGCTCGGAGTTTGTCTTTGCCTTGAGGTGTCAGGATCTGCTCCGCGGTTTTTGAGCTGAGCAGCGTAATAATAGAGTCTCGCATTGCCGCTATTGCGACGGTGTCCTTGGATTTCTCGCTTAATTCTTCTGCCAGGCCAAGTTGAAAGGTGCTTTTAACAAACCGGCTTTCGTCGGCATCGGCAAGGTTCACGAGAAACGGCTCCAATGCCAGTGTTGCCTTGACCTTCTCCACCGTTGATTTTTGAACTTGTTCTGCCTTTGCATTCGCACTGGCTTTCGCCGTTCCCCTGAGACTGGGGAAAAACCAGAACGCGCCGCCGCCGCCTACCAGTAACACCACGACAGCCCCTATTAGAATCCAGCGTTTCCCGGATTTCTTTGCGGGTTCCGCGTCCGTTTTGTTTTCCACGATTGGTTTGCTTTCCATCTTTTGCTTCGCATCTGTTGTTGGTTTGTCTTGAGTTTCAGGCGCCATAATCGACCATGCCTCCGTTGACTAGGTCAATTTCCAGAACGAATAAATGCAACTCATATGCCAACTGCGAATCCATAGGCAGGTAATCACAGAAATGCCGATCAGCATGCGGATAATCAGCCCTTCACCCAGCCGGATTGAACCAGAAAATGGACACTTACAGAGTCAGGCCAGCGCTAAGCACTTATTTATGCAACCCATTGAATAGATTAAACTTATAAAACAGGCTTACTCGCGTTTGCCGTAGTATCTCCGTCTCGAAGAGGCTGAGCCTTCGGCTAAAACGGGTGTATGGAAGAATCGAAGGGGCGGATGTTCTGCCTGGGGGGCACTAGCAGTGCAAAATATCAATTCCGGGTTCGTATTGTGTCAAACCTGTGAGACAGCTCTGACAAATTCCTGACTCTCTCCTTCATGAAACTCATTCTCGTCGGCAAAGCAAACGCGGTTTTTCCCGCTTTTCTTGGCTCGATAAAGAGCACTATCTGCAGACCGGATTACCTGGTGGGAATTCAGGTTTTCAAATTCTGTGCAACAGGCAACGCCGATGCTCACGGTCAGTCGTGCGGTGGTTGTCGGCAGGGCAAATTCATGTGACATGAACGCCGCTCGCAGTTTTTCGGAAACGCGAAATGCCCCTGCACTATTGGTTCGAGGGAGCAGCACCGTAAATTCTTCGCCGCCGTACCTGGCCTTAAAATCCGTGACGCGGAGGGATCGCTGGAGCAAATCGCCAATCTGCCGCAGCACCTGATCTCCCGCCTGATGTCCATATGTATCGTTGATCTGCTTAAAATCATCGACGTCGATCATCAGGCAGCTCAGGATTTCCCCGTAGCGCCTTGCGCGGGCAATCTCCATATCCAGCCGTTCGAATAACCGGCGTTTGTTGAACAGGCCGGTGGCTTCATCGGTGTGAGCCAATTGCTGAAGCTTTTCATTCAGCTGGGTCAGGCGGAGGTCGTGATCCCTCAAGCGAGCGTTAGCCGTTGCCAATTCCTGCCGCGTCAGAATGTTCTCGAGAGCAGAGGAAAAGTGCGAGGTTACAAGAAGTCCCAGATGGTACTCGATATCATCGAACCGTCCTGACTGATTCGACACCATTTCAAGACAGCCGACGGCGTTCTTAATTGCCGAAAATGGGATCACCAGGATTGAATGTATAGGGGTATCCGCAGCCGTCCCTGAAATTTTGCGGATCTTCCGGACGGAGTGAGTATCGGCAATCCAAAGCGGGGTTTTGGATTTCATGACACTGCCGGGGATTCCTTCATTCAGAGAGAATGTGGTTTCCTCGGAGGCGGCCTGCGGTCCGGAAAGGTATATTTTCCGATATTTCGTGCCGTCCTGGATGCAAAGTCGCACAGCATCCTCAGGATGGTACTCGAGAAAATAGGCCGCCAGGAAATGGATCAAGCCATCGACGTCCCCGGCGGCATTCATGGATCCTGCAAGTTCGTTGATGGCCAGCAGGCGACGGTACAGTTCTCCCGCTTTTTCTTTGGGAGGCACGATCTGCCGTAGTAGATCGTAAAGATTTCTGCTGTGGGTAATTGGCGTCGCTGCAATCGCCATGGTGTGCCCTATAAATGGAGAGCCTGCCTGGTCCCGGTAAATGGACGCTTCATCGGACAGACAAACCTTCGATATATGCGCTTCTGCTAACGTATAAGGTTCAAAGAATCCTGATATAGTTGATCCGACGCGGAAATCACACGACTATTGGCCTGATAGGCTCGCTGAGCAACGATCAAGTTGACGAACTCCTGGGCCATGTCCACATTGGATTGCTCCAAGGAAGCGCCCGTGATAGAGCCGCGGCCTCCCGTGCCAGCCGCACCGATCGAGGGTTCTCCTGCGCTCGCAAATGTCAAAAATGTGCTGCCCTGATATTTCTGGAGCCCTTCCTCATTCGGGAAATTGGCAAGTGCAAGTTGAGCGAGAGGGATGGACTTGCCGTTTGCGGCCAGACCCATGATCACGCCGTTTTTGTCAATGCTGATGCTCGTCAATGTACTCGCTGCATACCCATCCTGCAGGCTCGAAGACACGGCAGAATCGCTCGCATAGTTTGTAATAAGTGGCGTGCCGGCAGAATTCATCAGGTTAAAGTCAATGTTCATGACGGCAGCGCCGTTGGAAAGTCCTGAAACGTTTAAGACTTGGTTCGTCGTGGGAGAAGTCATGACACCCTGATCGTTGAATTGCAGGGCACCGGACCCGATCGAAACAGCCGGGCCGCCCACGGCCCCACCCGCGTCTTCAGCAGGAATGGTTGCGGCCCAATTCCATGCGCCCGTTCCTGTTTTAGTGAAGGTGAAGTTGACGTTGTGCGATTGTCCCAGGCTGTCAAATACTTGCACGGTCGAGGAATAGCTTGAACCGTCCGCGGCTTGCGAATCCAGGTTGGCTGCAACGCTCAGAGATGTGGTAGCACTCGCAGGAATCAGTTGACCTTTGTTGACCTCGATCGTTGTTGGTACACCGGAATTGTTAATTGTGCCGTTGGCTGCCATATAGCCCATTACTTTGAATCCATCGGAACTGATCAGATTTCCTTCTGCGTCGAATTGAAACTGGCCCGACCTCGTAAATCCCATGCTGCCGTTTGTGGATACGACAAAATACCCATTGCCGTTTATGGCGGCATCCGTAGCGTTTCCCGTATAATTGATGGTTCCCTGCGAGCAATTACGGTCCAGTCCGCTCAGCGTGCTGCCGATTCCATTGTCGATCGGATCTCCCGTGGCGCTTGTGCCGGAAACTCCCGCAAGCAATTCAGCAAAGGCGGCCTTGCTGCTTTTAAAGGCGGTGGTATTCATGTTGGCGAGGTTATCGCCGATAGTGTTAATTGCCACGCTATTGTTGCTAAGTCCAGTCAAAGCGGTGTAAAAAGAAGTTAACTCCATCAGTTTTCTCCTATTCCGGAAACCCCGAAATCAAATAAGTTAAACGATCCAAGTCCTGAAGCCGGTTCTATCATTGCAAACTGAAATGCTTTCCACGCTTACTCTACTATGCCTGCCAGCTTGGTGACGGCGGTGTTGATGGACACCAGCTGTTCCAGAGAGCTGAAGGTTGCCAGCTGTCCGAGGAACTGTTGGTTGTCGACAGGATTCATCGGGTCCTGATTCTGGAGTTGAGCAACGAGGAGATTGAGAAACTCGGTCTTGCTGACATCCGTGGCGCTGCTCGTAATATTACTGGGTGTGTTTGCGGTATTCTGATCCGCGTATGTTGTGCCCACGCCGTTAACCGTACTCATCTGCTGTACCCTCTTTTCTGACTTCTTGCTTTTGATATGAGTTGCATGCCGTTTAATTTTTCAACTTTTTGTCTGTTCATCCGCCCAGGCACCTCAACTGCCGCTGATTTCCTGCATGAATCGTGCCAAATCGGGGCGCCGTCGAAAAAACCGAGTTAATGCTTGTTTTTAAAACACTTCGTACGTTTTCTGTAATGTGTCGCATAGCCAGGGAAACCACGCAAAATTTGCCCATAGGAAATTTATGCAACTGTGTAGAACCTGTTGTTCGGGTTCAAGGCAAGCCAGGACGCCGGATCGAGACTTCCTTCCTCCATGGCATCCGCGGGAGATGTGCCGGGTTTTGCTGAGGAAAGATGCGGATCTTTGCCGTTTTGCCCGGAACCGGTCTGTCCGAACTGAGCCGAAAATCCGGAGGAAGACTGCGCGTCCATGGCGTCCTGAACCACGATATGGATCCGGTCGATCTTGAGCCCCTGATCCTGCAGTGTCTGCTGCAACAACTGCAGATTGTTTTCGAGATACGATTTGACAGTGCTCGATTCCGTGCTGATTCGTGCCGAAACTCCATGGATCGTGTTTTCGGCACTTATTTCGAGGCGCCCGAAACCGTCGGGTTTCAGCTGAATGCGGATCTCTCCCTTTCCGTCCCTCAACTGAATCTGTATCTGGTCGGCCATCTGCAAAATAAACTCAGGCGTTTTCGATGTCGACGACGGTTCGGCAGGTGCATCGACGGCACCCGAAGATTCCCCTGTCTGGGTCGGGTTCAGGGCAACAACAGCCTGGGCTTGCGACTGGCGTTCCGTAGCAACCAGCGGAGGCTGCATCAGATGCAATGCTGCCTGTTCCGTTTTTTGAATGAGGGGCATCGACGAAGCGGACCTATCCGGCGTTTGCCCTTGATCGGCGGACGTATTCGCCGTCTCCGCACGTTCCTGCCGCGCCTGCGTGCTTTTCAGCGATTTGCTTAGGAGCGCCGTGGGCGACATGTCGTTTTCGGATTCATCCTCTCCAGACAGAATACGAATATGCCCAGAACCGGCCTCCGGACTCTCGGAGTTCCCGGACTTTTGGCTCTGTTGCAGCTTTGAGGCGATCACGCTGCCAAAATCGAGATTCAGCTGCGAACCCTTCACCGTATCCTGTGCCGCGGTGAATGTCGCCGTATCATTGCCGGAATCCGCTTGCCCCGATATCGGGGGCAGAGAAAAAGCTCTCGCGCTCACCAGCTTCTCTCCAGTTCCTGTCGGTTGGTCCGTGCCGCTATCCGTTTGTGGATGTGAAGTTCTCAAGGCGATCCCATTCAACTCCAACGCGAATACGGGTTGCCGGTTTTGACCGGCAGGGGCCGGATTGTCGGACGATTTTGAGGCCGGAATGAGATTTTCTATGCCATCCTCGTCGCCGCTTGGTGCATCCTGGCAATCGGCCATATTGCCGGCGAGTGTCGTGCTGTGTTTCTTCTCAGCCGTCTTGTGCGGATCCCCAACTGCGGGCTGCGTGGTATCGGTGCTTTTCTGGTCTTCGATCCTTCGGGATTTGGTCTCGGGTCCACTCTGCGCCGGTGTTTTTTTTGCATGGCGAATCCGGGAAGAGTTCTGCAAGGAGTCGTTTGCCAAATCCGCCGGATTTTTGCGGGCGGAATTTGATGCCGACCTGGAATTTTCGACATTTTCACGCAGGCCGCTGCCTTCATTGCCCTGACCCAGAATCTGATTCATCTGCGCATGAAAGCCATCGGAGGATCCTGCCTCAGGGAAATCCGCGGGCTTTACGTTTGTTTCACCTGCCGGATTCGGCATGTTGGCGGACAGGTTTATTTGCATGATCCGTTTACCAATCTCCTTAAACCGTTACTGGTGTTTTGCAGCGCTTTCCGACCTTCGAATGCCCGATGAATTCTGTCGTTGAGACTCCGCTTTTGAATAGCGCGTCACTACCAGATCATCGATTTCTTTTTGTTCCCGTCTTTCCAGGTCCAAAAGAAAGTCCTTTTGTTTTTTCGCCTTCATGGAAGAAAGCGTTTTCCGGTTTTTCGAGGCTTCTATCACGGCTTCTTTTTGCGCCTCGATCTCCGATTTCAATTGCGCCAGACGCTTTTCACATTCCTTGATCTCGCATGTCAAACGATTCAGGTATCGATGGAACCAGGTAAGTTCCTGATCCTGTGATCTGTCCGCACAAATCGCCGCCAGATCGTTCATCGTATTCTGCATCTTGGCCGCGAGTTCGCCCCGGATGCTCTCCTCGACCTGGTGCCTGTAATTCAACCGGTGCAGCTCATCGCGTTCCCGGTCTTCAATCTCTTCTCTGTATCGCAACAGCGTTTCCAGGTTATACGCAAATTTGGGCAATTTCCTATTCCTTTGCTATCTCTTCGACTCCTGCGAACGCGCTATCCAGGCTGACACGTTCGTTGCTGTTTTGGATCAGGTAGGAAGAGATCGCGTCTATTTTTTTCAATGCCAGATCGATCTTCGGGTTGCTGCCCTTGGCATACGCGCCGATGTTGAGCATGTCTTCGGCTTTGCGATGGGTGGAAAGCCACTCCCTGATTTTCCCCGCCTTCTGCAAATACTCCTGCGAAACGAGATCGGGCATGAGACGGCTCACGCTCGACAGAATATCGATGCAGGGATAATGATTGCGCCAGGCGAGTTCCCTGCTTAGAACGACGTGACCATCCAGAAGGGATCGGACGGCATCCGCGATGGGCTCGCTCATATCGTCCCCTTCAACGAGAACGGTGTAGAAACCCGTAATGCTCCCGCCGGAAACATAATTCCCGGCCCTCTCCAGAAGACGCGGCAGCAGAGCAAATACGGAGGGCGTATAGCCTTTCGAGGAGGGCGGTTCGCCGGCTGCCAGCCCCACTTCCCGCTGCGCCATCGCGAAGCGGGTCACGGAGTCCATGACGAGAAGAACATCTTTTCTGAGATTGCGAAAATATTCCGCGATAGTCGTGGCAACCAGGGCGGCCCGAATTCGCAGTAGGGGCGGCTGGTCGGATGTGGAGACCACCACGACGGAGCGTTTTAATCCCTCCTCGCCCAGATCTTTCTCGATGAAGCCACGCACTTCGCGTCCCCGTTCTCCTACGAGGCTGATGACGTTTACATCCGCCGCGGTGTATCGCGCCATCATGCCCAACAGCGTGCTCTTCCCTATGCCGCTGCCTCCGAAAATGCCGATGCGCTGGCCCTTCCCGCAGGTCAGTATCCCGTCAATCGCGCGAATGCCTGTCCCTATTGTCTCTTCAATGTTTTTCCGCTCGAGCGGGTTCGTCTCCGCCGGCTGTATCGGGTACTCTTCGGTGGCGTCGATCGGGCCTTTCCCGTCGATGGGCTCCCCCAGGGCATTCACGACTCTGCCCAGGAGTGCCGGGCTCACCGGCACGGATGCCTTCTTCTTTCGGCAAATGACCTTGTCGCCAAGTTGCACACCGTGCACCTTGTAAAGCGGCATGGAAATGACATAGTTGTCCCTGAAACCGACTACTTCCGCGGGAATGCCTCCTTTGGGACGGTCCTTTCCCGCAATCTCGCACAGCTCTCCCACCGATACCGGAGGCCCCAGCGATTCCACGACAAGACCGACCGCGCGTTTGACCGCACCGATTGTCTTGATGGGATCCATCTCGTCGAGTTTGTGAAAATACCTGTTCAGGTTAAACTCGGAGCTGCTCATGCTAGTTCACGCCTTCGAAAAACGAGCGTTCCACTTCGCGGAATTCCTCTTCTACGCGCGCATCGATATCACCGCAATTCGTCTGTATGAGGCATCCGCCGCGCTCAATGGATTTGTCCGCCAGCAGCGAGATCTCCCGCCCTTCGGATTGTGCGAGTTCTTCGCGTCGTTCCATTAGATAGCCATAATCCTCCGGATGGAGACAAATCGTCACCGCCGATTTTTCGGCAACGTGGCAGAGCGCCACATGAACCAGCGTCTGGACGATCTCGCGATCGACGCCAATTTCCCTGTGGACGATCTTTTTGGCGACCGCAAGAGCAAGTTTGACAACTTCGCGTTCCACCTGCGCGTAAAGCGAGGAACGCAGTTTTCGGATTTCGCCGATGGAATCTCCATACCGCTTCATCGCAATTTCCAATTTGCGTTCAGCGACTTCATTTGCGTTTTTTTCGCCCTGCAACAGACCTCTCTCGTACGCCGCCTTTTCCAGTGCGCCCGGCTCCGCAGCAGGACTCCCCGCATCTCTTCCCCGGGATCCATTGCCGGAAGCCACCACCGGACTTGACTGGAGGTCCGCCCATTCGGGCGGTTCCATCAGCTGCGTCCCGGCGCTCCCATTCTCGGAGAAGGCAAACGGCTGCACCATCGATGCCCGTTCGGTTCCCTTTTTTATAATTTTGGTCGCCATTTAGATCTCGACAATTGAAGGTTGACGATCCACGCGCAAGGGCTGTCTGCAGTCCAACGAGAATCGCAAATCAGTTGATATATTCATCCCCGCCGCCCTTGAGCTTCAGAACTCCGCTCTCGTCGAGCTTGCGGATAACACTCACGATCTGCTGTTGCGAAGTCTCCACGTCTCTGACTTTGACGGGGCCAAGCACTTCCATGTCTTCACGCATCATTTCTACGGCGCGTGCGGACATGTTTCGGAAGAACTGGTTTCTCAATTCTTCACTGGTTCCTTTCAACGCAATGGTGAGCGCCTTTTTGTCGACGCGCTGGAGTATTTCGCGCATCCCCTGGTCGTCGATCAGCAGTACGTCATCAAAAACAAACATGAGGTTCCGGATGCTCAGCGCGAGAGCCGGGTTGTCGCTCTCGACTTTTTCCAGTATCGCTGCTGCGGATTTTGTTTCCATGCGGTTGATCAATTCCGCCACGGCACGAATGCCACCATAGGATTCGCGGCTGAAATCTCCGAGCGATCGCAGCTTCTGCTCCAATATCGAAGTAATCTTATTGATGACGTCGGGAGAAATTTGTTCAAGATTTGCCATCCGCATGACGACCTCTCCACGGAGCGTTGCTGGCAAAGAGCTCAGCAGAGCGGCGGCCTGCGAAGAATTCAGGTGCGCCAGAACGAGCGCGATTGTCTGTGGCTGTTCCGATTGGATGAATTTGGAGAGCTGAAGCGGATCGGCCTTTTGAAGATTGTCGAATCCTACGACGGTGCTTTGGAGTGAAATGTTGAGATAATCCAGCAGCTTTTTAGACGCTTCCATCCCGAAGGCCTTGACCAGCAGTCTCTTGGCAAATTCCGGCCCCCCCCGTGCCAGGAATGCCTCCGCCAGGGTCAGCCGATAGAAATCCTCTAAAATGGAATCGGCGACATCCGAATTAATCTCTCCAAGCCGCGATATTTCTCTGCTGATTTCCTGGATCTCGTCTTCCTGCATGAAACGGAAAACGCCGGCACTGGCCTCGTCTCCCAGAAGGACCATCAGAATCGCTGCTTTCCTGGCACCCGCCATTTGCGCCTGGGTCACGACTAAATCCTCTCTCGCATGATGGTGCGAATTAGCTGAGACATCATTTCGGGATCCTTCTTTGCCTTATCCACCAGTTTTTTCTTCATTGCCGCGAATTTGCGGCCGTCGATATCCGCAATGTGCGCTTCCTTCATCAGCTCCCGCTCGATTTGTTCGTCGCTGGCTGTTTCGAGAGACAGCCCCTCTCCAAGCGCACGGGATTCCGCAGCAGGCAGGGACGCATCCGAAGTCGATGCCGGAGCAGGGAGCTCCCCCGGGCTCTGCATGCCCGACAGGGCTCTGGCCGCAGGTCCGGAAGCTGTCATCAGCGCATTCCCTTCCGTTGCCGGCCCTAACGCGGCATAGGAAAATGCCTGAAACGCTTTCTTGCGAACCGGACGCAGAACAATAAAGTACACGAGGATAAACAGGATAATGAGAGAACCGTATTTCATCGCAGGCATCAGGATCACCTGGCGCTTGAAGTACCAGGGGGCTGACTGCTGGACCGGCGCGTCGGGTTTCGATTCCGAATAAAACGGCACGTTCGCGATGCTGACGACATCGCCTCGCTGCGCGTCATAACCAACGGCTGCCTGCACCAACTGGCGGTACGAGTCGATATCCTGTTGAGAACGTGGCTCCTGGCGCACGACGGTTTTGCCATCTTCTGACTTGCTGTAAACCGCCTTATGATCCAGAATCACGGCCACCGACAATCTCCGAATTGTTCCCTTCGGCTGAATGGTGTGGCGAACCAGCTTATTTATTTCGTAGTTGGTGACTTCACTCTGTCGCACGCGATCCGGACCGGCGGGCACGTGCTGGGCCGCGTTATTTCCAACATTGGACTGCGTCCCGGGAATGCCCGACACTCCGCCGGCCCCCCCCGAGCGCTCTTCGCTTTTTTGCTGGCTCAGGATTGCCGGGGGATTGGGGTTGTAGGTTTCTTCGGTCTGTTCCGTGGTATTAAAGTCCAGATTGATCGAGGCATTGGCATGCACCTTGCCTTTTCCTACGAGCGGTTCGAGAATCGAAACCACTTTCCCTGACATCTCTTTTTCAATTTGCTCCCGCGCGCCCGATTCCATTTCCGCCCGCGCCGCGTCCCCGGATTCAATCGATTGAGCGAGGAAATTTCCCTCATCATCCACGATGGATACGTTGTAGGTATGGAGGTCCGGCACCGCGCCGGCCACGACGCCTTTGATGCCGGCGATGCTGGATTTGGACAGCTCGGCGCCTTTCTTCAGATTAACGACGACGCTGGCTTTAGCGGATTGCTCCTTGTCTTCAAATATCGAGTCTTTGGGCAGAACGATATGAACCCTTGCCTGGGATATTTCCGAAAGGCTGGAAATTGTGCGCGCCAATTCCCCTTCCAGCGCGCGCTGGAGATTCACCTGCTCGGTAAAATCGGTCATACCGAATTGGTTTTTATCGAAAATTTCATATCCGATGCGCCCGCTTCGCGCAAGACCGGATCCGGAGATTTCCAGCCGCAATTTGTCAATTTCGGTTTGCGGAGCCGCCACCAAAATCGACGTTCCTTCGACAATATAGTCCTTCTTTTCTTCCTGGAGTTTTTTGGTGATCGCTTGCGCATCCTCAGGGCTCAAATCTCGATAGAGGGCTTCGTACTCGACACGGCTCATGAAATACACAACGGCGCCGATCAAAGCCAGACCGAGAAGAGCGAAGAAGAAGATTGTTAATCGTTGCGGCCACAAAAGGCGCGACCACATTTCGAGAAGCTGATTTATGAAGCTGGGCCGTTTACCGGGCATTTGGGTCACTCCATTAAAGCGTGGGCTGGACGCTGTAATCTTTTAAAAACCGATCACATCTGCATGCTCATAATTTCCTTATATGCCTGCACGATCTTGTTGCGGACCTGCATCATCATCTGAAAAGAGAGATCCGCTTTTTGCATCGCGATGACTGTGGTGTGCAAATCCTGCGACTCGCCGGCCATGAACTTCTCGATCTGTTGATCCGACTGCTTCTGGAGCTCATTAACGGTGGAGATCGCATCTTTAAGAATCTCTCCGAATCCGGTGTTGCTTTTTTCACCTGCCTGAGTCTGAGTGGTACGGATTTCCGGGATTTGCAGTTTTGGATTTAAAGGACCAATGCTGATTTGTTCCATAAGGCATCCTCTATCGGAGAATCTCCAGCGTTTTCTGTTGCATCTCCTTGGCCATGTTCACGGCCTGGAGATTCGCTTCATAGGAGCGGGTGGCGGACATGACATTCACCATCTCTTCCATCGCATTCACATTCGGATAGGAAACATACCCGTCCTTGTCCGCATGCGGGTGATTGGGCTCAAAGCGCTTGACCGGATCGCTGTTGTCCGTGACGATGTTTGAAATCTCAACACCCTGCACCGCATCGTCCAGCGCGGCGCCGAACGACATTTCGGGGTTCGCCGACGTGAAAAGAACATCCTTGCGGCGGTAGGGTTCCTTTCCAGCGGGCTGCGTAGTATTGGCATTGACCAGATTGCTGACCAAAACCTCCAATCTCCTGCGCTGCGCAGTAAGTCCGGACGCGCCGACTTCAATTGCAGTCATTAAACTCATCACGCTTTCCCTTCATTGATGCTGGTAGCGATCATGCCGAATTTCGACCGCACCATCTGTGTTATCAACGAATAAGCAAAAGAGGTTTCACTGAGCTTTAACATTTCCCTGTCCAGATCCACGTTGTTCTCGTCCGCTCGAGAAGGTATTCCCTGCACCTCAAAGACCTGAGCCTGGGGAAATAGCTGAATCATGCCCTGGCTGTGCTCAGGCCGCGATGTCTGCAGATTGACGTCGCTATCCGCGAGAAGTTCCTGCATCGTGGCGTGAAAGGAAGTGTCTTTGGTTTTGTATCCGGGGGTATCGATGTTGGCCAAGTTCGAGGAGACAATCTGTTGACGCTGTGAAAGCCGCGTCATGTACGCTTCCATGGCGTTAAGCGTTTGGTTTTGAAAGATATCCAGCTTCATCCTTTTTCTCTCCCGAATCCTCCGGTTAAAGAGGCCCTACTGCAAAGCAAATAGCATGCCAATATTTAACTGAACTAATCCGGCAATGCTGCCGCATGGCCTTAGAGCTCGTGAACTGGCGGCCTGCTTGGCTTTGCGGGCCAAGATATTGAAGGTCTTTGCCATGCAACAGGCCTGTATTCGTAGATGATCGGTCATACCGCAGCCCGAGAGTGGGCAGATTTTGCCTGCCTGTCCTGAAGGCCGAATTCATTCAGCTTGTTCCGCAGAGTTCGTAAACTGATGCCCAGGCATTTGGCGGCTCGTGTCCTATTTCCGCCCATGTCTTCCAGAGTGCGGCAGATTAACTGCCGCTCCATCTCGCGCATGGTAACTCCGGCGGAAAAGCCTAGCTCTGCCGGTCTGGGTTCCTGTGACTGGACCGGCAATGGAATTGGGGATCCCGAAACCAGGAGGTCCTCGCTATGAATGCCGGAACTCCCGCAAAGAGTCACTGCGCGCTGAATCATGTTTTCGAGTTCGCGCACATTCCCCGGCCAATCATGGTGCATGAGCTTTGCGATAGCCTCGCCGCTCACGCGGATATCCGCTCGCCCCAGGTCCTTCCCGTACCGCCTGCAAAAAAAGTCGACGAGCAACGGAACATCTTCGCGCCTTTCCCTCAACGGCGGAATGACCAGACGCACGACATTTAACCGGTAATAGAGGTCCTCCCGGAAATTCTCATTCCGAACCAGCGACTGCAGATCTCTATTCGTTGTCGCGATCACGCGGACATCGATCTCAACGGGATCTTTGCCCCCAATCCGGTCTACCTCTTTTTCCTGGAGTACTCGTAAAAGCTTTGCCTGAAGGATGGGGGCCATTTCCCCGATTTCATCCAGCAGAAGAGTCCCGTGGTTGGCCAACTCGAACTTCCCCGGCTTGGAAGCGTTGGCTCCGGTAAATGCGCCCTTTTCAAATCCAAACAGTTCGCTCTCCAGGAGGTTTTCGGGCAAAGCCGCGCAATTCACAGCCACGAAGGGATTTGAGCCTCGCGGACTTTTGAAATGAATCATGCGAGCCAGAAGCTCCTTGCCTGTCCCGCTTTCGGCCTCTATCAGCACCGTGGCATTGCTGACCGCAGCCTGGGCTGCCATTTCAAGCGTGCGCGAAAATCCGGGATCCTGAGTAATGATGGCATGCGAGGCTTTTTCGTTTTTTCTCGGCGCCGAATCAAGCGCTCTCCGGACGACGTTTTCCAGCGATTCTGAAGAGAAAGGCTTCATCAGATAGTCGTAGGCCCCATCCCGCATCGCCTCCACCGCATTCTGCACCGTGCCGTAGGCAGTCAGCAATATCACCGGAGTTTGCGGCGCCAGGTTTTTGACTTTGCGCAGCAGATCGAGCCCGCTGACCTCCGGCATCCGCATGTCCGTTATCACAAGCTGGTAATATTTTTCCTTCAGCCTTCGGAGCGCCTCTATTCCGCTTCCCGCAGTCGTGATCGAATAGCCGCTGCGTCGGAGAGTCTCATTGATCGCAATAAGCATCTGCGGCTCGTCATCTACAACCAGAAGCTCTTCTTGCATGATCTATCCCTTTTCCGGTGCGTTTTTAAACGCGATGGTGAAGGTTGTGCCCCGGTTCACTTCGCTGCTGACGCTGATGCATCCGGAGTGCTTTTCCACAATTTGGTGGACGACCGAGAGGCCTAGCCCGGTTCCCTTCTTGTTAGTCGTAAAAAACGGGTCGAATATCCGGCCTAAGTTTTCCGGCGGGATGCCGATCCCCGTGTCCGAAATTTGCAATTCCAATCCGCGCGACGGATTGTCTCCACCGCGGATATCCACCGAACAGGTACCTATCGTCAGCGATCCCTGAGATGGCATGGCCTTCATTGCGTTAAATATCAGATTCAAAAGCATTTGTTTGATGAGCTCGGGATCTGCGACAATCAGAGCGTCCTCTGCGTCCAATGTTGTTTTTACCAGCACATCCCTCTGACTCATAATTGGATCCACAAATCTGAGGATCTCCTGGATCAGGTTGTGCAGATTTACCGTGCTGAACGCGGGCGAGAGTGGGTTGGCAAAATGAAGCATGTTCGACACGATCGTGTTCAGCGATCGTATCCCGATCCGGATGTTTTCAGCCCATCTCTTTGAAACGCCAGAGAGTTCTTTCACCAGCAATGAGGCAAACAATTCGATGCTGCCTAGAGGATTCCTGATTTCATGCGCCAGTTCGACAGCCATCTCCCCCATTGCGGACAGACGCTCGACCCGCTGATTCTCCTCCTGCAGTGCTTTGACCTCAGTTATATCCCGGATGATATGCAGAGTGCCCATTGGATTGCCCGATGCGTCGGCCAATGGAGCGCCAGATGTGGCATATATCCTTTTATTATGGCTATTTTGAATTGATACCTCTACTTCTGCTTTACCCACACGTTCGCTGGCCAAAGCGCACAGATGATCGCGCATCTCTGTGCTGAGTGAGGGACGGAAGCCATCCTCGACAAGAGTCGAATCGCCGTGCGATTGCTCGAACACTTCCAGGGCCATTGGATTACACAGCGCGACCTTCCCGCCGGTATCGAGGACAAAAACGCCGCAAGGAAGTCTTTCCAGGATCGTTTTAAGATAGCTTTGTGCTTCCTCCTTCGCGCGCAGACTGCGCTCCAATTCGATATTCTTGGCTTCCAATTCCTCGGTCAGTTGTTGGGCACGCGCCCGAAGCTGGCTGAAGGCCGATTCCAGGGAACTCGAAGCCTGGGTAAAGATCTCAAAGGCGCGCAGCAACAAACCTTTTTCACTGGTTTCTCCGCCAGCCTCCTCCAGACATGGAGCAAACACCATCGCATCGCTCTGGGTCCCGATGATCTCCAATT
>Ga0335069_10006054_pt1 | contig 17662 bp, 18 predicted proteins | sample Lox_Sample_11_FD_206714 | JGI IMG/M metagenome (GOLD analysis project Ga0335069, IMG submission 206714) | Soil microbial communities from Loxahatchee National Wildlife Refuge, Florida, United States - Lox_Sample_1.1 | ecosystem: Environmental > Terrestrial > Soil > Wetlands | place: USA... | reverse complement strand
CCCCTTAGTTGGACGAGGTAGCACTTGAGGCGGCCATCCTCGATCCCAAAGAGCGCGGTATCCACCGCGACCTTGGGGCGGGCGTGACGCCTCGAACGGGCCTTCACCGACCTAACTGACGAATCCAACGCTGTGCTAGCGGTCGCCATCGATGGTCGACCCTTCGACACTTTCCTTGAAGCTACCGGTTAGGCTCCCAGTTCAAGCATCCGCTCGAGTGCCCGTTTGGCTCCCTCTCGGACTTCATCGGCGAGGGTGATTTCGTAGCGCAGGTTGCGCAGCGAATCGAGCGTACCGTCGAGCGTGATCATCTTCATGTAACGGCACAGCTTGCAGGCCTTATAGAAATGCTTCTCCGGAATCTCCATCAGCAGCCGGTCCGAGAGCCCGCACTCCGTGACAATCAGGAATTTCTCCGCCGGGCTCTGCTCGGCATACCGAACCATCGCGCTCGTCGAGAGCACGGCATCGGCCAACGCCAGAACGTCCTGGCGGCATTCCGGATGAGCCAGAACGACTATTCCGGGGATTCCTTGCCGAACCTTGTTTATCTCTTCCGGAGTTATCTGATGATGGACGTAACAGTTACCGTCCCATGAAATGATGTTCTTGGAGGTTTGGGTCTGGACGTAGTTCGCGAGATTCTTGTCCGGCACGAAGAGGACGTTGTCCGAATCGATCGCGTTCACCACCTTGGTTGCATTGGCGGAAGTGCAGCAGGCATCCGAGAGTGCCTTAACGTCGGCTGTGCAATTGACGTAAGAGACGACCTTCAGGTCGGCGTAAGTGGCGAGCAATTCCTGCTTGCGGTCAGCCAGTGCCTCGGCCGTAACGGCCTCGGCCAGCGAGCATCCAGCGCGGAGTTCCGGGATCAGTACCTTGCGCGTGGGGTTGAAAACCTTGGCAGTCTCGGCCATGAAGTGAACGCCGCAAAAGACGATTACGTCGGCATCACGAACCTCGGCCGACTTGCGCGCGAGTTCAAGCGAGTCGCCGATGAAATCGGCCACCTCGAAAATCTCCGGCCGCTGGTAGTTGTGGGCGAGGATTACCGCGCGTTGCTCGATCTTGAGACGGCGGATTTCGCGGATTGTTTCGGCGAACCGAGCGCACTGGTCCAGCGTATAACTGGCGTCGTGCAGCGCAGCGAGCTTCTCATGCAGTTCGGCGCCGTTGATCGCGGTCTGGATATTCATCGCTATACCCTCTCATCCCCGGCACACCAGCCCCGCCTCACATCCCGTCCTGCATGCCGACTTTGCGTCAATATGACACTTACCATAACAGTTTCGTAACAAAAACTGCAACCGCGAAAGTCGGGCGCTCGATGCGGGTCGTCTTTAGGGCTGAGCTCGATAGGTCGCCGGCTGGACGCACGAATCCGCAGGCGCTCCGGTCTAACTGATCGGAGCCTTGGATTATTGAAGCTGGCGGAAGTAGAGGCCCGTGTACGAATGCAACGACCTCTCAGGATGAAAAGGGATCAACAGGGTTCCAGAGTGCGGCTCAGAAATTCCCCAGGAGTCCATGAGCTCATAGCCTTGTTCCAGGATCGAACCGATAAACTCGCGTCGATTGAATACGTGATAAGGCGACACGACGGTTCCAAGATCCTGTATCGAAAAGAAGGAAGTTCCTTCGCATAACGGAGTGCGGTTGATCAGAATGTGACGCGGTTTTCGCTTCAAATCGGAGAGAATCGAGCCAATAGGGGTCCTCATGAACTGCAGTGATCCGGACGCTAATAAGATATCGGAGCCATCTGCCGCGCTGGGCTCAGTGGTAAAGGACAAATGCTCTGGGTGGCGTTTGGAAGCAATTGCAGAGCCTGCGCGACATATTTCCGGCAGGTCGCAGACAGTCCACTTCAGACCATCGGGATAATGGAAAAAGCGCTGGAAGAGGTAATACGCCGTACCCACATGCCCGCCGAGGTCAAAGATCGACATGCCTTCGGCAGCTATCTGCCGTAACCAGAAAAGGACCGGATAATCACTCGGTCGTGCCTTCGACATGTACCCCTGATAAAGAGCCGCTGCGGCCGGATCGTCGTAGCAGCGACGGTGTTCCTCAGGGATATCTTGCAAGGCATCTTCGTAGCTGTCGTAGACGCCGTGGTAGGGAGACTCCAAGGTGGCGGCCGTATCAACGACTGAGTTAATCAACCGACGCCCGATGCGCTTCGGCATTCGCATCACCGGGTGATGCCACAACCTATTGATCAGGCGAGATTTCGGCCGGATTGCGGGCATAGCAAATCCCTCGAACAGCCATCTAAGTGCTCTCTCCCAAGTAAGAAGCTGCCAGCCTGTGTATCATGCTAGCCATTAGCTAGCATGATCAGTATACCAATTAGGATGCGCATCTGGAACAGATGAACCGAAAAGCTCTATGTTGCCTGATTCCTTGGCCGTCGATTGAGCGAAGCGTGCAACCGAGCGGGCTTTCGCAACGTGGTAGCCTAGGGAGGGCTAAATGGCTCTTTCCCGCGATCGTTTCGACTGCACGGGCCGGGTCTGGTACCTTTTCGGCCATCTGGAAGGGTAAGGCTGATGGAACAGAACCTCGATCACGAAATTGTTGAAGCGGTGCGCCGCTTTGTCGATCGCGACGTTATTCCCGTTGCGACTGAACTCGAGCACAACGACGAGTACCCACATGCGCTCGTCGCCAAGATGAAAGAACTGGGTTTGTTCGGCGCGACGATCCCGCAAGAGCACGGCGGGCTTGGGCTCAGCTTCGTTACCTATGCGCGGATCATGTCTGAGCTATCTCGCGGGTGGATGAGCCTCGCCGGCGTGATCAACAGCCATCTGATCATGGCCTTTGTTATCGCGAACCACGGGACTGATGAGCAAAAGGCACGCTTCCTGCCCGCGATGGCGGCGGGAGAGAAGCGCGGCGGTCTCGCCCTGACGGAACCGCATGCCGGCAGCGACGTCCAATCGATTCGGACCACGGCAAGCCGTGAGGGTGACGCCTACGTCCTTTCGGGCAGCAAGATGTTCATCACCAACGCCAAGCACGGGACGATGCTACTGGTTGCTGCCAAGACGGATCCGAAAGCCAAGCCGGCCTATGCGGGTATTAGTATGTTCGCGGTCGAAAAGAACGAACGCGGACCGACCGTCAGTCGCCAGCTCAAGAAGCTCGGTTATAAAGGTATCGACACCTGCGAAGTCCTGCTCGAAGACCTGGACGTGCCGGTAGCCAATCTGATCGGTGGGCAAGAAGGGCATGGTTTCAAGCAGGTGATGAGCGCGCTCGAGGTCGGTCGGATCAACGTCGCGGCTCGCGCCGTTGGAGTAGGGCAGGCGGCGTTCGATAACGCTATCCGGTATGCGCAGCAGCGAACCGCTTTTGGCAAGCCGATCGCGGATCATCAGGCAGTCCAATTGATGCTCGCGGACATGGGCACGCGTCTCCAAGCCGCCAAGCTGATGGTCGAGAACGCGGCACAGAAGAAAGATGCGAACGAGCGATGCGACGTCGAAGCTGGGATGGCAAAGCTTTTCGCGTCGGAGGCCTGCGCGAAGATGACACTGGATGCGCTCCGGGTGCTCGGCGGCTACGGCTACATGGCGGAGTTTCCGGTGGAGCGCTTCTACCGTGACGCTCCCCTGATGATGATCGGCGAAGGCACCAACGAGATTCAGGCATTGGTGATCGCGCGCGGCTTACTGGCGCGGAATCCTGCCTGAAGAGGGATCAGTCCTTCGGACGGCGAAAATAGTGGAAGGCGAACAATAGGCGGATATTAGTCCGGCCCGCGATAGGCGCCGTGTCGCGGACCGAAGCGAAAAGTGGTTCGCGGTCGCGGGTCGGCTCCGTACCGAAGATGAGGTCCCAGAGTGGCGAAGTAACGCCGAAGCATCGATGGGGCATCCGCTGATGATGTCCTAGATGGTGCTCGCGCAACCATCGTTCGATGTGTCCCTTGGGTCGGCAGAAGTGGATTCGATAATGGATCGCCTCGTAAATCGCGAAACCGCATAGCGTCCCACTGAAAAGAACCATTAAGGGGCTGAAGCCCCAAAGGGCGATTCCGATGGTCCAGACGATCGCGACCGGCAGCCAGGCACCAATTGTGAAGATCGCATGGGGGTCGCGATGGTGAACGGCATGGAGTCGCGCGAGGGATGTCGATTGGTGCCCGATCCAGCCGTGGATCGCGTATTCGAGTAGCGTCCAAAGCAGAAGCCCGAGGCCGAAAATAGCCACCGTATCGACCATCTTTTGAGCGTACCGCCATTTGGCAGAATCGAATAGCCCGCGACCTGATCATCCATCCTCTCAGAACGGCAGTGTTTTCTGAGGGCAATTTCTGTTTTACTACGGTGACAGGATAAAAATGTGTGGTCGGAAGTGCGGCAGTCTCGACCCCAAGAGCGTTTGAATTTTGATGCCGCATTATCGTCTGAAAACTAATAGGTATTACCGGGAGTGCGCGGAAGAAAGCGCGCACTACGGACAAAATTGCAGGAGGAATGCATGGGCAGGACGTTACCCGCGATCGCGGGCGGCGCAGTGCTAGGTGTCATTGTCGCGTTCGCGAGTGCGGGCGCTTTTCAGTTTCCCTGGGGTTCAGACGATCAGCCGCAAAAACCAAAGGCAGCGGCACCGGCTCAGGCAGCGCAGGCCGAGCCGACGCATCAGCCAGCGCCGGCTAATGCGCCCGAGCCGAATGAGCCCGGCGCTAAAGAGGTCGCGCTCCCCTCGTGGGCTCCGATGGTCAAAAAAGTGATGCCGACCGTCGTAAATATCGCGATTACGCAGGAAGTAAAGGCTGCTGGTATGGGCGGTGGCGATGAGGGCGATGGTGGTCAGGATGGCCCTGGACCCGGCGGACCGGGTGGCGGAGCCCCTTTTGGTCCCGGCAGTCCCTTTGGGGGCGGCGGCGACCCCTTCGAGCAATTCCGGCATTTCTTCGGCCAGATCCCACATAATTACAAGGAGCATGGTCTAGGATCTGGCGTAATAATTTCACCCGACGGCTATATCCTCACGAACAACCACGTGGCCGGACACGCTGATGAAATCCATGTCACGCTGATGGATAAGCGTGAGTTCACGGCGAAGGTTGTGGGTAAGGACCCCAAGACGGACCTCGCGCTAATCAAAATCGACACCGCGAAGCAGGCGTTGCCATACGCGACGCTGGGTCACTCCGCCAATGCCGAAGTCGGCGACTGGGTGATGGCGATCGGCAGTCCCTTTGGGTTCAACCTGACGGTCACCTCGGGGATTATCAGCGCCAAGGGACGCGCTCTCGGCGGTAACTACGACGATTTCATCCAGACTGACGCCTCGATCAATCCGGGTAACTCGGGTGGTCCGCTCTTCAACACTCAGGGCGAAGTTATCGGTATCAATACCGCGATCTACAGCAGCACCGGCAGCAACGCCGGTATCGGCTTCGCAATTCCTATCGATCTCGCGAAGCAGATCGTGGAGCAGCTGAAGTCGCACGGTAAGGTGGTCCGCGGATGGCTCGGGGTTGAGATTCAGGAAGTCACCCCCGCGTTGGCCAAGTCGTTCGGTCTGTCCACGCCGACCGGGGCACTGGTGGCGGGTGTCGATAAGACTGGCCCGGCAGGCAAAGCCGGCGTTCAGCAGGGCGATATCATCGTGAAGTTCGACGGCAACGAGGTTCACGATGAGCATGAATTGCCCGAGATGGTCGCGGCGACACCGCTCGGCAAGAGTGTACCGGTCGAGATTATTCGCGACGGCAAGCATATGACGCTCACGGCAAGCATCCAAGAACTCAAGGACAAGCAGGTTGCGAGCGCTGAAGATGCGGGATCGGCGGGCGGTAGCTGGGGCCTTACGGTGCAGGATCTGACACCTGAAATCGCTCAGCAGCTCGGAATCCAGAATCCGAAGGGCGTTGTGATCCGCAACGTCAAGCCGGATTCGCCGGCCGCTGAGGCGGGCTTGCAGCCCGGCGACGTCATCCTGGAGGTCGATAGCACTAAGGTTGCATCGGCCGATGAGTTCGCAACCGCGGCCAAAGCGGCGCAGAAGGACAAGAAGTCCGCGCGCTTGCTGGTGCAGCGTAAGGATTCGACGATCTACACGGTGGTCAATTCGGAGGGCTAGTCGCCCAAGAGTTGGTTAGGTCAAAAGGCCAAATAGAAGCGCGCGACTGTCGAATAGGCTACCCGCGCGCTTCTATTTAAGTAAGAACTGGTGGTGGTGATAAGTACGGACGAGCTCAGAGGGTGAGCGTTCGACGAGGAAGAAACCACGTCTTTGCTGCGGCGGAGATTGTCCAAGGCGGATGCATTGGATTGCCTCCAATGCCAACAAAACCCAAACGCCCAACTGCCCGAGATTCAAAGCGTGTTCCGAATCGGCTCAGGCTTTTGGCCGTTGTCGCGCTGATACTGATTCTGCTCGCGAATCGAATCAGACAACGGACGTTCAGCGGCTCCCAACTTCCGAACCCTCCTGCGGCTCATGCCAACACCTGGGGTGAACAGATCAGTCCAGCGGACAAGCGGGCACTCGACCGCGCGGTCCAAGATGGATCGCAGCACTAAAGTTTGAAATCGCCGATCGCGCTACCCGAGAGGCTTGATCTGGGTGACGCGCAAACCCTTCGAGGTCCAGCCGACATCGAAGCCGACAGTGTCGCCCTGATTCAGCCGATCGATCCCGGGAGCGCGGCCACCGATCGGCGCACCCACCACAGTAACGTGAGGAAACTGGAAGAGAATCTCGCGACCGCTGTATGAGCGGATCGCTCCGCGACCACGCACTCGGTCTAGGAATACGATCAAGCCGCGATAGAACATCTCCTCAGGCGTTCTTGATTCATCGCCGGAGGCCGCAGTCTCTTCGCGGTCATCGTCGAGGATGTTCGATCGATCGTCGGCACTCATGCGGGTTCAGCCAGAATGGCGTCGAGCTGTCCTTTTCTTTCGAGGGCATACAGCTCATCGCAGCCGCCGATGATCTGTCCATTCACGAAAATCTCCGGGACCGTACGGCGGCCACCGGCGCGCTTCACCATCGCCTCGCGCAAAGCTGGATCTTCGGAGACATCGATCTCTTCAAAGGCAATTTTCTTGCTGTTGAGCAGGGCTTTGGCGCGGATGCAGAACGGGCAATAGGGGGTCGTATAGACTTCGACTTTGGCCACGGTCGTTCAACAGCTCCTGCGCTTCATTTTGTGACGCTCCGTCACTACACGCAAGTGCGTTCGAAGCGGGATAGTTCTACTTCCACACACTCTGCAGCCGCGGGAAAGCCACCGTCGCTCCAAAGTTGATCGCAGTCTGAGGCGCGATCGGAGCGTAATCGCGGTACGCCATCCAGGTGCCGGTTACAAATAGACTCATCGGTGGTAACCCAGGTCGTACCAAGGTGCGACCAAGACCGAGACTTAGCGGCAGAGTGGTAGGACTGTGATGATGCCATCCGATCGACCAGTTCGCTTCAGCAGACCGCAAATACCACTTGTCCCATAAGTGAAGAGCGAACACGGGCTGGAACTCCAAGCTGCTCTGCGCCGGCACACCAGCTCTAGTATAGGAAAAGGAGATCGGGTTCTGCGCGACAAAGCCGATCAGCAATCCGGGGATACGCGCATAGACTGCGCCGATAGCTGGCCCGGCCTCCCAGGTTCCCTGTCCCGCACTTTTCGAGGTTGCGGTGGGAAAAAGAAAAGTCGGTCCTATGCCCCACAGCAGCCCCGTCTCCTTAGGATTAGGCCACGGCACCACAGCAAGATCGAATAATGGAAGATCGCCAAACTCCGTGCGTGTTCCGCCGCGAGAACTCGGCACTGAGACCAGCGAAAACGTTGGTCTGACGAGCTGCGGAATCGGCAGTAAGGTGTTGGGTGGAATACGTGGGATCAAAGGCCGAAAGATAGCTTGATTCGTCTGGTCGTCTCGCCAGCAGGGCGCTGGTGGCGTGCATGGCGCATAGGTCGCCGCCGCCCAGCTATCGCGAACAACCAACTGAGGGAGGGTGGAAAGAGGATTGGTAAAGTCCCCTTCGAGTTGCTCCTCCTTCTCCAGTTCGACTTCCGACATGTCCTGAGCGCGAGCCGGTAGTCGAATGCCATCGACGATTAATCCGGCGACGAGCAGCAATGTTGGGAGGAGGATTTTGAACCATGCGCACAGAACTAATCGCATACGGACTTTGCTGAATGCGCTGGTGACAACCGGGTTCATGAAGAAGCCTCTATTTCGTATTGACTCGCCGAGGGCTATCGACCTTAGTTCTTCCCTCAGCTCTCCGTCTCGATGAGTGCCTTGATCTTGCCCGCTTTCACCGCGGCAACCAACGCAGCGTGGTCTTTTTTGTTCTGCTCGGCATACTCGGAGGCAAAGTCCCCAACCGCGCGATCAAAAGTGTCGGATTTGCCGAGGTAGCCACTGATCATCGCGGCATCACCTGACTTCGCGTGAGCATGTGCCAGCGTCCGGCCGCAAAGCTCAGCATACAGCAGCACCTGCTCGGGGGTTACTCCCTCCTCTATCTGAGCCGACATCTTCATATCCCGCAGTTGTCGCACGTAAAAGCAGCGGCCTTCACGTCCGCGCGTCCATCCGAGGAAGATATCGCTGGCGGATTGCATCAGGCGCTGCCCGGTGACGACGCGCTGGCCGTCGTTCTCGTAGAGGCTTTTTCCGGCGTACGGTTCCAGAACGGAAGACCTCGCCTCTTTGAACTGGAGCAACAGGGGATGGTTTTCGGCCGAGAAAAACAAGCCGACAAAACAGCGCGTGCCGACGCTGCCGATACCCACGGCTTTGATCGCCATATCCTCAAGTCTATAACGGTCGAAAAGAGTCCGCCGCTCCTCCGGCAACGACAATCGGTAGAGGACCATCGCCTCGTGGACGGTCCTTTCAAAACCTCGCGTTGAGAGGTGATACATCCCGGGAGGTTCATCAACGAGGCGTCGTCGACCTCCAACCTCCCCGGTAATCTTCGGATAAAGATAGTCGCCGATACGCTGCTGCGCTTGCGAGACCAATTGCTCACGGCGTTTCCGGAGTTTGGCATTGGGAGCCATGGCGATAATCGTCTCGGCGTCGAGCCGATCGTACCAGACGTCGAGCGGGCTCATCTTGGAAAGAGCCCGCAGACGCTCTCGATACGCCCGGACACATTCGACCGCCCCCGCTCGCGCATCTTTCACGCTCAACTTGATATCGCGAACGGCCACGACGAAGCTAACCGCGAGTCGTTTCACGTCCCATTCCCACGGTGCCGGGAGGGTTTCATCGAAGTCGTTGAGATCGAAAATCAGATTCCGTTCGGGAGTCGCAAAGAGGCCGAAGTTGAGCAGATGGCAATCACCGCAGGCCTGAACACGGATACCTGTGTTTGGGGTGCCGGCTAGATCGTAAGCCATCAGCCCGGCCGAACCGCGAAGAAAGGTGAACGGGCTCGGCAACATCCGGCCGTACCGTATAGGGATTAGTTCCGGCAGGCGGTCGCGGTTCGAGGCTTTGAGCACATCGATAGGGTCGCGCCTATCCTTGGGTCGCTTCCATTCCGCATGACTCTCGAGAGGTATCTCTTCGCGGAGGACCTTGCCATCGGCCAGGCGCTGATCCCTCGAGCGCATCACCGGTTCGAAGCGCCCGCTTCGAGCTTCTCCTGCCGCCTTTGCCTTATCTGCCATCACAGTTCATGCCTTTCTCTTCGACAGCGTCCATAGGGTCTATAACAAGTTGCGTGCTAGAGCCGAAATCTGCATGCATCTTGCCTTTGCAATGACTGACTTTAGCTCTGCTTCTATCTGTGTTTGCGATAAAGTAGGAGCGCTACTGTTTCCGTTGGCGCCGAAGGGGACAAAAAGTGTGTCCTTTTGCTACAGGCGGACGGCCTGTGACTGCTCGTGTTAAGCACAATTTGTTTGTGATCGTTTTCTTCTAGCGACGCTTTCGGCCGAACAGAACGCTTGGCCTCGAAAATGCGTCTATCGAGCAATGAGGCGATACTAACATTACCGAGGTCTCCATTTTATGGATTTGGCGGAAGCCTTACCGATTAGCGAAGCCGCGCGGACGCTCACGACGAAATCAGCCGCAAGGTCCGAATGGGCAGACAGTCCGACATTTCCTTACTCTGTGATGTTTTTAAGCGCCGACGGAGCCGTACCAACGGAGATTGCGGTGCGGCTGCTAAACCGATGCGGCGGGGCGATGTTCCGTGCCTTTAGCTGTGACCTGAATGCTCATCGATCGGTAGGACCGAATTGCTTTGCGCGCGACTCTCGCCGGGTCGACTTCATGATCTATCTCCATGATGCGATCAAACCCGCCGATTCGATTAACCTGCCGCGCGATAATCGATCGCTCCATTGGAATATCTCGGGATTATCTCGGTCAACGGACCCGAAGGAGCAGGAGAGATCGCTTAGGAAAACCGAACTGGAGCTGGAAACCCGCATCAAGCTGTTCGTTCTGGTCCACGAAAAAGAAAAGAAGAACTCTGCGTCTATCTCCAAGCGCACCGAACCGCGCAATCCGGGTCCACGGCATCTGATGGCCTGACAACGAACCGAGGGAGAGCCACCTGCAGGTTTCACTGTGACGCCCTTCTCGATCGAGGGGACAAAAGCGGAGGACTATCGCAGTATCCGATCGCAGATGAAACAATGCTAAAAGAAAGGCGGCTAAGAGCTCGGAGAGAGAGTTAGGTCATTATGGAGGAGTCACAACAGTTTGATCGCTCCGCACTGCAAGCCGTCGTTGCGGCCGCCTGGGAGGAGTTCGGCGGCGAGATTCTGCTGCTGATCCGCGATGGCAGCAAAACGAGGATGGGCGCATCTGAGAGCGCCGGGCTCAATGCACGAGTGATCCTCTCACAATGCCTGCGACGTCTGAACCAACTGGAAGCGCAAACTCCCGACATGACAGCCCGCGCATTTGTGCGCGTCATATCGGAAGACCTGAATAATGATCAAGTCGTGTTGATCATTTTGCAGGGGCAGGATGACATTCGGCTCGCATGCGGCGCCGGCGCCCAGGGGAAAGTCCGCAACATGCTGAATGATGCTCTCGACGCGATCGGCGGTGAACGTCGGCGGCGGTAATCGACCGAAGGCCATCCGCCGAAGCCAACAGCCAAGCACCGCACTTTGTGTTCCCCCGACTCACGGGGAGCTCCACGAAAAAAGTTCTCCGCGATTATCCGATATATCGAGCAAGCTGTATCGGGCCTCGCGAAAGCGCGGCGGGCTCTATCGCGTTTGCGCCAGGTCATATTGTGGCGCACGCTGCGGAGCGGCAGAATACCGGAACTCGATTGGATTCGACACCAGGAGATGATGATGTTAAGAACGAGTCAGCTAAGAAAACTTGTACTTGGTCTGTGCGTGGGGATTGCCTGCGTGCTATTTGGGTCTTCGCAAACTATGTCCGCTGAAAAAGTAACCACTCCTTCAGGGCTTCAATACGTGGATCTCAAGGTCGGTACCGGCGATGTCGCCAAAGCCGGCGATCAGGTGTCTGTTCACTACACCGGATGGCTGCAGAAGCCCGACGGAAGCAAGGGACAGAAATTTGATTCGAGCAAAGATCGCGGCCAACCATTTCAGTTTGGACTCGGCCAGGGGCAGGTCATCAAGGGTTGGGATGAAGGGGTACAAGGGATGAAAGTCGGCGGTGAGCGAGAGCTAATCATCCCGCCGGCACTCGGTTATGGTGCGCGTGGCGCAGGTGGTGTGATCCCGCCGAACGCGACTCTGATCTTTGATGTCGAGTTGCTCGGCGTCTCGCATTAAATCCCCTATTGAGCGATAGTGGCGACCGCCGCTATCGCTCTCAGAACCTCAAACTCAAAGGGTTCAGCGGCCCAAGTCGGCGATGCCGGCTCTCAGTGCTGCGCGAGCGCCGGTCGGTTTGGTGAACGAACACTCTCTCCTATCTTCGAAACCACTGAACGTTCATCTGCCCCACGTTTATCGCGTCTCGCGCAAGAATTATCTCTGCTCAAAAAGTGCCTTCACACAGTTGTTGATTTCACGGAGCCTTGCTGGCTTCCCGGGTCGAATTCGGGTAACAAACGGTCTCGACGACACAGCACGGGCGAACCCGGAGCGCGCGCCAGAACGGCTATCAGCCGACATCGAATATCCAAGCCCTACGTATTCGGCCGATGCTTTTGAGCTAGGGCCGCACAGCGAAACGGGGTAGCATGTGAAACATTTTCGCCGTAAAGGAGCTCGATGGGCGCCGGCCCCAATGACTGGTTCTACGCTGATTTATTACTATGGCTTTCTTCCTAACGAGTTTGCTGCCGGATGAAATCCTCGCTTACAGTTAGTACCTCCTCAGCATCATGCGTGGCAGGAACTGATCCAAAGCCGAAAGACAGAAGAGGCGGATGAACGCTCTGGTAGGTTCCGAATTCCGGGCTCGACTTCGACGCCCACTTAAACGCGCCTTGCAGAGCACTGTCCCGTATCTCTTGGGGTTGGCTATTGTTTTGTATTTGGTTCGGGGCACGTCGTTAGCCACGATCGAGCGAGCGCTGAGTGGGGCCAATACTACGCTCTTCATCCTGGCGTCGGTCGGGTCCGTGGTGATTTGGTACGTCGGCGAGACTTTCTTGTTCGCGAGGCTTTATTCTTATTTCAACGCGCGTATCAGCTTCCATGAAATGCTGGCACCCAATGCAGCGCAATACTTTCTGCAGATAGTGAATATGGCGTTAGCTGGCTCTGCGCTCGTATTCTTTATGTACAAGCGCAAAGCAGTGCCGTTTCTTTCCGGCGGATGCACGTTAATCTTTCAAACACTGATCGATCTAGAATTGATGGCGGTGCTCTGGCTAGCCGGGGCGGTTCTGGAACCGCATGGCGCTGCGGCAGCATATGCGGGTTACGCCGCCGCTGCGCTCTTGCTGGGCTTGACCGTCAGCTTCTTCTGGCTCAGAGGCAGGCCGCGCTCAGAAGCAGCAAGGTGGATCTATGACCGTCCCGCTCTGCATTGCTTTCGCGAGGCCAGGTTGTCGCACTATGCGCGCCTGACGGCGATTCGTGGACCCATTTTTCTCGGGCAAGGGATAATGCTCTATTTTCAATTGGAAGCTTTCAATATCCACCTGCCGTTCGCCGCCGTCTTTGGTCTGCTCGCACCAGTGCTACTACTAGACGGAGTACCGGTGACTCCAGTAGGGATTGGGCCGTTACAGGCGGTATTGGTCTCTGGATTTAGTGCCTATGGGTCTCAAGCTGATCTGTTGGCGATGGGATTGGGTATAAGCGCAGTCAACATCGCCTTACGAATCCCTCTCGGTCTCGGAGCGGCGGGCACCTTTGCCCGCGAGGTACTGGCCGCCGATTAACGGTTCCTCAATTCAGGTGTCCCGTCCGGCTTTATTGCGAACTCGGTCCGCCTCAGCGCATGGCATCACGGTGTTCACTCTTGGGCGCGGGCACACTTTGAACTTAAAGAGATTTTTCAAGAACAGCCAAAGTTAGAGAAAGACACGTCGCGCGAGGTGCCAAAGTCATTTTGGCCCAAAAATCCAGAATTTGTTGGGAGTTTTTTGGTGCCGAGGGCGGGACTTGAACCCGCATGTGGTTGCCCACGGTGGATTTTGAGTCTCCCGACAGATAGTCGGCGATGGTCCACGATCTGTCATTATCGAACAAAATCAAGCCTGTTGTTGAACCTGCCAGCCCCTCAAAAAGGGCATTTGGACCGATAGCGGTCGATAGAACAGCCAAAGTACAGCCAAAGTCGCCGACTCGGTGCAGGAAATCCACCGCGTGGGCCATGGCGCGGACATTCCGTCCGAGGACCTCGTTTCGAGGGCGAATCTTGGGATGATGTTCAACCCGTACGTTGAGGCGCGCCGCGAATGGGATGAACGCTATGTCGATCTGGTGCTCGGCAAGCGCAAGTGGCTAATGGCCGCGGCCGGGTCGCTGGCCGTCGCGCTCGTCCTCGCCGCCGGAATGGTCTGCTTGGCGACGCGGAGCCGCTATGTCCCCTACGTCGTCGAGGTCGACAAGCTAGGTTTAGCGCTAACCGTTCCGCAGCCGCTCACTGCGTCCGCAATTCCTCACGTGGAGGCACCGAAGGAGCGCTACGAGATCGCGGCTTTCATCCGCAACGGCCGCGCGGTCTCTAAAGACTCGAAGGTCGGGCAACCGCAGCTCACTTCATTGCTCGCCCATGCACGCGGCTTCGCCGACCGCTTCCTCGACGGCTGCGACCATGCGGACGGTTTTACCCGTGACCCGTTCCAGTTGGCCGAGCAGCAAACCGTTGCGGTGCAGATTGATTCGATCCTGCAGCTGTCAACGCACAGCTACCATGTCCGCTGGACCGAAACCGCGCGCGATCTGAGCAGCGTAGCGGCGTCACCCTACACGGTGATGGCGGGAAACATCATTCGGGCCGTGCCGACCAACGAAATTAACTCAGATTTGCCGGCTCCGCTCCTCGCGCAAGCCAGTCCGAACGTACTCGACAGCGTGAGTGGAAAATACATTTCGATTCCACCGGGCAGCTGTTTAATCGGCGCCTATCAGAACGTCAATTCATACGGTCAGCTACGCCTCGCGATTGCGTGGCAGCGGCTGATCTTTCCGAACACCACGACCATGGCGCTGCCATCGATGCCGAGTGCGGATCAGAGCGGCTATGCAGGGCTGTCGGATCAGGTCGATCACGATAATCTCGCGACCTTCGGTACGGCCGCATTGATCAGCCTGATCAGCGCACGTCAGCAGATCGGTCAGATGGCGACCTTTGGTGGTGGCGGCACCTACGGACCTTACGGCTACACGCAACCAAATCAATTTGGGATGGCGGGTGAAGTGGCGGGTTCAGCAGCCTCCAATCAATTCGGGTCGTTGGGCCAGCAGTTGGTCGGTAATGGAATGAATCGGCCCGCCACGATCGAGATTCGGCCGGGTTACGAATTCGCCGCGATTGTGAGCCAGGATCTCGCGTCTTCGGGTCCTTACGGCAAGTGAATCGGCAACCAATTCGAGGAGCAAATTATGAACGTATTGCGACGCAAACAGGAACTGGAAGCGACCACCTTCAGGCTGCCGATGACGCTCAAAGGTGAGATCGAAGAACTGCGCGGGAAGGCTGAAACGGCGGGTTTCGATTTAGTGGAAACAATCACGGCGGCGATGTGACGGTTGTGCAAGCAAATCAAATCCGAATTCGACGGCGGACCTCGCGTGGACACAAAGTTCAAAGCCGTCTCAACGACACTGCGAACGGGAAACTGCAATGAGAAATTTCATGCAAGGCGCGAGCGTCATGCGAGTAGCGGATAAATGCAATTCGGAAGGGCAAGAAGGCGCGGGTTTTCGGGAAGGGTTCGTAGAGCAAGATAAAGGACCCTGCGGTACGGTGCGGCATTTTGGGCAGATTCCTCAACGAACCCAAAGCCTTTTTGCCCCGGAGGCGGGTATGAGCCGACTGCGGTACCGTACGGCGGATTCGATCGCGATTTTGCCCCCTTATTGGCTGCGGCTTTGGACCATCGACGCGGCTCGTGAAGTGACCGGAATCGGCGTGATGATCGTGGTCGCCGCCTGGGTTCTGATCGAGCTCTGCAAGACGTTCGGAATTCTGATCGCCAACACCGACAGCGCCGCCCCGGCCGGGGTCTATCACGTCGTCTCCACCACCTTTCATCGCGGCGACCTGGTGGCGGCCTGCCTGCCAGCGGTTATCGTACAGGCGGGACTGGCGCGCGGCTATCTGCGCACTAGTACGTGTCCCGGCAATGTCGAGCCGGTCGGCAAGATCGCGGGTGCGATCTCCGGCGATACCGTCGTGATCGAAGGCGGCGGTGTGACCATCAACAGCAGGCCTGTTCCGCACAGCGCGGTCGCGCTGCACGACAGCGAGGGACGCCCGCTCCAGCACGTGCCGTTCGGTAGCTATTCGGTCTCCCCTGATCAGGTCTGGCTGTTCGGCTTTGATGACGGGCGCAGCTGGGATGCGCGCTACTTCGGTCCGGTCCCGATCGCGAACATCCGCGGTGTCCTCGCGCCGGTGCTCGCATGGTGAACGTCATGGCGCACACGAACCGCAACGGTAATGGTCACGGCCACGAGTGGGGCCTAAGAGTCCATCACCTGGCCAACCTCGGCGGCCTGATCGCGTTGGCAGGACTCGATCTGGAACCGCCGGACTACTTGCTCGGTGCGTTACTGAGCGTCGCGCAGGCGACCCGCCGTCGCTCGCCAGCCGAACGTGAACGAGTTGCGCGATTGGGTCGTTCCAAACTCGATCAGCGAGCGACGGGCAAACGGGCCTGGAAATCATGGCAACGGGCGCAGGATCTGCATGGGCTTACCCTCAGCGGCGCGCAGGTCCGCGACATCATCAAGGCGCTCGGTCACGAAGCCCCTGACGATTCGACCCGCCTGATCCTGGCGTTGAGCGAAGCGTTGACGGAGCCACGGGTATGAAACGTATCGGTTTCCTTCGTCCGCCTCGCGAAGCCAAACTCAAGCGCCGCCATGAGCAGGCCGAGCGTCCGCAGAAGCCGGTGCCGTGGTGGGCGCAGGCCTTGCGCCAATTCGGCGTGCAGCAGAGCCTCCCGCGGCAGCCGCCGCGCGGCCGTTTGATCAGGAATCGCGGGCACCGCGTCAACGTCGTCGAACCGGCGGTCTACGCCCGACGCAACGTGGTCAAGGCGTCGTTCTCGCGCAACCGCTGGAGCGGAGGGTGGGCGGCCAATGCCCGTTACCTCGCCTGGTCCGGCGCCCGGCAGGAGTTCGGCAAGGGGCTCAGCTTCGAGGCCGAGCGCGGCGATATCGAACTGCGCAAGACGGTGCGGGGTTGGGAGCGAGAGTACGACATCCGATTACTGCTGAGCCAAATCCTGCATCGTCTGACCGAGCATTTTAACGAACGCGCCGTGACCGGCTACCGCCATCGCCTGTCGCTGACGGTCGTCGAGTTCCCGCGTTTCGGGCGGCTTGACGTGTTCGCCGAGTCGCTCGCGCTGGTCGCTGGCCACGGCATCAAGGCCTGCCTGATCGCCCAAGACCTGAGCCAGATTCACGCGGCTTACACCGGCGGCCGAGCCCTCGCTGTTGCCAACAATGATCGCGCGGTTCGGGGCGAGATGCTTGATCAATCGCAGCAAGAGACGAAACCGCCGGTGACGACGAAAAGAGCGAAAGCGCGAGGGTCTGAGTCCCCATCCGATCCGCGCCCGCGCTCCTTGCTGCAAGCGGCGCTTGAAACCGACGCGGATGACGCACCAACGAAGGCAGAACCCCAGGAGCGACTTTTATGAGACGGCAACTGACGGCTTACCTGAGCGAAGAGGAATATCAACGGCTGCGCGACGAGGCCGACGACCGCGGCATAACGCTCTCGCGTTACGTCAGGGAGCGTTTGTTCCACGGTGACGCCGGTTCCAGTCTGACGCTCTCCGACGCGACGCTGGCGGCCACCGAAAAACGACTCACGCAGGCGCTGCGCACGGCGGGCGCCGAGAGCCTCAAGCCCGTCGCGCTGCAACTGACCACGCTGCTCACGATGCTCGATCAATTCGCGCTCAGCCTATTGAGCCATCTGCCCGAGATTCCCGAGGGCCAGCGCAAGACCGCGCTCGCGTCGGGCCAGCGCCGTCATCGCGGCTGGCTGGCTGAAGTCGAAGAGACCCTCAAGCGGATGCAGCAACCGCTGCCGCC
>Ga0335069_10006049_pt1 | contig 17672 bp, 16 predicted proteins | sample Lox_Sample_11_FD_206714 | JGI IMG/M metagenome (GOLD analysis project Ga0335069, IMG submission 206714) | Soil microbial communities from Loxahatchee National Wildlife Refuge, Florida, United States - Lox_Sample_1.1 | ecosystem: Environmental > Terrestrial > Soil > Wetlands | place: USA... | reverse complement strand
ATCACTGGTCAGGCGTCGATCACGACGGCCGTGACGTTGTCGTCGGCAGTTGCCTCGCTCGCGGCCAGCAGCAGCCTGCGGGCACACTGTTCCGGGTCCTTTTCAGCCGTCAGTATCTGCGACAGTGCTTGATCATTCAGGGCACGCGTCAGCCCGTCGGAGCAGAGCAGATACCGGTCCCCCGGCTCGAACCTTTCCACTCGAAGATCGAGCTCGAGGGTTTCGGACCCGCCGACCGCCCGAGTCACCGGCGTGTTCGTTTCGGTCCGCACCGGGGTGCCGTCATCCGCAGTCTTTGGCGCACCGTCACTCGGTTCCTCCTCCGCGTGATCGGTCGTCAAACGCTCGAAACTGCCAGCGCGCAGCCGGTAGGCGCGGCTGTCTCCGGCCCACAGAATCGCCACCTGTCCCTCCCGGATCGCCAGCACGACTACCGTACTGCAGCTCTGCACCGGATCGAGCGGTCGCTGCGAAGCCCTATAGAGGGTAGTGTTGACCTCATCGAGGCTACGGCGCACATCCTCGACGGTGCCTTCGAGTGTCGCGGTGGGCCCGACGTTCGCGAGCACACCGCAGACCATCTGGCTCGCGACCTCGCCCTGACTCAATCCGCCCAATCCGTCAGCGACCGCCCAAAGCCCGATGGTCGTGCGCTCGAGAACGGCGTCCTGGTTGGACGGTCGCGGCCCGGCATCGCTCAGCGCGGCGGAGCGCAGCGCCGCTGGCAGCGCCGGATCGGCCGCGGCAGTGCGCGGCACAGGAGCGGTGACGGGCGGCGGCGCCGCACTGGCTACGGTCCTGACGCTGCGCCACTGACCACTGTTCCACGATCCATCGAGGAGCGACACGAACGCCTCCGCGGCCGGCATGCCGCGCACCACCAGGCAGCAGGGCTCGACGACGGCGGAGCCGTCCGTCCACCAGAGTGTCAGCGGCTTGTACTCAGAGTCGAGTTTGCGTGCCAGCATCGCGCTCAGCGCCGAGACCACACCGCCCGCATCGCCGGTCGGCAGGTGCCATGCCACGTTCAGTCCGAGGTTCACGAGATCGAGATCGTCGGCCTCGAACGGCTGCGCTGCACTGCGAAACAGGGCATCAACCGAGGGACCGAGCAGGCTCACCTGCTCGTCGAAATGCTCGAAATCGAGCGTCTCGGCGGTAAGCCCGGCGATGAGCAGTTGTTCGGCAGGCGCGAGCGAGTTACCCGAAAGCGAGGCGTAGACAACCGCCGGCAACTCGGGGGGAAGCCGCCACACCAGCGTCAGCGGGAAGAAGCGGCCCACGCGATCCACACTCGGCGCCATGAGACCCGCGACCGGCGCGCGCCCGCAGGCACTCGCGGACAGCGCGAAGCGCCACACCGGACTCGTGAGATAGGTGTCTGTCCACTGCTCCGCGAGCGCCGCGCGACCCGCGCTGATCCCCGCCTGCAGCCACTCATCCCACGGTGTCAGGAACTCCGGCGGTACCCGGCGCTGCAGGAAGTCACCGTGACTCGGCAGTTTTCCGTAGATACCCACTTGCACCGTTTCGACCATGACTCCGATCCAGCCCTTAGAAGCCACAGGCGAAACGCCGTAGGTCGTTCTTTCCCAGCGGGTTGAAGAGCGAATCGGCTTCGAGCGTGAAGGTGGCCGAACGACCGCCGAGGGCATAGCTCAAGCGATACAGCGCGCCTTGCTGCGCCTGTGGCTGGCCCTGATCGAGCAGGCGGAACCACGCCCACGGACCCTGATACGCGAGGTTCGGATGACCACCGCCGCGCGCCTCGAAGGCGATCCCGGCACTGCCGTTGGCCGGACCCGGCCATTTCAGCGGCGTGGCGCGAGGCTGCTCATGACGGTACTCGACCGTCTGGCCGTCGACGTCGAGCTTGACCCGCAACGCCTCCGAATCGAGTGTTGCCGGCGTCAGACTGAAACGGAACTCGGGCTTATCTGACCCCGACGGGAAATACATCCGGCGAATTGTCTCGGCTGCTTCGAATCGGCGCAGCAGCGCTTCCGGCGCGGGCAGCGCTCCGGTCTCGCTGGTCTTCCAACGCCAGGGTCGGGTCTTGGTGTCGACCAGGTCGGTGAGATGCGCCTTATAGAAGGTGTCGAAGAGGCCCCCATAGCCGAACACGTGACCAAAGTCCGCGATCGGCACGTCCTCCCTGCTGTTGGGGTCGAACGGATATCGTGAGCCGACCACGTCCTGGCAGTCGTGCAGCACTTCCGCGTCATACGAGCCGACCAGGTCCTTGGCGAGCTCGTGCACGCCGGCGCGATCGACTGCGGTTGCGATCGTAGCGACGAGCGGGCCGACGCCTGCCGGCAGGGTCCGCGCCTCCTGGCTGAGTGCCTTAACTGCACCGGGATCCTGTTTCGCGCATTGCTCGGCACTCTTTTGTCCGATGCCCGAGCCGCAGCTGTTGATTCCCTGCGCCACCACCGCGATCTTATCCAGCACCATGTCGATGCGGGTCTGACCCGGGGCTCCGCTCACCAGCGCGTGGATCGGGGCGAAGTGCTCCGTCACCTGTGTCCCCGGTTTCGGTCCGGTGTGCGGTGCATTGCTGCCGAGCAGCTTGCCGAGCCGGGACTGTGCCGCCTGCTCGACCTTGGAGAGCAGGCTCGGAGCGGCGGCCGCGCCATCGTCGGGCTTCACGAGGTAGGTGTTCTCATCGATCGTCTTCAGCAAGCCGCGCAGCGGCGATCCTTCCTTGCTCGTAATGGTGGCGAGCAGCGTTTTCATCTGCTCCAGGTTGGTGGTGGCCGGCAACTGCAGATCGTTGACGACCTGGTCCCAGGTGCGGATGTAGTCCTTCTCGTATAGATCGAGCACCTGGCCGGTCAGCTGCGGAGCCTGGGTCAGCGAAAGCGCGCTGTCCCCGGTCACCCAGCTTTCCTCGGCAAACTGGCGCACGAGCTCCGCGGTTCCGAGGCCGGCGGGTTGATTGAAGAGCTGATCGAAAATCTTTTTGGTGTAGAGCGCCGGCATCGGCTCACTCCAGGATCGGCCACCGCGGCGCGCCAGCGCCTGGTTGAGGCCGATCCCGGCAGCGTTGTCCAGTCGCAGCGCGTCTTTGGTGTCATCGGCGTAATTCAGTCTCAGTTCGCTGTACATCAGCACCGGCAGCGTCGCATGACGGATCGTGCTGCGAGCCTGTTCGACGGCATCGGCGTCGACCGGCATTGGGCGTACGCCGCGCGCATCCTCGAACAGGCGATCCGAATGGGTCTTGAGGTCCCTCACCAGGGCTGCGTTCGAGCCATACGCCTCTTCCCACTCATGGTTGGCGATGGTCTTGACCTGCACCTTATCGAGCGGCCCCTTGCCGCCGAGCATCAGGTACGCCTTCAGATACTCGTAGAGCTTCTCGGGCTCGCGGCCGTACCGTTCGAGTCGTTGTCTGAAAAGCTCCGCGATCCTCGGCAGCAGCAGCCCGTTCAGCGAGCGGCTGTAGGCATCGCGTGTTGCCTCGGCGATCGAGCTTCCCGTATACAGCCCCCAACGCATCGTCCAGGGCGCTCCTCCCGAGAAGCGATCCGCGACCGCGACCACCGTCGCGACCTGGTCGAGCCGCGCGGCGATCTGCTCCATCGACGCATTCGGGCGCAGCTCGCTCGTGTCGAGCTGGCCAAGCGCGTTGCGAACCGACTCGAGATACCGCCGGTTGGCCGAGTAGCTGACGGTGAGCGCGGCGACTGCCAGCACAGCGAGGACCGCGAGCCCAACGTAGGTCACGAGTTGGGCACCGGCAATCTGCAGCTCGAGCCGGCGATTGACGCCGGCCAGGCCGCTCTCGGGCAGGATCACCTCTTTCAGGAGCCGCTCGATGAAGTAAGCCTTGCCGTGGCCGACGGCGCCGGTGGGGAGGGCCTGCGGCTCGAAGGCGAACGCACGTCCGACCGAGCCCAGCAGACGGTCGATGGGCGTGCCTTCCTGCGTGCCACTCGTGAAATAAACACCGCGCAGCAACGCACGCGAATCCATGCGCGTGCCGCCGAACGTCTCGGTGACGAACTGGCCGAGCAAGTCCTTGAGCGCGCCGAACTGCTGCGGGAAGCTGAAGATCTTCGCCCGCCGGCGCGCTTCGCGCTCCTCTTCCAGGCGCTGCCACATCCGCTCGTTGAGGCGCGTGACCAGCTGGTCGAACTCCGCACCGAAGAGCTCCGGTGCGCGCCCGTTGAGTGACTGCTCGTACGGGAAGGTGATCCCCCAAACCTGCTTGCGCGCCTCCGCCGACTGGTCGTCGAAGTACTCGGTGAATCCCGACATCAGGTCGCACTTGGTGACCAGCAGGTAAATCGGCAAACGGATACGCAGCTCGCGGTTGAGCTCATCAAGGCGCCGACGTGCGGCGGCGACCTGGCCGTCGCGCCCGGGGCCGGTCAGTGTGAGCAGATCCCCGACGCTCACGGTGAGAAAGATGCCGTTGACCGGCCGGCGGCGGCGATATTTTTTCAGCAGCGCCAGGAATTCCCGCCAGGCGCGGGCGTCCGAGCCCGGATCGGAATCCTGCGTCGTGAAGCGGCCCGCGGTGTCGAGGAAAATGGCTTCATCGGTGAACCACCAGTCGCAGTTGCGCGTGCCACCGACGCCGCGCACGGCGTCACGGCCGAACTTATGGCCGAGCGGAAACTGCAGACCCGAGTTCTGCAGCAGCGTGCTCTTGCCCGAGCCGGGCGGGCCGATGATGACGTACCACGGCTCCGCGTACAGGTTGTGGTCGCGGCCACGGCTCTCGCGCAACGCCGCGATCGCTTCCTCGAAGCGCTCGCGCAACTGCACCTCGTCCGTGCTCGGGGATGGATCCGCTTGGCGCGCAACGGCGTTGGCGAGCTTTTTGCCAGCACTGGCTGCCTTGAAGATCTTGAGGAGCTTGAGCGCCGCCCAGATCGCGATCACGACCGCGATGATGAGGTAACGTGCGCCGTCGCTCGCGAGCGGGCGATGATCCGCGAAGGCGAGGTAAGGTCCCGCGAACCAAATCAGCAGCGCTAGTAGCAGAATGCCGAGAATCTCGAGCACGAGGCGGTTTTTGAACACCTTTAGCATCGGCGCCGCGGCCTCGCGAGACGCTTATCCCCGGAATCACTCACGCACATGAACGATCTCCACCCGGCGGTTCCGCACCCGATTCTCCGGTGCGGAGGCGGGCGTGTAGCGCGGTTGTGAGGGACCTTTAGCGACGACCTCCAGGCGCGCGGGATTTCTCACCTCGGTGCTCAGGATCTTCTTGACACTTTCCGCGCGTGCGCGTGACAGGGCGTAGTTGTCGCGAAACGCGAACGACCTGAGCGGCTGATCGTCGGTGTGTCCCTCGATGAGCACGCGGCCCGGAACTTTCTCGAGGGCTCTGCCGAGGGCGTGCAGAATCGTCCCGTAACGTGGATCGAGCGTCGCGCTCGCGGTCCCGAACAGCTCGGGCGCGATCAGCGTGACGCGGGTCTCCGGCCCGTTCTCTTCGATGCGCACCCGCCCGCTGGATTCCTCCTCCGTGAGCAGCTGCCGCAGTGTCGGTCCGACGGCGGGTGCCGCCGATGCGGGTGCTGCTGCAGCACTCTCCGTCCCGATCGGTGCGAGCGCGGCGTAGATCGGATCAGCCTGGCCATCGAGACGAAACTTGAAGAATAGGAACGCCGCGGTGACCGCCGCCAGGGCCGCGGCGACCGCGACCCACCAGGGCAGGTAGCGCACCAGCCGGTTGCGGCGATCCTCGACGCCGTGCCAGTGCAGCGATAGCGCCTGCTCCGGTGGCGAGCGCACGGTGCGTATACGCTGAAAGGTGTCGTGCTGCGTCTGTGCGAGTCGCAATTGCCCCTGCTCGAGCAGTTGGAACTTGCCGGTAAAGCCGAGCGCGACGCACAGGTACTGCAGCTCGATCAGGTCGATGCGGTGCGCCGGGTCCTGGGCGATGCGCTCGAGCATCTCGAAGAACTTTTCCCCGCCATAGGCTTCACGGTGCAGCGTGTTGAGCAGCGTCTGCTGCGCCCAGTCGCTGTGCGCGCCCCAGGGAGTCGCCAGCACGGCCTCATCGAGCGCCGCGCACAGGGCGTACCGGCCGGCGATGATCACCTCGTTGGCAATGCCCGCACTGCGGGCGTTTTCCTCGAAGCGCCGGATCTCTTCCAGTGCCTCGCGGCGCAGCGCCGGCACGTCCCCGCGGATCGTCGAGCCACGCATGCCGCCGACCATCAGCAGCAGTGGCACTGCCGCTCTCACCAGCGGGTTGAGCCCCTGTCCGGTCTGTGAGTCACGCCCGAGGGGTTCCCCCGCGAGTAAACCAGCGGCTGCGGCTGAAGGTTGCGGCCGGCGTGGCGGCGGCGCCGATGCCGGTGCAGGCGGTGGCGCGGCCGGCGTGCGTTTGCCAGCGCCAGGCTTGGGCCGCAGCACGGTGGCGTTTGAAGGGCGGAACGGGTCATCACCGCCGGTCGGCATAGCCGCTCCTCAGGCGCGAATCGCCCAGAATTCCAGCGCGAGACTCGGCACGTCTCCGGCGACGTGGAACGCGACTCCGCCGGAGGCGGTCAGTTGGCTCCACAGCTCGTGGGTCTGGTCGAGCTCGAAATAAACGAAGCCGGCATGCGCGGGAATCTGGCGGGGCGCGACCGGCACCGAAGTCACCTTGATCCCCGGCAGCTGCAGATTGACGTAATTGCTGATCTTCTCGACGGGCGCTATCTTCAGCAGCCCCGGAAGGCGGCGCCGCAGCTCTTCAGCGGGCAGCTCCGCGCGCGCGGCCAGCACGAATACCGCGCTCGTGAGCAGCGTGCGGTCGGCGACGGTCGCGACGCTGATACCGTACTTCTTGGCAACGATCGGAATCGGAATTGCACTCGACTCGATGTGTGCGCTGAAAGCTGCGCGCAGTGCCGCCACTACCGGCTCGAACGACTCGCGCAGCCGCTCGTGACGGTAGCGGGGAAAGGCGCTGCGCCGGTGGGACGTGCTGGTGAAGGTCGCGAGCTCACCGGCGAGCGCGACGCAGAAGCGGTACAGGTCCTCCGGGTGCAGGATGCCCGATTCGATGAGGTGCGCGAGCAGCGCCTCGGCACGGTTGATCGCCTGCAGCAGCAGGTAGTCGGCAATCTCGGCCGAGCTGCTGCGGCCGGTGGAGGTGACGACGGCACCGAGCGCCTCGCCGCGCTGGTGCAGGAGCCCCAGCAGCTCAGTCATGAACATCGCCAGTCGCGGCGCCGCGCGTGCATCGAGAACCGTTGCGATGAAGCGATCCTCGAGTACGAGCTGCTTGTCCGCACGGCACTCGAGCAGGTGGGCGATCGGGATGCGCGCAAAGCCGTCGGCTGCGTCACGCTCTGCCATCAGCCGCGTACGCAGCGCTGCCACTTCGAGCAACGCCGGTTGACCTGAGTTACCGCTGCTGTCGCGCAACTCGAGCTCCGTCACGCCGTTGCGCACGGCGCTGTCGCGCTCTGCGTCGCGCTGCACCTCCGTGCCGTCCGGTTGCCTCAGGGGCACCGCGAGGTACATCACCTGGTCGCGCATCTTCGGATCGATTTCGAGCGGCAGCGGGAGCGGTGTGTCCTCGGGCATACGAAACGGCGTGCCGTCGGGAAAGACGCCGGCGGCGCGCGCAAGCCCGAGCTGTCCGATCGAGAGCAGATCACGCTCCAGCTCGAGCTCCGTCAGCCCCCAGCTGTAGTTGCGTAGCGCATGACAGCGTGTCTCGATGTATCGCTCGAGATAGCGGTCCTGCTGCTGCAGGTGCTGCGGCCGCAGGAACAGACCCTCGGACCAGACGACTTTGCTATAGACGGACATGGTTGTGCATCATGGGGTGACTGACACCGTCACGCGCGAGCGCTCGGCCACCGCCGTGACGTGTATGCTGCGACCCTTGCTGCCCGGAGCGGGGGCGATCGCTCGCCACGATGCGCTGCCGGCGTCGTGATAACCGCCAGCGAGAGCGATGAACCGCGTCTCCGCTGCGAACGGAATCTCGAGTGCCAGGGTCTGCCCGGGAAAGAGCTCCTTTTCTTCGCGACTCACGAGGTCCGCACCGAGAACCTTCTTCTCGTCATCGAACAACGGGAAATAGTCCGAACTGCCGAAGGCCGCATCGGCTTTCAGCTGGTACAGCCGCAGTACGATAGGCGAGGGGTGCCCGTCGGGGCCGGGATTGACGTCAGGTTGCGCGCGCATCGAGACCATGGCCACCGCCGGCCCGGAGGGTTTCGGCCGCTTGGATTTGCAGCCGGTCAGCGCTGCCAGCACTGTCAGCGCACAGAGAAAGGCTGTCGTGAATCCTCGCGCGCGCATGTGCAATGTCCTGGCCCTCGAGCGCGGGCTCGTCACTGGCCGTGGGAGCGACGCTTCAGCAACCGCGTCTGTTGTTCGTAGCCCTCGGCGAATGCCGTCCCGAATAGCGTCCTGAAGCTCCCATCGGCGTCGCCCGCCATCTCCTTGAACACGTCCCGGTAGATCTCCCAATAGCGTTGCTTCGTCGCCCCGCCGCCGAGTAATCCACCGCGCTTGGCGTAGCGCTCGAATTTCTGCTCGAGCGCATCCGGGTCAAAGGAACGCAGCATCGCCTCGTAGCCCGAGCGCATGCCGGCGAGCATGGCCATCTGATGAATGCGCAGATCGTCAAAGGCGGCCTCGAACGCGGCCACCGGCTCGAGGTAGGCGGGGTTGTGGCGGACCAGGAGGTTGTGCAGCGCATCCTCGGTGTTGGCGGCGAACTTGATGGGGTTGTTCTCGCGCGGCGCATAGCTGGTGATGCGGAGCCGGAACTGGTCCTTGAGTTCCTCGCGTGCGCGTAGCACGTCACGGAGGCCGTCGACGACGGCCTTCAGAATGGAACCGAAGCTGGCGGACAGCTCCGGTGTGACGGGCACTCCCTGAAGACCGGCCGTCGCCAACAACGCGGCGAAGTCGAGCTGACCGGGATTCGGTGCCTCCGCCACGGAAGGTGCCGCGGGCCGCGAGGGGGGAGGCGGGGACGGCGCGTCGACACGCGGGGCGCGTGGGGGTGGTTGAGGTACGGGATCGCGCGCCGGCGCTGCACGCGCCGCGGCGGGCGACGGTGCAGGCTTTGGCCGTGGTGGCGCCAAAGGACGAGGTGGTGGCGAGGGCTGCACCGCAGGCGGAACCTCCCCTTGTGCGGGCTTCATTGCGGGCACTTCGCGCCCTGGCCGCGGCGGCTCAGCTTCGCGCCGGTACTCCGGTCGCGCCGGCGGCGGCGGAGGCCGCGGGGGAGGAGACGACGGAGGCTGGGGCTTCGCAGGCGGTTGCTCGATGTTCGTTTGCTCGAGCGGGTTGTAGTCCTCGGGTATGGCGGGTAGGGGCTCGATGGCCGGACCGGGTACAGGCATCTCAAGCGGCGGAAGGGACCGCGAGGGAATAATGCGCGGCGGTTCAAAATTCGAGCGCAGGGGTGAGCCCCCCTCAAGATCCTTGACCTGGAGCGGAGCCGGCGCTTTGCGCCCTTCGGGCAGTCCCAGCGCGACCAAGGGGTCGACGGGCTCTTCCGGTTGATCGCTGCCGCGAGGCACCAAGTCCCGCACGAAATCGCGGGAAGCGGGAGCCGGAACTGTGCCGATGAACGGCACTTCTTCCTCCACCGCAAATGGATCCGACACCGGCGCCGGAGATCTGACCGGCGTTGACGACGGCGTCTCAGATCGATCGACGCACTGAGTCTCCAGTGGCTCCGGGAGGACAGCGTCTCTCGGTGCGGCGGTTTCGATCACCGAGACGTGGATCTCGAACGGATCGATCAGCAGCCGGTCTCCCGTCTTGAGGGCATACGGGCGACCTTGCTCGAGCCTGAAGTTGGGGGAGTTGAGAAAAACGCCGTTGGAGCTGTTCGTATCGGTGACATAGAACCGCCCGTCGGCGTACTGAATCGCGGCATGTCGGCTCGATACAAACTGATCGGGCAATACCCAGTCGTTACCCCCGACCCGGCCGATCGTACCGCCCTCGGTGGCAAACAGCTTGCTGCGTTGATCGCCTAGGCGACTCGCCTGGGCTCCAACGACTTCCAGCTTCAGCAGCATGAACTTCCCCTGGAAGGGATGCGGCCCCCCGTTGGGAGACCTCCGGCTGGCTTAAGCACGGCCGCGGCCGGAGCCAAGCGGGAAGGCCCGCGCGGGAGCAATGTCTCGGCTGTCGCCGGAGTCCTCGGGAAAGCTGAAGCCGCCAAGAGGAACCCCCGCTGTTGTGTAGTGTGTGAAGGGTCCACCGTTATCTTACCGCGCCGGCTCGAGGGCTCAATACCCGCATTCGCTCACACCGTTGTCGCCACGCCGTGTCGTCCTCGGCTTCGTGCAGCTTGAGCGATGTGCCCCGTTACGCCGGTTTTAGGGCTTTGGGCCTAGCGAGGACGCGAAACCCATAGCCACACGCTGACCACGGAGAATATGACGCCGATCAGCAGCCAGGTGCGGGCGGCGGGGTCGATGCGGCCACTTTCCCGCGCCACCCGCAGGCCGCCGAGGGCCAGGAATAGCACGGCAAGACAGCCCAGGATGTAGCGAACCGGCATGCTTCAGGAGCCAGGTTCAGCGGATCGTCGTATCGAGCACGACATCGCCGTAGGGTACCCCGAGCTTCGCACCGTGATCGGTGTCCGTATCGAGGTCGTCCTGGCGCGATTGCATGCGCCGGTTGGCGTCGGTCACCATCGTCGCGATGTCGTCGATGTCGTGCCCCGCGAGGGCCTGCGCGAGGTTTTCCGCCTCCTCGATCGCGATGGCGAGGTGGCGGTCCTCGTGGGCTTTGAGCTTCGCGAACATCCTGTCCCATTCCGCCTGAGCCGCTTTCGACGCGTCTGCATACTTCGTCCAGCGAGGCAGACGGTACACAAGGTTCCCGTGGAGACTCACGGTCAGGTTCGTCGAGTTACCGGGAGGAATCCTGTCGGCGCGCACACCGCGGCTGCCCGCCTGACCCCACTCGGGCAGCCGATCGAGCTGCTGACCTGCCTGCGCGAGGGTCGTCCCTGTGATTACGATCTCAGGTGTTGTCGTGGGATTCGGGGGATCCCAGTCTTTTGTCACCCTCGCGATGACCCGAGTGACATCCAGCGGAATCGGCCCGTCGATGCCGATAACGCCAGGTAGATCGCCTCCGCCAAATACGTCCAGCGTGATCGAGCCTCCACTGCCCCGGCCAGCGTTGCCTGATTGCGCCTGGGTACCTAACACGCCGTCTCGGATGCCTCCCATCGTCGCCTCCTTCTCGGTCAGGTCATGGTGGCAAGCAGGCGCTGCTGTCGCCAGGCGGGGGCGCGCCATTCAAAGAGCGGCGTGCCGGGATTGAGGAGTGAGCGATACAACGCGGCCGCGATGCGCTGACGCTGATAGCCTTCGCGCAGAACGCGCAGGCAGTTCTCGCGGTTGAGCGGCTCGCCCATGAAGTAGCGGACGCCCGGTTCAAAGCGGTGCGAATTGGCATGCCACCAGACCTGGATGAGCTTCTGATCAGGCCCGGGTAGCACCAAAAACTGTGTCAGGTGGCGATGAACCATTACCAGTCACCGCTCACAAACTGCGATTCGCTCTGCTGTATCCAATCGGCAATTTGAGCGAACGCGCGGCGTTGCTCAGCCACGCGCCAGTCTACTTCGATTGCTATCGGACATCTGAAACGTACAACCAATTCCTCACAACTCAATTCACGCCAGCGGTGCGGGATATCGGGATCTACAAGGCACTGATACACAGCCCGTAGCGAATACAGTTGCCCCCGTCGATAGCGTCGGTTAGCGTCGAACCCGGCGACATTTTCGGTGAGCCAACGATTCCAAATGGAGGCATCGCGCGTCAACTGCCGCACCGTCACGCCAAAGGGTTTACCATCCGAGCGCTTGGGCATTTCGCCTCGCTCCCTCCAAGCTGCTATCTCATGCGGGAACAGCGTGTTCTCGTCGACCGGTTCTGCCACGAATACTTCTTCAAAGAGTTCGGCGCCGGTGATCCAATACAACGCCCAACTGGCGCTGTCAGCTAGAGCTTCGTTGCTCAGACAATCGCATAACGCGCGCACGGACGATGGATCGCCCAGCAGTCCCAGGGCATACAGGGTGTCGCGCGTGCAGCTCCTCGAGCGCAGGCGTTGCTGCAGTGCCGCCGCTGCTTTCCGATCACCGGCCAAGCCCATCGCAATTTGCGGCCACTCCTCGGCGGCAACCAAAGGATAGCATCCACGAACAAGCTCGCGTTGTCCCGCTCGCAGAATCGCAAGCAACGCGACTGCCTTCACGTCCGCCGTTCGATCACCGGACGTCGCAAGAATCCTGGCCGTCGAGGCCGTCGGAGGCAAACGCGACAGTGCCCAAATCACCTGGGCAGTAACCAACTGTGGTGCTGCAAGTAACCGTGCGGCGATCGCTTCCGAGAGCGGCAAGCCTCTCGCTGCACAGACCATCGACAATAGCGGTAACAAACGCTCGTCGCCGCGAGCGATGGCCTGCTCGCAAGCGGGTTGCCACGCCACTGGCATATCCAATTTGAGAGCGTCCGTCACGGCGCTCACTTTAGCAGCGTCGGTGAAATCCAATTGGCGCCAAACGTCTCTCAACAACTTCGCGTCCCCGTGGCGACAAAACACACACATAGCGACAAACCATTCGCCTGGCTCCGCGGACGTGAGCCGCTGACGGCAAACATCCAGCGCAAGCGTCCCACCGATAATCAGCGCATCGACATGAGCCTCCATGCGCTTCTCGACGTCCTCGATTCGCTGCCAACCGACTTCAGGATTGGAGAACAGCGCTTTGCGCTGCTCGTACAGAAAGCCGGATTCCTCGAGATGCTCGAGATACAGCTCGATAAGAAAGTTGCGATACGTCGCTGCCATGTATGTCTATTTACGGGGTGTCAGCAGCCACGGTATAGCCATCGCATTCGACCGTTACGCTCAAGACATCGCGTGGTACTTCCTTAACCCGAATCGCGGCCCGCCATAACAGCATCACACTGTGAGTGTCAGTATCGACAATCACCGTATCGAATCGAGCATCCAGCGTTACGCTATTCTGACCGCGCAAGGCGACGGTCACGCGAGGAGTTGCAGCACCCGGCAAATGAAAATCCAGCCTCCCGCGCGGCGACGCACCTATCACAGTCACTGGTTCATCTCCCCGAAGATACGCCGGCGCAACTAATCCGGGGGTAGCGGCGTTGAAAAAACGGCGATCAAAATCCTCGGGCAACAGCGGCATGCGTTGTTCCATCCAATTGGCGTCGTAAGTTCCAGCGAGGCTCGCACGCGGCTGCCAGTGAGGGCTAAGGAAGCCAAATCCCGCAGGGCGGGGGCGATCGCTGAAGGCGGTGATCAGCTGCTGAGCGTCTTCGATATTGGCAACCCGGACGAACGGTTCGTTTGCATTCCAGCGCGCACGAAACCCGAGCCCGACCGGATTCCTGGGCTCGAAGGTGTGCTTACTCGTGTCTGGATCGTTGCGATCCCAGCCGCCGAAGGCGTTCTCGTAGATCAGCGGAATCCGCTCGAACGGCTCGGGAGGCGTCATTATTATGCCCTGAGAACCCTTGGTCCAATAACGATCGCCGCTGACGCGGACAGACTTGCTCAAGCTACCGACCCGAAGTCCCGCGACGGTCGTCGTCGCCCCCGATTCCGCGGGATATGCGTGACCGATCAAGACTACATCCGTCGCCAGTTTGACGAATGCGCATTCCGGCTCGAAGCGATAGCTGGATACATCGGGTTCACCCCAGTACGTTCCGCCAAGGTCGACAGGCACTTGCTCTCCTGCGAGCTGCAGTGACCCATCATCCTGAATGATGAAGGTCGCTTTGACGATCGGCACTAGCACCGCGCGCCCCTCTTCGTCAGCAAGAAACGCTGGCTCCAGCGCGAACGGCGTACGGTTGATGATTTCGGGTGAGGCTGAGAAAGACACGGGATTACGCACCCGATAACATGGCTATGCTGAGTAATCGATTACGTGCCACGCGTGCGGATCGAACGTCCACGCGGCAGGGGTCCTGAGCAGCTCGGGGATATGCAGATAGTTTTGTTCCGTCGCGATCCCGAGGTGCTCGGCAATCCGCACTAACGCCAGCCCCTCGCCGGAAAAGTATCTAAGCCACGACCAAAACTCCTCCTTGAGAGATCCACGTTCGATCATGACTTCTATCGTGTCTCTACGCTTAGTCAACATCGCCGCCAACGTGGCGTTGAATGAAGATGAATCTCTTGCCAACAACGCCCGGCTCATTGCAACCTTCTCTGGCTCGGCGCCTGCTTGCGTCACATCCAGCCGGTCAACGAGTAACTCGAGGTCTTTGGTAGATTGTTGGCCCAGGACGAGTTGCATAAGGAACCAGGCATATAAGAAGTCTTCCTGGTATTCATAGCCCTCGTGCCATGTGTCGCGGCTCAGTTTGGCAATCGCGCGAGCCGCGTCGAGGTAACCGCCGCATAACGCGTCGAAGAATGGCTTTGCCTGGCTCGTGATCTTCTGCTCATTCGGGAAGTGTTCTAGGAACAGCAGAAATGCGCCGGCGCTCTGCATCATGTTGATGTGAAATTGGTCGGGCAGCCCAGTCAGCAGCACCGAGCATACAGCGCGCTGTCTATATGACGTCGACATGTCCTGCATCTGACGCCAGTTTAGCGAGTGCGCTCTCGCCCTTGGTATGAACCGCTCCAGGTAGAAGCTGGCGTTGTCGATATAGCTGGAGAGATAGGCGGAACTCACCGCTCACACCACCGTCACTTCGTCGAGTACAAAGTTGGTACAGCCATTGTCACGCAACGCCTGTACCAAACGTTCGCTCAGCAGATAAATACTCGGCTGTTCCGCAAGCCGAAAGAGATCTAGCAGCGGCAACCTTGACTTTGTCAGCACAAGCTTCTGGACGCGAATGATTGTTCCTTTCGAAGTGCGCAACACATCGCTGCGCTGTTCATCCATGCATTGGTGGTGCTCCAGTGGGTTCAGGAAGCAGTAATCGCGGCTATACACCCGGCCCTTGTGGTCGAGGAGCACGAACGCGAACTTCTCCACATTGCCCACTTGCTGCGCCAAGACGATTTCGCTAGTGCGGTTATCTACGATAAATAGGCGCCCGCAATTGCCGATGAAAGAAGCGAGCTTCAGTCCTGGATAATCGTCTCCCAGCCGTAAGCTCACGGCCGCCGCATTTTTAGGGTAGTCAGCTCCAAAGCTCACACCGTCGGATAGCCTGTAGGAGCGTGTCCCAATGCCCTCCGGACTTCTATCTGTGAAACAGTACTCGTTGGGTTTACCCTCGGCCATCGTGGCCAGCGCGAAATAACGCATCTATCTGTCCTCATCCTGCGATCGATAGCAAGCCGGGAAACTCGTTCACCGACGTGTTCGGGTCAGTCTGCGGATCTTGACCTTTGATGGTCGCTTGGCCCCACGCTACAAGAATGTTGTAATGGGAGCGGGAAATCTGCTCGAGAGTCTCCTTTAGATCCTGATAATCCGGCTTATCGTGTAACTTTCCCTGATCGACCAGCGCCTTGTATGGCGTCATTGCCGCATCCATCCAATCCTTGACTGTCGCGCTATAGGTTGGATGATCACCGCAATGGGTCGGCAGGCCCACTTGAACCGCGTCCCGCCAACGACTCGGCAGTATCAACATGTTGTCCTTGTGATTGATATTGTATTTCTCCACCAGCAAGCCTTGGCCGATCATCTCAAACAGGGCCGCGTCACCGTTGGTAGCCGTATCAACTCCGTTCTTCAGAACGGAGTTTGGCAGTACATGATGGACTTGATTTGCATACGGCATGAAACCGGTCTCGAAATTCTTGACTCCTTGCGCGGCCATATTTGGAAATCCCGCCCCATTAAGATGCGCATAGGCCTTGCCGTGCGCGTTGTACGGAGCGGGATTCTCTTGGGCTTTCTTAATCCCCTGCCAACGGTAACTACAGCTGTTCCCGGAGGTGTATTTTGAAAGATGCCCAGTGAGACAACTGCCGCCATCATAACCGCCGACAGAGTTATGATCCTCGTGCTTGGAACTCAGGCTAGCGTGTTTCGGGTGCTTCTTTTTGCCTTTGGCCATTGCGATATCTCAAGCCGATTCAAGAACCAATGTGCCCACCCATCCCGACAGCGACATACAAGAGATCAGTGCGGTACTTCCGGAGGCATACCGCCTTTCGAAGGCACGCACTGCTAGCGCCGTGCCAAGTAACGCGCTGGCCGCGCCCACATCGCCAGTAGAAAACGCCGGCAGCACTGCTTGATAGTCCTGCAGCAAGGAACGATCCACGCGAGAGATAGCGGCGCCAAATTCATAGGCACGCCACTCCTCGCCATTTAGATCGGTTATCAGGTCGCCTACGAATGGCTGACCAAGCCGTGCAAAGTGCAGCACATGGGTGAGCGCTCGCGCCATCGCTGCTCCATGTCGACGTTCACCGAAGGCCTCCGGTTCGCGATCGGCGATCGCTGCTTTGATCCACGCTTTCTGCGCGACGGGTGCGACTGTCACCTGAGATGGGTCATCCAACATGATCGCGACCGCCGCTTCGCCCGGCATCAAGCCTGAAGGCTTGTCAGGGGCTTTTAGGCGCTCGCTTTCCCCTAGCCAGAGCAGCGAAAATGCATCCAAATTTGAATCAGCCGCAAGTACCACCAGGCGATCGATCGTTCTTCTAGCAAATAATTGTTTGGCATTTTCAATCGCACGAATGGCACCGACACGACCGGCGCTCAATAGAAAGACATTGTCGCGGTTCAGCGGCACTTGCAGTTTGGCGACTAACGGGTCCACATAGCTGCTGCGCACTGCATCAGATTGACAGGGATCACAGAATAGAAATCGCACGCCTTCGAGTTCAGGCGTGATCAACATCAGGCCCACCCGCGACCAATATGCGCCGTCGTCAGAAACCGGCAGGTTTGCCGACTCGCACATATCGCGGAATGCATTGGCCGCCATTGCCTGCCAGCGCGCAACTGCGCTTGCACCTTCGGTCAGTCCCCACACTGAATGACCAATGACAGGGACTAAGGCCTGAGCATCCGGATCGAGCGCCGCGGCATGGGGAATCGGCGCCGCGCGACTGATCCCCGCACGGATTGCAGCGCAGGAGGTTGCCGCGTCATGACCCACGGCCGTCGTCATGCCGGTTGCGCTCACAAGCAACGTCATCGACTGCTCACCGCGGAGCGGGTCATCGGCTACCACTCCTCCTTGCAGATAGGACAGGTTTCCTTTTCCGGTGGCGGCAACTCGATGACAGGACCCTGCAATACCGGAGACGGCGGCGTGTTCTTGTCGTTGTGAAGCATAGGATCGAATGCGCGCGCCACACCCTTGCCTTCGAACTTCACGTCAAACGAGACGTTCACGAACTCCGCTTTACCTTTTATCTTGCTCGAGGCCACGCCGCCGCCGGCGCTGCCGCCTTCGTCGCCCGTGCTCGTCGAGAAATTGGAATCCTTCACGCAGGTAGGATTGCCGTCGCACTTGACGGTCGCAGCACCATCTCCCGTATCGCTCGACTTCGCGATATTCGGATATGGAATCGGAATCGGCCCGGCCGGGCTCGGCGTTTTACAAACGTCGGGGAAATTAGGCGAGACTCCGTTGCTGCCGGCATGCACTACGGAAAGCTTGTTAACTCCCACCGTTACTGCCATGGCGTGCTCTCACGATTCGCGAACCACCGGTACTGTCCATCGAAGGCGCAAGCGCTCAATT
>Ga0335069_10006048_pt1 | contig 17673 bp, 17 predicted proteins | sample Lox_Sample_11_FD_206714 | JGI IMG/M metagenome (GOLD analysis project Ga0335069, IMG submission 206714) | Soil microbial communities from Loxahatchee National Wildlife Refuge, Florida, United States - Lox_Sample_1.1 | ecosystem: Environmental > Terrestrial > Soil > Wetlands | place: USA... | reverse complement strand
AGCTCGCCACGGCGGGAATCCGCGCAGAGATCACCGGCAGGCCGAAGCACATCTACAGCATCTGGAACAAGATGCGCCGCAAGCAGTCCGGTATCGACACGCTCTACGACATTCGCGCAGTGCGCATCCTCGTCGACGACGTCAAGGACTGCTACGCGGCGCTGGGGCTCGTCCACCACATCTGGACGCCGCTGCCGCGGGAGTTCGACGATTACATCGCGAAGCCGAAGGCGAACAACTACCGCTCGCTGCACACGGCGGTGATCGGTCCCGAGGACAAGCCGCTCGAAGTCCAGATCCGCACCTTCGAGATGCATCAGCACTCGGAGTACGGCGTGGCGGCGCACTGGCGCTACAAGGAGGTCGGAAACAAGGGCGCGCGCCGCGATCCCGCTTTCGAGGATCGGATCGCGTGGCTGCGTCAGGTGCTCGACTGGAAGGATGCGGTGGCCGACGAATCGCAGTGGCTTGCCGCATTCAAGAGCAGCCTTTTCACCGACACCATCTATGTGCTGACGCCGCAGGGCAAGGTCGTCGACCTGCCGCGTGGCTCGACGCCCGTGGATTTCGCGTACGCGGTGCACACGAGTCTCGGCCATCGCTGCCGCGGCGCGCGCGTCGACGGCGCGATGGTTCCGCTCAATCACGTGCTCGGAAATGGCCAGCGCGTCGAGATCATCGCCGCGAAGGTGGAAGGTCCGTCGCGCGACTGGCTCAATCCGGAACTCGGCTACGCGCACAGCCATCGGGCGCGCGCGAAAGTGCGCCAGTGGTTCAAGGCGCAGCAGCTCGAGCAGACACTCGCGCAGGGGCGGGCGCTCGTTGAGCGCGAGCTGCAGCGCGCCGGCGCCACCGCCGTCAACCTCGACGCGGTTGCCGCCAAAGCCGGTTTTGCGAAAGCGGAGGAACTCTACGCGGCGGCGGCGCGCGACGAGATCAAGACCCGGCAGATCCAGATCGCCATCAAGTGGGTGCTGCAGCCCGACGCGAGCCCCGAGCCGGAACCCGAAGCGGACGTGCTCGCGCAGAAGAGCAAGGCTGCCGGCGCCGGCGGCGGAATTCTCGTCGTCGGCGTCGATCGCCTGATGACGATTCTCGCGCGCTGCTGCAAGCCCGCCCCTCCCGACCAGATCGTCGGCTACGTCACGCGCGGCAAGGGCGTTTCGATCCATCGGCAAAGTTGCAGCAATGTCGCGCGGATGCGGGCGCACGAGCCCGAGCGGCTGGTCGTCGCCGACTGGGGTGCGCCGCGCGACGAGGTGTTCCCGGTCGACATCGTGCTCGAGGCGATGGACCGCCAGGGACTGCTGCGCGACATCACCGAGATCTTTTCGCGCGAGAGAATCAACGTCACCGCAGCGAACACGCTGACGCGCAACGGTGCGACACGGATGGCGTTCACGCTCGAAGTGAAGAGCCTCCCGGCGCTCGGGCGCGCGCTTGCGCTCGTCCGCGACGTGCGCGGCGTGCTCTCCGCCGGGCGGCGCTGACGGGGCGCGCGCCCTCGCGGCGGCGCGGGCGTTTGCCGAAGTCAGCCGGCGAGCAACGCCCTCGCCATCCCGAACACGCCGCAGGCGAGTATCACGGGAATGACGCCGGCCTTGAGGCGGAAGAGCGCCAGCGCGGCGACAACACCGATTCCGAGCGCGAGCGGATCGAACGCGCCGATGAATGCTCCGGCAATCCAGCCTTTCGGCCAGAACACGTGCCAGGCGAAGAAGACCGCTAGGTTGACGATCACCCCCACCAGGGCCGCGGTGATTCCGGTGAGCGGGGCCGTGAACCGTATCTGTCCGTGCGTCGTCTCGACGAGCGGGCCGCCGGACAGGATGAAGAGAAAGCTCGGCAGGAACGTGAAGTAGGTCGCGACGCAGGCGCCCGCGATGCCCGCGGCAGCAAGAGCACTCGGGCCGAAAGCCGCTTTCGTCCATGCACCGACGAACCCCACGAACGCGACGACCATGATCAGAGGACCGGGCGTCGTCTCGCCGAGCGCGAGACCGTCGATCATCTGCGGCGCGGTCAGCCATCCGTAATTGTCGACGGCGCCCTGATAGACGTAGGGCAGCACCGCGTACGCGCCACCGAAGGTCAGGAACGCTGCTTTGGTGAAGAACGTTCCCATCTGCACGAGGGTCCCGTCCATGCCGTGCGTGCCGACGAGCGCCGCGAGCGCGGCCGCCCACAACGCGACGCACACCGCGACGACCCGCGCGAGACGAGCCGCGCGGAATCGCGCATGCGGCGGCGTCGGCGTGTCGTCGTCGATGACGGCAGGCGCGTGTGCGCCGCCATCTTCGCGGTGCCCGCCGCCGCCTGCGAATGCCCGCGGCGCGATCCGGCCGCCGAAATGGCCGACGGTCCCCGCCGCGATGACGATGGCGGGGAACGGCGCGGCGAACGCGAAGATCGCGACGAACGCCAGTGCGGCGATCACCCACAGCGCGGGATGCTTGAGCGCGCGGGTCCCGATCCTCCACGCTGCATGCAGCACGATCGCGACGACCGCCGGCTTGATCCCGTAGAGGACGCCGGCAACCGCCGCGACGTTGCCGAACGCCATGTACAGCCAGGAAAGCACGATCAGCACGAATAGCGACGGGAGCACGAAGAGCGCGCCCGCGACGACTCCTCCCCATGTCCTGTGCATCAGCCAGCCGATGTACGTTGCGAGCTGCTGTGCTTCGGGGCCGGGAAGGACCATGCAGTAGTTGAGTGCGTGCAGGAAGCGGCGCTCGGAAATCCAGCGCTGCCGGTCGACGAGATCGTGATGCATGATCGCGATCTGCCCGGCCGGTCCGCCGAAGCTCACGAAGCCGAGCTTCAGCCAGTAGCGGAACGCCTCTGCTCGCGTGGGAGTGGATGGTGCCGGCACGACGCGCGCGCCTGCCGCAGCGGCGGCGCTCGTGGCGGGCTCGCGCGCCTGCGTGCCGCTCGGCTTGGATTCCCTCGTAGGGCTCACGTGGTCTCGATGCCGTGCGTTTCGCGGTAGCACGCGTAAAGGGAGTCGTAGACGAGCATCCCCCACCTCAGCGTCTCGTGATCGTCGGCGAAGATCGCCGAGAGTCCGCGCGAGACGGTAAGCAGTCCGGGCGCTTCCGGCGCAATCTCCGGCATGCCGGTATCGGCGCCGCGGACGATCGTTGCCAGCGCGGCGAGCGCCGGATCGCGGAGATCGTGCAGGCGAACGAACGCGTCGAAGCTGCATTCGTGGCCTCTGTGCGTGTATCGGACGTCCGGAACGTCGAACGGCTCGGCATCGTGCGCACTGGCGAAAGCCCGCACTTCCTCGGTCGGCACGTAGAAGAACTCCGCCGCCGGGTCGATGAAGCGGCGGACGAGCCACGGGCACGCGATCCGATCGATCTTCGGCCGCTCGCGGGTGACCCACCGCGTCGGCGAGGCGAGCGAGCGCGTCGGGAATCCTTCGACTTTCCATTGTTCGATGCCGCCCGCAACGTAGCGCGCATCGAGGCCTCGCGCGCGCAATGCCGATGCCGCGTTCTGGCTGACCTCGTGGCCGCGGACGCAATAGACGACGACGCTCCGCCACGGCTCGAGCGTGGACGCCCAGGCTTCGAGCGCTTCTGGCGGACGCCGGACCGCTCCCGGGATCACACGAGGATTGTCGTCGAATGCGGGCTGCCGTCGCACGTCGACGAGTGCGACCGGCGGAAAGTCAGCCAGCCGACTCTTCAATTCAAAGGGGGTGATGGCCGGATCCATAAGTTCGATGCCTCCTCGCTGCGCATGCAGCAACGAAGCAGACCTTGGATGGCGCGAGGCCAGCGATGCAGCGGGGCGTCTGCGGGAGCCCTCGGCCGATGTTACGGGCGCTGCGCTCGGGGTGTCAATGCGTCAGCGGCGTCAAACCAGCCCTTCGAGGAGCTGGACGTCGACCTCCTCGCCGGCGGCGCAGTTGCCACTCTCGACGGGCAGCACGATGAAGCAATTCGCCTGCGACATCGACGACAGGATCCCCGACCCTTGATCGCCGGTCGGCCGCACGGTGAAGCCGCCGCCGCCGTCGGACGAGAGGATGCCGCGCTGGAATTCCATTCGACCCGGGAGCTTGCGAATGGGCGCGCCGAGCTTCACCCTGAACGTCGGCATCGGCGCGACGTCGCGCCGCCCCTGAAGGACGAAGAGCGCGTCGCGGACGAATTCGTAGAACGTGACCATCACCGCGACCGGATTCCCCGGCAAGCCGAAGAAGTGCGCGCCGCCGATCCGACCGTAGGCGAGCGGGCGACCGGGCTTCATCGCGATCTTCCAGAACAGCACCTCGCCGAGCTTCGCGAGCTGCTCCTTCACGTAGTCGGCTTCGCCGACCGACACTCCGCCGGACGTGATCACGACGTCGGCGGCTGCCGCCGCGTCGGCGAATGCGCGCTCGATGGCTTCCGGCAGGTCGGCGACGACGCCCATGTCGAGGACGTCGCAGTTGAGGCGCGTCAGCATTCCGTAAATCGTGTAGCGGTTGCTGTCGTAGACCTCTCCGGGCGCGAGCGGCGTACCGATCGACTTCAGCTCGTCGCCGGTCGAGAAGAACGCAACACGCAGCTTCCGGTACACGGCGACTTCGCCGATGCCGAGAGAGGCGAGCATCCCGAGCTCCGCGGGACGCACGAGCTGGCCGGCGGCGAACACGCGCTGCCCCGGCGCAAGATCCTCGCCGGCGAAGCGGCGGTTCTGTCCGGCCTTCGCGATCGCGCCGGCGGCCACGCGCACGCGGCCCGCTTCCTCGCTCGCGCGCTCCTGCATGACGACGGAGTCGGCGCCGTGCGGCATCACGCCTCCGGTGAAGATCCGCACGCATTGCCCGGGACCGACCGTTACGCCGGACGGCTTGCCGGCGAACGATTCGCCGATGCGGTCGAGCACCGTCTCGCGATCGGCAGCGAGGTCCGCGAAACGCAGCGCGTAGCCGTCCATCGCCGAGTTGTCGTGCGCGGGGACTGCAAGGGGCGAAACGACGTCGGCCGCAAGGATGCGCCCGAGCGCTTGGCGGATCGGAACGCGCTCCGTCGCGGTGACCGGTTCGAGAAACGAGCGGATCAACGCTCGCGCGCGCTCGACCGGCATCGAATTCGGGTCGTAGTCGTCGGCGCAGGACGCCTCGCGCAGCGTTCTCGCTCGAGCCGAAACGTCCATGGATTGGTTGGGGGGTGCGTCGAGTTTCATGTCGATGGCGCCATCGTGCCGGAATTCACGTCTTCGCCGCGGCAGCGAGCTCGGCAGCGGTGTTGATGTTGCGGAACGCTTCGGCTTCGTCGTCGAAGGGAACCTCGGCGACGTCGAGCGCAGCGTACCACGCGTCGATCTTGCGTCCTCCGCGTTCGAGAAAGGCGGCGAGCCCCGGCAGGACATCGCGGCGAACGAGCGCGAACACCGGATGCGGCTGGTCGAAAGTCTTCGCCACCGCGAGCTGCGCATCGCCGGCGACGAGTGCCGTACGAAGTCTGTCGACGAGATCCGGCGGCAGAAACGGGGAGTCGCAGGGCACGGTGACGGCAAGCGCGCGGGTCGCGCGCGTGAGCCCTGCGTGCAGGCCCGCGAGCGGGCCGGCGAATCCGCCGACGCTGTCCGCGACGACGGGATAGCCGAGCGCACGGTAGCGGTCGAGATTCTGATTGGCGTTGACCAGAACGTCGGCGACCTGCGGAGCGAGGCGGCGCAGCACGTGCGCGATCATCGGCTCGCCGGCGAGCTCGACCCAACCCTTGTCGACACCTCCCATCCTGCGTCCCTGGCCGCCCGCCAGCACGATGCCGGTGACGTCCGCATGACGGTGGGTCATCGTGGCGCGGCGGCAGGCTCGGCGCGGAATCGATCGGCGCCCGTGAAGAGCAGGTAATGCTTCCCGGTGGCCCTGCCGATCATCGTCATCCCGACCTTTACGGCGATCTCGTGGCCCATCTGCGTCAGACCGGAGCGCGAAACCAGGAACGGGATCCCCATCTGCGCCGCCTTGATCACCATCTCGGAGGTGAGCCTGCCGGTCGTGTAGAAGACCTTGTCGCCGCCGTCGATCCGGTCGAGCCACATCTGCCCGGCGATCGCATCGACCGCGTTGTGGCGCCCGACGTCCTCGACGAAGCTGAGGATCTCCGAGTGCCCGGGCTCGTTCGTCGCGAGCGCACAGCCGTGCACGGCGCCGGCCTGCTTGTAGATCGTTTCGTGCAGGCGGACGCGGTCGAGCAGCGCATAGAGCGTTGCCTGAGTGAGCGTCGCCTCCTTCGGCAGCCGCACGTCGTCGATCTCGGCCATCAGGTCCCCGAACACGGTTCCCTGGCCGCAGCCGCTCGTCGTCGTGCGCTTCTTCGTTTTCGCGGCGAGGTCTTTCAGGCCGTGCCGCGTCTTGACGACGACCGCGGCCACATCCCAATCGACCTGAACCGAAGCGATATCTTCGATCCGCTCGATGAGCCGCTGATTGCGCAGGTACCCGATCGCCAGCGCCTCGGGCGCCGCGCCGAGCGTCATCAACGTGAGGAGCTCGTGCCTGTCGACGTAGAGCGTGAGCGGATGCTCGCCGGCGATCGCGGTTTCGCGCAGCGCGCCCGTCTCGTCGCGCGCCGAAACAGTGAACGTCGCCGGCCGCGCGGCGTGGGTGAGCACCGGGCGGTAGGGCGTATTCGGGGCATTCATCGGCCGGAGTCGGTCAGCCGCCGATATAGCTCATCTCGACTTTCGGCAGGCGGACGGTGTTCGCGCTGCGGATCTCCGAATAGCGATCGACGCGGACCTTCCACACGGCCGCGATCGCATTTCCGATCTGCGCGTCGGCGAAGCCGCCGCGCAGCAGCGCGCGCAGGTCGTGGCCCGCGGTGGCGAACAGGCAGGTGTAGAGCTTGCCGTCGGTCGATAGCCGGGCGCGCGTGCAGTCGCGGCAGAACGCCTGCGTCACCGAGGCGATCACGCCGATCTCGCCGCTGCCGTCGCGGTACTTCCAGCGCTGCGCGACCTCGCCGCCGTAGTTCCGGTCGGCATTCTCGAGCGGCAGCTCGGCGTCGATCGCGCGCACGACCTCCGCCGCGGGGACGACGTCGTCCATCCGCCAGCCGTTCGTCGCACCGACATCCATGTACTCGATGAAGCGCACGATGTGGCCGGTGCCCCTGAAATGGCGCGCCATCGGCACGACCGACGAGTCGTTGGTGCCGCGCTTTACCACCATGTTGATCTTGATCGGTGCGAGGCCCGCTGCCGCCGCGGCATCGATTCCCTCGAGCACCTTCGCAACCGGAAAATCGACGTCGTTCATCGCGCGAAACGTCGCGTCGTCGAGCGAGTCGAGGCTGACCGTCACGCGCTTGAGGCCCGCGGCGGCGAGGCTCCTGGCCTTCTTCGCGAGCAGCGCGCCGTTGGTCGTCAGCGTGAGGTCGACGTCGCCGAGCTTCGCGAGCATCTCGACGAGCCGCTCGACGTTCCGGCGCAGCAGCGGCTCGCCGCCGGTGAGGCGGATCTTCTGCACGCCGCGCTCGACGAAGATCCGGGCGACGCGCGCGATCTCTTCGAAGGAGAGGATCTCGGCGTGCGGAAGGAACGCGAAATTCGCGTCGAAGACATCCTTCGGCATGCAGTAGACGCAGCGGAAATTGCAGCGGTCGGTCACCGAGATCCGCAGGTCGCGCAACGGCCGCCCGAGCGTGTCGCCGACCGGACTCGCGCGTGCAGTCTCGTCGTCCGCCGCTGCGTCGAGCAGAGCGTCCAGATCGCCGCGCGCTTTCGGGCGAGGCGCCTTGCGTAGATCGGCTATCGGGATGATCGTCGCCATGCCTTTGGAATCGATCCGCACCGAGGGGGTGGTGGCGTTGGACGCCTGATCTTAGCAGACGCGCAAAACGCTGGTGTATGATCGGCCGCGGCGGCCCGTCGCCTGGCGTATCGCTTTCGTTGCGTCGATTTTGCAATGGCCATGTCCCCTGCACGGTTTCCAGTCTCCGTCGTCGTCGTGTGCACGCCGCTCGCCAACCGCTGGCAGAGCGAACGCTGGGAGCCCGTTGCGGTCGAAACGGCGCAGGAAGATTCGATCGCGGCTGTGGCGGCGGCCGTGCCGCTCGATGTCGCGGGAAAGCGCTGGCGTTTCGACGGATATGCGATCGAGCTGCACCGGTCGGAAGGCGAAGGCTACTACCTCAATGCGACGGCTCCCGAGCCGAAGGTCTTCGTCATGTGGCGTCCCCTCGAGGGCGCTCCTGGCGATCCGGCGCAACCGCCGATTCGCCCCGAAGTCGTCACTGTCAGCTACAACGAGGCGGCGCGGCTCATGGACGGGGGCGAGCGTGTCGACGGCGTGCCGATGCCGGCAGAGATCCGCGAATGGATGACGCCTTTCGTCGCCGAGCACTACAAGCCCGAGCCGCGGCGAAAGCTGCGACGCAACGATCCGTTCGCCGATCGGGATGCAGCCGACGCGTCGCGGCGGTGACTGCAATCGTCGATGTGAACGGGGCGAGCGGTGACCGCTGACGATCCGGCATCGCGCGGCTTCTCGCTGAAGCGCTGGGCGGAGCGCAAGCTCGAGGCGTCGCGCGCGGCTTCCGCGAAGCCGCCCGCGGCTCCGGCCTCCGCGCTCATGGATCCCGCGCCCGCGGTGACGGCGTCTCCACCATCGCCGACATCGCCGGCGGCGGCGGACGGTGCGGCCGCCCGGGAGAGTGCGCTGGCGCTGCCCGCCGTCGAATCGCTGACGATCGACTCGGATTTCAGCGTGTTCCTCGGCCCCAAGGTCGACCCGGCGGTCAAGCTCTCCGCGCTGAGGAAGCTCTTTCGTGATTCGCGCTTCAACGTGATGGACGGCCTCGACGTCTACATCGACGATTACTCGATCGCCGATCCGCTCGAACCCGAGCTCGCGCGCAAGCTCGCGCACGCCCGCTATGTCTTCGATCCGCCGCGCACGCGCGTCAACGCGTCGGGGATCGTCGAAGACATCACCGACGCCGAAGCGCCGATCGGCGAGAACGCATCGGCGACCGATGCAACCGTCGCGGCAGCGGCGAGCCTGCCCGAAGGTGCGATGCCCCCGACGGCGGCAGCCCCGACGCAGCCGACGGGCGCACCGGAAGCTGCGCCGGCAGGGACTACGCGACCGAACGGCGCCTCCGATAGCGCCTCCTCGACGATCGAGGGCAGGCTGCACGAAGGGTCCGAACCGGCGCGCCGATGAGTCTCGACGGCGTCAGCCTCCACCTCTGCTCGTGCAACGCAACGATGCCCCTCGATCGGGACGCGCTCGCGCGCGCGCTCGAGCTCTCTGGCACGCCGGGCGTGCGCTCGATGCTTTGCCAGAAGGAACTCGCCGCGTTCGCGGGCGCTGCCGTCGGCGACGTGGTCGTCGCTTGCACGCAGGAGGCGAAGCTCTTCGGCGACGTCGCGGAGGAGGGCAAGCGCGCGCAGACGATCCGCTTCGTGAATATCCGCGAAACGGCGGGATGGTCGGCCGAAGCCAGGGCTGCGACACCGAAGATCGCGGCGCTGCTTGCGCTCGCGGGACTGCCCGAGCCGGAGCCGGTGCCTCGCGTCACTTATCGCTCCGAGGGGCAACTGCTGATCGTCGGCCCCGCCGGCGCGGCGCTCTACTGGGCGGAAGCGCTGTCGACGCAACTCGCCGTCACCGTCCTCGTCACGGGTCGCGCATCGGGCGCCGAGCTCCCAGCCGCGCGCACGTACCCGATCTATTCCGGCCGAATCGCCAGGCTCTCGGGATGGCTCGGCGCGTTCGCCGCCGAGTGGACGCAGGAGAATCCGATCGATCTCGACCTTTGCACGCGCTGCAACGCGTGCATCAAGGTCTGCCCGGAGCAGGCGATCGACTGGAGCTACCAGATCGACCTCGAGCGCTGCAAGGCGCACCGGAAGTGCGTGATCGCGTGCGGCGCGACCGCCGCGATCGACTTCGACCGCGAAGCGCACGTGCGCAGCGAGCGCTTCGACCTCGTCCTCGACCTGCAGCGCACGCCCGAGCTGAGGATGCACCAGCCGCCGCAGGGCTACTTCGCGCCCGGGGACGACGTCGCTGCGCAGGCGAAAGCCGCGGGCGAGCTCGCGACGATGATCGGCGCGTTCGAGAAGCCCAAGTACTTCGCGTACAAAGCGTCGATCTGCGCGCATGCGCGCGCGCAAAAGGTCGGCTGCACGCAGTGCATCGACGTGTGCTCGACCTCGGCGATTCGCGCCGACGGCGACGGCGTCTTCGTCGAGCCGCAGCTCTGCATGGGCTGCGGCGCGTGCGCGACGGTCTGCCCGTCGGGCGCGATGAGCCACGCGTATCCGCCCGTCCCGGAGCTCGGACGGCGGCTGCGGCTGCTGCTGTCGACGTTCGCGAAAGCCGGTGGGCGCGACGCGGCGCTGCTGTTTCACGCGGAAGAGGGGCGGGCGGGCATCGCGCGGCTCGCGCGGCGCGGCCGAGGCCTGCCAGCCCGCGTGATCCCGCTCGAGGTCCATCACGTCGCGTCGATCGGCCTCGACGTGTGGCTCGCGGCGCTCGCGCACGGCGCGAGCCAGGTCGCCGTCATGCTTGGCGGCGCGGAGGCTCCGGAGTACCGCGCCGCGCTCGCCGCGCAGATGGGCGTAGCGGACGCGATCGCCCAGGGGCTCGGATACCAGGGCGAGCACTTCCGCCTCTTCGACGGCTCCGACACGATGGCGTTCGAGCAGGCGCTGTGGTCGTGGCAGGCGGCGCTGGGCGTGCGCGCCGCGGCGACATTCGCCTTCAGCGGCGACAAGAGGACGACTGCGGCGCTCGCGATCGAGCACCTCGCTGCCCACGCGCCGGTGCCGCGCCAGGAGATCGCGCTTCCGCCCGCGTCGCCCTACGGCACGATCGCCGTGAATCGCGACGCGTGCACGATGTGCCTCGCGTGTGTCGGCTCGTGCCCCGAAGGCGCGATCCTCGACAATCCGGAGACTCCGCAGCTGCGCTTCATCGAAGCGAAGTGCGTGCAATGCGGAATCTGCGCGAAGACCTGTCCCGAGAATGCGATCGCGCTCGCGCCGAGGCTGAACCTCGCCGCGGCGGCGAAGCGGCCGCGCGTCCTGAACGAGGCCGCGCTCTTCGAGTGCATCGCGTGCGGCAAGCCGATCGGGCCCGAGAAGATGATCGCCAACATGCTGGGAAGGCTCGCGGCGCATTCGATGTTCGCCGATCCGGGCGCGCTCGAGCGGCTCAAGATGTGCGCCGATTGCCGGGTCAAGGACATGATGAAGAACGAGCGCGGGCTCGACATTCGCGATGTCTGAGGAGGCGTCGCCGCTCGCGGTCCGTCTCGAGCCCGAGGACCAGGCGCGCGCGAGCTTCTACGCTCTCCTCGCACGGCTGTTCGGCGGAGCGCCCGATCCCGAGCTGCTGCGCGCGATCGCGGAGGCGGCGCCGCTCGCACCGGCCGAGCCTGCCGGGGAAGGCGATCGCCTTGCCTGCGACCTCGCTCTCGCGTGGGACGCGCTGCGAGCGGCGAGCGCGCGCACCGACGCCGAAGCGCTGCGCGAGGAATACCGGGCGCTGTTCGTCGGCGTCGGGCGCAGCGACGTAAGCCCCTATGCGTCGCACTACCTCGGTCGGCATTCGGGCCGTCCACTTGCGGAAATCCGCGCCGCCTTGGGAGATCTCGGGCTCGCGCGGCGCTCGACAGTCAGCGAATTCGAAGACCACATTGCCGTCGTGTTCGAGGCGATGCGCATGCTCGTTGCCGGTGATGGCGAGCGCCTGCCGAGCGAGATCGCCGATCAGCGCAAGTTTTTTGAACGTTATCTGGTGTCGTGGGTCGCGGATTGCTGCGCCGCAATAGATCATTCTTCTGTTGCGAACTACTGGCGGCACGTTGCACAATTCGCTCGTTGTTTCGTGGGGGTCGAGACGGCTGCGTTCGCCCTTGGCTGATCCCTGCTTCATCACGCATTTTGCGGAGGCTCGCATGCGAAACGCCAAGTCTCTCGAAAATTCCGCAGCGTCCTACGCGGCGCAGAAGTCCACCGATCCCGCACGTCGCCGCTTCCTTTTCACGCTGGGCGTGAGCGGCGCGGGCGCGGCGGCAGCGGCGTCCGGCGCCTTGCAGGCGGCGCCACCGCCGGAAAGCGCGCCCGCGGGCGACGACGGCGCGTACCGCGAATCGGAGCACGTTCGCGATTACTACCGCACGACCCGAATCTAGGTCTCCAGGAGGAGGAAGGATCATGCTGCTCACCAGGACGAGCGAGTCTGTCGCTGCAGCCGGTCCGCGTCTTCGCCGTCTCGCCGGGGCTCCGCTCCCGACGCTCGATCGGCGTACGTTTCTGAAGCGCTCCGGCCTGGTTGCCGGCGCGGGGGCTTTCGCAAGCCAGCTGCCCTATGGCGCGATCGGGAAGGCGTCGGCGCAAAGCGAGGCGAAGAAGCCCGAGGTCAAGCGCACCGTGTGCACCCACTGCTCGGTCGGTTGCTCGGTCGACGCGATCGTCGAAAACGGCGTGTGGACGAGGCAGGAGCCGGTCTTCGATTCGCCGCTCAACCTCGGCGCGCACTGCGCGAAGGGCGCGTCCGTTCGCGAGCACGGAATGCACGAGCATTCGATGCGTGTCAAGAGTCCGATGAAGCTCGTCAACGGCAAGTGGCAGCAGATCTCGTGGGAAACCGCGATCGCCGAGGTCGGCGACAAGCTCGCCGCGATCCGGAAGGAGTCGGGGCCCGACGCCGTGTTCTGGGTCGGAAGCTCCAAGCACAACAACGAGCAGTCGTACCTGCTGCGCAAGTTCGTGTCGTTCTTCGGCACGAACAACTGCGACCACCAGGCGCGGATCTGCCACTCGACAACCGTCGCCGGCGTAGCCAACACGTGGGGCTACGGCGCGATGACCAATTCGTACAACGACATGCAGAACACGAAGTGCGCGCTCTACATCGGCAGCAATGCCGCCGAAGCGCATCCCGTGTCGATGCTGCACATGCTGCATGCGAAGGAAACCGGAGCGAAGATGATCGTCGTCGATCCGCGCTTCACGCGGACCGCCGCCAAAGCCGACGAATACGTGCGCCTGCGCTCGGGCACCGACATCCCATTCGTGTTCGGCATGCTCTATCACATCTTCAAGAACGGCTGGGAGGACAAGCAGTACCTGCACGACCGCGTCTACGGGATGGACAAGATCAAAGAAGAGGTGATGGCCAAGTGGACGCCGGACAAGGTCGAGGAGGTATGCGGCGTGCCCGAGGCGCAGGTCTACAGGGTCGCGGAGGCGATGGCGAAGAACCGCCCGTCGACGGTCGTCTGGTGCATGGGGCAGACGCAGCACACGATCGGCAACGCGATCGTACGCGCCTCCTGCATCCTGCAGCTCGCGCTCGGCAATGTCGGCGTCTCCGGTGGCGGCACCAACATCTTCCGCGGCCACGACAACGTGCAGGGCGCGACCGACGTCGGCCCGAACCCCGATTCGCTGCCGGGCTACTACGGCCTCGCGACCGGCTCGTGGAAGCACTGGGCCGCGGTCTGGGGCGTCGACTACGAGTGGATCAAGAAGCAGTATGCGTCGCAGGCAATGATGGAAAAGTCGGGGATGACGGTGTCGCGCTGGATCGATGGCGTCACCGAGAAGAACGAGCTGATCGACCAGGATTCGAACCTGCGCGCGATGGTGTTCTGGGGCCACGCCCCGAACAGCCAGACGCGCGGCAAGGAGATGGTCGAGGCGATGAAGAAGCTCGACCTCCTCGTCATCATCGACCCGTATCCGTCGGCGACCGCATCGATGTTCGCGATGGTGCGCAAGGACGGCGCGTATCTCTTGCCCGCGTGCACGCAGTTCGAGACGTCCGGATCGGTCACCGCGTCGAACCGCTCTCTGCAGTGGCGCGAGCGCGTGATCACGCCGCTCTTCGAATCGCAGACCGATCACGCGATCATGCTCGCGTTCGCGAAGAAGTGGGGCTGGGACAAGGAGTTCACGAAGAACTACAAGATTGTCAAGCCCGATCCGAACAAGTTCGACGAGCCCGAGATCGAGTCGATCCTGCGCGAGATCAACAAGGGCACGTGGACGATCGGATACACAGGCCAGTCGCCGGAGCGGCTGAAGCTCCACATGAAGAACCAGGCCACCTTCGACGTGAGGACGCTGCGCGCGAAGGGCGGGCCGTGCGACGGCGACTACTACGGGCTGCCGTGGCCGTGCTACGGCAATCCGGAGCTGAAGCATCCGGGCTCGCCGAACCTCTACAACACGTCGGTCGCGATGATGGACGGGGGCGGCTGCTTCCGCGCCAACTTCGGTGTCGAGCGCGACGGCGTCAGCCTGCTCGCCGAGGACGGCTCTTACCCCAAGGGCGGCGACCTCACGACCGGGTATCCCGAGCTCGATCATGTGCTGATGAAGAAGCTCGGCATGTGGGACGAGCTGACCGACGAGGAGAAGAAGGCCGCCGAAGGCAAGAACTGGAAGACCGACCTGTCGGGCGGGATGATTCGCGTATTCATGAAAGTGCACGGGAACCATCCCTTCGGCAACGCGAAGGCGCGTGCGATCGTCTGGAACTTCCCCGACGCGATTCCGCTGCACCGCGAGCCGCTGTACTCGCCGCGCCCCGATCTAGTGGCGAAGTATCCGGCGCAGGACGACAAGAAAGCGTTCTGGCGGCTGCCGACGCTGTACAAGACGGTCCAGCAGGAGAACGTCGCGAAGGACGTCGCGAAGAAGTTCCCGCTGGTCCTTACGTCCGGAAGGCTGGTCGAGTATGAGGGCGGCGGCGAGGAGACGCGCTCGAACCCCTGGCTCGCCGAGCTGCAGCAGGTGAACTTCGTCGAGATCAACCCGAAGGACGCCAACGATCGCCAGATTCGCGACGGCGAGTGGGTGTGGGTCAAATCCCCGACCGGCGCGCAGATCAAGGTCCAGGCGATGGTCACCGATCGGGTCGGACCGGGAACGACGTTCATTCCGTTCCACTTCTCGGGCTGGTGGCAGGGAAGGGACATGCTCGAGTTCTACCCCGAGGGCGCGCATCCGATCGTCCGCGGCGAGGCCGTGAACACCGCGACGACGTACGGCTACGACGCGGTGACGATGATGCAGGAGACGAAGACGACGCTCTGCCAGGTCGAGAGGTTCGCCTGAAAATGAACTGCCCCGATGCTCACCTCGTTTTGCTGCCCTTCGAGGGGGCAGGCGGCGCCCCTTGGGTGGCCGCGCACGCGCTGAGCAAGGGATAGGAGGCAACGATGGCCCGAATGAAGTTTCTCTGCGACGCCGAGCGCTGCATCGAGTGCAACGGCTGCGTCACCGCGTGCAAGCAGGAGCACGACATTCCGTGGGGCGTGAACCGCCGTCGCGTGGTGACGATCAACGACGGGGTCCCCGGCGAGCGGTCGATCTCGGTGGCCTGCATGCATTGCTCGGACGCGCCGTGCATGGCCGTCTGCCCGGTCGACTGCTTCTACCGTACCGACGACGGCGTGGTGCTGCACGACAAGGACCTTTGCATCGGCTGCGGCTACTGCTTCTACGCGTGCCCGTTCGGCGCGCCGCAGTTTCCGCAGGCGGGCGCGTTCGGTGTGCGCGGCAAGATGGACAAATGCACGTTCTGCGCCGGCGGGCCGGAGCCTAACAACTCCGAAGCCGAGTTCAAGAAGTACGGCCGCAATCGCCTGGCCGAAGGCAAGCTTCCGGCTTGTGCCGAAATGTGCTCGACCAAGGCGCTGATCGGCGGGGACGGCGACGTGCTCGCCGAGATCTATCGGACGCGCGTCACCCATCGCGGTCGCGGCAGCGACGTCTGGGGCTGGGCGACCGCCTACGGGCGGCCCGATCAGCCGAAGCAGCAACCCGGGGCAACGCCCGGAGGGCCCGCGCCTGCGACGCCCCCAGCCGGAGGATCGAAATCGTGATCCGCCGCGCAGTCGTCACGCTTGCGGCAGCGTCGGCGCTCGTCGCTGCGCTGACGGGATGCGGCGAGAGCCCGCAGGTCGTTCAATACAAGCAGGGCAAGTACCAGGGCAAGCCCGACGAGCCCGCGTACGCGACGGCGCCATGGAACGGCAACAAGCAGGAGTGGGAGCAGGCGCTGGCGACCCGCAACCAGAACCAGAACGAATACAAGCGAATTCGCTAGCGGGCCGCGCTGGAGGAATGGTGAGTCGAACGATACTCGGAGCGACCGGAGCGCTCGCCGCCGCGGTCTATCTCGCTGCGACGCTTGCGATCGCCCAATCGCCTGCGGTCAATTCCACGGAAGCGCGCGATGCCCGTGCGCAGCAGCAGCAGCAATCCGCGCAGCCGCTCAACAACCAGCCGGTGTGGAGCGAGGTGCGGTCCGGCGCACCGCAGGTAACCACCGTAAGGGGCCGGGAGACGAACGTGCTGATCCAGCCCGAGGGCCAGACCTGGCGGGCGCTGCGCGTGCCCGTTCTCTTCTGGGGCGGGATCATCGTCGCCACCGCGGTGCTCGGGCTGGCGGTCTTCTACCTCGTGCGCGGCCAGATGGGTGCGGCAAGCAAGCCGGGCGAGCGGATGATCGAGCGCTTCTCGCCGATGGACCGATATGCGCACTGGTTTCTTGCGATCGTGTGGGTCGCGCTCGCGATCACGGGACTCATATTGTCGCTCGGCAAGGCGGTGCTGCTGCCGCTGGTCGGGTACACGCTCTTCTCGTGGCTCGCAACGCTTGCGAAGACGATCCACAACTTCGCCGGGCCGCTGCTCATCATCGGTGTTCCGTGGGTGTTCGTCCGCTACATTCGCGACAACGGCATCGGCATCGAGGATTTTCGCTGGTTCGTCAATATCATCGGCTACTTCACCGGCCACGAGTATGCGTCGGACCGCTTCAACGCGGGCGAGAAGCTCGTCTTCTGGTTCGTCCTCACGTTCGGATCGACGGCGCTGATCGTCACGGGTTTGATTCTGCTTTTCCCGAACTTCGACCAGACGCGCTCGACGATGCAGGTCGCCAACATCCTGCACGCGATCGCCGCGTACCTGTCGATCGCGCTTGCGTGCGTGCACGTGTATCTCGGCACGCTCGGTCTCGAGGGGGCATACCGCGCGATGCGCAGCGGCTACGTCAGCGAATCGTGGGCCGAGCATCATCATCAGCGGTGGTATCGGCGTATCGTCGCCGGCAAGTCCCGGCAGAAATTCGCCGAGCCGGAGGCCAAAGCCGAAACGAAAGAGGCGCGAAGCGTCGATGCGCGGACGCGCCCGGCATGACGCAGCGACCCCCCGGGAGAGGAACGATGACGACGACGCTACGTGCACTGCTCGCCGCTGGAATCGTGGCAGGTTCGTTCGGCCTGGCAGTCGCGAAGCTGCCGCCCGCTCCGCCGATGGACGACAAGGCGAAGGCCGCGGCCGAGGAGAAGAAGGCGAAGGATGCCGCGGCTGCCGAGGCCGCGAAGGCACAGCAGGCGCGAGCCGAAGACCGCGTCGCGGCGCGCTACATCGCCGAGCAGAAGGCGAAAGGCAAGACGATCACTCCGCAGATGGGGCCGACCACGGTTGCAGCCGCGGCTCCGGCTGCGGCGAAGGGGGCCGCGCCGGCCGCGAAAGGCGCCGTGGCGCCGGCCAAGAAATAGCGCGGCGTCGCGCGAATAGCGCTTCTTGGAAGGGTCGTTCGAAAGCGGGGGTGGCTGCCCCCGTTTTCGCTTTGCCGGGCGCGGCTCGCTGCAGCTGGCGCCGGTACGGGAACCGGTATAATCCGCGACT
>Ga0335069_10006045_pt1 | contig 17681 bp, 13 predicted proteins | sample Lox_Sample_11_FD_206714 | JGI IMG/M metagenome (GOLD analysis project Ga0335069, IMG submission 206714) | Soil microbial communities from Loxahatchee National Wildlife Refuge, Florida, United States - Lox_Sample_1.1 | ecosystem: Environmental > Terrestrial > Soil > Wetlands | place: USA... | reverse complement strand
TTACCGGCCGAAACCGTCGCCGCGCCGGTCGACGGCGGCGCGGCGCAGCGCCTGCAGCCGGGCGGCGACCTGCCGGCCGACTGGTGGACGGCATTCCATTCGCCGGCACTCGACGACCTGGTCCGGCAGGCGTGCCGCGCGAATCCCAACGTCTAGGCCGCGCAGGCCGCGCTGCGCCAGGCGCAGCAGCTGGCCGCCGCGCAGCGCGGCACGTTCTACCCGACGGTGCAGGCGTCGTTTGCGCCGACCCGCCAGCAGAATGCCGTCGGGACGCTGTCGCCGACGCTGAGCTCCGGCGCGCCGGTCTACAACCTCTATACGGCGCAGCTCGCGGTGGGCTATGACCTCGACCTCTTCGGCGGCGGCCGGCGCCAGGTCGAGTCGCTCGTCGCGCAGGCCGAGCAGCAGCGCTTCATCCTGGAAGCGACGTACCTGACGCTGACGAGCAACGTCGTGGCTGCCGCGATCCAGGAAGCGTCATTGCGCGCGCAGATCGACGCGACGCAGCGGATCCTCGCGATCGACGAGGAGCAGCTGGGCATCATGCGGCGCGAGAACGAACTCGGCGCGATCGCCGTGTCCGACGTCACGGCGCAGGAGGCCGCGGTCGCGCAGGCCGCCGCGACGTTGCCGGGCCTTCGGCGGCAGCTGGCAATCCAGCGCGACCAGCTCACGGCGCTTCTGGGTCGCCTCCCAGCGCAGGAGCCGGACGAGATCTTCGACCTGTCGCATCTCGACCTTCCGGTGCAAGTGCCGCTGAGCCTGCCGTCGCGCCTCGTCGAGCAGCGCCCCGACATCCGGGCCGCCGAGGCGCAGATGCATGCCGCGAGCGCGCAGGTCGGCGTCGCGATCGCGAACCTGCTGCCGCAGGTCTCCCTCGCCGCGAGCTATGGCGGGACCGCGACGAGGGTCGGCGAGATGTTCTCCAGCGGCAACCTGTTCTGGAGCGTCGGCGCAAGCCTCACGCAGACCTTGTTTGCCGGCGGCGCGCTCGTGCACCGGAAGCAGGCGGCCGTCGACGCGCTCGACCAGGCGGGCGCGCAGTACCGCGCCGCGGTGATTGCCGCGTTCCAGAACGTCGCCGACAGCCTTCACGCGCTGGTCTTCGACGCGGAGGCGTTGAAGGCCGATGTCGAGGCCGAGCGTGCGACCGGGCAGAGCCTCGACTACGCGCGAAAGGCGCATGAACTGGGCGCGGTGAGCTACCTGGCGCTGCTCAACGCGGAACAGGCCTACCAGCAGGCGGTCATCGCGCGTGTCCAGGCACAGGCCAACCGCTACGCCGACACGGCGGCGCTGTTCCAGGCGCTGGGCGGAGGCTGGTGGAATCGCGCAAGCGACGCGGGCGAGAGTTCGTCGGCGGCAACGATCGAATAGCTCGCTTGGCGGCGCGCGCGGGCGAGGGGAGTTCCAGCGTCAGCCGTTCAACGACGTCTCCATTTGCGCCGACGAAACTCCCCTCGCCCGCGAAGCGGGAGAGGGGTGGGGGAGAGGGCCGTCAGCCAGGCCCGTCCCCGTCAATCGAAGCGAATGACCCACGGTGCCGCCCCGACTATCGCCCCTCACGGGCGTCGCGCACGGCGTCGGCCGGCATGACGCCGGCCCCTGCCGGATTGCCGTTCCACCATCCGCCGCCGAGCGCGGCATAGAGCGCCACCGTGTCCTGCAGCCGTTGCGCCACGGCGCCGGCGACGCCGAGGCGGGCCTGTTGGACCTGTCCATCGGCGGTCAGGAGGTCCAGGTATCCGGCGTTGCCCGCCTCGAAGTTCGCGCGGGCCAGCTTGAGGTTTTCGTCGGCGGCGACCTGCGCCTCGCGCTGCGCGTCCTGGACCTGCGCGTCGTGCTGCAGCGCCCGCATCGCGTCCGCGACCTGCTGCAGCGCGCCGAGCACCGTCTGCTCGTAGACGGCCAGCGCCTCGTCGTACGCGTCGATCGCCGCGCGGCGCGTATACCAGGTCGAGCCGCCGTTGAAGACCGACGCCGCGAGCGACGCCTGCAGCGACCAGTATCGCGTGCCGGCGCGAAGAAGGTCGGCGATCGCTCCGTGCGCCGTGCCGCCGCTGCCGCTCAGCGCGAGCGTCGGAAACAGGTCCGCGGTCGCGATGCCGATCTGCGCGCTGGCGACGTGAAGCGACGCTTCGGCCGCCAGGATGTCGGGGCGGCGTCGCGCGAGCGCCGACGGCAGGCTGTCGGGCACGTCGAGCGGCACGACGAGCTCGTCGAGGCGGATCGCGGGTAATCGCGCATCGGCGGGGGCGCGTGCTTCGAGTTGCGCGAGCAGGTGTTCGCTCTGGTCGATCCTCTGGTCGAGCGTCGCCAGCGTCGCGGAGTTCGTCGCCCGCTGGCTGCGCAACGCGGCGACCGGCGCGTAGGACGAGGTACCCGCCTCGAACTGCACTTCGGCGATGCGGATCTGGTCCTGCTGCATCCGGATGACATCGGCGAGCGCTTCGCGCTGCGCCTGGTAGCCGGAGCGTGCAATGGCCGTGTTGGCGACGTTCGTCGTCAGCGCGAGCCAGGCGGCGAGGTACGCGTAGCGCTGGGCATCGACCTTCGCGCCCAGCTGCTCCACGGCGCGCCGCTGTCCGCCGAAAAGATCCGGTGCATAGCTGACGCTGGCCGACAGCGTGCCGAGGCTGTACGGGCCGCTCGCGACCAGCGCGCGGTCGACGACGGTCACCGTATCCTGGCGCGCTGCCGTGGCCGCGACGCCGACCTGCGGCAGGAACACGCCGTAGCCGGCGCGCAGGCTGTCCTCGCTGGCACGCAGGGCCGCCGTCGCGGCGCGCAGATTCGGGCTGCGGTCCACGGCGTCACGCACGAGCGCGTCGAGCGGCTGGCACTGGAAGCGCGTCCACCAGTCGGCGGGAACGTCGCTCGCGGCGCCGAATCGCGGCGCGAGTTCCGCCGGCGCCGGGACCTCGTCGGAGGCGCCGGGCGGCAGGGTGCGTTCCGCCGTCGGCGCCGGCGGCCTTCGGAAGTCGGGGCCGACCGCGCAGGACGCGAGGGCGGCGGCGAGACAGGCCGCGACGAGCGCCGCGAGGCGCTGCGCGCCCGCGGTCGTCGCGGTCAGCGGGGCGGCCGGATACGCGCGCCGGTTCGCGCGGCCGTGGCGATCGTCGATTCGATCCACGAGGGCGCTCCTACCTGCCGACGTAGACGTCGACGAGTTGCCCGGGGTAGAGCTTCAGCGCGGCAACGTTGGAGAACCGGAAGATCACCGGCAGCACGCGGACGTCGACGCGCTCCTGGCGCTGGTCGGAAAGCGCGATCTTCGGCGACACGTACGGCTCGATGCGGACGAATTCCAGCGGCACGCTGGTCGACGTTCCGCGGATGAACATCTGCGCCTTCAGCTGCGCGGGTTCCGGCAGGCGCGGGATCAGGATCTCGTCGACGTAGCAGCGGACGTTCAGGTGGCCCGGCGGGCTGCCGAGGACGACGACGGGATTGTTCGTCGACTGCGTATAGGCGTCGTAGACGCCCTGCGGCGTGATGTACGCGCCGGCCGCCGCCTTGATCGACAGGACCGTGCCGTCGGCCGGCGCGCGCAGCGTGTACTTCGCGAGCAGCGCCGACGAGGCCTGGTAGGCCTTTTCCAGCGCTTCGCGCTGCGCCGCCTGGTTGCGGACATCGTAGCTCCAGGCGCCCGCGCGCGTCAGCTCCAGCTGCCGTTGTGCCGTGGTGCGGTTGGCGTCCGCAAGCTGCCAGGCGTTGCGCGCCGAATCGAGCGCGTCGCGGCTCACCGCATGCGGATCGATGTCGAACGCGCGCTGCTGCTTGTCGTAGGTGTCCTTTGCCGAGCGCGCGGCGGCCTCCGCCGCGGCCAACTGGGCCTGCGCGATCGACAGCGTCTCCGGACGCGGTTGCGCCTTGAGCTCGTCCAGCAGCGCCTGCGCGGAGAGCGCCTGCGCGTGCTGCTGCTCGACGGTCGCGCGCTGGATCGTGTCGTCGAGCTTCAGCAGCGGCGTGCCGCGCGTCACGGCCTGTCCCTCGCCGACCAGGACGTCGATGACGGTCCCCGCGACCTCCGGGTAGAGATTCACGTTGGAGCCGTTCGGCTGGTCGCTCTCGACGATCCCGTTGGCATAGATGCCCTGCGCATACGGATTGGGAGCGGGGCTGAATACCGGCGGCTGCGGCGCCTGCCGCTGGTTCGAATAGATCGCCCCCACGACGCCGGCCAGCAGGCCGGCCGCGGCCAGGACGAAAAGCCACCTAGTCCCCGACCACTGAACGGCCATCTTCGATTCCTTTCAGTTCGCCGTCCTCCATCCGCAGGATCCGGTGGGCGAATTCGTAGATGCGCGCATCGTGCGTGACGATGATGATGCTGCGCTTGTCCGTCAGTATCTCGTTGCGCACGAAGCCGACGATCGCCTTGCCGGTGTCGCCGTCGAGCGACGCGGTCGGCTCGTCCAGGATCAGGATGTCGGGCTGGCTCACGATCGCCCGCGCGATCGCGACGCGCTGCTGTTCGCCGCCGGAGAGCTTGACCGGCGGAAGGTCGGCGCGGCTCTCGAGGCCGACGATCTTCAGGTACTTCAGCGCCTCGGCGATCGATTCGTCCCAGTCGCGCTTCTTCAGGATCAGCGGGATCGCGACGTTCTCCGCCGTCGTCAGCCGCGGAAAGAGGTGGTAGTCCTGGAACACGAAGCCGATGCGGTTGAGCCGGAACTCCGCGATCCGGTCCTTGTCCAGGCTCCAGATGTCCTGGCCTTCGACCTGCACCGTGCCGGCGTCCGGACGCAGGATGCCGGAGATGACGCTGAGCAGCGTCGTCTTGCCGCTGCCGGACGGCCCGACGATGTAGAGCATCTCGCCCAGTCGCGCCTCGAGGCTCACGCCGCGCAACGCCAGCGTCCGCGCCGCGCCGACCCCGAACGCCTTCGTGATGCCGCGCGCCGCGATCGCGACGCCGTCGGGGGCGGTCTGCGCATCCACGGCAGCGGCGGGCGCGAGCGTTCCGTCGCTCATCGTCAGCCCCGGAAGATGTCGAACGGCTCGATGCGCAGCACCTTGCGGATCCCGATGTAGCTCGAGATCGCGGCGATGACCACGACCATCGCCAGCGCGATGCCGAGGTTCCAGTACGTGATGATCGCCGCATAGTCCGGGATCCGCGCCTTGGCGACGCCGATCATGGCCGCGCACAGCCCGATGCCGAGACCGTAGCCCGTGAGCGCCGTGAAGCTCGCCTGGAACAGGATCATCGCGACGAGTTCGCGGCTCTTGGCGCCGATCGCCTTGAGCGCGCCGAACTTCTCCAGGTTCTCCAGGATGAACGTGTAGAACGTCTGCCCGGAAATGGACAGCCCGACGATGAAGCTGATCACCGTCATCAGCAGGATGTTCGTGCCGAGGCCGGTCTGGTACTTGTAGAAATTGGAGATCTTCTCGACGAATTGCTCCTCGGTGCGCGCGACGTAGCCCAGCCGCGCGACCTCGGCCTGGATGCGAGGCACGTCCGCGGCCGACTTCGGCTCGACGAGAATGTACGAGGCCGTGAAGCGCGTCGTCGGCAGGTACTGGATCGCCCGGTTGTACGTCGTATAGAGCGACGGCACGCCGAACAGCCCGCCGACCGAGACTTTCGCGATTCCCACGATGACGGCGCGGTTGTCATTGATCTCGAATTCGGTGCCCAGCCGCGGATTGCCGAGCTTCGGGAACTCCGCGTCCTTCACGACGATGAAGCCGTTCTCCGCATAGATGTCCTCGATCGTGCCCTCGATGAGCTGCGGCCGGCCGAAGAGGCTGCTGTCGTCCAGCCCGAGGATCGTGACGGCCTGGTACGTTCCGTCCTTGAGCTTGACGAGCGCGCCGCCGGAGTACAGCGGTACCGCATAGCGCACCCCGTCGATGCTGCGCACCGCGTCCAGGATGTAGTCGGGTATCGGTATGCTGTTGGCCGCCGTGTTGACCGCGGGATCCATGACCCAGACCTTGGCGCCCACGTTGATCACGGTCGACGACGAGCGGTTCAGGACACCGGAGAACATCGACGTCATCTCGACCATCAGGAACACGGCGAACGTGATCCCGACGAGCAGCGCCGCGAACTTGGCGCGGTCGTTCACGAGCAGCTTGAACGCGAGGCGGATCTGTCCGGTCACGGAATGGCATCTCGCCCGGGGAGGCGCCTGGGCCGCCCGCTTCCGGGTGGACGGCGGGCGCGCCAAAGGGAAACCCGCATCGTTGCGCTTCCGAGGCTTCGCTTCCCAGGATTCTTAAGGCAGCATATCGAGCCGGGCCGGCCAAGCTGTTGCTCTTGGTCAAACGCCCGGCCACCCGTGGCGGGCGATTACATTCGCGCTACACGGGCCGCCACGTCGTGACGCGAACGCGAACATGAACACGGGCAGCGAAGGGGAGGATCCGGACGCCATGCAATTGCCGCGCATCCATCACGTCGCGATCATCTGCGCCGACTACGCGCGCTCGAAGCGTTTCTACGTCGACGTGCTGCGCCTGACCGTCGTTGCCGAGACGTGGCGCGCCGAGCGCGGCTCCTACAAGCTCGATCTGGCGCTTGGCGACGGCGCGCAGATCGAGCTTTTTTCCTTTCCGGACCCGCCGCCGAGGCCGACGCGCCCGGAAGCCCGCGGCCTGCGGCACCTCGCGTTCGAGGTGCCGTCGCTCGAGCCCTGGATTGATCGGCTGCGCGCGCACGGCGTCGAGGTCGAGCCGATTCGCGTCGACGAGCTGACGTCGCGGCGCTTCACGTTCTTTGCCGATCCGGACGGATTGCCGCTGGAGCTCTACGAGCGCGCCGCGGGCTGAACACGGGCCGCACGTCGCGGCGGCGTTCCCGCGCCGGCGCGCGCGTTCGCGTCAGGTGGCGGGCACGAGTTCCCGGTACATCTCGATGTAGGCGGCCGCGGCTCCGTCCCAGGAGAAATCCTGGCTCATCGCGCACTGCACGACGCGGGTCCAGGCGGCCCCGCTGCGGTAGAGCTCGAGCGCGCGGCGCACCGCCGCCACCAGGCTCGCGCTGTCGGCACGGTCGAAGACGAAGCCGGTGGCGCGATGGCTCGCCAGCGCGTCGGCCTCCGCGTCGACGACGGTATCCGCGAGTCCTCCGACGCGCCGCACGAGCGGCAACGTGCCGTAGCGCAACCCGTAGAGCTGCGTCAGCCCGCACGGCTCGAAGCGCGAGGGCACGCAGATGATGTCCGAACCGGCGATCACCTGGTGCGCCAAGGGTTCGTCGTACCCGATGCGGACCGCGACCGATCGCGGCTGCGATGCGGCGCAGGCGTTGAGCGCCGCCTCGATGTCGCGGTCGCCGCTGCCGACGATCGCGAACTGGACGCCGTCGCGGACGAGGTCGGCGACGTTGCGCGCCAGCAGGTCGATGCCCTTCTGGTGCGTCAGCCGGCTGACAATGCCGATGACCATCGCGTCGGCGCGCGGCTGCAGCCCGAGGCTCGCCTGGAGCGCCGCCTTCGCGGCCCGCTTGCCGTCGAGGTTCGTGGCGTCGTAGTGCGCCGCCACGTGCTCGTCGGTCGCCGGATTCCAGACCGAATAGTCCACGCCGTTCAGGATTCCGCGCAGCACGGCGCGGCGCTGCGCGATCAACCCCTCCAGGCCGCAGCCGAACTCCTCGGTCTGGATCTCGCGCGCGTAGGTCGGGCTGACGGTCGAGATCCGGTCGGCGAAGCGCAGGCCCGCCTTCATGAAGGCACCGGCGCCATGGAACTCGACGCCGTCGGGCGAGAACAGCCGCGCCGGCAGGTTCAGCTCGGCCATCGCGTCGCGTTCGAACAGCCCGTGGAAAGCCAGGTTGTGGATCGTGAACGCCGTGCGGCACGGCGCCGCCGGATGCAGCGAGAGGTACGCCGGCGCGAGCCCCGAATGCCAGTCGTGGCCGTGGACGATCTGCGGCCGCCACCGCCAGTCGATGTCGCCGGCTCCAAGGTGCGCGGCGATCCAGCCGAGCGCCGCGTAGCGGCGCGGATTGTCCGGCCAGTCGCGCCCATCGGGGCCGATATAGGGGCCGCCGGGCCGCTCGAACAGGAACGGCGCGTCGATGACGTAGGCCGGCACCTCGATGCCCTGCAGCCGGCCGAAGCGCACGACGATCGTCGCGGCGCCAAATGCCGGGCCGAAGTACGCGACCACCGACGTCGATTCGAACTGGCGCAGGATCGCCGGATAGCCCGGCAGCAGCAGGCGCGCGTCGATCCCGCGCGCGACGAGCGCCGGCGGCAGCGCGGCCATGACGTCGCCCAGGCCGCCGGTCTTGACGAACGGGTAGATCTCGGCGCCGACCTGAAGGACCCGAAGCGCGTTCGCGTCGGCCATCGTCAAGCGAGCTTGGCGATCATGTCTTCGGTGACGAGCGTGACGCCGCCTTCGGTCCGGTAGAAGCGCTGCGCATCCGCCTCGGCATCCTCGCCGATCACGAGCCCGTCGGGGATCGTGACGCCGCGGTCGACGACGACGCGGCTGAGGCGGGCATGGCGTCCGACCGTCACTTCCGGCAGCAGCACGGACCAGTTCACCGTCGAGTACGAATGCACGCGACACTTCGAGAACAGCAGCGAACGGAACAGCGCGCCCGAGATGATGCAGCCACCGGAGACCATCGATTCGATCGCAAGACCGCGGCGGTCCGGCAGGTTGTGCACGAACTTCGCCGGCGGCAGCTGCTCCTGGTAGGTCCAGATCGGCCAGTTCGTGTCGTAGAGATTGAGCGCCGGTTTCGTCGCCGTGAGGTCGATGTTCGCTTCCCAGTAGGCGTCGATCGTCCCGACATCGCGCCAGTAGGGCGTCTCGTTCGGCTCGCTGACGACGCAGCCCTCGCTGAACGGCTGCGCCCAGGCCAGGCGCGAGGCGACGGCGTGCGGAATGATGTCCTTGCCGAAGTCGTGGCTCGACGTCGGATCCGCGATGTCGCGCTGCAGCGTCTCGTACAGGTACTTGGCGTCGAAGACGTAGATCCCCATGCTGGCCAGCGCGGTGTCCGGCCGCCCCGGCATCGGCGGCGGATCGGCCGGCTTCTCGACGAAGCTCACGATGCGCCCGTCGGGCTCGATCGCCATGACGCCGAAGGCGCTGGCCTCCTTGATCGGCACCTCGATGCAGCCGACGGTGCATTTCGCGCCGCGCGCGACGTGGAACGTCAGCATGCGGCCGTAGTCCATCTTGTAGATATGGTCGCCGGCCAGGACGACGATGTATTCCGGGTCGACGCTGGCGATGATGTCGAGGTTCTGGAACACCGCATCCGCGGTGCCGCGGTACCACGACTCCTCGTTGATCCTCTGCTGCGCCGGCAGCAGGTCGATGAACTCGTTCAGCTCCGCCTTCATGAAGGCCCAGCCGCGCTGCAGGTGCCGCAGAAGGCTGTGGGACTTGTACTGCGTGACGACGCCGATCCGCCGTATGCCGGAGTTCAGGCAGTTCGACAGCGTGAAGTCGACGATGCGGAACTTGCCGCCGAAGTGCACGGCCGGCTTCGAGCGCTTGTCGGTCAACTGCTTGAGCCGGCTGCCCCGGCCGCCGGCCAGGACGAGGGCCAGCGCGCGCTTCGGCAGCTGGCTGTTGGCATACGCGTCGGTCGTCATCGCTACCCTCCGCTCGATGTCACTGTCGTTGTGTTGCGCCTACGCGACTTCGAAGAGCGCGGCAGCGCCCTGGCCGCCGCCGATGCACATCGTCACGACGACGTGCTTGACGCCGCGGCGCTTGCCCTCGATCAGCGCATGCCCCGTGAGGCGCGCGCCGGAGACGCCGTAGGGATGCCCGACCGCGATCGCGCCGCCGTCGACGTTGAGGCGGTCCATCGGGATGCCGAGCTTGTCGGCGCAATACAGGACCTGGACGGCGAAGGCCTCGTTGAGCTCCCACAGCCCGATGTCCTCGACGCGCAGCCCGGCGCGGGCGAGCAGCTTCGGGATCGCGTAGACGGGGCCGATGCCCATTTCGTCCGGTTCCAGCCCGGCGACCGCGAAGCCGCGGTAGATCCCGAGCGGGACGAGCCCGCGCCGCTCCGCGACCTTCGCGTTCATGACCACCGCGGCGGCCGCGCCGTCGGAGAACTGGCTGGCGTTGCCGGCCGCGATCACGCCGCCCGGCAACGCCGGCCGGATCTTCGCGACGCCCTCGTAGGTCGTGTCGGGCCGGATGCCTTCGTCGGCATCGATCGTCACCTGCTTCGTCGCCAGGCGCGACGTCGCCTTGTCCGCGACGCCCATCGTCACCGTCATCGGAACGATCTCCTGCGCGAAGCGGCCGGCGGCCTGCGCCGCCGCGGCCCGCAGCTGGCTCTGCACGCCGTACTGGTCCTGGCGCTCGCGCGGGATCCCGTAGCGCTTCGCGACCTGCTCCGCCGTCTGCAGCATCGGCCAATAGAGCTCCGGCTTGCGCTTGACCAGGGCCGGGTCGGCCAGCATGTGCATGTTCATCTCCTGCTGCACGCACGAGATGCTCTCGACACCGCCGGCGACGAACACGTCGCCTTCGCCGCTGAGCACGCGCTGCGCCGCGAGCACGATCGTCTGCAGGCCGGACGAACAGAAGCGGTTGACGGTCATCCCGGGCACGGTGACGGGGCAGTCGGCGGCGAGCGCGACCTGCCGCGCGATGTTCATGCCGGTCGCGCCCTCCGGGTTGGCGCAGCCCATCACGACGTCCTCGACTTCGGCCGGGTCGAGGCGGGCGCGGGCGATCGCGTGGCGGACGGCGTGCCCGCCGAGCGTCGCGCCGTGCGTGAGGTTGAAGGCGCCTTTCCAGCTCTTCGCGAGGCCGGTGCGGGCCGTCGATACGATCACGGCATCGGTCATGTTCGTGCTCCTCTCGGTTTGCGTTCGCGCGGCGGTCAGGCGGTGAAGCTCTTGCCCTCGGACGCCAGGCGCTCGAGCAGCGGCGCCGGCACCCAGGCCCCGGCCTGCCGTTCCGCGTGCGGCGCGCCGGCGAAACGCCGCATCGCCGCCACGACGTTGAACAGCCCGACCGTGTCGGCGTAGCACATGGGACCGCCACGCCACGGCGGGAAGCCGTAGCCGGTCAGGTAGACCATGTCGATGTCGGACGCCTTGCTCGCGATGCCTTCCTCCAGGATCCGCGCGCCTTCGTTGACGAGGGCGTAGACGAGCCGCTCGACGATCTCGTCGTCGCCGATCCGGCGCCGCTCGATCCGCAGCGCCTTCGAATGCGCGACCACCATGTCGTCGACGACCTTCGACGGCTTCGGCGTCCGGTCGCCCGGCGCGTAGTCGTACCAGCCGGCGCCGGTCTTCTGGCCGAAGCGGCCCATCTCGCACAGCAGGTCGGCCGTCTTCGAGTAGGTCACGTCCGGCTTCTCGACGTAACGCCGCTTGCGGATCGCCCACCCGATGTCGTTGCCGGCCAGGTCGCCCATCCGGAACGGACCCATCGCGAAGCCGAACTTCTCGATCGCGCGGTCGACCTGCGCCGGCAGGCAGCCTTCCTCCAGCAGGAATCCGGCCTGGCGGCTGTACTGCTCGATCATCCGGTTGCCGATGAAGCCGTCGCAGACGCCGGAGACGACGGCCGTCTTGCGGATCGTCTTCGCGAGCTTCATCGCCGTGGCCAGCACGTCCTTCGACGTCGCGGCGCCGCGGACGACCTCCAGCAGTTTCATGACGTTCGCCGGGCTGAAGAAATGCAGCCCGATGACGTCGCCCGGTCGCTTCGTGAACGACGCGATCCGGTCGACGTCGAGCGTCGAGGTGTTGCTCGCGAGGATCGCGCCCGGCTTCATCGTGGCGTCGAGCTGGCGGAAGACCTTCTCCTTGACGCCGATGTCCTCGAATACGGCCTCGACGACGATGTCGGCGTCGCGGATGTCGTCGTAGGACAGCGTGCCCTGGATCAGCGACATGCGCTTGGCCAGGGCCTCTTCCGTGAGCTTGCCCTTGCGCGCGGAGTTCTCGTAGTTCCTGCGCACGGTCCCGAGGCCCCGCTCGAGCGCCTCGCCGGTTGTCTCGACCACCGTCACCGGGATGCCGGCGTTGGCGAAGTTCATCGCGATGCCCCCGCCCATCGTGCCGGCGCCGATGACGGCGGCGCGGCGGATCTCGCGCACCGGCGTGGACTCCGGCACGTCGGCGATCTTCGAGGCGGCGCGCTCGCCGAGGAAGGCGTGGCGCAGCGCGCGCGACTCCGGCGTGAACATCAGGCCGATGAACGCCTCGCGCTCGGCGCGCATCGCCTCGTCGAACGGCATCGTGACCGACGCGGTGACGGCGTCGACGCACTTCACGGGGGCCGGATAGTTCTTCGCGATCGCGGCGACCGTGTTGCGCGAGAACTTCAGGAACGCCTGCGCCTGGTCGTGCTCGACCTTGAGGTCGCGTGCGCGCGGATGCGGGCCGGGGCGCCGCGCCGCGTCGCGGGCGAACTCGACGGCCGCGGCCACCACGTCGCCGTCGACGACGCGGTCGAACAGGCGCGTGGAGGCCAGCGCATCGGCCTTCAGCGGTTCGCCGCTGACGATCATGTTCACGGCGGCCTCGAGCCCGGCAAGGCGCGGCAGCCGCTGCGTGCCGCCGGCCCCGGGGATCAGCCCGATCTTGACTTCCGGCAACCCGACGTCCGCGTGGCGCGCGGCGACGCGGTAGTGGCAGCCCATCGCCAGTTCGAGGCCGCCACCCATCGCGGTCGCGTTGATCGCGGCAACGACCGGCTTCGTGGCGCTTTCCACGAGGCGGATCAGCGTGAGCAGGTTGGGTTCCTGCGTCGACTTCGGCGAGCCGAACTCGCGGATGTCGGCGCCGCCGGAAAACACGCGACCGGCGCCGGTGACCACGATCGCGACGATGTCCGGATCGAGCAGCGCCTTGTCGACGCCGGCGGCAAACGCAAGCCGCGTCGCGAGGCCGAGGCCGTTGACCGGCGGGTTGTTGAGCGTGATGACGGCGACGCCGTCGCGGATCGTGTAGTCGGCTGACATCGTGCGGTCTCCGTGCGGGTCGGTCTGCGTCGGTGTTTCGATTCCGTGCTTCGATTCCGGGATTCGTTACGGTCTGCCGGCTGCGCGGCGGGTTCGCCCGGCGTGCGTCGCGGCCACGGGTGCGGTCAACCCGACGCGGCCAGGAGACGCGCCCGCGCCGCGTCGTAGTCGGCGCGCATCGTCGCGACGACCTCGGCAACCGGCCTCACCGCATCGATGTTCCCGACGCCCTGGCCCGCGCCCCAGATGTCTCGCCACGCCTTGCTGCGCGACGATCCGCCGGAGCCGAAACTCATCGTGCTCTTGTCCGCGCTCGGCAGGTTTTCCGGGTCCAGGCCCGCATTGACGATGCTGCCGCGCAGGTAATTGCCCAGCACGCCGGTGAACAGGTTCGTATAGACGATGTCGCTCGCCGTCGAGTCGACGATCATCTGCTTGTAGGCGATGTCCGCGTGGGCCTCCGGCGTCGCGATGAAGCGCGTGCCGATGTAGGCGAGGTCCGCGCCCATCGCCTGCGCCGCGAGGACGTGCTCGCCGCGCGTGATCGCGCCGGACAGGATGATCGTCCCGGCATAGAAGCGCCGCACCTCCGAGACGAGCGCGAACGGGCTCAGGCCGCCGGCGTGGCCGCCGGCGCCGGCGCAGACGAGGATCAGGCCGTCCACGCCGGCGTCGATGGCCCGCTTCGCGTGGCGCACGCTGATCACGTCATGGAAGACCAGTCCGCCCCAGCCATGGACGACCGGCACGACCTCGTCGGGCGCGCGCAGGCTCGTGATGATGATCGGCACGCGGTGCCTGCCGCAGGCCTCGAGGTCCTGCCGCAGTCGATCGTTGCTGGCGTGGATGATCTGGTTGACCGCGTAGGGCGCGACGCGCGAGCCGGGGTGCTCCGCCGCGTGCTGCGACAGCGCCTCGTCGATGCGCTGCAGCCAGTTCTCCAGCTCGGCGGCCGGACGCGCGTTGAGCGCCGGGAAGGCACCGACGATCCCCGCCTTGCACTGCGCAATCACCAGGTCCGGATTGGAGACGATGAAGAGCGGGGAGCCGATGACCGGCAGGGACAGGCGATTCTTCAGAAGCTCCGGCAGGCTCATCGGACCCGGTGTGGTGGCAGGGAACAGGCCGGCGATCGTACACCGCGACGCGGGAAAGCCCCGTCGCTGCACTGCAGCGAAGAATGGCGGCCGCGCCGCGCGGAGCTCAGATTTCGATCTGCGAGCCGAGCTCGGCGACGCGATTGAGCGGCAGGCGGAAGTAATCCGCCGAATCCGCCGCGTTGCGGGTCATCGCGGCGAACAGCCGCTCGCGCCAGTGGGCCATCGCCTTGCTCGAGGCCACGGGTACCACCTTCTGCCGGCTGAGGAAGAAAGAGGTCTCCATCGGGTCGATCGCCAGGCCGTGCGAACGCGCGAACTCCAGCGCGCGCATCAGGTCCGGCTCGTTCTTGAACCCGTAGTGCACGTCGATCTGGAAGCAGTGGTGGCCGAGCGGCGTCACGGTGACGCGCTGGTCGGCCGGAATCCACGGCACCGAGGCGACGTGCACCGTGAGGAAGATCACGCGCTCGTGCAGGACCTTGTTGTGCAGCAGGTTGTGCATCAGCGCGCGCGGCGCTCCTTCGTTCTCCGCGCGCAGGAAGACCGCGGTGCCGGGCACGCGCGTCGGCGGCGAGCGCATCAGCGACTCGAGGATCACCTCCAGCGGGACGGCCTCGGCGCGCAGCTTCGCGAGCAGGATCGTGCGGCCGCGCTTCCACGTCGTCATGACCGTGAAGACGACCAGGGCGACCGCGAGAGGGAACCAGCCGCCCTGCAGGATCTTGAGGTTGTTCGCCGCATAGAGCACGAAGTCGATCGCGGCGAAGAAGCCGGTCGAGACGATCGAGATCCACAGCGGGTACTTCCATCCGTAGCGGACGACGAAGAAGGTGAGCAGCGTCGTGATGAACATCGTGCCGGTCACGGCGATCCCGTACGCCGAGGCCAGCGCCGCCGAGGAGCCGAAGCCGATGACGACCGCGACCACGAGGATGAATTGAAGCCAGTTCACGGCCGGCACGTAGATCTGGCCGAACGAGGAGGCCGACGTCTGCACGATGTGCATCCGCGGCATGAAGCCGAGCTGGATCGCCTGCCGGACGAGCGAGAACGTGCCGGATATCGTCGCCTGCGAGGCGATCACCGTCGCCGCCGTGGCCAGCACGACGAGCGGGATCACGCCCCAGTCGGGCACCTGGCGGTAGAACGGATTGTCGACCGCGGCCGGGTTCGTGAGCAGCAGCGCGCCCTGCCCGAGGTACTCCAGCAGCAGCGCCGGGAAGACGAGCGCGAACCACGCGGTGCGGATCGCGCGCTTGCCGAAATGCCCCAGGTCGGCATAGAGCGCCTCGGCGCCGGTCACCGTCAGGACGATCGCGCCGAGCGCAACGAACGCGATCCAGCCGTTGCGCCACATGAAGGTCAGGCCGTGCAGCGGATTCAGGGCATTGAGGATCTGCGGCGCGCGCATGATCTGCGCGAGGCCGAGCAGGGCGATCACCACGAACCAGATCGCCAGCACCGGGCCGAAGAGCACGCCGATGCGCCCGGTGCCATGCTTCTGGCCGATGTACAGCGCGGTCAGGATCGCCACGGCGAGCGGCAGGATGTAGGGCTTGAACGTCGGCGTCGCGATCTCGATCCCCTCGACCGCGCTCAGCACCGAGACGGCCGGCGTGATCACGCCGTCGCCGAAGAACAGCGCCGCGCCGCACAGGCCGATGAACACGGCGAACCGCTGCAGCTTGACGCGCTCGCCGACCGACGAGGCGGCGAGCGCGATCAGCGCCATCACGCCGCCTTCGTGGTTGTTGTCGGCGCGCAGGATCAGGCCGACGTACTTCAAGGCGACGATGATCGCCAGCATCCACGTCGTCAGCGAGACGACCCCCAGGATGTTCTGCGGGTCGACCTTGACCCCGAACTCCGGATTGAACGCCTGCTGCAGGGCATACAGCGGGCTCGTGCCGATGTCGCCGTAGACGACCCCGATCGCGCCGAGAACGAGCGGCGCGAGGCGTTCACGAGGGGAGGGCTGTGCCATGAGGATGCGCCGCGCCGCGGCGCGTCCGTGCGTTGCAATGCGGCGGCACGATACGCTGCCGGCGCCGCCAGCGCGAACCGGCCGGGACGATCAGATTGGCGCGGCGTCGGTTTTTGGCAACACCGCCGGGACGGTGAATCCGTCGCGCGCGGTCGCCGCGCCGCGGCTGGCGCGGGCGTGCCGCGCGCGGGCCGTGACCAGGGCGCCGGTGAGGCGCGCGGCAACGACCGGTTCGAGCCCGATCGCGGAATTGCAATCGATGAGGTTTTCGCAGTACGGCGAGAACCAGTGCGGCCGGTCGTCGAGCGCGACCCAGGCGTCCGGCGGCCGGTTGTTCATCCGCAACCAGTGGGCGCACTCCGCCTGGCGCCGGTACGGCACCAGCGGCGTGGCCGCGTCGAACTGGCCGAATGTCGGCGTGATGCCGATCACGCGGGCGGCGACCTCCTCCGGCAACAGCGCCTGCAACTGGTCGAACGACATCAGGTTTCGCCAGGCCGTGGACAGGACGATCTCGACCTCCGCGAAGCCCGAGAGCGTCTGCGCGAGGCGAGGCGCGTGCTCGAACAGGCGGCGCGGCTCCATGCACGGATCGGGGTGCAGGACGCCATCGAAATCCAGGAACAGGATCAAGGAAGCCTCGGCTTGGCGGTCAACGGGTGTCTCGACGGCTCGGGGCGCGATGCCCCGCATCCTCAGGAAATCGGCAGCGCGGCGGCGCCGATTGAGCGCGACCAGCGCCGGAGTTGGCCGGCAAATGGCCCCCAGTTTTCTGGATCCCGCGGGCGCGGGACGGGCTTCCCGCGCTCAAGGCGCCAGCGGAACGTCCGTTACCTCGTTGGGGCAGGCGTCTCACGCGCCGCCAAGGCTTGAGAGGAACGCATGGAACACGAAGAAAACGGGAGCAGCGGGCGGGACGACTCGTCGGAACCGCTGTCGCCTTCCGACATCATTGGATTGCCGGCAGCCGACATCGCCCGGCGCCTGAACCGGCTCGCCCAGCTCGAACGCGTGATCGAGGATCGCGGCGAGGAACTGCAGTGGGTCAACGAACGCCTCATCACGGAGTTGTACGAGCGGCAGGCGGCCGAGGAAAGCGTGGCGCAGCTGCGCGTGACCGACGCCGTCACCGGGTTGCCGAACCGGGTCGCGTTCGAGCGCAAGCTGGAGCGCGCGGCCGCGGAGCACGCCAGCTCCGGCGCCGCCGCGGGCGTCGTCGCGATCGGCATCGAGAAGCTGTCGAAGATCCGCGACGCGCTCGGCCTTTCGGCGGCGGACATCGTCGCACGCCAGCTCGGCGAACGCCTGCGCGCGGTGCTGCGCGGCACGGACGTGCTCGCCCGCATCGGCGACAACGAATTCGGCCTCGTGCTGTCGCACCTGCGCGTCTCGAACGACGCCGGCCCGATCGCCCGCAAGCTGATCGAGGCGATCGAGGCGCCGCTGCGCGTCGACGGCAAGGAACTGCGCGTCACGGCCGCGATCGGCGTGTCCGTGCTGCCGGAGGACGGAAGCGAGGCCGGCACGCTGCTTGCCCGCGCCGGTGCTGCGATGCAGTTCGCGCGCGAGAACGGGATGCGGCTGTTCCAGTTCTTCAATCCGGCGATCGGCGAACGCGGGCTGCGCCGCCTGCGAATCGAAGCCGAACTGCGCACCGCGATCGAGGAAGGGCAGT
>Ga0335069_10006044_pt1 | contig 17682 bp, 12 predicted proteins | sample Lox_Sample_11_FD_206714 | JGI IMG/M metagenome (GOLD analysis project Ga0335069, IMG submission 206714) | Soil microbial communities from Loxahatchee National Wildlife Refuge, Florida, United States - Lox_Sample_1.1 | ecosystem: Environmental > Terrestrial > Soil > Wetlands | place: USA... | reverse complement strand
TTCATGGAATCGTCGATCGGCACTTTGCGGAACTTCTCGAACGCCATGTCCAGCATGCCCTGGCCCTGGAACGACAGGCCCAGCATCTTGTTCGTCTCGGCCGACTCGCCTTCCAGCATCTCCTTCTTCTTCTCGGTGACGAGGTACCGTTTCGAGACGACCACCGTGTATCCCACGATCAACATCAGCGCGGGATAAAGCATCTTCAGCCAGAATCCGTACGCCGTGAACGCGTAGATGCCGCCCGTGACCGTCGCGGCCAGCAGCACCACCGCGATAATGGCGCTCTTCCCCGCACTCAGGTGCGGAATCGCCAGCGCCACAAACAGCGCGAACAAAATCATCAGCCCCAGTTCCAGCTTCGGAGCCCACACCGGACGAATCAGGTAATTCCCGGCGATCACGTTATTGATAACGTTGCCGTGAATCTCCACGCCCGGGAACAGGTCGCCGATCGGCGAAATCCACTGATCGCCCGCGCCAGTCGCCATCATGCCGATCAGCACGATCTTGTCCTGGAACGCCTCCATCGGGATCTTCTTGTTGCGCACATCCGAGAAGTAGAACCGCGGGAACTTCTCGCGATTGCCGTAATCCACCAGCATGCGACCCTGCGCGTCCATCGGAATATGCGCCCGCCCCAGCACCAGTTCCTTCCCAGGCACGAAGCGATAATCATCCGATTGCAGGTTGTAGTACGCCCGCAGGCATTGCAGCGCGAACGACGGCATCAGCTTGTTGTTGAAGTCCATCACCAGCGGCACGGCGCGCTGCACGCCATCCGCCGACGGCGTAAGGTTCGCCTGCCCGATCGCCGCCGCGTCCTTCGCGAATACTTGGTATGGGGGCGTGAAATCCGACGTCGGCGTGATGAATTCATCAGACTTCGCATTCGCGATGAAGTTCTTATCGACCTCTGGCGGAATCGCCTTGTCCACCTTGCCCAGCGGCGCGCCTTCGGTGAAGTACATCGGCAGCACGACATTTCCGGCCAGCGCAATCGAGTCGTCCAGATGAGCGTCATTGTCCAGTTGCTTCGCCGACGTGTCGAGCGTCGACACAAACTCGTCCGCCAGCGGATCGTTAAACTTCGGATTCGCCGCCTTCGCCTGCGCCACCTTATCGGAAAACACTTGCTGCATCATCTTGATCTGCTGCAGCCCGGGATTCAGTTCCGCATCGGAGAAGAAGATGTCGAGCCCAATCACCTTCGCCTTCGCTTCCGCCAGTTGGTCGACCATCTCGGCCATGTAGTTGCGCGGCCACGGCCAGCGCCCGATCTCGCGGATGCTCCGGTCGTCAATGCCGATCAACACCACGTTGTCGGCAGCCTTCGACCGCGCCCGCATCTTGGCGCGCATGTCGTAGAACCTGTATTCCAGCGAGTCGGCCCAGCCCATGTAGAACGTCAACAAGACGACCAGGCTGACCACAATTCCCAGCGCGACATCGGTCCACGCGAAGTTACGCTTCGCCATGATGTGCTCCCTACCTGCTACAAAGTTGAGGCCCCTCCGCGGTCACTCGCGGAGTGTGCGCGCATCGCGGTTCCCCGCCGGCGCGCGAAACAGGGCTCATACGGCACCGGGTTGGCTTTTCCCTCGAAATTTCAATCACTTCGGGGCCCCTGCTGCTGCTACGCTTGCCGGCAAACCGGGGTTAAAGCTCTTCCCGGCAGTACTTGGGAGAGGATGGCGGATTGTACTTAGCAAAAGAATTAATTGGCAAGTGATTAATAGGCTTAGACGCGTGCCATGTCCCGCTTAGGGAATGTAGCCCAGACATTCTTGTCTGGCAAAGCTGCCTTGGGGACTGGTCGCCTCTACTGGCAGGTGCCCATTCAACCATCCTTATATGGTAGAGCCAGCGCACGCCAGTGACCAACCTCATAGACCGCCTCGCGCAGCGCCGCTATCATGTCCGCTTTAACGGCCGTTGCACAAGGAAGGCAGGCGGAATTGCGGGCACTCAAACTATTCATTGGCGTTACGGTCTTAAGCCTTGCTTCATTATCCTTGCAAGCTCAGGCGCAGCCCACCGGCATTCACTGGACGTTCGACGAAACCTCCGGCCGATCCGCCCACGACTCCATCGGCAACATCGATGATTCCATCGAGGGCACATGGTGGCGCGTGCCAGGCGTCTCAGGCGACGCGGTCCAGTTCGATGGCTACACCACACGGCTGCTTCGCCCTGCGGACAAGGTCCCCGCCCTCGACGGAGGCTTCACCGTCTCGGCGTGGGTGGCTCTCGAGTACTACCCTTGGAACTGGGTTCCCATCGCCGATCAGGATGCCGACGATCAGGTTGGCTTCTTCTTCGGCATCGACGCTCTCGGCCATCTCGGATTCAAAGTCAGCGTCGATGGCGTCTGGCAGCAATTGATCTCGTCCGCGCCTTTGCCCTTAAAAAGATATGTGCGCATCACTGCGACTTTCGACCCCGCCTCCGGCCTTGCGCTCTATATCGACGGCAAGCCCGCCGGAACCTTCAGCGTTAGGGGCCAGTTCTTCCAGGCAGCGGCAACCGATCTCATCATCGGACGTGTGCGAACCCCGCTGCAGCCCTATCCCTCGTGGCTCGATTCTTTCCGCGATCCCGTGACGTACTCGCTCGAAGGCTATCTCGACGAACTTGAAATCGTCCCTGGCGCTCGCACTGCCGACGCCGAACTTGCAGCCTTCGAAAAAGTCGGCGCCACAACCAAGGACGTCATCGCCACTCCGGTGTTCCCCTCTGGACCTCCGGGCGCAGGTCCCTTCGGCGCCTTCTATGCCACGCTGAAATTCGAACGAAGCTGGGATGAACCCCGCCGCTTCGGACCCGATCAGGATGTCGTCGTCCGCTTCGATCAATCGCCCATGCGGCTGGTCTTTTGGCAGGGCACCAACTTCATTCCCGCCTGGGTTACCGAAAACGGCAAGTGGTACACCGACGAATTCCTCGAAACCTACGGACGCCCGCGCTGCCCCGATGGCGGCGACTGCGAGCCCATGTCCGACAAGCAGAGCCGGTATTCCCATGTCGCCATCCTCGAATCTTCCGACGCACGTGCGGTGATTCACTGGCGCTACGCCTTGGCCGAGGCCATCAATTACAAGGGAGGCAATCTCGACCCTTTAACGGGTTGGTTCGACTGGGCCGACGAATACTGGACCGTCTATCCCGACGGTGTCGCCGTTCGCAAGCAGATGCTCTGGAGTTCCAGTCTCGATGACGGTCCGCACGAGTGGCAGGAGACGATTGTCATCAACCAACCGGGACAACGTCCGGAAGACAACATCGAGCCCGACGCGCTTACCCTGAAAAACATGGCCGGCGAATCGCACACCTATCACTGGGATCCGAAAACCGGCGGGGGTCTCAGCTATCCCAAAGGGCCGGAAACTATGGACAAGCCGGCCGGCGCGAACATCCAGATCGTTCACGTTAAGTCGAAAGAGAATCCCTTTCAGATTGTCTGGACCCGCGGCAACTCGTTCGAACCCTTCAAAGACGCGAAGACTGCCTCCATGTTCGAATGGTGGGACCATTGGCCGGTAGCGCCCATCTCGAACAGTTACCGCATGGCCGTCACTCCCGACCGTCCATCGGAAGCATCCCTTTCTCACATCTTCTGGGACCCGTATGAAAAGACAGAAAAGATGGAGAGCAAACTTCTGCTCTGCGGACTCACCACTCCTGATGCTCCCGGCATCGTGACCTTGGCGCGTTCGTGGCTGTCGCCGCCTTCAATTGCAGTCACCGGACAGGGAGTTCTTTCGCAACAATACGATCCCGCGCAACGCGCCTTTGTCATCCGCAGGAATGCCATCCCACCGCAGCCTCTAACAATAACGTTAGCTGCGACCGATCAAAGTCCACTGGTGAATCCGGCTCTGGTGATCGAGAACTGGGATGTCCAAGTCCGGTTGCGCCTCAACGGCAAGCTCATCTCCAGCAAAGACTCGGTCCGCATCGGCATCTCGCACAACGAGGGTGTGCCCACTTTGATCGTATGGTTGAAGCTGGAAACCACCGCGCAAACCGTGATCCAGTTGGAGCCGCTCCCGAACTAAGCGACACCCCATTCAACCTTCTTCTGGTTGAGTGGGGTGTTGAATTCAGCAACCCGAATTGTGGCAACGGGCGCCCTCGCCCGGTGTCCCCAGCACGCGAAGCGTCATGGGGTGGTCGCCCGTTGAGGCGGAGCGAAATTCCGCGAGTTTGTCATCACGAGGTGTCGGAATGACGACGAGGGACCTGCTCTCTTCCGTACCGCAGACACTCTCCCGGCGCCTTTGTCCCGTCCCCAACTCTCACTTCAGTTTCGCGAGCAGCTTCTGGAAGCGTGGATCGTCGCGGAGGATATCGTAGTCGGGATCGTTCGCAATCCAATCGCGATGGCCCCATCCGCGGGCGAAGGCCCGCTCGAGCAAGGAGAGAGCCTCTTCTTTGTGCTTGAGCTTCGCATGCAGACATGCCGCATTGACGAGGGAACTCGTATCGTCGGGAAAAAGTTCGAGTGCTCTTTGGGCCCATTCCAGGGCGCGCTCAATCTGTCCATCGTAGAAGAGAGACCCCGAGCCAAGGGATAAAGCGCGCGCATCATGGGGGTACAGCCGAAGCCGAGCCTCGGCGCGACGAATGCCTTCGCGATGCGCTACGAGCGCTTCTTCGGGACGACCGATCATGTGAAGCGACTGCCCGAGCAACATGGCGCTCTGGTAGTCGTCCAAACGAACCGCTGACGCTTTGCGAAAGAGCTCGGCGGAACGTGCGATGTCGCCCTGCACGAAGCAGGTGCGTCCAAAATAGTAGTACGCCTCGAAGAAGTTGGGATCGCGCTGAATCGCTTCCTCGAACGATCGATTCGCCTCTTCGTATTCGCGCAGCAGCGATAAGACAAAACCTCGAGCAGCGTGGGACTCGGCAAGCTCGGGTGCCAGTTCGAGGGCGCGCAGACTGGCGCGTTCCGCTTTGGCAAGATCTTCGGCCTTGGCACCGAAATAGGCGTGAAGCGTACCGTACACGGCCGCCAGGCATCCCCAGGCAGGTCCGTAACCTGGATCAAGATTCAAGGCGTTTTTGAACATCTCCGCGCTGGCGGCCAAGTCCGATTCCGTCATGAGATGAAGATGGTGGCGACCGCGCAGGTAGCACTCGTAAGCCACACCCTTGGTGTGGGGACGCAGATTGGAAGGCCGTTTGCCCTGGCCGAGAACGCTGCCGCGCAACGACATCGCAATGCTTTCGGCCACATCGTCCTGGATGGCAAGAACGTCATCGAGCTTGCGATCGAACCGCTGCGACCAGCGGTGATATCCGTTGGCAACTTCGATGAGTTGCACGGTCACGCGGAGACGCTCGTCGACTTTGCGGACACTGCCTTCGAGAATAGTCGCAACCCCTAGATGCTGACCCACAGCCCGGATGTCCTCACCGGCACACCGAAACTGAAACGACGCAGTCCGCGACGCAACGCGAAGACCTTCGACCCGCGTCAACGCATTGATCAACTCTTCCGCGAGACCCTCGCAGAGATAGTCCTGATTGCGCTCAGGACTCATGTCCATGAACGGCAGAACCGCGATCGACGAAATGCCATCCGGCGCCGAAGCAGACACCGTGGCCGTTGGTTGCGCTGTCGCCTCCGACTTTGCCGATAGCGTGGCCACGAACCGATATCCGCGGCGGTGGCGGGTTTCGATGTACCGAGGTTGTTTGGCGTCGTCAGCAAAGGCCCGGCGCAATTCCTGGATGCACGAGGTGAGGGCGTCGTCGCTGACGGCCGTGTCCTTCCAGATGGCGGCGAACAGCTCTTCTTTGGAAACTGGCTCTCCGGCCTGCATTACGAGCATGCGGAGCACAGCGGACGCTTTGGGCGTAATCCGCACCTCATCGGAGCCGGACCAGAGCCGTCCGCTGTCGATGTCAAAGCAATAGTCGCCGAAGCTGATGCGCTGTTCCATGGACTTTCAGGAAGTTGCGCCGGCAAAATCTCGGAAAATTCTCGGTTCTCTCCCGGGACTTCGCGGCCCCACGCGTCCTACATTTCTTACACAACGACGGGGTGAACGCAACGCATTTCATTGTCATTTGGCCGTCAATGACCGCCACACCCCAGGCCCTAAAAACATTCCAGGAGGAGAAACATGAACACCTTTTCATTCATCAACAAACAGCGAATCAGACTGCTGGCAGCACTGATTTTCACTGCGATGGCCTGTGGTTCGGCCATGGCAGCCAACAAAGGAATTCTGCGGAGCACTGCCGACGGCACCTACACCGGTCCGTGCTGCTCGCGCTGGGACGAGTCAGTCACCGTCGACGAGCCCCGCAACCTGGTTCCAATCGTCGTCACTTGGAGCACGGACTACCAGTCGAACGCACCCTTCATCGTCGGACTGAGCCTGAACGGCGGCCCCTGCGTGATGTACGGATCGGGCTCACTGACGGCACAAAATCCCGATGATGGGATGTACCTGGCACCAGCCACTTTTCAGTGGGTGATTCTTCCGGGCGACTACGGTCTGCGAAGCGGCAGGAATGTCATCACGCTCTGCGGGGGCGGAGTGATGGGCGACACCGACACTATTACCGTCTGGGGGAACACCCTGTTCGCGCACCTCGAGCGCTAACCCTTCCAGAAACCGACAACTTGATCAGCGGCCCTGAAGTTTCGGGCCGCAGCATCACTGCATTTCGCAGAGAGAGGAGAATTATGCTCGGTCGAATCACAGGATTCATCTATGGAGTGGTCTGTTACGCAATTTCCATGGCGATGTTCGTTTACGCCATGGGGTTCCTGGCAAACATTGGAGTGGCGAAGTCGCTGGACTCCGCTCCTTACACGCCTTTCGCTCACGCGCTCGCTGTCGACTTCGGATTGCTGTTCTTGTTTGCCGTGCAGCACAGCGTGATGGCACGACAGGGTTTCAAAAAAATGTGGACGAAAATCGTGCCGCCCCAGGTCGAGCGGAGCACCTATCTTCTGTTCAGCAGCGCAGCTCTGCTGTTCGTCTTCTTGAAGTGGGAGCCCATGGGCGGCGTGATCTGGAACATCGAGTCAAAACCCGGGCAGTACGCGATGTACGGCCTCTATGTCGTGGGATGGCTCGTCGTTTTGGCCGCGACGTTCCTCATCAACCATTTCGATCTCTTCGGGCTGCGCCAGGTGTGGCTCAATCTGCGGGGTCACAAATACACCGGATTGATCTTCCGCACCCCAGGCTTTTATCGCGTGGTGCGGCACCCGCTGTATGTCGGATGGCTCATGGTGTTCTGGTCGGCTCCGCGAATGACCGCGGCTCACCTGTTGTTTGCCGTACTCACCACAATCTACATCCTCGTCGCGATCCAGTTCGAGGAGCACGACCTGATGCAGATCCATCCCGAGTACTCCGGCTACCGAAAGCGGGTCCCGATGTTGATACCCATCGGATCGTCCGCGACTCCGAGCCCGCAGATAGCTGAGCGGCGGAGCTATAGAGCGGGCGGTAGGCGGAGCCCTGAATTCGACTAAGGAATGGGGATCGACTTCGCTCTAGCATGCCGATCCCCACTAACTTCATCGTTTATTCGAGGGTTCGTGAAAGTTTGAGCTTGCCAATCAACGGAGGTTGCAATGACGGTAGAACGTGGTCTTCGACTCATGGCAGGAACATTCGTCCTGCTCTCACTCGCGCTCGGCCATTGGGTCTCGCCTTACTGGTTCCTGTTCGCGGCCTTTGTCGGACTGAACCTGTTCCAGTCAGGGATCACCAACTGGTGCCCGGCCATGGCGATGCTGCGTAAGTTGGGACTCAAGCAGTGCCCCGAAAGCGCAGACACTCGTCAGCCCACAGCCTTCTGGTGCTAGGCCAGGATTGCCAGTGTGGCAACGGGCGCCCTCGCCCGTTGAGGCGGAGCGCAGCTCCGCATGCGTTGTAACGAAACATCAAAATCTCACCCTGCTGCTACCGAAGTCTGCTCTCACGAGTCCATTGTTCTGGGGATCCACTACACTTGAGTCCAAAGGAGCCGCTCGCCATGCAACGCACTCTCGCAATCATTCTCTTTTTCTGCTTCACTGCGTTTGGGACTCTCGCCAACGCTCAGCAACCGGCGCAGCCGGCGACTTTGCGCAGCTTGCTGCTGCACGAATTACGCACCACCCACAACCAGGCCGACTGGTTTGCTCCCATCAGCGTCGCGCTCGACGGACTCACCCCCGAGCAGGCCAACTGGCAGCCGCCCAACGGAGGCCACTCCGCCGGCCAGCTTGCCTATCACCTTCTGTTCTGGAATCGCCGCAGCCTGAACAATTTCCGCGGCATCAAGAACGACAAATTTACCGGCGAAAATACCGAGACGTTCGATAAGTTCGACAGCAAACAGTGGACCGACACCGTTAAGCAGCTCGACGAAGTCATGACCGATCTCGAAAAACTTGTCGAGTCCGCCGACGACCAGCAACTCGCCAAGTGGGCTCCAACGATCGGCAACATCTGCACCCACAACGCCTACCACACCGGACAGATCGTCTACGTGCGCAAGCTGCAGGGCTCGTGGAACCCGGCCAAGGGCGTGAAGTAATTTTGTACCGCGGACACTCCTGTCCGCGGCCTTTGACTTTGACTTTGATTTTGACTTTCGAGTGTGGGGACGGGCGCTCCTCGCCCGTCCAGGCGGAGCGCAGTTCCGCGAGCCTTTGTCATCACGAGCCGTCGGAACGACGGCGAGGGACCTGTTTTTTTCGTGACGGTTTTCTTACAGAGTCGCGGCTTTGGGAACGCACTTCTCTGTCGGAAGGCAGCCGCCACCGTTTGGGCCGTCTTGCAGAACCGCAACGATAGGTTGCGAGTCGACCACAGGGTCGCATTTCTGGCCGGGAAAACAGAGAGCGCCGCCAGGGCCTTCTTGGGTAATGGGAGGCCGAACCGGCGCATTTCTCGCCGCGCAGAACGCAACCGAGGTGAGAAGGAAAGAGGCAAGGGCGACGAGCACGAAGAGCCGAAGGGTGTTTTTCACGCTTAATCTCCCTGTGCAGAAGCACCGCGAAATGATAGGCCAAAGTGTGTGTGTCTGTCATAGGAACCGGTGTAAATTTACGAAAACGGAACAAAACCATGCTGAATTGAATCTGCTTTTCTTATGTACCGCGGACACTCCTGTCCGCGGCCTTTGATTTTGACTTTCGAGTGTGGGGACGGGCGCCCAAGCCCGTCCAGCGGTTCGCTGAGCACAAAACTCCCACGTCTAAGGAAACTCAGCAGCACTCACCACCGCAAAACTTTTCACACCGGCACTTTTCACTCGTCGACAATCCGCTAAACCAACAGCACTTCCACCCGCTCTGCAATCCCCATTCCCAAAATGGAAACGCCAAAAGATTCTCTGGGCGGTTCATTCCGCAACCGCAAGTCAGATTCTCTCTCGTTACAACCGAAATCGTTCTCATGATGCCTTCGCTGGCAACGAACGTGCTCTTTTGCAGAACAGCGCCAATTCTGGCTCTCGGTCCGTATGCACCGCGACCGGGTCTGAGGTGTCTTTGGGCAGGCCGTTTGGTAATCGAGCCAGGATTCGCTTGGGAGGAAGCTGGATGAAGAAACTCTGCCTGCTGATTTCCCTCTGTGCTCTGGCTGTCGGCGCAGCTTATGCCGACAGCGGGATCACTCTGAATTTTCCGAGTGCTACCACTTATTACTGCGCTGGCGGTAACTGCGGATTCATAGGCAACAATGGCGGGGTGTCCGGAGAAATGTCCGACACCACCGACTACATCACCGAAACCTTCAACACCGGACAATCGTACGTAGACGACCTGACGGGCAACTTCAGTGTCTTCAATAACTTTGGTGGGGCTCCTGGCACGCCTTACTGGAATTATGTGTATGTCAATAACGTCTTGGTTGCTTATTTCGCACTTTACGATTGCGATTTTTGCAACACTCTGCAACTGATCAGCGGAACCGTGAACTTCGCTCCTATTGATGGCAACGGCACCTACACCATCACCATCGCTCCGTACCAGACCACACCTTCCGGAAACGGTTGGGAACAGTTCTCAGCACTCAACGCTGACGGATCACCGAGCACGATGCTGCTGTCCTCGCCGAGTGTCCCTGAGCCATCCGGTTGGATGATGCTAGGTCCGGCAATGCTTACCCTGGCAGGCCTTCGCCGGAAACTCATGCGTTAGGTCCAAGCCTCGCGTGCTTGGCGTTCTTTGGGCCGGAGATCATCACTCCGGCCCGTTTATATGTTGCCCTACTGTCCTCTACACGTAGCGACCCAGTGTCAGACAAGCAATTGCCGCATTGTCTTGCCTCAGCTTTCGCCACCACCTCAAGGCCTTTAGTTCTCCTAATTAGCTTTGCCATTGACGTCATAGCACATCGAAGCGCCGTTATCGGAGCTCTTGATGCAGATCTTCTCAAAACTAAATCCCACGCTCTCGACCGGCGTATCGCTCGTTGGTCCTCCAGCAATCTGGTACGAGCTTACAAAGGCGTTTGTCAGCGTTACGGTCAATACTGAGTCTTTACTACTCCTATCTGATTGTGTGAGCGTAACCGTCTTGAGGGACTTACCTTGCACCAGTTGGCCAAACAGTGCAGGGCTGCAGTTGTCAAAGCTCTTTTGGATAAATAGGTCCTTGACGTTGGGCCTGTTTGCCCCTCCTCCTGTTCCTATAGTTACAGAAAGCGTGGAGCTGAAGCTCCAGGATTCCGCCGCGATGGTCCCCCGCCCCAAGGTCGTGGAGCAATTCAACCCCGTTGTCACGATGATGGAGGGTGTTGCCGTCGAAGGCGGTGCAACCAGGGACTGGCCTACTGAACTGATTGCCAGCAGTACTAACATCACCGTTAGAATCGCGATCTTTTTCATATGAGTTCTCCAGATTGATAGGTGAAAGGCGATGTCCCTGCGGAGAGAAGGACCGGGCTACCGATCCGTAATCCCTGCTCTTCGTATCGGAGACACAATCAGAGCGAGGGCCTGAACCAACTCCGCCGCGAACGAAGATGGATATCCGTTCACCGCGGATTTGCCGTGAGCGTAACACCAGCGACAATTCACACCGAGCAAAACTAAGAAGAAAATCTCTGGTTTCCAGGAATTCGGTGTTGACACCGGGAGCCATGGCGCAAAATCGCCATTCCCGAACTGGGAATGCCCTGATGCAGCACGTCGTGACCCACAACACTTCCACGTGTGGAGGGCGGTGGCTTGTTCAACCTTCTTTTAGTTGAGTGAGGCAGCTAAGTGTGGAGACGCCTAGCCCGTCCAAGTGGAGCGCAGCTCCGCAGTTGTGGCACAGGCATTCTTGCCTGTGCCGCGCTAGAATTCACCGAGACGTGGCCTCCTGCTCCATCCTCGATCCCCGACCCCAGGCTTGCATCAAACGCCGCTCCATTCCCGGGCTTCTCCTCCAAACCTTCCTCATCTACGCTGTCTGCGCCTTCATCGCCTATATCGTTCGCGTCATCGTTGGAGACTCCGCCGACCCTTGGACCTCAACCCTTGCGTTACAAGGCACGATGGCTCTCGCCGCGATCATCTCCATCAATCGAGACTCGATGTCCGCGGCTGAAGTAGGACTGAAACTCCCGTCCCATTACCTGCACGTCGGCAGCATTCTGGCGGTGATCCTCATTAACGTTTTGGGAGGCGTGATCCTGATAGGCGGCTGGTTTCCGCCTATGCCCCACACCCACCGTTCGCTGCTCGGCAACATCTTCTGGATTTGCGCCTTCGTTCCTGCGGTCGAGGAATTCTTCGTGCGCGGCTGGTTTCAGACAGCGACGGCCCGCGCCCTCGCCAAAACCAGGAAGAAGCGCGTCATCCTGCTGAGCGCCGCCACCTTTTCTCTGTTGCACCTCGGCTGGATCTTTCGCGGAGCGCCACTTTCTACCACGCTCATCATCATGCTGGGAACGTTCTTGTCTGGCCTGTTCTTCGCTCGCTGTCGCCAGCAATCCGGCAGCATCGTGCCGCCTATCCTTCTTCACACCATCTACAACCTCACCGGCGTGTTGTTCAGCGCAGGAATAACTTGGGTCCTCACTCATCCTGCCCCGTCTTAGGAAAAGAGCAGATTCCCTATTCAACCTTCCTTTGGTTGAGCCGCCGTTAAGTTTGGGGAAGGGCGCTCCGCCATGTGTCACAGGTACTCCTGTCTGGGTGGTGCCTCACTCAAGCTTTGCTTCTCAGACGAGGCCCGCGCAGTAGAATCGAGTCTCCGTTTTGTTACACCGAAGCACTGTGACTTCACATGGCATCCGCTATATGCTGGAACCAAAATGTCTGTAACGACGGCGTTCAAAGTCCGGCCCAAATTCCTCGCCGCCCTGGTGGCGTCGCTGGTCGTGCCAGTCGCCCTATACGAGGCCTGGGAGCACTTTGACCTTGGTATGGCACTCCTAGATTTTGCCTTCCTGTCCACACCCCTCTGGGTCCTCGCGGCATGGTGGCTCTGGTGGAGAACCAGGAAATCGGACACCTCACAAATCTCGAACCCGGGAGCCCTTTTCGCTCTCGCGAGCATCTCGACAAACGCTTTCGTCTTCTACGGCTGGCTCGTTTATCGCTTGGCCGTGGGAGACATACCTTTCGTCTGGCGGTTGAAAGATGACCTCTCTTACATCGGAATCACCTCCGCATTTGCAGGGCTGGTGACATCGCTCCTCTGCCAAGGCTCAGTCCGGGTCGTCGTCGCCATAGGCTCAATTCTCGGATTGATGATCTGGGTCAGTATCGGCATTCTCTAGGTTTTGTTGCGTCCCACCTCCGCCTAAGTTGGACAGGTCGTGCACCGCGGACACTCCTGTCCGCGGTCGTTGTCTTTTGCCTTTGGGTGGAGCAGCGCTTCAGCGCTGCATTTCAGCCCGGTGCCGCACGTCTCGCGCTGTTCGAGACGTGGGATTCCACCGGCGCTCATCAAAAGATCTTTCTATCCACTATCCACCACCCGCTACCCACTGGCCTTTCACTTGCTAAGCCTCCCGTTTCGGGAAACACCATCGTAACGTTACCGTTAGCTTTCCCTTGACCTCGCTTTTCGCACTCCTCATACTCGAACTATCAAAGCTGGCGACGGCCCAACCGCCTAAGCCGGCTTTTTGCTCTTTCACAACTGAAGGGACCAAGGGAATGCTATCGGCCGATTGCGTGGCTATGTATTGACTGGTAAACACTGGAAGACGTAAGTCCCACGGCCTCAATATTTTCCACGCAAGCCGCTGATTCCATTCGACTTGCAAAACTATCTATAGGCTAAGCAGTTGATTCTAATAGACCGGGTGGGGGGATAGGGGTACCGCAAGCGGCCACTCGCGAGGAAAAGCGGAAAGCAGGAGTTAAACGAAACTATTTACTAATTTACCAACTCACTCGTTCACTAAGTCGAATAGGATTGCTCGTAACTACAGAGTTAACATTCGGACGAGTTTTCATCTGGCAACAACGAGGCAGATCGCTCGTAACTGACTGATCCCGGAGTACTTGTGAGTAAGTGGTTTTGTTTGCAACAAAAGTCGCGGCATCTTCGCTGTAAGTGATTGATTCTGTTGAACCGACCTGGGTGGGGTGCCGGGACTCCCCTAGGTAACTGTTAAGTTAATGATGCTGTGCAAAGAACTCCGTCACCGTGTTCTCGAACCGCTCGCGATCCACGTTCCACGCCCCGGTGTGGACAGCGCCGTTGACCATCCACAGTTGGGCATGCGGATCGGTGCGCGCGAGTTCTTCTGAGTGGTGCGGCAGAATGTCGCGGTCGCGAGTTCCGGCAATCAGCAGTACCGGAACGCTGCTGTGCGCAACGGCGTCGGCGGGATTGGCGACGCGAAATTCGATTCCGTAACGCCAGCGGCTGTATGCGATGGCTACCGCAATCGGCAGCCGCTCGAAGGTCTTCCCGAACCACATCGGCATGCGCGTGTAGTTGGCGACACGTTCGGGTGCGACTTCATCGAAGCGCGCGAATGACGCTTCGGCAGCGACGGCGCAGAATCGGTTTTCGTGGGCCAGCGACTCAAGGAGCTGCGCGGCGCCCATCGATTCGCCCAAGCCATACACGCACCGAGGATGATTGGCTTCGGTCCAGTCGATCCAGCGGCTGATATCGCCGGACTCCTTGATGCCAAAGGTCGCAAGCGAGCCGCCGCTTTCGCCGTGTGCGCGCGCATCGGGCAGCAGCACGCGATAGCCGCGGTCGAGGAGCATACGGGCGAAAGGGATCATCCCTTCGCGGTTGTCGCCAACGCCGTGCAACAGGAAGATAACACTTCCGTTATCATTCGGCGGCGCGATGTACCAGCCGCGCAGGACGGCTTCATCGGAGGCAGTAACCGACACGTTTTGCAGGTCGGCATGGTAGCGCTCGCGAACGACGCGCGCGACTTCCGGGACGTTGCGGATCGGGCGGCGCGGCGGATGTAGTTGAAGTTCGGCGAGCAGGATGCCGCCAATCAGGGAGAAAACGCCGTAGAGGAATGCGGCGACGACGGTTAGTTTTATGACAGTTCGGGATCGCGGGCCCACAATGATGATACGGATTCAGCGGGCCCCTGGTTCACGAACAAAAGCAAAGGCCAGTCTCGCGACCGGCCTTCACTGGAATCGGCAGACTCCCCTAACGCTTTCGTTTCGCGCTGACGATCTTCCATGCCCCGGCGAGTCCTGACAGCAACAGCAGCAGGCTCTCCGGTTCCGGCGTCGGCGTGAACGTCAATGTGTTGAAGCACTCGCTGCCGTTGAACGGCGAGCAGTTCCCGTTAGGGAACAGCGTCCCAATCGGCGTAGTTCCCGGACCGGTCGCACCGTCCGGCCACGACGGCAGATTGATCGTCGGCGGCGGTAGCAGGTTGTCGGGAATCCCTGTGGTGCCATCGCCGGGGTTGGTGCCCGTCGGACCGATGTAGCTGGATTCGCAAGGCACTCCAGGGAGTGGGCACGAGGAATCGAACGTCAGAGGAATGCTGTAGAACTCGGACCCGTACCACGTTCCATCGACCGTGGTGGTGTCGGTGCCGGTGCTGAGGTCGTACAGGTTGCCAAGCGGGAAGTTGTAGTTGAAGCCGTCTCCAAAAACTTGCCCATTAACGTCAAGATTAACCGGCACGCTGATCTCCGCGCCGTTGCCCAGATCGAGGCTGAGGTCGACCGCCGGCAGAATGTTCATGTAGAACGTGTCGCCGGCGCTTAGCCCGAGGCTTGGCGGCGGATTGCCGAAGGTATCGAGCACGTGCCCGCCGCTGCCTGCAATGAATGTCGGGTTGTCGGCGGCGGAATACGTCGGCGTGGTGCTGTACCAGACCCAGTCACCATAGGTGACCGTCGGCGACCAACTGACGTTCTGGTCGAGATGAGCGGCGGCGCCGAGCGAGAGCGTCACTCGGGCAATATCGAATGGCGCTTCCAGCGTGCCGTTCAGCGAATACGTCGGTGAAGAGACGCCTCCGTGGGCGTTGCCGGAAGTTCCGGAGTTGAGGTTGAAGCCGAGACTGCCGTTCGCGGACGTGTTCAGGTTGACGTTCATGATCGGAACCGAGCCGCTGATCGGTCCGATGCCATAGCTCAGAGCGGCGTTGAGATTGCCGTTCGAATTGGTGGAAACCGAACCGGTCCAGGCTGGGTTGTAACCAAGATCGAGCACGGTGCTGCCCGGAATGAACGCTTGGTTGTTGGTCAGCGTGGTGTTGAGACCGAACGCCGTCGAACCACCGACCGTTGCGTTGAGCGAGCCGGAAGAGACGTTAGCTCCGACCTTGATACCGATGTCGGTCCATGGGAACGGACCGGCGCTTTGGCTGAACAGCGGGTAATTGATGCTGGCGCTGCCGCTGGTGTTTACGTTGATTTGTGAAACTGCTGATTGGGAAAGCGAAAACAGCAAGATAGTGCCCAACAGAGCCCAGTTCTTCTTCATGGGATGCTCCTCGGGAGGGCCAAGGTTTGGTCGTGATGCGAGCAATTCTCGGGCCACGCAACCGATTGAAGACAAGCGCTTTGTGAAACGGCTGCCCGGTGAGTGTGCAATGGTTTGCATAGAAAGAGAAAGGCGATTCAGCTTTGGAATTCGAATGTTCGTCCCATAGAGCGAAAGGCCGGTCGCGACCGGCCTTTTTAGAGGACGAGCCTCGGACCTTATTTCTGTGCGTGCGCCTTGATGATGTCGGCCAGTCCGTCGGGATTCGAGTTGCGCTCCAGCAGCGGGTACTTCTCGCCGTCGTGATAGTCGAGCTTATAGGTCTTGAAGTAGTCCGCGTTCTGAACGAGCAGTTCGATTGGCTGCTGCGACCCCTTCGCTTCCTTGATCGCCTGGTGCAGCAGGTCGGTGGTGAACTTACGGCCGTTGATCGCGATGATCTGCATCCCCGGCGTGATGCCGGCCTTGAACGCGGGTTTGAAGAAGTCGGTATCGGTAACGGTGCCGTTACTCTGCACCATCAGCCCGATCGAGTACAGGGCGTTGATGGAGTGCCTCTCGCTTTCCTCGGCCTCTTGCAGCTCGCCGGGCTTCTCGGTGTACACCAGCTTCCAGCCACTGGCCTCGACGCCTCCAAGTGGTGCGTTTGGTGAAGTGGACCACAGCCGATCGTTGAGGAACTTCTTCCAGTAATACGGCGCGACCTGGTTGAGCGCGTTCACGACGTCGTCGAAGGTGTACGACTTGAAGGTCGGCGCCTGGTCGCCGGAAAGGCTTGGCTGCCCAAAGAAGAGGTGCGCGAAGTCGTCGAAGCTCTTCTGGCCATGCGTGAGATTGCGGATGGTCATGTCGGCTTCCAGCCAGATCAGTTCGCCTTCGTCGTAGTAATCGACCTCGCGGCGCCAGTTGGTCCATTGCCAGGGCGCGTTGTTGAGGGTTTGCACGCTGATGGCGGTATCGGCCAGCGGACGCCACGTGCGGCCCGAGCGATTGCTCAACTCGGCGGCGACCATGGCGAGGTTGTCACGATAACGTTCGGGCGTCCACAATCCGGTGCGCGCCATCAGCACGTCGCCGAGGTACTCGGTGAGTCCTTCATAAACCCAGAGCAGGTCGCCCTTCATGGGCTGCTCGAAGTCGGGTGTGGCGAGGCCGATCGGCCGACGATACTTGCCGTTCCAAGAGTGTGTGTATTCGTGCGGAATCACGCCGCCGAGCAGCGGGTAATCACGCTCGCTCGAGAGCATGTTCTCGGGAATGCGGCTGTCGTTGGACTCGTGATGCTCGAGCCCGAAGTGCGCGACGTGATCGCTGAGCGAAAGCAGGAAGTGGTAGTCGCGATAGTGCGTGCCGCCGTAGAGCGCAACGGCTTCCATCGGCAACTGCTTGAGATGGTCTTCGACGCCCGGAATGAAGTTGAGGGCGCCGCGGCTGTCAGCGGCGATATCCATTTCAACCGGAGGCGTTCCTGCGGGAGTGTTGAGGTGCAGCACCTTCAGATACTCACCGGTGATCACGGGCGAATCGACCAGCGTGTAGAGTGAGCTGGGCTTGAAGGTGTAGGTCGAGCCGTTCGCGGTCGGATCGGGCAGCGCGGTGCCGATCTGCCAGCCATCGGGCACTTTCAGCGATGCCTGGTACGTGATGTTGTGGACATCATAACCCGCGGGATACAGCAGCAGCGTGTTCCAGCTCACGACAGCGAGTTTGTCGCTCGCGGTCGGACCTCCTGTGTAGATGCCGTCCTTCACCGGCGATGTGTAGTTCAGCGTTGCTTCAATGGAGTT
>Ga0335069_10006043_pt1 | contig 17687 bp, 10 predicted proteins | sample Lox_Sample_11_FD_206714 | JGI IMG/M metagenome (GOLD analysis project Ga0335069, IMG submission 206714) | Soil microbial communities from Loxahatchee National Wildlife Refuge, Florida, United States - Lox_Sample_1.1 | ecosystem: Environmental > Terrestrial > Soil > Wetlands | place: USA... | reverse complement strand
AAAAAAAGAAAACAACCAGATTGAGAAAAATCTGAGGCAAATCGAGCATCTTTATGACGTCATCAAGGAGGCGGGCAGTACCTTGAACGTGCAAGAAATGATCGAATTGGCCAAGGAATTCACGGAACGAATGTTCGATCTTCCACATTTCATCATTGCGGCCCTGTCCAATGATGGAAAAAAATATGAAATCAGGATCACTTCGGGATGCGATGAGTCCTTTTTTCGTGAGTTCGACATTGACCTTGAATCCAATCATTTGGCGGCGGTTTTGGCCCGGGAGAAAAAACCGATTTGGATTTCCTCCGTAGAAAAAGAAACTCGGTTTCTCAAACTCAAGAATTTAGCCATCGAATCTTTCGCGTTCCTTCCTTTCTTGGTTCAAGACCGGGTGATTGGGTTTTTGTGCGCCTATTCCACGCGGGAGAATTTTATAGACCAAGAAAGATTTTCTAATTTCCAAGTGTTTTGCAACCAGATTTCCATCGGACTTCAAAAGTCCCTTCTCTATGAAAAGGTCCAAAAACTCTCCATCACCGATGGGTTAACAAAACTTTTTTCCCATCGATATTTTAAACAACGTCTTGAGGAGGAACTGATTCTCGCCAACCGGTATTCCGCCCAATTAAGCCTGCTGATTCTCGATATCGATCATTTCAAGAAATATAACGATAACTTCGGCCATGTTGCGGGTGACCATGTTCTCATGGATGTGGCGCGGATACTCAAAGAGCAATCCGATGTATCGCAAATCGCGGCTCGTTATGGGGGCGAGGAAATGGTGGTCATCGCGCCTGAAACGACCAAGGAGCAGGGGATTGAGTTGGCGGAAAAAATCAGGAAAGCCGTGGAGGCAAATTCTTTCGTGGTCGGGAAAGAGTCCACTCAAGTCACCGTTTCCATTGGCGTGGCGACCTTTCCCCAGGACGCCGTTACCAGTTTGGACCTGATCAGCAAGGCCGATAAGGCTCTCTACGCGGCAAAGACGCGAGGACGGAACATGATCGTGGCTTACCCTATTTGAACTGAGTCCCAAAAAGAGGTTGACACCCAATGGCGGCGTGGTAGGATTAAATCACTTCAAAGAAGCCAACACTGATCCCCAATTTTTCCCGACGGACTGACCCTCAGATTCACAGCCAAGAACAAATACCGGTAAATGCTTTTAATTATTTTTGTCCGTGACATTATTCTGACCTGAACCGGATTCGAAACCACTCATGATTTTCTTCTTTAATGAAAAACGGGTTAGTTCGATAACCTCAAGATTTTCACCATCTTTATCAACCTTTGGAAAGGACAATTAGTTCTATGGACATTTCGGATCTTAAGAAAAAAACCATCGCCGAATTGAGCGATGTGGCGCGGGAACTGAACCTGGAAGGAACTAGTTCCATGAAAAAACAGGATTTGATTTTCAAAATCCTGGAGACGCAGACCCAACGCAATGGGGTCATCAACGCCGAAGGGGTACTGGAAATTCTTCCCGATGGCTTTGGCTTTTTGAGATCGGCCAACTATAACTATCTTCCCGGTCCTGACGATATCTACGTCTCTCCCTCCCAGATCCGCCGTTTCAATTTGAGGACTGGTGATACCGTAACTGGCCAAGTGCGTCCACCGAAGGAGGGTGAGAGGTATTTTGCTCTCTTAAAAGTGGATACTATCAACTTTGAACCCCCCGATGCCGTCAAACAAAAGGTTTTATTCGACAACCTGACGCCGATTTATCCAAATAAGCGGATTTGGTTGGAAACCACCCCGGATGACCTGTCCATGAGAGTGATGGATTTGCTGATCCCCCTGGGAAAAGGCCAAAGAGGACTCGTTGTGGCCCCGCCCCGTACGGGTAAGACCATCCTTTTGCAAAAAATCGCCAACAGTATTGCCAAAAATCATCCGGAGGTTTACCTCATCGTTCTGCTGATTGATGAGCGTCCGGAGGAAGTCACCGATATGCAGCGCTCGGTGAAGGGAGAGGTCGTTTCCTCAACTTTTGATGAGCCACCCGAGAGGCACGTGACAGTGGCCGAAATCATCATTGAGAAAGCCAAGCGCCTTGTGGAACACAAGAAAGATGTTGTGATTCTCCTGGACTCCATCACTCGACTTGGCCGGGCTTATAACACCATTGTGCCGTCCTCGGGCAAGGTTCTTTCCGGCGGCGTGGACTCTAACGCTCTTCAAAGGCCAAAGCGGTTTTTCGGCGCGGCCCGTGACATCGAAGAAGGAGGGAGTTTGACCATCATCGCCACCGCCTTAATTGACACTGGAAGCCGCATGGATGAAGTCATCTTTGAAGAATTCAAGGGAACAGGAAATATGGAAATCATTCTAGACCGCAAATTAGCGGACCGGAGAGTTTTCCCCGCTTTTGATATCACACGTTCGGGAACCCGACGTGAGGAATTGCTATTGACCGAGGAGGCGCTGAACAAGGTTTGGATCCTCCGGAAAATACTGAATCCGAACAACCCCGTGGATGCCATGGAATTCTTGTTGGATAAAATGCGCCGCACCAAATCTAACAAAGCTTTCCTGGAATCCATGAAGGGCACCATCAACGAATAGTTATGGTGGATCCTTCATTCCGGCGAATTTATTTTTCCGTCGCCGCAGTTTTAATGATTCTTTGGGCCGGAATGTTCGCTTGGGCGATCACCGCTATGAAGCCGGAGATTCTCTCGGTTGTATCGGCTCCGGCGCCACCAAAAGTATTATTAGAAGAACCTTTATCCACTCTTCATGTCCCCGGCATTCAGTTCAGGGTTTATCGAACGACCGCCGGCGATACATATAATAGTTTGGCCCAGAAGTTTAACTTATTGGAAACCACCCTCCGAAGCTTGAACCAATCCAACGATCTTCGGCAGCCTTCACCCGATACACGTTTATTGATTCCTTCCAAGGATGGGATCTTTCATGTGGTTCGTTCCGGCCAGGGATTAACGGATATCGCCAGGGCTTACGGTATTGGCTTGAAAACCTTGATGGCTGCCAATCAGAAAAAGGACGACAAAGATCTTCAACCCGACGAAATCCTCTATCTTCCCGGCGCCAACTATCTTTCGAAGCAAGATAACCAGTGGATTTGCCTAGCTGGACTGGAAGTTCAAAAGGGCTTTTTGAAACCCACTACGGGACGCTTTGCCGATGGGTTTGGAGAAAGGATGCACCCCATTACCCACCGTTTGACCTTTCATGAAGGTTTGGATCTCGCGCCCGGATGGAGGGCGCGGGTGGTTGCTTCCCAAACGGGCAAGGTTCTTTTCGCTGGAACACGGGCAGGATTTGGGCGATTGATCATCCTCGACCATGGAGGGCAATTGACCTCCTGGTACGCCCACTTGGATGAAATATTGGTTAAACCGCAACAAACCGTAAAGCGGGGGGAATTAATCGGAAAAGTCGGCAAGTCGGGCCGGACAACTGGCCCTCATCTCCATTTTGAGATTCGAGTCGGTAATGTCCCACAAAACCCACTTTTATATTTGGTCCAATAAGGTTTTTGGGGCTTTCTGAACCCTATTACGGTTCATCGACAAATTCGCAGGTTGATTTTTTTCCTTTTTTGAATAGACTAAGCAACCCTTGGGACTTAGTCCCAAAGAACAACAATGGAGCGCGCAATGAGGACCGGAATCCACCCGAAATACTATAAAACCAAGGTTGTTTGCGCCTGCGGCAATGTGATCGAGACCGCCTCCACGAAGGGCGAAACTTTCTCCGTCGAAATTTGTTCCGCCTGCCACCCTTTCTTTACGGGCAAAATCAAATTGGTGGATATGGCTGGACGCGTCGAGAAATTCCAGAAAAAGAGCGCTACCGCCGCCACCGTCCAGGCCGAAAACAAGGCCCGCGAAGAGGCCAAGGCGATCGCCGCAGCGGCCAAGAAGGCCAAGCGAAAAGCGACGGCTTCCCCTCCCGCCGAAACCAACGCTTAGCCCCGTTTTCCTTCCGAACCCCGGTTTGAATTAAACCGGGGTTTTTTATTTTTTCTTTCAACCTTTCCATAAACCCTCTCAAGTAATGAACTCAAGGTTTTTCTCATGATCGAGCTAAAGTTAGAGCAGGCCGAAAAGCGATATCAGGAGCTTTCCCACAGGCTTATGCATCCGGACACCTTCGCAAATTCTGTGGAACTCCAAAAAATTTCCAAGGAACACGCGGACTTGGAGCTCCTGCATCGGAAAACCGAGGAATACAATAAACAAGTTCGTGAAAGGGAGGAAGCCAGAGGTTATCTCAAGGCGAGTGATCCTGAGATGAAAGCTTTGGCCCAGAATGAACTGCCGCTTCTGGATCAAAAAATTTCCGAACTTGAGAAGGAACTCAAACTCTTACTTATTCCAAAGGATCCCAATGGGGATCGAAACGCGATTATCGAGATCAGGGCTGGAACCGGTGGAGAAGAAGCCGCCCTTTTCGCTGCGGATCTGTTCCGAATGTACTCCCGCTATATTGAAAAAATAGGCATGAAAATAGAGCTTATTGACTCGAGCCCTACGGAAATTGGGGGACTGAAAGAAATCATCTTTCTCGTGAACGGGAAAGGCGCTTATGGCCGTTTTCAAGGGGAAAGCGGGACCCACCGGGTCCAGAGGGTACCGCGGACCGAGGCTTCAGGAAGGATACATACCTCTGCGGCCACGGTTGCGGTTTTGCCGGAGGCGGACGAAGTTGAAATTCAGATCAAGGACTCGGACCTTCGAATCGATACTTTTTGTTCTTCTGGCGCGGGGGGACAAAGCGTCAATACCACCTATTCGGCGGTCCGAATCACGCATATTCCTACGGGCATGGTGGTTCAGTGCCAGGACGAAAGATCTCAGTTGAAAAATAAAGCCCGAGCGATGAAAGTCCTTTACGCCCGCTTAAAGGAAAAAGCGGATATGGAAGCCCAGAACAGTCTTTCCGCTAATCGTAAAAGCCAAGTGGGGAGCGGTGATCGCAGTGAAAAGATTAGGACCTACAATTTTCCCCAAAACCGGGTCACCGATCACCGTATCGGGCTTACCCTTTACCAATTGGACAAAGTCATTGATGGAAATTTAGATGAGTTTATTGAGGCCCTGGCTTTGGCGCGCCAAGAGGAACTTCTCAAAACCGAAATCTAATCAAGTGTTAATCCAAATTTGAATTGGGGGCTTCTCTTTTGACCCAAGACACGGCCGACATCAAACCTCCTTGGACTCCGCTTAAGATCATCCAATGGGCTGTGCCATATCTTCAACAAAAGGGAATTTCCCATCCCCGACTTGACGTGGAAATCTTGATCGCCTTCGCTTTGAATATCGACCGACTCAAGGTTTACCTCCAATTCGACCGGCCACTTGACGCCACTGAACTTTCTCGCATTCGGGAACTACTAAAAAGACGCTCTTACAACGAACCCCTTCAATATATTGTTGGAAAACGTGAATTTTTCGGTTTTGCCTTTAAAGTGGCCCCCGGAGTTCTTATTCCGCGTCCTGAAACTGAGCTTTTGGTGGAAAAGGTGCTCGAATACATGAAAGGGATTCCTGAAGATCAGAGAACGATTCTGGACTTAGGAACAGGCAGTGGTTGCATCGCCATTTCTATCGCGCAGAATATTCCTTGTCGAGTCTGGGCCACCGATATTTCCCTACAAGCACTCGAGATTGCCAAAGAAAACGCACAAAAATTAGGTGTAGAAGGAAATATACAATGGCGGATGGGAAGCTGGTTTGAGGCTTTAAAAAGGGATGATCCAAGCGATTTTCGGTTGATTGTCAGTAATCCCCCCTACATCGCCATAGGTGAAAAGGGCGAATTGGCCCCCGAAGTAAGGGATTTTGAACCTCCCGAAGCGCTTTTTGCGGGAGAAAGTGGCTTAATCGCTTATGAGCAATTGGCCCAAAATATTGGAAAAAGGCTTTCGCAAAAGGGTGTTATATTTTTAGAGTTGCATGCCAAGAGAAGTGACAATATTAAGCAAATTTTTAAGAAATCACTTCCCGAGTGGCGGACGACTCTATTCCCTGATTTACAGGGGTTACCAAGGGTATTAAAGCTAGAAAATTAAAGTATTAATTGACAGTTTTTTGCCTCGATCTGTATAATCACCCCTCTTCGCCCAAAACGAGAAAATCCCTTTTCTCGTTTTTTGTTTTAGAGCACTGTTTCTTCGATTCATTCCCACATTGTTCTGGAGGATATTCGGTGAAAAAAATGAAATATGGTCGCCGCGAACGCATTGATTTCAGCCGTATCCCTTCCATCATGGATATGCCCGACCTAATCGAGTTTCAAAGAAAATCCTATGATGCATTTCTTCAAAAAGACGTTGCCCTCGACCAAAAATTGGATCAGGGGCTTCAATCCGTTTTTTCGAGTGTTTTCCCCATTTGGGATTTTAACGAAGTGTCCTCCTTGGAGTTCGTTTCCTACACTCTGCTAGAACCAAAGTATAACGTCCGCGAGTGCCAGGAAAGGGGAATGACCTATTCCGTTCCCATGAAGGTCACCTTGCGTCTCGTTATCCGCGAGGAGGACCCCGAGACCGGAACCAAGAAGGTCAAGGACATTCGCGAACAAGAAGTATTCTTTTGTGACCTCCCCATGATGACCGAGCGTGGAACTTTCATGATTAACGGGGCAGAACGTGTGATCGTCTCCCAGCTCCACCGTTCACCCGGCGTCACTTTTGACGAGGATGACGGCAAACTCTCCTCCTCTGGAAAAAAGATGTATATGACGAGTGTTATTCCTTACCACGGGTCTTGGCTTGAATTCGAGTTCGATGTGAACGGCATCCTTTTCGCGCGTATCGACCGTAAACGCAAGTTCGTGGCCACTACCCTGTTGCGCGGGTGGGGTTTTTCCACGGATGAAGACATCCTCAAGATTTTCTTCGACGTCGAGAACCTCGAAGTCTCTGAAAAAAAGCTCCAAGGCAAAGCCGCTGCCCAAGACGTCGCCCATCCCGAGACCGGGGAGGTGATCGTGGAAGCGGGTGCCGACTTTACCCCTGAAGTGGTAGCCGCCTTGAAAAAGCACGGAGTTAAGCAGGTGAAGGCCGTTCCTTCTAACCCGAGCGATGTTTCCATTCTTAACACGATCCGGAAAGATAACACTCATTCCCAAGAAACCGCTTTGGTTGAAATTTATAAGAAGATGCGGCCGGGTGATCCTCCGACCTTGGAAAACGCCAAGAGCCTGATGGACAATCTCTTCTTCAACAAGAAACGGTACGATTTAGCACGGGTTGGCCGCTACAAGATGAATAAGAAGCTGGGATTGAAGACTGCGCTTGATCAGCGCACGATCTCTAAGGAAGACCTCGTGGCCATCATTTGCTACCTATTTGAGTTATGCAACGGTAATGGAGAAAAAGACGATATCGATCATTTGGGGAACCGAAGAATCCGCACCGCCGGTGAGCTCCTAGAAAACAAACTGCGCTTGGGCTTCACCCGCATGGAAAGGGCCGTACGTGAACGCATGTCCATCGTGGACATGGATATGAATCCCATGCCAAGCCAGTTGATTTCCACAAAGCCCATTACGGCTGCGGTTAAGGAATTCTTCGGAACCTCCCAGTTATCACAATTCATGGACCAAACCAACCCACTGGCCGAGTTAACCCACAAACGCCGCTTATCGGCTTTGGGACCCGGTGGATTGAACCGAGAAAGAGCTGGTTTTGAGGTTCGGGACGTTCACCATACGCATTATGGTCGGGTTTGTCCCATTGAAACGCCGGAAGGACCGAACATCGGCTTGATCGCGTCTTTGTCCACCTACGCCCAAATCAACGAATACGGCTTCGTAACCACTCCCCTGCGCAAGGTGGATGGCGGCCGGGTTTCCAAGAAGATCGAGTTTTTGCCGGCGGATGACGCCGACAAGTACATCATTGCCCAGGCCAATACGCCCTTGGACGAGAGCAATAAATTCTCCAATGACATTATTGCCGCCCGTTCTAAGGACGACTTCCCGTTGGTGACCGCCAATGAAATCAATTACATGGATGTTTCTCCGAGGCAGTTGTTCTCAGTTGCTACGTCGTTGATCCCCTTTCTGGAGCACGATGACGCCAACCGTGCCTTGATGGGTTCCAACATGCAACGGCAGGCTGTGCCCTTAATTCGTACTGAGGCCCCTTTTGTGGGGACCGGTATGGAATACAAAGCGGCTTATGACTCTGGCGTCTTGGTGATCGCGAAGAGGGATGGAGTCGTGGCCGGGGTTTCCTCCGATGAAATCATCATTTTTGCGGATGAAATGGACAATACCGGTTCGGTCGACATTTACAAACTCACCAAGTACAAGCGCTCCAACCAGGACACCTGCATCAACCAGCGCCCGATTGTCAAGAAGGGCGAAAAGGTGAAGAAGGGTGACGTGATCGCCGACGGTCCCTCCACCGACCAAGGGGAATTGGCGCTTGGACGCAACCTCCTCGTGGCTTTCATGCCCTGGAGGGGGTTCAACTTCGAGGACGCCATCATCGTTTCCGAGAAATTAGTGCGGGAGGATTATTTCACCTCCGTCCATATCGAGGAATTCGAATTGGAAGCCCGTGATACAAAACTGGGCAAGGAAGAAATCACCCGGGACATCCCCAACGTGGGCGACGAGGCCCTGAAGGACCTTGATGAAGATGGCATCATTCGCATCGGAGCAGAGGTCGTGCCGGGCGATATCCTGGTGGGCAAGGTTACACCCAAGGGTGAGACCGAATTGACCCCTGAGGAGAAACTCCTGAGGGCCATTTTTGGTGAAAAAGCCGGTGATGTGCGTGACGCTTCCCTCCGCGTACCTCCCGGAGTTGAGGGGAAAGTCATCGACGTGAAGGTTTTCAAGCGCAAGGAAAAAGACGAGAAGATCAAGGGCCGTGACGCCTCGATGGTCAAGGCTATCGAGAAGGACTCCCTCCATAAAATCAAGCAGTTGGAAAAGGAAACCGAGAACCGGGTGGAGGCTCTCAAGTCTCAATTAGCCGAGAAGTCCAAAGACCTCAACAAGTCCGAAAAGAACGAGCTTGAGGAAAAACATGAAGAGGAAGTGAAGCGCCTAAACGAAGTCCTGCAAAATAGGGTCAAGGAAATCGAACGCGAGAAGAACAACGAGATCGATAAGGTGAAAAAAGGCGATGAGTTGCCTCCGGGCGTTATCAAGCTCGTGAAGGTGTACGTCGCCAAGAAGCGCAAGCTGTCGGTGGGAGACAAGATGGCCGGACGTCACGGAAACAAGGGAGTTGTTTCCAAGATTGTGCCGGTGGAGGATATGCCCTATCTCCCTAATGGAAGGCCCGTGGACATCATCCTCAATCCCCTGGGTGTTCCATCCCGTATGAACGTGGGACAGATTCTCGAGACCCATTTGGGTTGGGCCGCTCACGAAGGCGGTTACCATGTCGCTTCCCCCGTATTCGATGGGGCGAGAGAAGAGGAAATCAAGAAGGCCCTCAAAGACCACGGGCTCCCGGAAACGGGCAAAATTACCCTTTACGACGGTATGACTGGCGAGTCCTTCGACCAGGAGGTAACGGTCGGTTACATTTATATTTTGAAGCTGGCTCACTTGGTCGATGACAAAATCCACGCCCGTTCCATCGGACCTTACTCGCTCATTACCCAGCAGCCCCTGGGTGGAAAGGCCCAGTTTGGTGGTCAACGTTTCGGGGAAATGGAAGTCTGGGCCCTGGAAGCCTATGGCGCAGCCTATACCTTGCAAGAGCTCCTGACCGTCAAGTCGGACGATGTCCAGGGTCGCACCAAGGTCTATGAGGCCATTGTCAAGGGGAAGAACGCTCCTGAGCCTGGCATTCCCGAATCCTTCAACGTTTTGGTGAAGGAACTGCAAGGTCTTTGTTTGGATGTCAAACTCATCAAGAATTCTAATTAAGGAGGGGACCCAATGAGCCAAGTTAAATCAACCGCCCCCGAGAGCAGCGAAGAAGCCGTAAAACAGGAATCCCCCGAGATCACCGTTACGGCGGATAAGAAGCCCTTCCTGGAAAACCTACTCCGGGAGACACCGCGCTTCGACGCCATTAAGATCGGCTTGTCCTCGCCGGAAACCATCCGGTCCTGGTCGCACGGGGAAGTCAAAAAACCCGAGACCATCAATTACCGTACCTTCAAGCCGGAAAAAAACGGCTTGTTCTGTGAGAAGATTTTCGGCCCCACCAAGGACTGGGAGTGCGCCTGCGGTAAATATAAGCGCATCAAATACAAAGATGTCATTTGCGACCGCTGCGGCGTGGAAGTCACCCAAGCCAAGGTGCGCCGGGAGAGGATGGGCCACATTGAACTGGCCTGCCTCGTGTCCCACATCTGGTACTTAAAGGGAGTCCCTTCCCGCATGGGCTATCTGCTGGAGATGTCCACCCGTAATTTGGAGAGGGTCATTTATTATGAATCCTATGTGACCTTGGATCCGGGTAAGGCTCCGCTGGAAGTCGGCCAACTGCTTTCGGAGGAGGAGTACCAAAAGCACCGCCAAGAGTATGGCGCCTCCTTGAAGGCAAAAATGGGCGCGGAAGCGATCCGCGACCTGATCCGGATGGTGGACCTGGACGCTTTGGACAAGAAGCTGCGTGTTCAGATGAAACAAACCACCAGCGAACAGAAGCGAAAGACCATCATCAAGCGCCTGAAAGTCCTGGAAAGTTTCCGCAAGAGCGACAACAAGCCTGAGTGGATGTTCTTGGAAGTGCTCCCGGTTATTCCGCCCGAACTCCGTCCCCTGGTTCCCTTGGATGGGGGCCGTTTCGCCACCTCGGACCTGAACGACCTCTACCGCCGCGTCATCAACCGAAACAACCGCTTGAAGAAACTACTGGAACTACACGCTCCCGAGGTCATCGTCCGCAACGAAAAGCGCATGCTCCAAGAAGCCGTGGACGCGTTGCTCGATAATGGACGCCGCGGCCACGCGGTCCGGGGGCCGGGAAACCGCCCCTTAAAGTCCTTATCCGACATGCTTAAGGGCAAACAAGGCCGCTTCCGCCAGAACCTCCTGGGGAAACGCGTCGATTATTCCGGCCGTTCCGTCATCGTGGTGGGGCCCGAACTCAAGATGCACCAATGTGGGCTCCCTAAAAAGATGGCCTTGGAACTTTTCAAACCTTTCATCATCAAGAAGCTGGAAGACCGTGGTTATGTCCATACGATCAAGAGCGCCCGCAAAATGGTGGAGCGCGTCAAGCCTGAGGTGTGGGATATCCTTGCGGAAGTTATCCGGGATCACCATGTCCTTTTGAACCGCGCCCCGACCCTTCACCGGCAGGGAATCCAAGGGTTCCAACCCGTCCTCATCGAGGGGCGGGCCATCCAGATCCACCCGCTCGTCTGCACGGCCTTCAACGCGGACTTTGATGGCGACCAAATGGCCGTCCACGTTCCGCTTTCCAGCGAGGCCCAGATGGAAGCCCGCTTCCTGATGCTGTCCACCAACAACATCAACTCGACCTCCAACGGCCGTCCTATCGTGACGCCCACGCAGGACATCGTGTTGGGGTCCTATTACATCACCAAGGAAATGCCCGGCGACAAGGGTGAGGGCAAGGTTTTCGGCGGCGCCCAGGAAGTCATTATCGCCTTCGAATCCCGGCAGGTGGGTAAGCACGCCAAGATTAAGGTCCGCCGCAACGGGAAGTTGATCGAGACCACCGTGGGCCGTGTCCTGTTCAACCAGGTTATCCCGGCAGAACTGCCTTACGTCAACCGCGTTATGACCAAGAAGGAATTGGGGGATTTGGTAGCCACTTGCTACGAGAAGCTGGGACAAGAAGCCACTGTAAAGCTCTTGGATGACATCAAGGAACTGGGTTTCAAGTTTGCCACGATGGCCGGCATCACGGTTTCCATCGACGACATGCTTATTCCCCGCGACAAGATCGACATCCTGAAGCGTTCCTATAAGGATGTGGCAGAAATCGAGAACCAGTACAAGAAGGGCATCATTACCGCCGGGGAGCGGTACAACAAGGTCATCGACATTTGGACCCATACGACGGACGAGATTGCCGAGGTCATGTTTGAGAACCTCAAGCGGGATCATTACGGGTTCAACCCTATCTATATGATGGCTGATTCCGGCGCCCGCGGTTCCAAGATGCAGATCCGCCAGCTGGCCGGTATGCGCGGACTGATGGCGAAGCCCCTCCAGAAGATCACGGGATCCATCGGTGAAATCATCGAATCCCCCATCACCGCCAATTTCCGCGAGGGTTTGACGGTGTTGGAGTATTTCATTTCCACCCACGGCGCCCGCAAGGGTTTGGCCGACACCGCCTTGAAAACCGCCGACGCGGGTTATTTGACCCGCCGTCTGGTGGACGTGGCGCAGGAAGTCATCATTAACGCCGAGGATTGCGGCACCGTCAACGGCATCCGCGTAAGCGCGATCAAGGAAGGTATCGAGATCATCGAACCCTTGAAGGACCGCATTACTGGCCGGGTGGCCGTGGATAACGTGGCCAATCTCCTGACTTCGGAAGTCATCGTCAAGAGCGGTCAGAGCATTACCGAACCCATCGCGGACAAGCTGGAGGAGGCGGGCATCGAGCAGATCCGGGTCCGTTCCGTCCTGACCTGCGAGTTGGAGCGGGGTGTTTGCGCGAAATGTTACGGTGTAAACCTGGCCAACGGTAGGTTGGTCCAGATTGGCGAGGCGGTTGGAATCATCGCCGCCCAATCCATCGGGGAGCCTGGTACCCAGTTGACGCTACGTACCTTCCACGTGGGAGGCGCCGCCAGCCGCGCGTTGGAACAATCGAAGATCGAATCCCATAAAAACGGGAAGGTCAGGTTCCATAACCTCAAACTAGTGGAGAATCGCAATAAGGACTTAATCGTTTTGAACCGTAACGGAGAAATTTCCGTTTATGATGAAAAGGGAAGGGCCATGGAGAACCATGTGGTTCCCTTCGGTTCCACTTTGCGCGTCCGTGAGGATGATACCGTCAAGGATGGCCAACTTCTGGCCCAATGGGATCTTTACAAGGTCCCCATTTTCACGGAGGTTAGCGGGACCGTGAAGCTTCAGGACGTGGTCCGCGGCGTTACTGTCCGCGAAGAAATTGACTCTTCCACAGGCTTGAAAGAACGCGCGGTCATCGAATACAAGGACGAGAACCTCTCGCCCCGTTGCGTCATCATGGATCCCCAATCCGGGGAAGCCATCAAGAGCTACCGATTGCCTACCGGGTCTCTTATCAACGTTTTGGATGGTGATAAGATCATGGCCGGGGATATTCTTGCCAAGATTCCGCGCGAAATTTCAAAAACCCGTGATATTACCGGTGGTCTTCCTCGCGTGGCCGAGTTGTTTGAAGCGCGCCGTCCCAAGGGCAACGCCGTTATCGCCAAAATCAGCGGAACGGTCAGTTTTGGGACCGCCTCCAAGGGTTATCAGAAGGTGGTCATCGCCAATACCGAGGGTAAGAAGACCATCGAAGAGGAATACGCCATTCCTTACGGAAAACATTTGAATCTCCACGAGGGCGACTTCGTCCGGGCGGGAGATTCCCTCACAGATGGACCGGTGGACCCTCACGATATCCTGGAGGTCCAGGGAGACGCTGCTGTGCAGGAATATCTCTTGAGCAAGGTCCAAGAGGTTTACCGCTTGCAAGGCGTGAAAATCAACGACAAGCATATCGAAGTCATCATCCGGCAAATGATGCGTAAAATTGTTATTCAGGAACCGGGTGACACTGAATTCCTGCCCAAACAGCAAGTGGATAAGGGAAAATTCAAGAAGGAAAATGACCGGGTTGGTGAAAAAGACGGGAAAGCCGCTACCGCCAGGCCGGTTTTATTGGGAATTACCAAGGCTTCCCTGGGAACCGAGAGCTTCATTTCGGCCGCCAGCTTCCAGGAAACCACCAAGGTCCTCACTGAAGCCGCTGTTTCCGGGAAAATGGACGAGTTGCGGGGCCTTAAAGAAAACGTGATTATGGGCCATTTGATCCCCGCCGGAACGGGGAGTTCCTTCTACCGCGGGGTCAAGATCAAGGTCGATGAGCCGGAAGAGGAGCTGCCCGAGGGCATTGCCGCAGCGGTTCCAGCCGGTGATATGGAAGATGCGGAATTAAAGGCGGAAGAAGGCCTTTTATCCAAAAAAAGCCTTGACCAGGCATAGGGGTTTTGGTACTTTACCCCTCCGCGTTTTAGCCGGGAATTCGTGAAAAACGGTTATAAAATCCTCCTTTTTGAGGAATGACCCGCTTGGGTTTTTCCTCAAATGGGCGAGCAAGAGGAGGGATTTGCGTGATGATTCCCCCTTAGGCCCCTGGGCCTAGGGTTATGTTCGGAATACTCATTTGGCAAAGGCGGCGCCCACTGTCTTTGCCTTTTTTATTTTTTGGAAGACTCATCCTGGAGGGATGCTTTGCCGACGTTGAATCAACTGGTCCGCTGGGGCCGAGAAAAAAGCAAGCACAAGACGAAGTCACCGGCGCTGAAAGCCTGCCCGCAAAAACGCGGCGTGTGCGTGAAAGTCGCCACGATGACCCCGAAAAAGCCGAACTCCGCCCTGCGCAAAATCGCCAGGGTGCGACTCACCAACGGCATGGAAGTGACCTGCTACATCCCAGGCGTCGGGCACAACCTCCAAGAGCACTCCATCGTGTTGATCCGCGGAGGCCGGGTGAAGGATCTTCCGGGTGTCCGTTACCACATCATCCGGGGCGCTTTGGACGCGGCCGGCGTTGCGGACCGCAAGCAAGGGCGTTCCAAATACGGAATGAAGCGGCCGAAAGAATCCGCCGCGAAAGCGAAGGAGTAATCCATGCCCCGCCGGAAAGTAGCGGCCAAAAGGGAAATCCTCTCTGATTCCCGTTACAACAACAAACTGGTGGCCAAGTTTATCAACTGCATGATGTACGACGGCCAGAAGATGATCGCGACCCGCAGTTTCTACGATGCCTTGGATGTCCTGGGCCAAAAGCACGGGGAAGGCGCCTTGAATGTGTTTAAAACGGCTATCGAGAACGTGAAGCCGGCGCTGGAAGTGAAATCCCGCCGGGTCGGCGGCGCGACTTACCAAGTTCCTGTCGAAATCCGCCCCGAGAGAAGGGTTTCCCTGGCTATTCGCTGGATCTTAACGGCTGTCCGGGCCCGTAAGGAAAAGACCGTCGCCGAGAAATTGGCCGCGGAATTAACCGATGCCTTTAAGAATCAAGGCACGGCCATCAAGAAAAAAGAAGACACCCATAAGATGGCGGAAGCCAACCAAGCCTTCGCCCACTACCGTTGGTAATTTTTAAGGACCCCAAGTGACGGCAACCACCACCCGACAAATTCCCCTGGCCAAGACCCGCAACATTGGGATCATGGCCCATATTGACGCGGGCAAGACCACCTTGACCGAGCGCATTCTCTTCTACACCGGCCGGACCCATAAGATTGGTGAGGTCCATGACGGCGCAGCCACGATGGATTGGATGCCGCAAGAGCAAGAACGCGGCATTACCATCACTTCCGCTGCCACCACCTGCTTTTGGAAGAATAACCGTATCAATATCATTGATACTCCGGGCCACGTGGACTTCACCATCGAAGTCGAACGTTCTCTGCGTGTTTTGGACGGCGCTATCGGCGTTTTCGGCGCAGTGGAAGGGGTGGAACCCCAATCTGAGACCGTTTGGCGCCAAGCCACCCGTTATGGTGTTCCTCGTATAGCTTTCGTTAATAAGATGGACCGCATTGGGGCTGATTACTTCGCGGCAATCTCCCAAATGCGCTCTCGCCTGAACGCCAATGCGCATCCTGTCACTTTGCCTGTGGGCGCGGAAGATAAGTTCGATGGAATCATTCACTTGGTTGAGATGAAGCGGTATCGTTGGCTGGACGACACCCTTGGCGCCAAGTTCGAGATTGAAGAGATCCCGGCCGAAATGAGGGAAATGGCCACCAAGTACCACAAAGAACTGGTGGAAGCGGTCGCTGAATTTGACGATGAAGTCATGCAAAAGTACCTGGACGGCCACGAGATTACCCCGGAAGAACTGCAAACCTGTATCCGCAAGGGAACCATCTCCAACAAATTCAACCCCGTTTTCTGCGGCTCGGCTTTCAAAAACAAGGGTGTTCAACCCCTCTTGGACGCGGTAGTCAATTATCTTCCCTCGCCCTTGGACATTCCCTCGGTCAAAGGCCACAACGCCGACACCGACGTGGAAGAAACCCGCGAGGCCAGTGACGACGCGCCCTTTTCAGCCCTCGCCTTTAAAATTATGACCGACCCCCACGTGGGGAAATTGGTCTACTTCCGTGTTTACTCGGGAACCCTTTCGGTGGGTTCCTATGTCTACAATTCCACCAAGGGCAACCGCGAACGTATAGGCCGTCTCTTGCAGATGCACGCCAACAAACGCGAAGAAATCAAAGAAGTCCATGCCGGGGATATCGCCGCCACCGTAGGCATTAAAACCATCACCACCGGGGATACCCTTTGTGTGGAAGAGAAACCCATCATCCTTGAAAAAATGGTTTTCCCCGATCCTGTTATTTCCGTCGCCATTGAGCCGAAAACAAAATCCGACCAAGAAAAGATGGGTTTGGCCTTGGGCAAATTGGCCGAAGAGGACCCGTCCTTCCGCGTTAAGAGCGACGAAGAAACGGGACAAACCATTATTTCGGGCATGGGTGAGCTCCACCTAGAAATCATCGTGGACCGCATGATGCGCGAGTTCAACGTTCAGGCCAATGTTGGTAAGCCCCAGGTGGCCTACCGTGAGACTGTCCGCAAAGCCGTGGAAGCTGAAGGGAAATACATCAAGCAGACCGGCGGCCGCGGTAACTATGGCCACTGCTACATCAAAATGGAACCCCTCGAGGCTGGGAAGGGCATTGAGTTTGTGGACGCCATCAAGGGTGGCTCTATTCCCCGGGAATTTATCCCCGCCGTTCAAAAGGGGATCATGGACGCGAAGGACAGCGGGGTACTCGCGGGATACCCTGTGGTCGATTTTAGGGTAACTTTGACGGATGGTTCCTATCACGACGTTGACTCGAATGAAATGGCGTTTAAGATCGCCGCTTCCATGGCATTCAAGGACGCCATGAAGAACGCCAGCCCGGTCATCCTGGAGCCGGTTATGGACGTAGAGGTCGTCACTCCGGATGATTTCATGGGACCGGTGATGGGTGACCTTCAATCCAAACGCGGCAAGATCGAGGGTATGGAGTTGAGGGGATCGGCGCAGATTATCCGTTCGAAGGTGCCTCTCTCGGAGATGTTCGGTTACTCGACGAATCTGCGGTCGATGACCCAAGGCCGGGCGACCTATAGCATGCAATTCGCCCATTACGAGGAAACCCCTCGGTCCGTTCAGCAAGAAATTGTCGCCAAGGTTAAAGGCTGATTAAATCAAGCCCCTGCGGGGCTAGGGAGGCGTAGCGATGTCAAAAGAGAAATTCGTGAGAAGCAAGCCGCACGTGAATATCGGGACGATCGGGCACGTGGACCATGGGAAGACGACCCTGACAGCGGCCATCACGACAGTGTTGTCAAAGAAGGGCCTGGCGACGGCGAAGGGCTACGCGGACATCGATAACGCCCCGGAGGAGAGGGAGCGCGGGGTGACGATCAACACCTCGCACGTGGAATACCAGACGGAAAAGCGCCACTACGCGCACGTGGACTGCCCGGGCCACGCGGACTATATCAAGAACATGGTGACGGGAGCGGCGCAGATGGACGGTGCC